>Ga0197143_1001332_pt1 | contig 21038 bp, 18 predicted proteins | sample GBS70_MetaG_FD_148603 | JGI IMG/M metagenome (GOLD analysis project Ga0197143, IMG submission 148603) | Sediment microbial communities from Great Boiling Springs, Gerlach, Nevada, United States - GBS 70_MetaG | ecosystem: Environmental > Aquatic > Thermal springs > Hot (42-90C) > Sediment...
CGTACGGGAAGCGCCCGCCCTTGTACGTCACGTACCGCTGCGACTGCTGCTCCACCGAGACGCCCACCCGGTGCCGTACGAACTGGTGGGAGAACGCCCGCGAGACGCCCGAGATGAGGAACTCGAACCATACCTGCTCCAGGGGCGAGACATGCCCCGTCTTCAGCCGTTCCTCCACGAAGCGCGCCATCTCCTCGCGGGAGATACGCTCGCTCTCGATGCGCCGCGCCAGCTCCTGCGGCGTCAGCTGCGAGTAGCAGGTGCGGTAGGCCAGGTACAGGGACCGCAGCGGGTCCGGAGAGTGGGAGAGGAGAGTGACTTCGGGAGACATCGGGGGGCCTCCATGTAGGCAGTCAGGGGTAGTATGCTCCGGGCGGTGCCGGCGCGCACCGCCCCCGCCGCCGTCACCCCGTCGGCCGAGCTGCTGGCGGCCCGAGCCCTGCCCGCGCCAGCGCCTGCCGCAGGCGGTCGGGCGTGAACGGCTTCTGGACCACGGCGACGGCAGCCCGGCGGAGCTCGTCGTCGAGGTGGGCCTCTGCCGCGTAGCCGGTGCAGATGATGACCGGCAAGTCCGGCCGGATGGCGTGGATGCCCCGGAACGTGTCGGCCCCGGTGAGGCCGGGCATGACGAGGTCGAGGATGACGGCCCGGAAGCGTTCGGGGCGGGCCCGCACGAGCTCGATGGCGGTGCGGCCATTCGACGCCTCCACGGCGGTGAAGCCGAGGTGCGCCAACGCCGTCCCCGTCGTCCGACGGACGAGCTCGTCGTCGTCGACGACCAGGACGAGGTCGCCTTCGGGCGGTCGTCGGCGCTCCGGGGCCGGCAGGGCGGGACGCTCGGCCAACGGGAGGGCGATGAGGAAGGTTGTCCCGGCACCGGGAGCGCTCTCCACGGCGATCGTGCCCTTGTGGGCCTGGACGATGCCGTAGACGATCGCCAGCCCGAGCCCCGTGCCCTGGCCGGGCGGTTTCGTCGTGAAGAACGGTTCGAAGATGCGACTGCGGGTCTCCTCGTCCATCCCAGGACCGTCGTCGGCGATGGTAAGGAACGCCGTTCCCCCCTCAGCGAAGCCTTCGATGGTCACGGAGCCGCCCTCCGGCATCGCGTCCCGCGCGTTGAGGAGGATGTTGAGCAGCGCCTGCTGGAGCTGTCCCTCGTCGCCTTCGACCACCATCGGCACGGCGGGCAAGGACACCTCGACCCGGAGCCGCTGGAGCGCCGGTTCGGCGAGGCGGAGCGTGTCGCGGACGACGTCCCGGAGGTCCACCGGGCCGTACCGCACGAGCCCGCCGCGGGAGAAGGCGAGCAGCCTACCGCTGAGGTCTGCCGCGCGTCTGGCGGCCTCCTCGATGAGCTCCACGCTTTCCAGGTCATCCCGGTTGAGGCGAGGCGACCGTTTCAACATGCTGGCGAAGCCGAGGATGGTGGTGAGGATGTTGTTGAAGTCGTGAGCGACCATGCCCGCCATCTGGCCGAGGGACTCCATCTTCTGCGCCTGCACGAGCTGGCGCTGCACCGCGAGCCGGTCGGAGACATCGCGCCCGAAGACGATCACGAGCGGATTGCCGCCGGGCACGTCGATGCGTGAGGCGACGATGTCGACGACGATGTGAGAGCCGTCCTTCCGGATGTACCGCCGCTCCGTGGCGGCGAACCCGCCCGTCTCCAGCACCTCGCGGACGTCCCCGCCGAGCACCTCCGGCGGCGTCGTGCACAGCTCGGCGATGGGGCGACCGACGAGCTCGTCCGGCTCGTAGCCCAAAGCGCGAGCCGCGTACTCGTTCGCCTCCACGATCCGCCCGGATTCTGGCTCGAAGAGGAAGACGAGCTGCTGCGATTGGGCGATAGCAGCGCGATAGATCGCCTCGCTACGGGTCCGGGCGACGTCGACCTCGGCCCGAGCGAGGGCAAGGGCAGCGGGAACCGCGATCGACTCCAGGAGGCGGAGGTCCGCCTCGGCGAAGGTGCCGGCTAGCGTGTGCCAGACGGCGACGTGGCCGCGCACCTTCCCTTCGACCTGGAGCGGCACCTGCATGCAGCTCCGCAGACCCTGGAGGACGAGCAGCCGGTGGAGCGGGTGTCCGGTGGGTTCCTTGCTAGCGTCGGAGACGAGGGCGCGGCCGTGGTGCGAGAGCTGGGAGCCATCGACCAAACGGCGGAGACCCTCGGCATCGAGCCACTCGCAGGAGACGTGCAAGCAGGGAGGAGCGCCGTCGGCGGGAAGCCAGACCGCCTCCGCGTAGGCCGCACCGAAGAGGGCCCGCAGCTCGCCGAGCAGCAGCGAGCACAGCTCCTCCTGCGACCGCGCGCCGGCGATGCGGGCGACGAGGCGGTTCGCGTCGGCAGCGCGGCGGGCGCGCTGCTCCGCCTCCTCCCTGGCGGCAGCCAGCCGTAGGGCGAGGGCAAGGGGCCGGACGATGCGCTCGAGTTGGACACCGTCGGCCTCGGTGAACGCGTTCGGATGTCGTGAAGCCAGCGAGACGATGCCGAGCGGAGCGTCGGCAGGGCCCAGGCGCGCCCGGAGGACGCTGCGCACGCCGGCCGCGATTGCCGCCGGGAGGTAGCGCGGCGCCCCCTCGGGGGACTCGTCGCGCAGGTCCCCGACGACCCGGTAGCCTCGCTCACCATCGAGCCCGAGCCACGCGAGGTCCGTGTTCGGCTCGACCGTCCCGACCCAGGCATCGTCGTCCGGGAAACCCGTGTCGAGCCCGATGACCTCGCGGACAGGGCCACGCACGCGGGTGATGAGGCAGCGGTCGGCATCGAAGAGGCGGCGAATAACCGGCGCCGCCGCGCTCGCGACCGCCTCCGGACTCGCCCGCGGGTCGAGCGAGCCGAGCATCTCGACCAGCGTCGTCGCCCGGTTGCGGAGTCGGAGGAGTTCGCTGCTGGCGGTCGATGCCCGCACGAGCTCGCCCAGCACGGTGGCAGCTTCTTCCGCCACGGTGGAAGCGGTAGCGTCGAGCGGGCCGGGCGCCCGCCGGGCGAGGAGGAGCACGCCTCGCGGCGCGCCATCCGGCCCGGAGATCGGTGAGAGCATCCCGGTAGCGAATCCGCCGAATCGAAGGAGGTCGCTGAGCGCTCCCGAGCACTCCCCGGAGTCGAGGCCGTGTGCCGCCGCGTGGAGGAGCGCCTCGAGCCGCGGCTTCGTCAGCAGGCGCGACCACGATGCGGCCGCGGCGGCGTTCGGCGGGTCCGGCGCGTCGAAGGCGCTCTCGACCTGCGCGCGGTCGCCCAGCCAGGCGGCCCAAGCAGCATCGGCACCGGCGAGAGCCCGGGCGAGGCCGAGCGTCAGCGCGACAGCGCTGCGGAAGCCAGGGCCTGCGACGCTGTCGTCGCTACTCTCTCTCGAGTTGGGAACGTCGCTGCCCACGCGGATACCTGCCGCGGCTGACGTCGCGCACCGATGGCGTGCAGGCCGATGCTAGCCCGCACCGTCGCGCCGTCGAAGTCGGGGAAACCCTACTTCCGTCGAAGAAAACGGCGCACTCACGGCCCGATCTCGAAGGTCCAGACAGCCGGGGCGGCCACGCCGACGAAGTACGCTTCGCCGGGCCGCATGAGTGCGAGGGTATTGACCCACGTCGGGGCATCCTCGAGGTACCGCTCCCAGGTCCCGGAGGCGGCATCCCAGCGGTAGACACCGACGAGGGCGCTGCCGACGCTCGCCAGCGCGGCGGGCGGCGAGGCTGGCGGTCCCCCGTAGGTCACCAGGTTGAACCCGGGGTGGAGGGGCACTGAAACCGCGGTGGGCGTACGACCGGGGGTGGGTGTGGGAGTGGGCGTCGGCGTGCGAGTGGGAGTGGGCGTCGGCGTGCGAGTGGGAGTGGGCGTCGGCGTCGGCGTGGCGGAAGGCGAAGCGGACACGCCGGAATCGTCGACGGTGCCGAAGTTGAGCGTCCAGACTCCCTGGAAATGCCCGACGCCGATCACGGTGTAGAAGCCGGCGAGGATGTTCGCCCGATGGCCGGGCGACTGCATCCACGCCTCGAAGGTCACCTGGGGCGAGGTCGAGACGCGGGCGAGGTTCTCGCCCGCGCCCCAGGGGTAGCCGCAGTCCCGCGCCCGCTGGGACGGGTTCCGGCCGAGCGAATCGGTGTGCGAGAAGTTCCCGGTTCGGGCGATATCTTCGGACATCCAGGCAGCGGCCCGGTTCAAGGCCGAGGAGGGGCGGAGCGGCGGCACACCTGCCTGCTGCCGGGCGCTGTTCACGAGGGAGAGCATCTGGAGTTCGCCGGCATCGAGGTCCGCGCGGGCGGTATCGCAGTTCACCACCGCCCGGACGGAGGGTGCGAGGGCCGCCAGCGTGGCGGCTACGCAGAGCGCGCCGAGGGCCCCGGCTGCCCAGCGGAGTCGCATCGCCGAACCTCGGAACCGGCGGCTTTCGGGGCGGGGGCCCCGCCGGTCCGCCCCGAACGTAGGTGCTGGGCGTGTTAGAGGGAATACGGAAAACCCCGAATCGGGCCGGTTTACGGAGAATTTGCTCCGGTCGCGGCCCGGCCCTGAGTTACGCGGCAGCACGCCGGGTTGGTATGCTCGCGGCATGGTGCGCCGCCAGCGCCCCGCCATGCTGGCCGCCCGCCGCGGAGCCGCGCTGCTGTGATCCCGGTCGGCGATACTCCGCGCACGCGCAGCCTCCCGTGGGTGAACTACGCCCTCATCGGGGTGAACATCCTCGTCTTCCTCTACACCCTCACCCTGGCAGCCGACCTCGCGCCCACGCGCCTCGAGCGATTCGCCCAGCTTCGCGCCCAGACCGAGGGGGTGTGCTACGGATTCCTGGCGGAGCCCACCGAGGTCAACGCCTTCTACTGCCGCTGGGGCTTCCAGCCGCGCGAGTTCTTCGACGCGGTGGCGGGCACCCTGCCCCAAGGGAGCGACCGCCTCGCCATCCTCTTCACCATCCTGACCTCCCTCTTCATCCACGGCGGCTGGCTGCATATCGTCGGGAACATGCTCTTCCTCTGGATCTTCGGCGACAACGTCGAGGACCGGCTCGGGCACGCGGGGTACCTCGCCTTCTACGTCCTTGCGGGCGCGGCGGCGAACGTCGTGCAGGCGTCCATCGACCCCAACAGCCTCGTCCCGGTCGTGGGGGCGAGCGGCGCCATCGCGGGTGTGCTGGGCGCCTACCTGGTGATGTTTCCCACGGCCGTCATCCACGTGTTGGTGCCCGTGTTCATCTTCTTCCTGGTGCCCATCCCCATCCCGGCCGTGGTCATGATCGGAATCTGGTTCCTACAGAACCTCCTGGCGGGGTTCGCGACGCTCGGCGATGCCGCCACCCCCGATGCTGGCGTGGCCTGGTTCGCCCACATCGGCGGCTTCCTCTTCGGCTTCGCCTTCGCGGCGCTCTTCGCCCGGGAGCCGAGGCGTGCCCCGCCGCGCTCCTACCCCTTGTGAGGCACCAACGATGGAACGGACGTGCGGGCTCGGGCGTTCTGTAATGCGAAGGCGGTTCGCCGGTCTTCCTCTCGAGACACGGTTGCGCGAGGAGCCAGGATGCAGCGCGCCGAGCTGACGGCCGTTCCCGACGGAGACGCCGTCCTCCGGGCGCGAGCCGGCGACATGACGGCTTTCGCCGAGCTGTACGAGGCGTACTTCCCGTCCATCTACGACTTCCTGGTCCGGCTCCTGCGCGACCCAGACGAGGCGGCCGACGTGACGCAGGACACGTTCCTCAAGGCCATGCGTTCGCTCGCCTCGCTACGGGAGCCCGGGCAGTTCCGCGCTTGGCTCTTCGCGATCGCGCGGAACGCGGCTCTCAACCGTCTGGCGTCTCGGCGGCGGTTCGTTCCTCTGGAGCCCTCCGACGACGAAAGTCCCGTCTTCACGGTGGTCGACGAGAGCCGGTTCGCCGACCCCGCGGAGGCTGCCGCCGCCAAGGAGGCTGCCGCCATCATCGACGAGGCGGCGCGGACGCTCGACCCCCGGCAGCTCTCGCTGCTCGATTTACACGTACGGCAAGGGCTCGGCCCGGCGGAGATCGCGGAGGTGCTCGGCGTTTCCCGGAACAACGCCGCCGTGATGCTGCACCGCCTCCGCGAAGCGGTGCGGCGGGCGATCGAGGCGGCGTACCTCGCGAAGCGGCCCGCCTGCCCGCGGCTCGCCGCAGCCTTGGCCGACGTCACGCTCCCCCTCGCGCCCGCGGTGCAGCGAATCATCGAGAAGCACGCCGAGCGCTGCCCCGAATGCGACGAGCGGCGCAAGAAGCTGGCTCCGCTGCTCGTCTTCAGCGCGCTGGCGCCAGTGCAACCACCACCGGGGCTGGCGGAGCGGCTGCTGGCCCGGCTGCGCGCGGCCGCGGAGGAGGGCGGCCTCCGCGCCTGCGAGGAGGAGGCGTCGGGCGGGGAAGCTCCGCTCCGCCTCCGCCGACGGGTCTCGACCGCGGTCGCACTGCTCGGCACCGGGGCGCTCCTCTTCGGGCTGCTGGCATTCGTGCCCGGAAGCCCCGTCTCGGTCTTCCGCACCGGGCTCTTCGACGGCCCGCCCGAGCTACCGGCCGTGCTGCCGTTCTTCGCCGGCGACGGGGAAACGCCGACGTCGACGCCCCCGGTCCCCTCCCCGACACCACCGGGCTCTCCGACTCCGGCGCCGACCCCAGCGGCCGGCGCCGCCGGCACCCTGCCGAGCCCCTCGCCGACGCCCTCGCCGGTGCCGACAGCCACGCCGACACCGACGGCGGTGCCCACCGCGACCGCCACCCCGACCCCGACGCCAACCCCCACCTCCTCGCCCACGCCGGCACCGACGCCGACCCCATGCACCACCGAGCTCTCCATCACACCCGAGGGTCCGGTGTTGGAGATCGGTCCGGCGACGAACTGGCTGGGCCACCTCACCCTGGCCGACAGGGGCGGCTGCGGCTTCGTCTTCCAGGTGGCGGTCGTCCTCGGCAGCGATTGGCTCGCCGCCGCCCCGACATCGGGGACGGTACCCGGCTCCCGCTCGGTTCCCATCTCGCTCGTGGTCGACCCGGAACGGCTCCCCGGCACGGGCGAAGGCCTCTTCACCGGCCGAATCCGCATCGATGCGGGCCCGGCGGGCTCCCGCGACCTCGACGTGCAGGTAACGAACATCGGCGGGCCGCCGCGCATCGACGCGGTAGCCGCGGTCTGCTTCGGCGAGCAGAGCACGGGAGTGGTGGTCACCGTGGCCGCGGCCGACGATTTCGGGGTCATCGGGGGCTCCGTAACGGTGGGACAGCGGAGCGTCGCGCTCTCGCGCCTCTCCGAGGACACCTGGGTCGGCGTCATCGAAGAGATCGGCCCGAACGACCTCTCCGGCCTGGTCCGGGTCTTCGACGGGGCAGGGCAGTCGGCCCAGCGTAGCTTCGAGGTGGTGTGCGGTCCCGGACGGCCCTGAACGGAGTCTGGCAGAGGCATCGGCGCTGCGGTAGACTCCCCTCGTTCCGTCGAGCAGAGCAGTCCGTGGTAGGTGGGGGAGCCCGATGCCCGAGTTTCCGTCCGTCGAATGGTTCCGCGCGCTCGCCGATGCGCTGAATCGGTCCGACAGCTTCAAGCGCCTCGGCACCTGCGACGCACAGATGGGAGTCCAGGTCGGCGACCGGTACTTCGAGATCGATTTCGAAGGCTTCGAAGTGAAGGACGTGCGGGAGATCGACGCTGCCCGCGCCGAGGAGCTGGACTTCGTCCTCGTGCAGCCGTACGAGCGGTGGAAGGCGATGATCGAGAACATCCGGCAGCACGGCCGGGCGCAGGCGGAGTGGACGCTCAACTCCCTCGACCTCGCGGGGGAGGAGGAGTTCGCGCGAAGCAAGGACTACCACCGGCGCGACCTCTTCTACCGCTTCAACCAGACGTTCCAGGAGTTCTTCGACATGGCCGCCCGGGTGGAGACGACGTTCCGGGAGCCGGTAGGGAGCCAGTAGCCCTCACCGCCGGCGACGGCGGGGGCGGTGGGGTTGCGCCCGACCCGGCGCGGCCGCGACGAGCAGCGGCTCCCCTGCGCGCTCGAGCACCGGGAGGAGCTCGGCGCCGGCTTCGAGGAGGGCGCGGAATTCGCCGGCCACTGCGCGCGCGAGGCTCGCGGTGAGCCGCTCGAAGGGAAACGTCCGGTGGAAGCGACGCCAGGTCGGGGTCCAGACTTCCAACTCCCAGGCATCTCCGAGACGGGTAAGGATGGGGCCCGGGCGGGGGACGAGCTCGGCAGCGGCGGCCTCGTTCGCCTCGAGGGTGCCCTCGAAGTGGAGGCCGAGTTCGACGATGCCGCGGGAGACCTGCGGCTGCAGCTCCAGATGGACCCAGGGGCGGTGCGCGAAGTACTGGAGGATGGTCCACATCACCCGCCGCTGGAGCCCCGCGGCCCCAGCATCGAAGCCGGCGAGCGCTAGGTCCTCGCAGAGGAAGAGGAACTCACGGGCCTTGAGCGCGCCCTCGCGGTCGGGCATGGCGCCAGTGTAAAAGGGCGCGGAACGCGCCGCCGACGGCCCGCGGCGTACACTGGAGGGCGATGCGCATCGGCGTGATTGCCGATACCCATGGCTGCGCCGACGCTCCCTTGCTCGCGGCGCTGCGCGGCTGCGCCCGCATCATCCACGCGGGCGACGTGGGCCCGGGGGTGCTCGAACGGCTGCGGGAGCTCGCGCCCCTAACGGCCGTCCGCGGCAACACCGACCGTCGAGGTGAGCCGGCCGCCCTTCCGGCAATGGCCTGGCTCGAAGCCGAAGGCTTCCGCATCGCCGTGGTCCACCGGGAGGAGGACGCGCCGCCCGAAGGGTGGGAGGTCCTGGTGGTGGGTCACACCCATCGGGCGATGGCGGCCGAACGGGACGGGCGCCTCGTCCTGAACCCCGGCGCCGCCGGCCGGCGCGGCCACCACCGTGAGCGGACGGCGGCCATCCTGGAGCTGCAGGCCGGCCGGAAGCCGCGGGTGACGTTCGTGACGCTCGGTCCACGGAGGCCCACGCTCGCGGAGGTGCGCCGGTGAGGCGGGCGACGAAGATCGTCTGCACCCTCGGTCCCGCCTCGCTTTCCCTGGAGACCATCACGGCGATGATCCACGCCGGGATGGACGTGGCCCGCCTGAACACCAGCCATGGCTCGCTGGAGGAGCACGCGCGCGCCATCCAGCTCGTCCGGTCGGCGGCGCGAGCAGCCGGGAAGGACGTGGCCATCCTCCTCGATTTGGCGGGGCCGAAGCTCCGCACCGGCCCCACCGAGGGAGGCCGCCCGCTGAACTTGGTGGACGGGCAGCGCGTGCGCATCACGAATCGGCTCGTTCACGGCACCGAGGAGCTGTTCACGATCTCCTACCCGCACCTCCTCGAGGACGTGCGCCCCGGGACGCGCATCCTCCTCGACGACGGCCTCATCGAGCTCGAGGCGGAGTCGCGCGAGGACGGCTCCTTGGTGGCGCGGGTGGTGCACGGGGGCCTGCTGGGTCCCAACAAGGGCGTTCACATCCCGGGTGCCGAGCTCTCGGCGGCGCCGCTGACGGAGCGCGACCGGGCAGCGCTGGAGCTGGGCATCGAGCTCGGCGTCGACCTCGTCGCGCTCAGCTTCGTGCGGCGGCCGGAGGACCTGCACCAGGTGCGCGAGCAGATGCTCCGCGCCGGCGGCGAAATCCCGGTCGTCGCGAAGATCGAACGGCGGCAGGCGTTGGAGCGGCTCGACGCCATCGTCGCCGAATCGGACGGAGTGATGGTGGCGCGGGGCGACCTCGGGGTGGAGGTCGGCCCGGCGGAGGTGCCCATCTGGCAACGGCGGATCATCGCTGCCGCCGCCCGGGAGAAGGTTCCCGTCATCACCGCCACCCAGATGCTGGAGTCGATGATCGACTCACCGCGGCCGACACGGGCCGAGGCGAGCGACGTGGCCAACGCCGTCTGGGACCGCTCCGACGCCCTCATGCTCTCCGGAGAGACGGCAGTGGGGCGGTTCCCGGTGGAGGCCGTGGCGATGATGGACCGCATCATCCGCACGGCCGAGAGCGTCCTCGACGAGATCCCGGTGGTGCTCCCGGGGTCGAACGAGGACGACCACTCCTTCGTGGTCGCGCTGGCGGCCCGCAACATCGTGGAATCGGATGCGAACATGAAGGTCATCGCCTGCTTCACCAAGAGCGGCTATTCGGCGCTCTTGCTGAGCAAGGTGTACCCGCGCGTTCCCATCGTGGCCATCACCCCGTCGCCGCAGGTTGCCCGGAGGCTCCACCTGGCGCGCTCCGTCGTCCCGCTGTTGGGCGAATGGGTGGAGCACATCGAGGAGATGTTCGAGCTGGTGGACCGGCTGTTGCCCCAGCACGGCTTCGCCCAGCCGGGCGAGGAAGCGGTAGTGGTGGCCAGCGTCCCCGTGCGCGCTTCGGGCGTGACGAACTTCCTGAAGCTCCACCAGGTGGGTGAGCCCTCCCCGTCATGAAAGGGGCGTCGGCCGGCGGCAGCGTGGTGGTGGCGCGCACGAGCGACCCGGCGGCGCTCGCGTTCTGGCTCACCGCGCTGGAAGAGGCGGGCATCCCGGCCGCCAGCTACGAGGAGGGTATCGGCGCAGCCGTAGGCGGCGGCTCCCTCCCCGCCTTCAGCGCCTTCGCCGTCGTGGTGCCGCGGTCGATGTTGGCCGAAGCGCGCACCGTCATCGCGGAGTGCGGCGGGGCCGGCGCCCTGGCCGCGGTGCCCGGCACGGGCCTCTCGCCGCTCGTCCGTTGGGCGACGCTCGTCGTGCTGGGAAGCGTCGCCGCCGCTGTCGGGGCGGCCGTGGCCGTCCGGCTGCTCTAGGTTCGGTCAGGCGGCTTCCGCCCAGGGCCGGGGCTCTTCCTTGCGGCGGAGAGGCGTCGCCTCCTCGGCGGCCCGGAGCACATCGGTGGCGTACAGCGACTCCATGTCGTATTCGGAGACACGCGCCGTCACGCCGACGTCGTAGACGCGGCGGCCGTCGCTGACCCCGATGGTCCCGGGCACGCGCTTCAGGTAGTTGAAGGCTTGCTCCCTGGTGCACTCCGTGAGCAGCACGGCGAACGTCGCCCCGCCGAGGTGGGCGAGGAAGTCCGACCCTCGGGTGACCCGCTGGAGCACGTCGACGAAGGCCCGGCGGGCACGCTGGGCGAAGTCCTCGCCGCGGCGCTCCCGAATGCCCTCGAAGTCGTCGAGGGAGAGGACGATGAGGGTGAAGGGCGAGCCGTGCTCGCGGGCGTGCGGCATCTCGCGCCGCAGCTCGGCCAGCAGGTAGTTCCGGTTCGGCAGGTCGAACTCGTCGCTCAAGTACCCGGACGTCCGCAGCTTCGCGTTGAGCTGCCGAACGCGCCGATGCCCGGCCCAGCGGACGAGCACCAGCTGCGCGTTGGCAGCCACGAAGAGCAGGGCGAAGAGCAGGGCGGTGGCCACGCGGCCGGCGCTCGGCTCACGGACGGCAGGCACGGCGAACATCGCCAGGACCGCGCCCCAGAGGGCGAGGCTCACCAGCCGCAGTACCACCTTCCGGCGGCTGCTTCCCGAATCGGTGGCGGGGTCCATCTCGTCGCTCCCCAATCCGCCTCCTTCTGGGAGAAGAATTCGGCCGTCGGGGAGCGGGGCATCAGGCTGCGCCATCGATCGCCGTCCCTGGTTCAGGTTGTTCCTCCTCTTCGGCACCGTCGGCGAGCGGGGAGCGGAACCAGCGAGGCGGCCTCGAGGAGACGTTGACGAGGAAGGTACGGGCCCGCTCCATCAGGGCGTGGATCCCGCCGGGGACAGCGTCGAGCACGCGCTCGACCCTCGGCGACAGGGCGAGCGTCGGCCAGCGCTCGGGCCGGTTCGTCCAGTCGAATCCGGCCGCGTAGCCGAACTTGTTGCAGGCGAGGTTGGCGGCCGCCACCACGTCGGCAAGCGAGGAAAGCGACCGGGTGTCGCTCTTCGCATGCTCGCGGATCGCCTCGACGAGGGGCTCGGGGAACCGCCACCGCTGGGCCAGCCGGCTGCCCACCTGCCAGTGGTAGACGCCGAAGGCCGCGAACTCGGCCTCGCGCGTCGTCATCCCTTTCTCGACGACGAGGCGGACCATCGTCTGGAAGCGGTCCGGCTCGACCACGGCCATCGCCAGCCGGCCGACGTCGTGGAGAACGCCAGCGGTGAAGGCGTCCTCCGGGCGCGCGGCCCGCGTTTCGCGGGCGATCTGCTCGGCGACCACACCGACGGCCACGGCGTGTCCCCAGAAGAGCTCAACGTCGAACCCTTCGGTCTCGGGGACGCGGAAGGCATCCATGATCGACGAGGCGATGGCCACGGAGCGGACCGTGCGCATGCCGAGGAGGATCACCGCCTCGCGGACGTTCGAGATGCGGCGGGCGTAGCCGTAATAGGCCGAGTTCGCGAGGCGGAGCAGCTTCGCGGTGAGGGCTTGGTCGGAGCTGATCACCGCCGCGAGGTCGAGGGCGGCGCTGCGTTCGTCCTCGGCCAGGGCGATGGCCTTCGCGGCCACCACCTTGAGGGGCGCCAGCTCCGTCGTACGGTTGACGATGGTTCGCACGCGGCCACGCTCGTCGGTTCCGGTCCAGCTCGTCATGCGGCCTGGTCTCCTTCTTCGAGATCCTCGGCAACGACGCGGTTCCTTCCGAGCCGCTTCGCTGCCAGGAGGCGGGTATCGGCGACGTGGATCGCCTCGAGAAGCGTCGGGGCGCACTCGGGGACGGAGGCGACGCCGGCGCTCACCGTGACGGCCAGATGGAGCCCCTCCACTTCCAAGCGCAGACGGGCGACGGCGGTGCGGACCCGCTCCGCCACAGCCGCAGCCACCTCGCGGTTCGCCGCGGGCAGGAAGAGGATGAACTCCTCGCCTCCGAACCGGGCGACGATGTCGCCGCGGCGGGTGTGCTCGGCGATGACGTTCGCGAGGCGCCGGAGGGCGCGGTCGCCGACCAGGTGGCCGTAGACGTCGTTGATCCCCTTGAAGTGGTCGAGGTCGAAGAGGACGACGGCGAAGGGGCGCTCCGCGGCGCGCGCCTCGAGGAACGCCTCCTCCGCGCGGGCGAGCCCCGCACCGCGGTGGAGCAGCCCCGTGAGCGGGTCGCGCTGGGCAGCTTCGTTCAACCGCACCACGAGCCCCCGGAGGCGCTCGTTCCGCTCGGAGAGCTCACGCTCGAGCTCCTCTTGGGCGGTGCGGTCGCGCACGAAGATGGCGACGGCGGCGCCCCCGTACCGGTCCGAGAGGCGAGCCGCCGAAACGCTGGCGGGGAACTCGCTGCCGTCGGCCCGGCGGCCGCGAACGGCCATTCCGCGCACCGCCCCTTCGGTTTCGACCGCACGCCGGATGCGGTCGAACTCCCCCGGGGCGAACAAGTCGCTCGCCGACTTGCCCAGCACGGCGGGGGGGTCGGAGCGGAAGAGCCATTCGGCCGAGCCGGAGAAGAGGATGACGGAATCGCCCTCTCCGGCGACGACGACCGCGTCGGGACAGCTCAGGAGCAGGAGCTCGAGCCCGTCGTCGCGGACGAAGTCGAGAAGGTCACGTCGATCCACGCGGTGCGTCCCCATGCCACACCCTGGTAATCGGGCGGGGGCGGCCGTTCCTTGAGCGCCGGTGTGCTACCCTTCCCGGCATGGACGTGGGGCGGATCACGCAGATCAACGTCTCGCCCGGCGGCGTGCCGAAGCTGCCTGTGAGCGAGGCGCGCGTGGGGCCGCTCGGCATCGAGGGCGACGGCCACAACGACACCGAGAACCACGGCGGGCCCGAGCGGGCGCTCTGCCTCTACTCGCTCGAGCGGATCGAAGCGCTCCGCCGGGAGGGGCATCCCATCGCCCCCGGGTCGGCAGGCGAGAACGTCACCATCAGCGGGCTCGATTGGGACCGGGTACGGCCGGGAAGCCGGCTCCGGCTGGGAAGCTCCGTGCTGGTGGAGGTCACCCGCTTCACGACCCCTTGCAAGACGATCCGGGGGAGCTTCCTCGGCGGCGACTTCAACCGCATCCACCACGCCCTGCATCCCGGCTGGAGCCGGGTGTACGCCCGGGTGCTCCAAGGGGGCGTGATCCGCCCCGGGGACGCCGTGGAGCTGGTCGACCGCGACGACCCCACCTCCTGACCTGAGCCGCACCACCCCATCCGGCCGCACCTTCCGCTTCCGCCGAATCTTCCCGGGCCCGCCCCTCGCGGCCAGGCTCGGCCCTGGGCCGCGGCGGAGGTCGGCGGGAGGCGAACCGCCGTTCGGCCGAGGGAACCGAGCCCCCTCCCCCGGGCGTTCGGGGGAGGGGGCTACGACCAGAGGCACAAGGGGTTACGCCGTAGCCGTCGCCGCCCAGCGCTCGGCGATCTCCTTCAGTTGCTCGCGGAGCTGGCTCTTGGCGAACTTCCCCACGCTCGTCCGCGGTATGGCCTCCACGAACACGATCTCGTCGGGCAGCCACCACTTGGCGACCTTGTCGGAGAGGTAGGCGCGGAGCTCCTCGGCGGTGAGGTCGCCCTTGTGCTCGGGCTTGGGAACGACCGCCGCCACCGGGCGCTCCTGCCAGCGTGGATGCGGGAGCCCCACCACCGCCGCCTCGAGCACCTTGGGGTGGGCCATGATGAGGTTCTCGAGCTCGACGGAGGAGATCCACTCCCCGCCCGATTTCACCAGGTCCTTCGTCCGGTCGACGAGCTGCACGTACCCCAGCGGGTCGATGGTGGCGACGTCGCCGGTGCGCAGCCAGCCGTCCATGAACTTCTCGCTGGCCGTCGGGTCGTTGTAGTAGGTGCCGGTGATGTACGGCCCCCGCACCTGCAGCTCGCCGAAGGATTTTCCGTCCCAGGGCAGCTCCTTCCCCGAGTCGAGGTCCACGATGCGCCATTCGACGGTGGGGACGACCACCCCTTGCTTCGCCATCACCTCGAGCTTCCGGTCCTCGCTCCAGCCGTCCATCGTCGAGCGGATGCGGCTGAGGGAGCAGAGCGGCGAGGTTTCGGTCATCCCCCAGGCGTGGGCGAGGTGGATGCCGTGGCGGCGAAGCCCGGCGATAAGGGCCGGCGGCGCCGCGGAGCCGCCGCAGAGCACCTTCTTCAGCGCCGGGAGCTTCTTCCCCGTGCGGTCGAGCAGGTTGAGGACGGGAATCCAGACGGTCGGCACGCCAGCCGAGATGGTCACCTGCTCCTTCTCGAGGATGTTCACGATGCGCTCGGCGTCCAGGTACCGGTCGGGGAACACCTGGCTCGCACCCATCATCGCCGCCGCGTAGGGGAGACCCCAGGCGTTGGCGTGGAACATCGGCACGGCGTACATGAGGACGTCGGACTCGGAGATGTCGACGGCATCGGGCAGGGCAGCCACCAGGGAGTGGATCATCGTGGAGCGGTGGCTGTAGACGACCCCCTTCGGATTGCCCGTCGTGCCGGAGGTGTAGCACATCGCGGCCGCGGCCCGCTCGTCGAGGGTGGGCCAGGGGTACTGGTCGTCTCCCGAAGCGAGGAACTCGAAGTAGTCGACCGTCCGCTTCAGCTTCCCGGTCGGCTCGGGGCCCTGGTTCATGAGGACCACGAGCTGCACGGTGGGGATCTTGTCGGCCAACGATTCGAGGATCGGCAGCACCGAGCGGTCGCAGAAGATGACCTTGTCCTCGGCGTGGTTGATGATGTACTCGAGCTGCTCACTGAAGAGGCGGACGTTCAGGGTGTGCAGCACCGCCCCCATGCAGGGGATGGCGAAGTAGCACTCCAGGTGGCGCTGGGTGTTCCAGCCGAAGGTGGCCACCCGGTCGCCGGGGCGGACTCCCTCCTTCGCGAGAGCGCTCGCCAGGCGGTTGGCGTTCCGGACGAGCTCGCCGTAGGTGGAGCGAGTGGCGTTGCCGGCCTCGTCGTAGGTCGCGAGCGGCTTGTCGTAGAAGAGCCGCTCGACCCGCCAGAGGATGTTCTGGATGGTGAGCGGCAGGTCCATCATCGTGCTCGGGAACATACGCTCGACCTCCCTCGGCAGTCCTGCATCCCTGCGGTCCCGATAACGATACCGAGCGGTAAACAAGCGCGGCAAGGGTGCGGACGGGGAAGGTCCCGCTGGCTTTCGAAAGCGGACCGTGGAACGGGAGAGCCCGGCCGTTTTCCCCGACTCGAAGCCGAGGGCCTGACAAGGCCCCTCGAGGTCCGTCACGGGTGGCGGAATCGGCGTCGGCGAGCGTGTCGGCGGAGGAGCCCATCCCGCCGGGCCGGGGCAGGCGGTCTAGCTCGCCGAGCGCAGCCACGTCGTCCGACACCCGGCCGAGCACCGCCCCGATGGCGGCAGCCTCGACGCTGCCGTCGCGAAGAGGGAGGCGAGCGGCGTCGGCGTGGAGGAGCCCCGCGTTCCGCGCCCGCTTCCGCGGGCCCGCGCCGGGGACGGTCGAGCCTCGGGCGCTGCCCATCGTGGCAGCCGATGTGGCCACCGGGGCCGACGCGGCGCCCGGCTTCGATGGTGGAATCAGCCGGCCCGGGCCACGCGTCGAGAACCCTGTTCCCTGCCCCGATGCGCAAGGAGCCGAGCACGCGCTCGGCAGGGTGGAGGAGCCGGCGGAGCCGGCCGATTCGCATGCCCTCCTGGGCAGCGGGTATCGGTTCGCGATGCGCAGGCGATGCTCGGTTCGGAGGGCGAGGACGCCCGTGGCCGCGGGCCGCGGCGGCCGCCCCCGGGAGCGACACGGCAGCCGCCGCTACGGCCCGGAGAAGACGCTCGGGTCACAGGATGCCCCTCGGCTGGTGTGGCCCCCTCCTCAGGCAGCGGTCGCGGCCGGAGAAGACGCTGGGATCACCCCAGGAAGGCCGTGACCTCGCGGACGTACTCCTCCGTCTTCTCCAAGGGGAGGAGGTGGCCCGCCCCCTGGATGACGGTGAGCTGGGATTTGGGGATGAGCCGGTGGAAGAGCTCGCCGTAGGCCGGTGGGACCAGCCGATCGGCCGCTCCCCAGAGGATGAGCGTGGGGGCGGAGATGCGGTGGATGCGCTTCTTCAGGCCCTTGTCGGGAATGGGCCACATGAACTTGCCGGCAGCGGCGAAGTTCGCGATCTGCTGGTAGAGGCGCTCGGCCATCTCCTCCTCGTTGGCGGGCGGCCGCAGGAGCTGCGCCACCGCTGGCGAGGGGTTGGCCGGGTCGGCGACGAGGTACTGGGGAAGCTCCTGGGGCAGGAGCACGAAGAGGTCGGTCACCGGCGTCTCGTCCATCCAGAGGCCCACCGGCGCCACGAGGACGAGCTTCCGCACCATATCGGGGCGCGCGGCGGCCAGCTCGGCCGCGAAGCAGCCGCCGAGGGAGTGCCCGGCCAGGTAGAAGGAGCGCAGCCCCAGCGCGTCGCAGAAATCCTGGTAATAGACGACGAGGTCGTGGATGTCGTCGAGGTGTTCGAGGCCCGGCGTATCGTCCCAGCCGGGGTGGACCGGCGCGATCACCTCGTAGTGCTGGGCGAGGGCCTCCAGGTCGGGCGTGAAGCCCTGGGCCATGCCGCCCGCACCGTGGAGCCAGAGGAGCGGCTCGCCCCTGCCGGCACGGTAGACGCGCGGCTGGAACATCCCCCCGCGGACGGAGACGGTAGTGGGTTCGACTGGCATGTTGGCTCCTTCCTCGTCGATGTCGAACGGTGCCCGGCGGGGGCGATCAGCCCGCCGGGGCCGGCTCCCGGATGTCGCCCACGCGGGCCCGCTGCTCGGGGGGCAGGGGCTTGATGAACCACCGGTCCTCGTACTCCGACCAGAGCCCGCGCAGCTTCGGCATCACCTTCTCGGCGAAGAGCTTCGTGTTGTACAGCACCTTCTCCTTCGGCATGTTGCCGATCTGCATCAGGCACATGAGGTGGCCCACGCGCAGGCCCTTGATGACCTCCTCCAACTGTTGGGCGACGGAATCGGGGCTGCCGGCGATGACGTACCCTTGCTCCACGAAGTCCTTCCAGGTGAGGTTCTGGCGGAGAGCCGAGGCCGCCGCCCCCACCTGCGCGCGGATGCCCGCCCGGACCGTCTTCAAGGTTCGGTAGCCGGGGGCATCGGCGAAGCCGGTGTAGACGTGGAGGCACCGGTTGTAGAAGTAGCTGACGTGTTCGGCGTAGAGCCGCTCCGCCTCGGCGTCGCTGTCGGCGACGCAGACGAGCTGGAGGAAGCCCGCCCGGTACGGGTTGTCGTCGCCGCCGAGCTCCTCCACCCGCCGCCAGAAGTTGTCCATCACCGCCTTCCCGCGGATGTAGCCGAAGTAGGAGAGGTAGCAGTAGAGGTAGTTCTTCTCCGTCGTCCAATCCCACGTCTCGAGGGAGCCGCCCCCTGGGATCCAGATCGGCGGGTGCGGCTGCTGGAGCGGCCTGGGCCACGGGTTCACGTACCGCACCTGGGTGTACTTCCCGTTGAAGTGGAAAGTGTCCTTCCGCGTCCAGCACTGGAGGATGAGGTCGTGCGCCTCGTAGTACCGCTCCCGTAAGGTGGCCGGGGTGACCCCGTAGGCGAAGTTCGTGTCCATGCTCGTGCCGACGGGGAAGCCGGCGACGAGCCGCCCCCCGGAGATGATGTCGAGCATGGCGAACTCCTCCGCCACCCGGATGGGCGGGTTGTAGAGGGCGATGGAGTTCCCGAGGACGACGAGCGCAGCTCGCTCCGTGCGGCGGGCCAACGCCGCCGCGATCAGGTTCGGGCTCGGCATGAGCCCGTAGGCGTTCGAGTGGTGCTCGTTACAGCAGATGCCGTCGAAGCCGCAGCGCTCCGCGTACTCCAGCTCGTCGAGGTACTCGTTGTAAACGTGGTGCCCCTTCACCGGGTCGAAGAGGTTGTAGTCGACGTCGACCCACACGCTGCGGTGCTTCTCCTGGAAGTCGTCGGGCAGGTGGGGCCAGGGCATGAGGTGGAACCAGTGGAACTTCATCGCAGACCTCCCTGGAGCCCGAGGCTCTTCGCGCCTGGCTCATCAATACGCCCGCGCAAAGGGCGCGTCAACATGGCCGGGGTGAGCCGGCCCACCGCCCGCATCCGGCCGGTGGCGGTACCCTCACTTCGACCGGTGTTCGAAGAGGGGTTCGCGAGCGTCGCGGGGCTGCGCCTGCGGTACCGTATCGGCGGGCAGGGGCCGCTCGCTGTCTTCGGACACGGCCTCTTGGGGAGCATCGAGCAGCTCGACGCCGGCCCCGCCTGGGGAAGGATCCTCGAACGGGTCCGCGTCCTCCTCTTCGACGCGCGCGGCCACGGACGCTCCGAGGGCCCCGAAGACCCGGCGGCGTACACCTGGGAGGCCCTCGGCAGCGACATGGTGCGGCTGGCGTCCGACTTCGGAGGGGTACCCGCCATCATCGGTGGGGCGTCGATGGGCGCCGGCGCCGCCCTCTGGGCCGCCGTCGAACGGCCGGAGGCGGTGCGGGCGCTCGTCCTGGCCGTCCCCCCGCCGCTCGGCCCGCCCTCGCTCCGCGGCGAGGACGAGCACCGGGCCATCCAGGCCCTCGAGCTGCTGGCAGCGGCCATCGCGGCCTACGGATTGGAGCAGACGGCGGAGCTGGCGAAAAACATGCCCGGATTCGCCGCCACGCCCGAGGAGGCGGAGGAGCGGGCCGCCTGGCTCCGGGCCCAGAACCCCCGCACCATCGTCCATGCCATCCGCGGGCTCCTCCAGGCCCCGATCCACGACCCCGAGGCGTACCGCACCATCCGCGCGCCGACCCTCGTGCTGGCCCACGAGGGCGACGGCCTCCACCCGGTGCGAGCTGCCCGCCTGTTGGCCGAGACGGTCCCGGATTGCACGGTGCGGATCGCTCCCGAGCCGGGGTACTGGCAGCGACATCCGGACGAGTTCGCCGCCGAGGTACGCGCCTTCCTCGACCGGGTGGGCTGAGCACGCGGTAGAATCGGTCGCCGAATTCCCCTTCGTGGAGGTAGGGAGATGACGGCACCGCTCGAAGGCATCCGTGTGGTCGAGGTGGCGAACTGGCTCGCGGCGCCGAGCGCGGCGGCGCTGATGGCGGACCTCGGCGCCGACGTGATCAAGGTGGAGCCCCCCGGCGGCGACGTCTTCCGGGGATTCGTGCTCCGGGCACTCGTCGACTTCGACTTCAAGACGAACTACGCCTTCGAGCTCGACAACCGCGGCAAGCGCTCCATCACCGTCGCCCTCGACCGGCCCGGGGGCCCGGAGCTGGTCCTGCGCCTGGCGAAGACGGCCGACGTCTTCATCACGAACCTCATCCAGGAGCGGCGGGAGAAGTACGGACTCACCGAGGAGAAGGTGAGGGCGGTGAAGCCCGACATCATCTACTGCTCGTTCAGCGGCTACGGGACGCGAGGGCCCGACGCCTGGCGCCCGGGCTTCGACTACGCAGCCTTCTGGGCCCGTACCGGCATCATGGGCCTTTTGGGCGAGCCACCGTCGCCCCCGCCCCTCTGTCGCGGCGGGCAGGGCGACCACACCACCTGCCTCAACATCCTCGCAGCCGTACTCGCGGCGCTCATCCAACGGCAGAAGACGGGGAAGGGACAGCACGTGGAGGTGACCCTGCAGGCGACGGGGATGTGGACCATCGCCAGCGACATCCAGGCAGCCCTCGTCTCGCGCATGCAGCCGCCGCGGCACGACCGCACCCAGCCGGCGAACCCCATCTGGAACTCCTACCAGTGCAGCGACGGGAAGTGGGTGCTGCTGGTCATGCCACAGCCCGACCCCGAGTACTGGCCGCGCTTCTGCCGGATGATCGGCAAGGAGGAGTGGATCACCGACCCCCGCTACGCCACCCTCCTCGCCCGGCGCGAACACAGCCGCGAGCTCGTGGCCGAAATCGACCGCATCTTCGCCGAGCACGACTACGCCTACTGGTCGCGGAAGCTCGACGAGTACGGGCTCATCTGGGCGCCGGTGGCCACCCTGCCGGAGGTCATCGAGGACCGGCAGGCGAGGGAGATGGGCTGGTTCACGACCATCGAGGACGAGCGGTACGGGGCGTACGAGACGCTGACCACTCCGTTCAAGCTGTACGGCGCCGACATCGGCCCGCGAGGTCGAGCGCCGAACCCGGGCGAACACACCTTCGAGATCCTGGCCGAGCTCGGTATCGAGGGGGAGGAGCTCGACCGGCTGGCCACCGAGGGCGTCATCGGCTAGCGGGGCGGCACCCCTCAGCTGGCCAGTGCAGGCTTCCCCCGCACGGCCTCA
>Ga0197143_1001334_pt1 | contig 21021 bp, 20 predicted proteins | sample GBS70_MetaG_FD_148603 | JGI IMG/M metagenome (GOLD analysis project Ga0197143, IMG submission 148603) | Sediment microbial communities from Great Boiling Springs, Gerlach, Nevada, United States - GBS 70_MetaG | ecosystem: Environmental > Aquatic > Thermal springs > Hot (42-90C) > Sediment...
TGCACTTAAAATAATGCTGGAGGGGAAAGGGGAGTTTAAGTTTGAAGAATTAAAGGGTGAAAAAAAAGAATCTAAAAAATATGAAATTAGAATTTATATTGACCCTCAGACCCCTCTACCCGGGGCAAGAATGTTTGTTATATTGAAAGAGATTAAAGGGTTTGGAAATGTTATTACTTCTGAACCGGATGAGAATAGAATTATGAGAGGGGATGTTACAAATGAAATGAAGATTTTGCTTGATACATACAGAGATAAAGAAGATTTAAGGAAATTTCTTGAGAATTTTCCTGATATTGAACATTTCTTTATTGAGGAAAAAAAGGAAAAAGTAAAAGAGGAAAAAGAATTTGAAATAAAACCACTTGAAGAAATCAAAGTAAGAGCAGAGAAACTGGATATTCTAATGGATAGGCTCGGTGAGATTGTTATAACAAAGGAGAGACTATTTTCAAAACTTAGAAATATAGAAGACAGGGAAATTCAGGATGCGATGGAAAATCTTGATAGGTTAATCTCATATCTGCAGGATGATGTTATGTCAATACGTCTTGTTCCTGCCTTTCAAATTCTGGAAAGATTTCCCAGGTTTGTTAGAGATAAGGCAAAGGAGATGGGTAAAGAACTTGAACTCGTGATAGAAGGCGGTGATATTGAATTGGATAGGGTGTTGTTAGAAGAAATGAGAGAACCTCTCATGCATATAATAAGAAATTCAATAGATCATGGAATAGAAACCCCAGATGAGAGGATAAGGCTCAGGAAAAATAAAAAAGGAAGAATATTGATAAAACTTGAAAGAGAAAAAAATTCTGTGACAATTTATATTAAAGATGATGGAAGGGGTATAGATAAAAGGAGAGTTCTTGAAAGAGCAATTGAAAGTGGTATAATCTCAAAGGAAAAAGCTAAAACTCTGACTGATAAAGATATTTTTGAACTCATAACAATGCCCGGATTTTCAACAAAGGAAGGAGCTACAGAATTATCAGGGCGTGGTATCGGGCTTGATGTTGTTAAACAGTTCATAACAAGACTCGGAGGTTCAATGGAAATTGAAAGTGAATATTTAAAAGGAACGACAATTAAACTCAAACTTCCCCTTTCACTCGCAATAACAAAGAGTATTGTTGTGGAGGTAAGTGGTCAAAAGTTTGTGATACCCCTTGCATTTGTTCATGAGATACTGGAGAAGAATTTTAGAGATATAAAGCGTATAGTTGGAAAAGAATATATGCTTATAAGGGATGAGGTTTTGCCTTGTATCTGGATGAGTGAGAAACTTAATATGAACAGTGAAAAACCTGAAAACTTTTCTGCGCTTTTAATTGAAACGGATAGGAAAAGGGCACTTCTGATTGTGGATAAAGCTATTGCCCAAATAGATGTAGTTGTCAAGTCTCTTGATGTTTGTTTGATGAAAATACCCTATATCTCAGGTGGAACAATTTTATGGGATGGAAATCCGTCTCTTATAATAGACCCATCAAAATTTATGGAAAATTAAAATGAAAGGAGAAGAAATTTTTGGGATTGAAGGATTGAGGGAAGTTGCAAACATAGGATGTGGACATGCAGCTACCGCACTTTCAGGAATGATAAACAAAAAGGTTATGATGAGTGTTCCTGAGGTTTTTGTTGGGAAAATAGAAACCGTTTTTGAAAAAATTGCAGGTTCAGAGGAGGAAGAGGCAATTGGAATTCTTTTATATTTTATGGGTGATCTCACAGGTTTAACGCTTTTACTCCTTTCTAAGAAAGAAGCCCTCTCTCTTGTCTCTTTGCTTATGGGAGAAAAGATCGAAAGTATAGGTGAAGAGGAGGAATCTGCCTTAAAGGAGATGGGAAATATCATAACAGGTGCGTATATGACTGCTCTTTCAGATTTTCTTGGTCTTCTTGCTTTACCAACTGTTCCATATTTAAAGAATGACAACATAAGAGCCATAATATCTGATGCTTTTCTTCAGATAGAAGCAGAAAGAGGTTTTGCTCTTTGTATAAAATCAATTCTTAAAATTCAAGATGGTATTGAGGTGAAAGCCACTTTTTTCTTCCTTCCTGATGAACATGCGATAGGCATTATCCAGGATAAATTAAAGGCATTTTTTGAATGAGAACCCCTACCCAGGAAGAAATTAAAATTCTTAAATCCTTTGCTAATAGAATAGACCCTAAGGACCCTGCTGCTCATAATAATCTTGCAGTTGTCTATTTCAACAGAGGTCTTTTTGACGAGGCAATAAGAGAGCTTAAAAGAGCTCTTGATATTGACCCTGAGTTTAATATTGCAAGAGTTAACCTTGAGATAATTCTTAAAAAAACAAAGAAAAAAGAGGATTTGATAGATACCTATTATAGGAAAGTTCAAAGGAATCCAGAAGATGTTTCAGTTAGGCTTGAATACGCAATAACCCTTTATCAGCTTGCCAAATATCCTGACGCTTTGAGAGAATACAGGGAAGTTCTTTTAAGAGATCCAAGTAACAAGGAAGCTCTGAAGGGTATTATAAAATGTTATAAAAAAATGGGAAAGTTTCAGGAAGCAATAGCAGCAATTAGAAGAGCCCAAAAACTTTTGCCAGATGAGAATGAGCTCAAACTTGACCTTGGAGAGGTTCTTTATAATCAGGGGAATTATGATGCAGCCATTAAGGTGTTAAAGGAAGTTGTTGAGAGGGAGCCAAAAAATGCAAGGGCGCATCTTTATCTTTCTTTTGCATTTGGAGAAAAGGGATACTTGGAAGAGGCTCTGGAAGAAGCAATAAAAGCCAAGGAGATTGACCCCAGAATACTGGAAAGTGGGAGTGCACTTGGAATAGATGAGGAGGCTCCTTCAATTGAGGAGATGCTTCAGGAGTCCATAGGCGTTACTGAGATAAAGGTAGACCCTTTTGAATCGAAATTAAATCTTTTAGAAGCTTATAAAAATAAGTTATTTTTAAAGGAAGCAAAGAATATACTTGAGGAACTGAAGAAAATGGACGAAAATAATCCCCAGCTTAAAAAGCTTGAAGCAGAGATATTTATTCTTGAGGAAAGATGGGATAAGGCAATAAAACTTATTGAAAATATGAAAGAGAGAGATTTCCACACTTGGAATATGTATGGTATAGCGCTTTCAAGAAAGGGAGATATAGAGAAAGCAAGAAGAATATTTGAGGGAATTAAAAATTATCCCTATGCTCTTAATAACCTTGCCTCTTTAATTGCAAATGAGGATATAGAAAAAGCAAAGGAATTTTTTAAAAGAGCTTATGAGATTGAACCCGGTTTTATAGTGCCTCAATATAATCTTGCAATTATTCTGATAGAAGAAAATAAACTGGAGGAAGCATATTCTCATCTTAGAGAGATAAATGAAGTAGAGAAGGGAAATCCCTTTTATCTTACCCTCTATGCAAAAATTTTGATAGAAAAAGGTGATAAGAAAAAGGCACAGGAACTTTTGAGTGAGGCTTTAAGAATCCAACCTGATTTCTCATATGCTGCCTTCCTTCTTTCTAAATTGAAGGGTGAGGAGAAGGAATATAGTGGTGAGGTAAAGGCTCATGTTTTTCAATATTTATTTGCAATAGAGGGTTCACCCAAACCCATTGAATCTAAAATATTCCCGCTTAAAGAAGTAGAGGAGTTTATAGGAGATAAGAAAAGGGAGATTGATAAGGTTAAATTACTTTTAAAAAATAAGGAATATGAAAAGGCAGAACAAATTTTACTTCCCCTTTTTAAAAAATATCCTAAGGATAAGGAGATAACATATCTTCTGGCTCTTACTTATGAGAGTATGGGACTTTATGAAAATGCTGAAAATTATTATTTAAAATTACTTAAAGAAAAAGAAGATGATAAGATAAGATTGCATCTGGCTCATATATTTTTTAGAACAAGGAGATATGAACAGGCAGAAGAGGAGTTAAAGAAGATTCTTAAAAAGGGAAAAGAATATTTGGATGTGCTACTTCTCTTTGCAAGAATAAAAGAAAGAAAAGGAGAGATAAATGAGGCACTTTTTATTTTAAAGAGAGTGCTCAAAAAATCAAAACCAACCAAAAAAATTTTGATGTGGTTTGGAGAACTTCTTGAGAAACTTGAAAGATATGAAGAAGCAAGGAAGGAGTATGAAAAAGTTCTTGAAAAATATGGAGACGACCCTGAGGCACTTTATTCCTATGGTAGAGTAAGTCTTAAAATTAAAGACGAAGAAGGCTTTAAAAAAGTTCTTAGAAAGCTTGAGGAAAAAGGATATATAAGATATAGTGAGCTACTCAGGGCAATAGATTATACAGGAAAAGGTAAATATAGAGAAGCTATTGAACTTTTTAAATCCTCTCAAAAGGATTTATTTTTTAATGAGGAATTGCATTTTTATTTTGGGGTTTGTTATGCTCTTATAGGCAAGTATGCAAAGGCAATTGAAGAATGGAGTAAAGTTATAAGGATTTCAGAGAATTCCCCTCTTGCAAAAAAAGCAAGAGATTATTCCTCTCTTGCACTTAAGTGGTTAGAAATGCTTGAAAAGGAGGTGAAAATCTAATGCCAATAGAAGGAAAACTTGAGGAACTTTCTCTTGCTGATTTCATGCAGATACTTGCTCTTAACAGAAAGACAGGGAAAATAAAAGTAGAAAATGAATTAAAAAAAGAGAAAAATTCTGCTGAAATTTTCCTTAAAAAGGGTTTTCTCCAATTTATAACACTTGTAGGAGATGACCTTTTGTATACCAAAATTAAGCAGGCAGGTTACAAAGAGATTTCTGAGGATTTAAAATTCAATGAAAAGGGAATATTGCTTTTACTCTTCCAGAAAGTAAAGGATATAAATTTTTTGCTTAAAATAGTAAGAAATGTTAATGAAATTAGAATGTTTGAGATACTTTCATGGAAAAGGGGGATATTCAGATTTGAGGAGAAAAAGGATGATGGGGAGGTTCTTCCGGATGTTTTTTCCTTTGATATTCAGGATATATTGCTTGAAAGTTCAAGAAGACTTGATGAATGGGAAGAGATTTCAAAAAGGATACCATCCTATTCACTTGTGCCTGTTCTCTCAGAAAAGTGGTTAAATGAGGAAGCCACTTCTCTTGACCTTTCTCCTCTTGAATGGAAGATCCTTTCTCTTGTGGATGGGAAGAGAAGAGTGGAGGATATTCTTGAAGAATTTAGAATTCCCACAATAGAGGTAGCAAAAGAAATAGCAAAATTACATGAAAGGGGTATAATAGATTTTAAGGAAAGGGATAAGGCTCTTGAAGAAAAGGCAAAGGAGAAAGCGGAGGAGCTTTTTCTTAAGGCAAGAGATATGGTAAAAAAGGGTAAATATCTTGAAGCTGAGGCATTTTTATCAAAGGCAATTTCCCTTTATTCTGATTTTATAATGGCACATCTTTTTCTTGCGGACCTTTATTATGTTCTTAAGAATTATAGACTTGCATCCCAGAATTATTACCAGGTTATAAGGAGAGATCCTAAGAACCCTCTTGGTTATTATGGAATGGGTTTTGTAAGAATAAAACTTGGTGACCTCCAGGGAGCATTGAAGGCATGGGAAAAGGCACTTGAATATGCAACAGGTGATTTGAAATATAAAATTGAAAGAATGGTTTCGCTTTTAAGAACACTTCTTATAGAAATTGATAGAAGGAAAATGTTTATATGAAAGAGGAAAAACTTTTTTATGACCCAAGGTCAAGTTTGCTGCTTGAACTTGTGGAGGAATACATTGAGCATAACCTTATTGCAGAAGCAGAGACCCTTTTAAAGGATTATTTGAGAACAAATCCAATGTCAGAGAAAGCAATATTACTATGGATAAAAATTGCGACAATTCAGAAAGATGAAAGAAAGGAAAGTTATTTAAGGGAGAAATTGCGCGAGATTAAGAAAAAGAAGGGAGAAAAGGAGGAGTTTGAGGAAATTGTTGAAAGAAAAGAAAAGGGAGTAAAGGAACTTGAGAAAGCAGAGATAAAAGGAGAAATTCTTGATTTTTTAAAAGATATTGATGAACTTGAAGAGTTGAAGGAGGATGAGGAACTTCTCTTATTTTTGGAGGTATTAAGCAAATATCTTAAAAAATGGGGATTTGGTGACCCTGAGCAGGTTATAGTTGAATCCGATAAACCAGAGGTGGGATTTAAAATGGATGGTAATTGGAGTTTTCTTGTATTCAAGGAAAACACCAATTTTGTTACCTTAAGATGGATACTTAAGAAATTGAAATGGAAGGAATAACAAAGGGTAAAAGGGGTTTCTTTTATTTGAAGGAAATCTTAAAGAATCCTGATGTTTCAGGGGTAATAGTTACTGATGGGAAAGGAAATTCAATTTATGAAGAAGTCTCATTTAATATTTCTCCTCTTGATAGAAGAGAAATAGTAAGTGTTTTTAAAAATTTTAACCCCAACAAAAGGACAATCTGCTATATATTTACAAAAGATAAGGTGGTCCTCCTTTCAAAAAACCCTCCCAAATTTAAAGGTGTTCTTATTACCTTTGCAAGAAAAACTGTCAATCTGGGGCTTTTAAGGGTTTATCATCAGAAATTTATTGATTTATAACTTTTGAAAATAAAAAGAATTTCCTCCCTTTATTCGGTTTTTTATTTAATAGAAAAAAATGAAAGGACCCTTCTGATTGATACAGGAATGCCATTTGATATAAGAAAAATAAAAATTATGGGTATAAAGCCTGATTATGTTTTTATAACACACGGTCACATTGATCATATAGGAACAGCTTATTATCTTCAAAAAGAGGGGACAAAAGTTTTTATTCATGAAAAGGATTATGAATTTATAGAAGGGAAATTAGTTGATTTACCACCATCAAAAGGGACGGTTTATTCAAATATTATGTATTTGGTACTCAAATTTTTGAAAAATATTGCCTCTTTTGAACCTTTTAAAAAAGATGAATTTGATAAGGAAATTCCTGATGTTCGCATAATTGAAACTCCTGGACATACCTATGGTTCCTGCACCTTTAAGATCGGTGATAACTATTTTACAGGAGATCTTCTTTTAGGTCCGAATCCCTTTATAAAAAGACCAAGAATTTCTCTTTTTGTAAGGGATAAAAAACTCTTAAAGAGAACGCTTGAGTTCCTTTTTGAACTTGAAGGACGTTTCTATCCAGGGCATGGTTTTTCTTTCACATCTCTTCTATTGAAAAAATCAAGGGATCATATATGGAGAGAATTGAAGAAAATATAATCTCTTTCAAAGATTTTATGAAAGAAGCTCTTTATGGGGAAAATGGTTATTATATGAAAAATAGAGAACTTACAGGGGAAAGGGGTGATTTTATAACACCTTCAAATTTTTCTCTCCCACTTTCAGTTTGTATAAAAAATTTTATGGATGGTTTGAATCATGAATTTGATGAACTTTCCCTCCTTGAAATAGGGGGAGGAGAGGGGATTTTTGCAAAGTATTTTATAAAGGTAGAAGAAAAGGTTAATTATTTATTTTATGAAATATCGCCTTCACTTTTAGAAAAAGCCAAAAGCACTCTAAATGAAAAGGTAACTTTTCTTAGCTCCCTTGATGAAATTAAGGAGTTTGAGGGTTTTATACTTCTAATAGAAGTTCTTGATGCTTTTCCTTTCAGGAGACTTGTAAAGAAAGGAGGAAATATTTATGAAATCTGTTATGATAAAAAAAATGGAAAAGAGGTTCTAATAGAATTTGAAGATGATTTTCTTAAAGAGTTTAAAAATAATATTGATGAAGATGTAATTTTTGAATACTCAGATGATATAGTGCCTTTTTTAAAAGCAATTTTTAATAAAATAAAAAGAGCATATATTGTTGTGATTGATTATATGAGTGAGTTAAAGTCCTTGATGAAAAGGAGAAAGGGAACAGCAAGAACCTTTTATAAGCATCTTTTATCTTTTAAAATTTATTCTGAGCCAGGAGAGAAGGATATTACAAGGACACTGAATCTTGATTTTCTTTTAAGAAAGTTTGAGATTTCGGGTTTTGAGTTTGTATATAGGGGGAAATTATATGAGTTTTTTATAGATAATGGACTTGATAAAATTCTTGACTTTTCCAAAAAATTGTTAAGTATCAGGGAGAAACTGAAGTTTAAAGCCCAACTTAATTATCTTTTAAATCCTGAAGCTATGGGGGAGGTTTATAAGGTTTTGATTTTCAAGGGTTCAAATCCTTAAAAATTTAATATAAAAATGATAAACCTTATACTTTCCGAGATTGAGGAATCCATAGAGGTTAAAAAGAAGGTTCTAAAATTTGCAGACAGGATTTCTGAGGCTGCAAATCTTCTTATTGAAGTCCTAAAATCCGAAGGTAAAATTTTTATATGTGGTAACGGTGGTTCTGCAGCTGATGCTCAACATTTTGCAGCAGAACTTGTAGGAAGATATAGAGATGAAAAAAGAAAAGGTTTGCCTGCAATTGCTCTTACAACAGACACATCCATTTTGACCTCAATTTCGAATGATATGGGTTTTGAGAATGTGTTTTCAAGGCAGATTCAGGCTCTGGGGAAAGAAAATGATGTTTTGATAGCAATTTCCACTTCAGGTAAATCTGAGAATATAAATCGTGCTTGTAAAACTGCCTCTGATTTAGGATTGAAGATAATTTATTTAACAGGATTTGAAAATCCAGTAGTGCATGATATATGTGATGTGGTTATAAGGGTTCCCTCCTATTCCACACCCAGAATTCAAGAGGTCCATTCTTTAATTCTTCATATTTTTGCCTATTTAATTGAAAGGGAGTTTATTTAGGAGGGAAAATATGGAATGGAAGGTTCTTGATAAAGGGTTTCTTCGCCTTGTGGAATTTATGGGTGGAGATAATGCTGTGGTTCAAGCAGCAAGGGTTTCTTATGGTAAAGGATTAAAGGGGGAAGAAAAGGATAAAAAGCTTATATTCTATTTGATGGAACATGAGCATATGACTCCTTTTGAACATTCTGTTTTCAAATTTCATGTTAAATGTCCTATATTTGTTGCAAGACAGTGGTTCAGACATAGATGGGGCTCATACAATGAGATTTCAGGAAGATATACTAAATATTCTGATGAGTTCTACATGCCTTCCAGATTAAGGGTTCAATCAGAAAGGAACAAACAGATGAGTGAATTCGGAGATCTTAAAGAAGAAAAGATTCTGCTTGAGAAGATGGAGAAGGTTCAGGAAGAAAGTTTCAGAGTATATAGAGAGTTGCTCGAGAAAGGGATTGCAAGGGAATTGGCAAGGATTGTGTGTCCTTTATCCACCTATACCCAGTTTTACTGGACAGTCAATGCAAGAAGTTTGATGAATTTTCTTCGTTTACGGCTTGATATTCATGCACAGTATGAAATAAGGGAATATGCAAAGTGTATACTTAAGGTTTTTAAAGAAAAGATGCCATGGACTTATAATGCGTTTTTGAAATTGTGCCTAAGAGATAAAGAGAATTATCCTGAAATTTAATTGAAGAAATTTATTTTTCTTTTACTCCTTATAAGGTTTTTTTATGCTATTGAGGGTTTTATAGATGAAAGGAGACTTCTTGATTCTGTTTCAGATGCAAGGGAGTATCATGAGCTTGCTCTTAATATTTCAGAGGGTAAGGGGTATGTAAGAGATGGAAAATTTGAAATAAAAAGACCCCCTTTTTTTCCTCTTTTTCTATCTTTTTTTTACTTATTTAAAAAAACACCGCTTATTTCTTTTTTTATAAATATTTTTCTATCAATTTTTATTTTGTTTTTTGCTTTTAAAAAACTGAAGGGAAAGGACTTTAATTTATTTTCTTTATTTTTCATATTTTCACCAAATTTAAATCTCCACTCACTTTTTCCAACTGCTGACTTTATTTTTGGTTTTTTCCTTTTTTTTCTTTATATATTTTTGAAAGAGGAGAAAATTCCTTATGCTATTTTTATTCTTTCTTTAATTTGCTATATAAAACCTGTCTCCCTTTTACTTCCTCCTTTTATTTTTCTTTATTTTATATTCAATAAAAAGATTAGAAAGGCTTTTTATTTCCTTTTTATTCCTTATCTTTTTTCCTTAATATGGGTATTTGTGATTTATAAACACACAGGTTATCCGGGTTTTTCCACCATAATCCCTCTTAATTTTTATGCATATTATCTTCCTTTTGCTAAAGCTTTAAGGGAAAGGGTGCCTTTTTCAGTTGCAAGGGAAAAAATGAGTGAGGAACTTTTAAGTAATTTGCCGGATAAATATACGGATTCAGAATTTTATAGGAGTATGATTTACATATCTTTTAAAGAATTAAAACATTCCTTTTTTTATTTTTTGCCCTCTCATCTTTTTTTTTCTTTAAATACTTTAATTTCACCTGTTTCCTTTAAACCTCTTGTTTTTTATACTACTTGTAAAGAAATAAAAACTCCTCTCCAGCAGGAGATATTCAGGTTTTTTTTTAGTGGAAAGATAAAAGAGGGTTTTAAGAAATTCTGGGAGGAGAGGGTAATTCCTTTAAATTTAAAAGGTTTTTTTATTTTGTTTTTTTCTATTTTTTTCAATACTCTTCTTTTAATCTTATTTCTTTGCAAATTAAAAAAGAATTTTAAAAAAAGTTATCTTATGCTTTTAATTCTCTTTCCGCTTGTTTTTTCAACAGGAATTCTTGGAGAAGCAAGATTCAGATGTATGTTTGAAATATTGATGATTTATTTTGTTTTTTCAAATTCTTAGTGTTTTGTCTTATAATAAACCCTTAGGGGCCGTAGCTCAGTTGGGAGAGCATCGGAATCGCACTCCGGAGGTCAGGGGTTCAAATCCCCTCGGCTCCATTTAATAAATTAAATGAAAGAGATAATTGAATATGCCCTCAACGCCTTTGAGATGTTAAATGTTGAATATGGTGAGATAAGAATAATTGAGAAAGAAGAAGAGGGTTTAGGTTTAAAAAATGGAACTCTTGAAATTTTTTCAAAAGAAGAGGATAGAGGCTATGGTATAAGAATATTCAATAAAGGTGGAATGGGTTTTGCTGCTTCAAGTGATTTTAATAAGGACAAAATTTTTGAAACTGTTAAAAAGGCAAAAAATTTATCTCTCGTTTCATCTAAATATTCTTCTTTTAATTATAGATTACAGAAGGAAGAGGTTTATAAAGATGAATATAAAACAGTTCTTGAAATTGATCCCTTCAAGGTTTCAGCTGAGGAGAAAATTAATTTTATGCTAGAGATAGATGAAATTTTGAAAGAGGCAAAGTATGGTATATTAAGAAGGGTGGTTCTAAGTTTCTTTAAAGAGATTAAATATTTTGCATCAACAGAGGGGCATTACATTTATCAGGAGATTTATCATTCAGGAGGAGGATATTCTCTTTATACATTTAGAGATGGATTACTTCAAGTCAGGTCATATCCTGAAAGTCATGGAGGTAATTTTTTGCAGGGAGGGTATGAGGTGATTGATAAAGAGGGGTTTAAAAGTATGGCTCCTAAGATTGTAGAGGAAGCAGATAAACTTCTTTTTGCTGAATCTGCTCCTGCTGGTGAATTTGATCTTGTTATAATGCCCGGGCAGATGGTGTTGCAGATTCATGAATCAGTAGGACATGCTACTGAGCTTGACAGGGTTTTGGGGTATGAAGCCTCTTATGCAGGAACAAGTTTTGCCACAATTGATAAGCTTTTTAATTTCAAATATGGTTCTGAAATAGTTAACATTGTTGCGGATGCCACTTATCCTAAGGGACTTGGGACTTTTGGATACGATGATGAAGGAACAAGGGCAAAAAGAATTTTTTTAATTAAAGATGGTATTCTCTCAGGGTATCTTTCTTCAAGGGACACTGCTTTTCATATAGGGAGGGAATCCTCTGGAGCAGCAAGGGCTTCAAACTGGAACAGGATACCCATAGTTAGAATGACAAATATAAACCTTGAGCCTGGGGATAAAACCTTAGATGAACTTATAGGGGATGTGAAGGAGGGATTTCTTATAGATGTTAACAAATCATGGAGTATAGATGAGAAGAGATTGAACTTCCAATTTACATGTGAGATAGGTTACAGAATAAAGGATGGGAAACTGACGGGAGAAATTGTTAGAGATCCCCTTTATTATGGAATAACACCTGAATTCTGGAACTCATGTGATGGAATAGGTAAGGAGCAGAAACTTTATGGGCTTTTAAATTGTGGAAAAGGAGAACCGGGACAATCAATGCATGTGGGTCATGCCTCACCACCTGCAAGATTCAGAAAAATAAAGTTTGGTTCAGGAAGTGTTTGATTATTGATTAAAAAATTAACATTTTTTTCCTTTTTTATCCTAACTTCATGTGTTACCTTTAAGGTATATTTTAATACTATCTATAATGCAAAAAAATACTTTAAAGAAGCGGAGAAAAGGTTCAATCAGAATAATAAAAGGATAACCCAGGATGTAAAGTCCCTTTATGATAAAGCTCTTGAAAAGTATCTTAGGGTTATAAAATACTTCCCCAATTCTCCCTTTCTTGATGATGCTCTTTTTTATTCAGGTTTGATTTATATTCGTCTTGATGATAAGAATAATGCTATAAAAAAATTTGAGGAGATAAGTAAGTATTTTCCTAAGAGTGTTTTTACAAAAATGATATCTGATTCTCTTCTTTTTTATTTACTGGAAAAGGAGGATATTGAAAATTCCTTTTACATACTTTCCTTCTATCCTGATAAAAACAGTAATAGGTTTTATTTTTATAAATCGAGATTTTTTGAGATGAATGAGAAATACGATTCTTCTTTATATTATGCCAGAAAAATTCTTGATATTTCTTCTGAATCTTTAAAGGAGAGTGTTATTACAATTTATGTTAAATCAGCGCTTAAAAAGGGACTTATTGATTCTGCTCTTTATTTTCTTGAAAGATATGGTAAAGGGGAAAAACTTTCTCTTCTTCTTGCACAGGCTTATATGGAAAAGAAGGAATTTGAAAAGGCAAAGAATATAATTTTATCCTTTGATCCTGAAAATAAAAATTTTGAGGCGATTAAACTCCTTGTTGAAATATATAAAAGAGAAGGGGATAATAAAGAGTTAAAAAAGGTTATAAAAAACTTTCTGGAAAAAAATGAGGACCACCAAAAGAAACAGGAAATGGGATTTGAGATTGCTTTTATTTATTTTAAAGAAGACAGCATAGAGGCTCTAAGGAGTATTCTTTCAGAAGTAAAAAAGATTTCTCCATCCACGGAGTATGGTAGAAAAGCAAATATATGGTATGAACTAATTGAGAGGGAGAAAAATCTCAGGGAGAGGAAAGAGGAAGAAATTAGAAGGGAACTTTTGAAAATTGGTGAGTCCTATTATATTGATATTGGACTCTATGAAAAAGCTCTTAAGATCTTTGATGAGTATTTGCAAAGGTTTCCTGATGATAAGGAAGTTCCGAGAGTATTATATCTTATTATTTTTATATACAAAAACTTTATAAAGGATGAAATGAAGGTAGAAGAATATTTTAAAACTCTTGAAAAAAGATACGGGAGGAGTTTTTATTATGTTGTCGCAAGAGATTTACTTGGAAAGAATTGAGGGAGAGATTTTGAATAACATTGACCTTGGTGAGAGGATGTTTCAACTTATTGTGTCAGCAGAGAGAATTGCAAAGAAGGTAAAGCCTGGGCAGTTTGTAAACATAAAAGTTCAGAATTCCCTTTTCCCTTTTATAAGAAGACCTTACAGTGTGTGGAATGCAGAAGATGATGTGGTTGAATTTCTTATAAAAATTTTGGGTACAGGTTCTAAGCTCCTTTGTGAAAGGAAAAGGGGTAAGATTGATTTACTTGGGCCTCTTGGGAAACCATTTCCAGATCCACCAGCAGAGTTTGATATTGTTCTTATAGCAGGAGGAACAGGAGTAGCACCTTTAATGTTTTATTTAAAATATTACTCAATAAAAAGGGGTATTCTTATCTATGGGGGTAAAAGGGCGCCTCCTGAATATCTTTATTTAAGGATGCAGGAGATATCTGAGAAGGTGTTTGTGGCAACCGAGGATGGTTCTTTTGGTTTTAAAGGGTTTGTAAGTGAGCTTGTGAAGGAACTTATAAATAGAGGGGATATAATACTTGAAAAATCAATTTTTATACTCTGTGGTCCCTATTCTATGTTGAAAGCCTTTGAATTTTTACCTTCAGAGAGAACATATGTTTCAATGGAAGGTAAAATGGCCTGTGGTTTTGGTATATGTATGGGATGTGCTGTTAAAAAAAAGGGAAAGAAGGGATATTATCGCACATGCACTGAAGGTCCACTTTTTAAGATGTCTGATATTGAATTATGAATCTTGAAGTTAATCTTTCAGGGCTTAGGCTTAAAAATCCTTTTATGCCTGCTTCAGGAACGTTTGCTTATGGAGTGGAGCTTCTTAAGCATTCATATAGTGTAAATGTAAAGGATTTTGGAGCAATTGTAACAAAGAGTATAAGTGTGAAGGAAAGGGAGGGTAACCCACCTGATAGAATAGCTGAGGTTCCCTGTGGACTTTTAAATTCAATAGGGCTTGAAAATATAGGGCTTGAAAGATTCATAAAGGAAAAATGGCCTTTATTGAGAGAACTTGGAATTCCTATAATAGTGAGTATATTTGGAGAAAGAGAGGAGGAATTTGAATACATGGCTCAGGAACTTGATAGGGCAGGGGTTCATGCACTTGAACTTAATCTTTCATGTCCTAATGTGGAAAAAGGGGGAATGGAATTTGGTCAGGATCCAAAGATGGCTGGTAGAATTGTTGAGATAGTTAAGTCCAGGTTTAAGTCAGGTCCTGTCTTTGCTAAGCTTGCTCCGAATTTTATCAATATAATTGATGTGGCAAAGGTATGTGAAAAAAAAGGTGCGGATGGTCTTGCACTTATAAATACCATAATGGGAATGGCAATTGATGTGGAAGAAAAGAGGTTTTTAATTCCAAGAGGGGTAGCAGGGCTTTCCGGTCCTGCAATACACCCTATTGCTCTTTATATAGTATATAAAGCTTATCAGGAGGTTAAGATTCCCATAATAGGAGTTGGTGGTGTGTATGATTATAAGACAGCCCTTGAGTTTCTTATGGTGGGGGCAAAGGCAGTTCAGATTGGAACAATGCTTTTTATTGAGCCGGGAATTATAAATAAAATAATCAATGATACAAGGAATTATCTGCAAAGGCATAAAATAGATGATATAAAGGAAATAATAGGTTGTGTTCAAATAAGAAAAAAAGGAGGTAAAAAATGAGTGAAATTATAGTGGCTTTGAATACAAGTGAGGGAAAGAAGGCAGAAGAGTGGATTGACCTTTTACTTCCCTATACAAAATGGTTTAAAGTTGGTTATCCCCTTTATACAAGAGAGGGAAACAGGTTTATTGAGAAACTTAAAAATAAAGGTGTTAAGGTTTTTCTTGATTTAAAGTTCTTTGATATTCCTTCTGTTGTTTCCCTTGCTGTAAAGAACACTGCCGAACTTGAGGTTGATATGCTAACCATTCATACACTTGGAGGGTTTGAGATGCTTGAATCCGCCTGTAAGGTATTATGGGAAATAGAAAGAGATAAAGGGAAAAGGCCCCTTTTAATCGGTGTAACAATTCTTACAAGCATGTCTGAAGCAACATTAAAGGATGTATCTGATGGAAGGAAAGGGATGAAGGAGGAAATAGAGACTCTTGTTCGTCTTGCTAAATCAGCAGGTCTTGATGGCGTTGTGGTATCCGGTGAAGAGATAGAGATGGTAAAAAGGATCTGTGGGGATAGTTTTATAACTGTTGTTCCTGGAATAAGACTTAGAGAAGACCTTGCCTTTGATCAGGAGAGAATAATCACTCCGCGTGAAGCAAAGGAAAAGGGTGCTGATTTTCTTGTTATAGGGAGACCTGTAACTCATGCAGAGGACCCTGTGGAAAAAATAAAAAAATATATAGAGGAGATACGGTAGGAAGAATTGAAAGAAAGGTTCAAAACTTTTTAATTTTTAAAATTTGAATCTTTTAGTTATTCTTTCCGGTTTTACAGGGGCAGGGAAATCTTTTGTTGCAGATATTATTAAAAAGCAGGGTGATTTTGTTCTTTTAAAATCAGATGTTATAAGAAAAGAACTTGCAGGTATTGAACCTTCAAAAAGTGTCTATGAGGATTTTGAAAAAGGGCTTTATAGCAGAGAGATGACAGAAAAGGTTTATGAAGAACTTTTTAAAAGAGCAGAAAAATATCTAAGAGAAGGGAAAAATTGTATAATAGATGCAAGTTTTCTTGATAAAGAAAAAAGGGATAAGGCAAGAGTTCTATCAAAAAAATTGAAGGTAAATATTGTTATATTATGGGTAGAGGCTGAGGAAAAGTTAATAAAAAAAAGACTTGAAAGAAGAAAAAGGGATGTCTCTGATGGTAGATGGGAAATATATTTGAAACAAAAGGAAAAATATGAAAAACCCCTTGAAAAGGATGTAATTTTTATTAAAAACGACAAAAAAGAAGAGGTTGAAAGGAAAATAAATTCTATTTTTAAGGATTTGAAAATTTCAATCTGAGTTTCTTATAAAATACTTATGAAATTATTAGGGGATTTAATTTTATTTATTATTTTTATAGTAATTCCTGTTTTTTTAATGTGGTATTCTGTGTATAGATACTCAAAAGGAGAGAGAGAATGACTTCTCATCAAATTGCGATATGGGTGACCTTTGTGTTTTATCTTATTCTTCTTATTCTGATCGGAATTATAGGGGAGATGAAATTTTCAAGAACCTATGAGGATTTTGTTGTGGCAGGGAAAGGTCTTGGAAAATGGATTACAGCAATTTCTTCTGCTGCATCAGCTGAAAGTGCCTGGCTTATTCTTGGACTTTCAGGACTCGGTTTCTCAAAGGGGTTTGCTGCATATTGGATTGCACTTGGAGGGATTTTAGGATACTGGTTTAATGCCCTTTTCATAATTGTTCCGTTAAAAAGAGAAGGTGACAGGTTAAAAAGTTTAACTCTTTCAGATTATGTGGAAAATAAATTAAAGGATAAAACCCATGTTTTTAGGGTGCTTTCTGCCCTTGTTATTGCCTTTTTTATGACTGCTTATGTGGTGGCACAATTTACAGGTGCTGGTAAACAGATGGAGGGTATGGGACTTACCTCTTATAAAACAGGTGTACTTATAGGTGCTCTTATAATTGCAATTTATGTGGTTCTTGGAGGTTATGCTGCTGTTTCTTATACAGATTTGGTTCAGGGATTTTTTATGGTATTTGTTCTCACGATATTTCCTCTGATTGGAATTTTTGTTGCAGGTGGTCCCTTTGAATTTTTCAGAAAAGCAGGAGAACTGGGGCTTACTCAACTGTGGGGACCTGAGAGTTTCTCCTTTTTTGCTCTGGGCTTTATAATAGGAGAAGCAATAGGAATTGCTTTTGGTTACCCAGGAATGCCCCATGTTATCATAAGATATCTCACTGTTAAGGATGAAAAAGAGGGTAAAGGGGCTGGATTTATTGCGATAACATGGGGTATTTTCGCTTATTTCGGTGCTGTAACTCTTGGAATAGCAGGAAGGGTTCTTGTTGAGATGGGAAAACTTGCTCACCCTGGTGATGCAGAGAAGATATTACCTCTTTTTACTAAAACCCTACTTCATCCTGTGCTTGCTGGAGTTGCTCTTGCAGCAGTTACAGCAGCAATAATGTCAACAGCGGATTCACAACTTATGTACTCTTCAACAACACTTATCAATGATCTATTCCTTGCCTTTAGAGGAAGAAAACCCTCCCAAAAAATGCTTGTCTTTGGAACAAGAGTTCTTATAGGAATGCTTTCCCTTATTGCTCTTTTTCTTGCGATAAAAGATGTGAGGTTTATTTACCGATTTGTCCTTTATGCTTGGAGTGCTTTAGGAGCTGCCTTTTCACCTGTCATAATTCTTTCCCTTTATGATAAAGAGTTTAATAGATACGGAGCACTTGCATCCCTTATAGCAGGTCCTCTTATCACAGTGCTATGGAAGGATGTTTTTAAATTAACAAAATATTTATATGAACTTTTCCCTGCTTTTATAATAAGTCTCTTTTTTGGGTTTATAATAAGTAGATTATTTAAAAATGTTTGAATGAGAATATACATAGGTTTATGCTCCTCTCCTTCAAGAAAAAATTATTTTGATTTTTTCAATGTCTGTGAGGTTCAGGAAACCTTTTATGCTGTTCCTGGAGAAAGAAAAGCAGAGAATTTAAGAAAAAAGGTGGAAAAATTAAAGGATTTTTATCTCTTTTTAAAAGCACCCCAACATATAACTCACCTCTTTTCTTCTCCTACTTATAGGAGAGCAAAAAAGAATTATGGAAATCCTGAAAATTATGGATTTTTTAGAGATACAGAAGAGGTTAAGAAAGCATGGGAGGATATTGAGAGATTTGCCAAGATTTCTGGTGCAAGGGGAATTGTCTTCCAGACACCCTCATCCTTTAAAGAGAAAGAAGAGAATATAAAGAATATTAAGGAATTTTTTAAAAACAAAAAAGGTTTTCTTTTTTTCTGGGAATACAGAGGAAAATGGAATCCAGAAACCTTAAAAAGTATTTATAAAGAGTGTAAAATATATCAGGCAGTAGACCCTTTTCATCAGGAGGTGATTGTTTTTGAGCCACTATATCTGAGATTGCATGGAAGGAAGATGTATAAATACAAATTCGATAAAAAGGATTTTGAAGAAATTCTAAATCTTATAAAAAAATCAAAAAAAGAAGTTTTTGTTTTATTTAACAATATTTATATGTGGGATGATGCAATTGGGTTTAAAAAATTTATTGAGAAGGAGAAAAATAAATGAAAAAGAATTTTTATGCCGTTATAATGGCTGGCGGTAAAGGGGAAAGACTCTGGCCCCTTTCAAGAACAAAAAATCCAAAACCCTTTATTGATATTTTGGGGAAACCTTTAATAAAACTCACATATCAAAGATTAAAAAAAATTCTTCCTGGGGAAAATATAATAGTTATTGTTCCCTCATATCTTTCCGCTCTTGTTAAGAAAAATCTGAGTAATGTTAAAATTCTGAGAGAGCCAGTTGCAAAAAACACTCTTGCTACCTGTGTTTATAGCACCTTTTATATTTATAAGAAGAACAAAAAATCTGTTATCGGGATTTTTCCTGCTGACCATGTTATAAAAGATGAGGAAAAATTTAGAGAGATAGTAATGTTTGCCTTTAGGAATGCAAGTGACAGCCTTTTGACATTTGGAATAGAACCTCAAAGACCTGAGACAGGCTATGGTTATATAGAACTTGAGGGTTCTGTGTATAAGGAAAATGGATTAGAAATAAGAAGTGTTAGAGGGTTTCATGAAAAACCCGACAGAGAAAAGGCACTCCATTATCTAAGGAAGGGAAATTTTATGTGGAATTCAGGAATGTTTGTATGGAGGGCGGAAACTTTTATTAATGTACTCAAAGAAGCAAATTACGAGGTTTTTAAACTTTTAAAGCATCTTGAAAATAAAAATATAAAAAGATTCTTTGAAGAGGTGCCTGAGACATCAATAGATTATGGACTTCTTGAAAAAACCGATAAAATTCATTGTATTCCTTCAGATTTTGGCTGGGAAGACCTTGGCTCTTTTCTTTCCTTTGAGAATATCCTTGAAAAAGATAAAGATGAGAATTCAAAAGTCGGTGATGTTATTTTTGTGGATTCAAAAGGTAATATAGGATTTTCAAAAAATAAAAAGGTGGTATTTTTTAGAACAGAAAATCTTGTTCTTGTTAATACTGATGATATAACACTTGTTTTTCCCAAATCCGAATCACAGGATATAAAGGAGTTAATGAGGATTTTAAAGAAGAAATTGAATAAAAGGTACTTTTAATGAAAAATAAACTTTTAAAAATTCTTGATACTTTCAAATTATGTGCTCAGGAGGCTGGAAAAATTTTAAAAGAGGAATATGAAAGGGAATTTACGGAATACAAGATGAAATCAAGGGCTGATTATGTAAGTGAGGTAGATTTCAGGGTTGAAAAAAAGATTAAAGAAATTCTAAAAGAAAATTTTGAAGAAGTACCATTTATTGGAGAGGAAACAGGTGGAAAATTTTTTAAGGAAGGATTTGTATGTGATCCTCTTGATGGAACAAGAAATTTCATTCAGAGAATTCCCTTTTTTGCTTTTTCGATTGCTTATGTTAAAGAAAATGAACCTTATGTAGGAGTTATCTATATTCCTCTACTTAATGAACTTTTTTATGCAATAAAGGGTGGAGGAGCCTATTTAAATGGAAAGAGAATAAAAGTGTCTTCAAAAAAGAAAGAGGATGGGTTTTTAATAGGGACAGGTTTTCCTTTCAGAAAAAGAAAATATTGGGAGATTTATTATAAAAAGTTAAAAGAAATATTTGAAGAGGTGGATGACTTAAGAAGACCTGGTTCTGCCTCTTGTGACCTTGCCTATGTTGCATGCGGAAGATATGATGGTTTTTTTGAATTTGGACTTTCTCCTTGGGATATTCTTGCAGGTGTTCTTCTTGTTGAAGAAGCAGGTGGAAAAACAGGTGATATGGAAAGTAAAAGAAATCACTTAAAAACAGGGAATATAATCGCCGGGAATCCTTATGCTTATGATTTTTTGTTGAGTATTTTTAAAAAGAGGAGGGACTTGACAAGATAAAATTTTTATGGTATAATATATAGGTGATATTTGAAAAATGGGTTGGGGTGTATCCTGGAGGACAGGTCGGTTTTGAAAATTATTATTTTTGATGGAGGGTTTGATCCTGGCTCAGGGCTAACGCTGGCGGCGTGTCTTAGCCATGCAAGTTGTGCGGTCCCGGTGGGGGTTTCCTTCATCGGGATAGCGGCGGACGGCGGAGTAACACGTGGTTAACCTGCCCTTAGGAGGGGGACAACCTGGGGAAACCTGGGCTAATCCCCCATACAGTCCCGATGGGGCATCCTGTTGGGATGAAAGGGGGCCTCTGCGGGTTTTTGCTCGTATGCTCTCGCCTAAGGAGGGGACCGCGTCCCATCAGGTTGTTGGTGGGGTAATGGCCCACCAAGCCTATGACGGGT
>Ga0197143_1001336_pt1 | contig 20997 bp, 18 predicted proteins | sample GBS70_MetaG_FD_148603 | JGI IMG/M metagenome (GOLD analysis project Ga0197143, IMG submission 148603) | Sediment microbial communities from Great Boiling Springs, Gerlach, Nevada, United States - GBS 70_MetaG | ecosystem: Environmental > Aquatic > Thermal springs > Hot (42-90C) > Sediment...
CCTTCATTGCCAAAACAAATAAATCAATTTCATCCCTTTTAGTTGTCACAGCAGGTTCATCTATCTGAAGGTATCTTGCTCCTTTTTCATAAAGGGATTTTAAAACAGGATGTATCACATTCCTTGCAATATAAAGTAAAAATTCTCTCCTTGCAGACCTTCTCTTTTCTCTTATATCTCCTTCGCCCGGTTTTATATCCTTTAAAAAGTATTCATCACAGGACCAGTCCACAATTGTATACGCACCTGTTACAGGTATCTTAACAGGCTTTTTGGCAAAGGAACTTATTCTTTCAAATTCTTTATCATGATAGAATTCCTTCAATTTAGGTTTTGATATAAGAGATGCCTTTCTATAATATTTGTTATCAAAACTCCTCACATGCCCCTTGAATTCAAAACCTTCTATTCTCCTTACAGGGTACTCATACATCTCTATCCTGTGTTGTTCTCCATCATAAACAAGGTCAAGTCCCGCTTTTTCAAGCATTCTGACAGCATAAAGGGATGAAAAATAAATAATTCTCTCCTTTTCCTCTTCTTTAAAATTCTCCCTTTTTGATAGTATTTCAAAGAGCTCACTTCTTTCATCAATTTCAAGAAACTTCCCCCATCTTTCTGCATCTTCAATATCATAAGAAGAAATTTTTATACCCCTCAAAGGTTTCACTCTCCAGGAAGGCTTTGCAAGTGAGCCTATTTCATGGGTTATAAGCTTCATCTTTTAACTCTCCTATTATGTTTATTAAATTTCGGACTTTTTTATCCATAATTTCTCTTGGGAGGAGTTCCGGAACACCTGAGGGAGAAAGGTAAATTTTCTCTTTATCAATAAATTTCCTTATTTTTTCAATAAAATCAATAACCGTCTCCTTTCTTTCAATCAGTGTTGATTCGGTATTTATAATCCCTGCAAGAAGAAATTTATCCTTTGGGAAACCTTCCATTACTTTCCAGATAGAATTTGAATAAAAATCAAAACCATATCCATCAAAATCAAGAGAAAATATAAAGGGAACTTCTTCCTCAATATTAAAGAAAAAAGTATGAAGAAAAAACTTTGTGTTTTTGAACCCTTTTAATTCTTCCACAAATAATTTTGCCTCCTTTTTATTATCCCTATCAAGCTTCTTCCATCCAAAAGAAGGCTCATAAAAAACAATTATCTTATTGCCCCATTTATCTATTTCTCCTATTACATATAATAAAAGTTCTCTAATTTGTGAAGTACTGATGCCTTCACTATATTCCTTGAAAAAGAAAAGGAAAGGAAAGGTGAAAACAAGTTTTTCCTCTTTTTTAAACAGCCCATCACACAGAAAATAATGGTAAAAGAATTTTTTATCTTCTTTTAATTTAAAATTTTCAAAAATAAGAATCCTGTAAAAACAGTTTGTTTCATAGAATCTTTTGAGACCATTTACTTTTACATCCTCCACAATCTCAGAAAAGGGTCTTAAAAGGTCCTGAAAATAAAACTGCCCCTGTGTTTTATATTCAAAATCTTTCTGAAGTTCCTTAAGAGCATTAATATCTTCCTTAAACACCCTATCCAATTCGTAAAGAGTTATACCTTTTCGCTCATACTCTCTGGTCGCCTGAATAAGTTTTTCACTTCTTGGGTATATTCCATGTAAAATTATTTTCATAGCCTTTTCCCTATCACATACTAAACATTAAAACCTTTGTCTCATGGTTTTAATTATATTCAAAACTTGACAAATTTTGAAATTTAATTTATAATTAGTAAATACAGGTTCCATTCCTCAGTAGGTGGGAGGTGTGTGAAATGAAGAAGATATTGGTGGTATCAATTACAATCTTGGGACTTCTAAAGGCTGAATTTGAAAATACATTTTCTCAAATTGATATTCCAACTGCTCTCTTACCTTCTCAACCTGGTTATGCTGAATTTTCAATTTTCACACATTTTAGTCTTAGAAAAGAGTTGAATTACCATGTGGATTTTGATCCTTCAAAACCTTTTGATTTTGACATGTATGGGACAATTGCACTTGGAAATATTTTTGCAACACTCAAAGTTTATACATTAAAAGATTATGCTCTTGACCTTGCATACAGAATTATGCCTGAAATAGGGGGGGCACCAGCGGTAGCTATAGGTGTTTATGATTTAACCTATAAGAAATATATAAGTTCAACAGGCTCAAATCCTCCTGAGGGAGGATATAATGATGACAATTCTTATTACTGGGAGGATTGGATAGAGGGTGATTACAGAAGAAATCTGGAAAACCTTTCTATTTTTCTTGTCCTTTCAAAACATCTTTCTTATAGATTCATTGCAACAGTGGGAATTGGTAGAGGAAGATTTGTGGGATATGGTTCAAGGTCTAAATATTTTAATTTTGATATGTTAACGGGTAGCAAGACCAAGCATGACATAACATTTGGTATTTTTTGGGGTGCCCAGTATATAATAAGTAAAAATTTCAGACTTTTAATGGACTTTGATGGAAGAGATTTCAATGTAGGATTCAGATATATTAGCCCCCTCTTTTCAATAAACTTTGCTTTAACAAAACTTGAGCATATACTGGGTGGTTCCAATAAATTTTCACCAAGAGTTGGATTTGGTGTAACCGTTAATCCCCAGATTTTCAGAAGGTAAAAAAGAGAATCTAAAGAGGAAAAGTAAGAAAGGTAAAATTATCAAATGAAAATTAAAAGGCTTGAGAAGGAGGTAATTTATAAGATAAGAGCAGGTGAGGTTATTGAGGATCCTTCTTCCTGTATTAAAGAACTTATTGAAAACTCCCTTGATGCTAAGGCGAAAAGAATTCATATTTATGTTGAAGATGGAGGAAAGAGATTAATAGAGGTAAAGGATGATGGGGAAGGGATGGATAGGGAGGATCTTTTTTTATGTGTTGAACCTTTTACATCGAGTAAAATTGAAAAACCTGAAGATTTAAAAAAAATTTTCACTTTTGGATTCAGGGGGGAAGCCCTCTCAGCAATTGCAAAAGTTTCAAGGCTTTTGATTAAAAGTTCAATTGCCGGTAATTTTGAAGGTCATGAAATATATGTTGAGGCAGGTAAAAAAAGATATTTAAAACCCTGTGCCCATCCAAAAGGAACGACTGTGAGAGTAAAGGAAATATTCTTTTCAGTTCCTGCAAGAAGAAAATTTTTGAAAAACTCCAACCAGGAACTTAAAAAAATAATTCAACTTGTTACAAAATATGCTCTTTCAAATCCTGAAATAGAATTTCTTTTAAAAACAGAAAAGGAGGAAATATTTAACCTTAAACCTGCGAAAGATTTTGAAGAGAGAATATCACAGATTTTTGGGGAGGATTATTTGCGGGAACTTATAAAAATTGAAGAAAATAGGAGAAGGGTCTCCTTTACTCTCTTTGTTTCAAGACCAGAGTTTTTAAAGGAAAATTCTACCAAGATTTTTTTTATAAACCGAAGACCCTTTTATGATAATTCCTTTATAAAAGCCTTCAATACAATATATTCTGAGAAATTCAAATCCCCTGATGTTTTCCTTTTTCTTTTTGTAAATCCTGAAGAAGTTGATGTTAATGTTCATCCTCAGAAGTTGCAGGTAAAATTTTCCCCGAAACTTGGATTCCCTTTTAGAATAGTAAATATTGTAAAAAACAAATTAAAGGATAAGAAAATTGAGGATAAGAAAATTGAAATTGTAAAGGCACTTAAGAAAGAACTGAGAGAAAAAAATATTAAACAGCTTGAATTTGGTGAGATGGCAAAGGATGAAGAGAGAACCGACTTAGACATTTATAATGAGCTCTGGCAAGTTGAGAACACTTACATAATTGTCAAATTGGAAAGAGGACTTTTAGTAATAGACCAGCACACAGCCCATGAAAAGATACTATATGAAAAGTTAAAGAATCAGAAAAACTTCAAAACACTTTATCTTACATTCCCCATAATTTTGAAACTTAAACCTGATGAGTTTTATACCTTTAAGGAAATATATGAATCACTTGAGGAAATAGGTTTTGATATAAGAACTTTAAGAGAAAGAGAAATTCAGATAGAGGGAATTCCTGACTTTATAAAAAGGTTCTCAAGGGAAATTTTCCTTGAAATTATTTACTCTCTTAAAAAAGAAAGAAAACTGGACCCTGAAAATGTATATAAGGAGATTGCTTGCAAAAGTGCAATTAAAAAGGGGGATATTTTAAAAAAAATAGAGATGACAAATCTTTTAATAGAACTTTTTGCATTGGATGATCCCTTTTTCTGCCCCCATGGTAGACCTGTAATGATTCAGATAATGAAGGATGATCTGGACAAGAAATTTGGGAGATAAAAATTTAAGAGTATTTGCGTTAATAGGACATACTGCCTCAGGTAAAAATAAAATTGCCTTTGAAATTGCAAAAGAATTAAACTCTTCAATAGTTATATGCGATTCAAAAAAGGTTTATAAATATATGGATATAGGAACAGCGAAACCGACTCCTGAAATGAGGAAAGAGGTCAAATACTACATGATTGATATAAAATACCCTGATGAATATTACAGTGCTGGAAATTATGCAAAAGATGCAGAAAATCTAATAATTGAACTTTTTAAAAGAGGAGAAAGATTCTTTGTTGTTGGGGGTGGGACACTTTATTTAAAAGCCTTATTTGAAAACTTTGTTTCTCTACCAACTGTCCCTGAAGAATTAAGGAGAAAACTTAAAGAAAAAGAAACCCATGAACTCTATGAATTCCTAAAAAAAATTGACCCTGTAAGAGCAAGAGAAATACATCCCAATGACAGGGTAAGAATAGAAAGGGCAATTGAAATTTATGAAATAACAGGAGAAAAACCCTCGGAGGTTTACAGGAGAGAAAGTGGAAGCAAAATTTTTGAACCCTATTATTTTTGTATTTACTGGAATAATAAAAAAAGGAAGGAGAGGATATCCAAAAGATTTGATAAGATGATAGAGAAGGGTTTCTTAGAAGAGGTTGATAATTTACTAAAAAAGGGTTATGATTTAAGATATAGAGCACTTGACGCGCATGGGTACAGGGATCTTATACTATATAGAATGGGAAAAATTAAAAGCTTAGAGAGTGCTATTTCCTTAGCGAAAAAAAGAACCTATGAATACACGAAGAGACAGCTTAATTTCTTTAAAAATTATCTTGATAAAAAACCTTTATTTTACAAAATGGAGGAAGATAATTTTGAAGATGTGAAGAGGAGAATCAAAAAAATTTTAAAGGAGGGAATATGGAGGGACTTTTAAAGGAAGCAAAAAAAACATACAAAAAGGGACTTTTAAGGGAGTCCTTAAATATTATAGAAACCATACTTGAGAAAACAAAAGGTGAATATCTGGAAGTATATCCTGATTATATAAGTATTCTTATTGACCTTAAGGATTATCAAAGGGCGGAAGAGGTTCTAAAAAAGGTTAAAGGAGTTATTGAGAAGGATGGGAGCGTTTCCCTACTTACAGCAATTAAAAGGTTAAATGCAAGGTTATTGAGAGAAAAAGGCGAGCTGGAAAAAGCCAAGAAAATTCTGAACGAAATACTGAATTCAAAAGGTCTAAGTGATGAAGAGAAAGGAAAGGTCAATTTTTCACTCGGAAGAATTTATTTTCTTCAGGGAGATTACGATAGAGCAGAAAGACACTTTACAGAAAGCGAGATAAACTTTAGAGGCACAAGTTTAATAGAAGAGGAGGGATGGGCTACTCTGTGGAAAGCAAAAATTTCAAGAATAAGAGGAGAATGGGCAAGGGTAAATGACATGTTAAAGATACTTTTCAGGGAGTTTACAGAAAGAGCTCCCCTTCTCTATGCCTATGTGCTTTTTGAAAGAGCCCTGCTTTCTTTTGAAGAAGGGAAAAAGGATGAGGCACTTGAGCTTGAAAATCTACTTGAAGAAACTCTTGAAAATCTGCGAGCTCCACGTCTTACAATTGAAATGAGACTAAAACTCTCCAATCCTTTATCTGTGGATGCTGAGGAGTTCAAGAAAGTAGAAAGAAGGTCAAGAAGAATTATAAGCTACCTGCCAAAAGAAGAAAGTAACTTAAGAGGACTCGCCTTTTGCTGGATAGCCTATGTTCTTGGATATTACGGAGAGAAAAAAGAAGCTGAAAAACTGTATAAAAAAGCAGAAAAGGAACTTGAGAAAGCAAGCTATGAGGAAAAAGGTCTTTATCTCCTTTTAAAATTACTTACCTGTATGGAATTTAAAGAGGACAAAAAAGCAGAAAAAATTATAGAAATTTTAAAGGATAAAAGATATCCCTTTTATCATCGCTCAATAGCTCTTTTAACAAAGAAATTTGCAAGAATTTAAATATTGACCGAGTTTAAAAATGGAAGTATAATATATTTAAAAAGGAAGGGAAATTTATGGAAAATTTGAAGGATATTTTAACGATTGATTTAAAGAAGTATGATTTCAAGGATGATGTAAATTATATTTATACGGCTCCAAAAGGACTTACAAAAAAGATAGTTGAGGAAATTTCTTATTTAAAAAAAGAGCCTGATTGGATGAGAAGGTTTAGGTTAAAGGCTCTTGATATTTTTCTTAAAAAACCGATACCAAGATGGGGAGCCGATTTATCAGGAATAAATTTTGATGAAATAAGCTATTATGTAAAACCGACTGATAGAAAGGGCACTTCCTGGGAGGATGTTCCAGATTATATAAAAAAAACTTTTGAAAAACTTGGAATTCCTGAGGCAGAGAGAAAATTTCTTGCAGGAGTAGGAGCCCAGTATGACTCAGAGGTCGTTTATCATAGTATAAAAAAAGAGCTTGAAAAGAAAGGGGTTATCTTTCTTGATACTGACACCGCTTTAAAAGAATATCCTGATTTTTTTGAAGAATATTTTGGAAAGGTTGTTCCACCCACAGATAATAAATTCGCTGCTTTAAATTCAGCTGTCTGGAGTGGAGGAAGTTTTATTTATGTTCCTCCTGGAGTGCATGTTGAGTTCCCGTTGCAGGCATATTTCAGGATAAATGCTGCAAACATAGGACAATTTGAAAGGACACTTATTATTGCAGATGAGGGTTCTTTTGTTCATTATATAGAGGGATGCACCGCTCCCATGTATTCTTCTTTTTCCCTCCATGCAGCAGTTGTTGAAATAATAGTAAAGAAAGGAGCAAGGGTAAGATACACAACAATTCAGAACTGGGCACACAATATTTATAATCTTGTTACAAAAAGAGCAATTGCATATAAAGATGCCAGTGTTGAATGGGTTGATGGTAATATGGGTTCAAAGGTAACAATGAAATACCCCTGTGTAATAATGAAGGAAAAGGGAGCAAGAGCAGAAATCATCTCTGTTTCCTACGCAGGAAAAGGACAGCACCAAGACACAGGAGCAAAAGCTATACATCTTGCACCCTATACATCAAGCAGAATAATTTCAAAGAGTATAAGCAAAGATGGTGGAAGGACAAGTTACAGAGGACTTGTTAAAATTATAAAAGGGGCAAAAGGGGTAAAAAGCAATGTAAATTGTGACGCTTTAATTCTTGATGAAAAATCAAGGTCAGATACATATCCTTACATGGAAATTAATGAAGAAGAAGTTGATATAGGACATGAGGCAAGTGTTGGAAGAATAAGTGAGGAAGAAATTTTTTATATCACCTCAAGGGGCATTCCTGAATCAGAGGCACTTGCACTTATTGTCCTTGGGTTTATTGAGCCTCTTACAAAGGAATTGCCTATGGAATATGCTATTGAACTTAATAGATTAATACAGCTTGAAATGGAAGGTTCTGTAGGATAAGGAGGAAAAAATGGAAGGACTTTTTATTAAAGATCTACATGTTTCGGTAGAGGGTAAGGAAATAATTAAAGGGCTCAACCTTTCTCTTGAAATGGGAAAAATTCATGCAATAATGGGTCCAAACGGTTCTGGTAAAACAACCCTTGGGTTTGTAATAATAGGTCATCCTAAATATAAAGCTATAAAAGGAGAAATCATATTTAAAGGTAAGAACATACTTGAGCTTCCTCCTGATGAAAGAGCCGCTCTCGGTCTTTTTCTTGGATTTCAATATCCCTATGAAATAAAGGGAATCACTTTTCAGCATTTTATATGGAGAAGTATCTTAGCCCTTAAAGATAAAAAGAGAAACGGAGAAAGATTTCCCAAAAACTTCATTGAATTCAAAAAAGAACTCAGAAAAAAAGCAGAAATTTTAGGGGTTGATGAAAAATTTATAGAAAGAGATTTAAATGTAGGATTTTCAGGTGGTGAAAAAAAGAGAGCAGAAATTCTCCAGATGCTTCTTTTAAAACCTGAATTTGTAATTCTTGATGAAATTGATTCAGGACTTGATATAGACTCTGTTAAGATTGTTGCAAAGACAATAGAATCCATGAGGTCCCCTGATTTTGGTGTTCTTCTTATTACTCATTACCAGAGAATTCTGAACTATGTGAAACCAGACAAGGTTTATGTAATGTATAAGGGAGAGATTGTAAAGGAAGGTGGATTTGAACTTGCTGAAGAAGTTGAAAAAACCGGTTATAAAATTTTTGAAAATTCCTTATGATTACCATCACATCCATAAAAAATAAGAGTTATTTAAAAGAAAGGGAAGAGATCTTCGAAAAACTTTCTGAACTCCCCCTCCCCAGTGAAAGATACACCGATTTAAAAAAAATTCCCTTTGAGATGTATCTTCAAATCAAAGAAAATGTGGTTGTAAAAGATGAAATTCTTCCGGAAGAAGGTGTTATCTTTTTCCCTGAATTTTTTGAAGATAAGAAAGCCTATGAAATCATAAAAAGGATCTTAAAAGAGAAAAATAACAGGATTTTAGGGGCTCATTTTGTCTTTCCAACAGGGGGTTTTTATTTAAATCTGGATAATAGGAAAACTTCATATAAGCTCAATTTATCCTATTCTTTCCCTTCAAAATATTTTTTTCAAACTTATGTTTTTAAACTTACATCTTCCTTTCTCGATCTCAAGATAAATATTGAAAAGGAAGGGGATTATTTTTCTCACAACCTTTTTATTTTTGTTATTGATAAAAATTCAAAGGTAAAAATAGAAAAATTTGTTAAATCAAATATTTCGTACCTTTTCAACACTTTCTTTGTTTTTCTTGGAAGAGACTCTGAACTTGAATTTTATTCCGCCTATTTTAAAAATCCATATTTGAAAAATGATAAATACATATTTATTGAGGGTGAAGGTTCAAAGGCAGATTTAAAGGATATTTTTTTGACAAATGATAATATATTTTTAAGTTTGAGAAATGATTTAATTTTTAGAAAAAGCTTTACATACGGAGAGGAGTACTCAAAGGGTATTTTACTGGACAAATCAACTGTATGTTTTTATGGTCTTGCAAGAGTGGATGAAAACCTAAAGAAAATCAACGCCTTTGTTGAAGGTGATGCTCTTTTGCTATCCAATAAAGCAAGCTTTTTCCCTGTTCCCTCCCTTGAAATACTTTCAAATGATTTAAGATGCACCCATGCTGTAAATTCGGCCCCCCTACCTGAAGAAAAAATCTTTTATATGAGCTCAAGAGGGCTTAAAAGAGAAGATGCAATCCGAATGTATATAGAATCTTATTTACTTTCAAATATTTCCAATGCAAGCCAAGAACTTAAAAAAAAGATTAAAAATTATTTAAATTCAATTGAAATAAAATAGGCTAATTTAACTAATATGTAAAAAGGACAGAGGAAAAACCCACAAAACTTGAAACTGCTCTATTTAGGAGCTCATACAGACACTTAAGAAGCTGATGGAGGAGCTTGCTAAGACAAGGAAGCAGAGTTAGATGACTCTCTCACAATTATATTTTACACTAAAAATTTCTTGATCTTAAAATTATACATAAAAAACTATGAAAAAAACTTCCTTCAACTGGTTTAGAGTTCTTATACCCGAGATAGAAGAAGCGATAAAGGAGAGGAGATGGGAAGAACTAAAAAAATTCCTTGAAAACTTACATCCTTCGGAAATTGAGGAAATACTTGAAGATTTAAATCCAAAAGAAAGAGCTTTGATTTTTAGATTATTACCAAAGGATAAAGCAGCAGATGTACTGGCAGAAATGTCAAAAGATCAGGTTGAGGGATTGATTGAAACACTCAAAAGCGATGAAGTAAAAGAAATTCTTTCTGAAATGGACCCTGATGACAGGATGAGAATTCTTGACGAGTTACCTGCAAACATTGTTTCAAGGCTTTTAAGTTTAATGGACAAGGGAGCAAGGGACGAGATAGCAATTTTAATGGGATATCCTGTGGATTCAGCAGGGCACAGAATGAGACCAGAGTTTGCCCATGTAAAAGCAGAAGAAAAAGTAAAGGATGCAATTGAAAGAATAAGAAAAAAAGGATATGATGAAGAACTTTTGAGAACTATATATGTTACAGACAAGGAAAGAAGACTTGTTGGAAGAATCCCAATCACAAGACTTATATTAGCAGAGCCTGATAAAAGAGTAGAAGAGATAATGGATAAGAATATAGTGACTGTTTTTGCAGGTGATGACCAGGAAGAAGCAATGAGAATGTTGATGGAGTATGACCTTATTACATTACCTGTTGTAGATTCTGAAGGAAGACTCATAGGGGTACTATCTGTCGATGACATGATGGATATTGCAGAAGAAGAGGCAACAGAGGATATCCATAAATTAGGTGGGTTGAAAGCCCCTTTACCAGAAGAGGAGTATTTTAGACTTAATCTTTTTGATAGAATTAAAAAAAGGATACCATGGCTTATTGCACTTTTGATTTTGGAAATCTTTACTGCAAGTGTTTTAAAGGGTTTTGAGATACTTTTATCAAATGCTGTTTTTCTCTCTTATTTTATACCAATGCTAATAGGTACAGGAGGAAATACAGGCACCCAATCCGTTACACTTGCTGTAAGAGCTTTAACACTCGGAGAAATTGAAATAAAGAATTTTCTCAAAATATTCATAAAGGAAATTCTTACAGGTATAGGTCTTGGAATAGTTCTCGGTTTTGTGGGAGGAAGCATTGCTTTTTTTATTTTAAAAAATTTAAAGGTTTCAGGAGTGGTATTTTTTGCCCTGTTCTCTGTGATTCAATTTTCAAATCTTCTTGGTTTATCACTTCCTTTTATTTTCAAAATCTTAAAAATTGACCCTGCTGTTTCCTCTTCCCCCTTAATAACAACAATGGTTGATATAGGCGGACTCTTCATATACCTGGGAATCGCCTATTTGCTTATCCTATAAAACAAAAATTTATAATTTTAAGAACTTTTAAAGAAATCTTAGGGTTCAATCCCCTTCTAATATATAATTAAATTAAAGAAAAATGGAAGAAAAACTTTTAAAAGATATTTTTGAGGTCTTCAAAAAGAATAAAACTATGACAATTTCCACAATTGGAGATTATATGTGGTCAAGCAAGGTTTATTTTGCAACAAAAGGACTTTATATCTATGCAATTATTGAAAAATCAAGAAATTATAAAAATATCTTAAAAAATAATAAAGTTTTTTTCCTAATTGAAAGAGGTGTTCCTGATATGTTCATACAGGGAGAAGGAGAGGTGGAAATTCTGGGAACACCTCCTGAAAGAGAAGAAGAAAGAGCTCTTCTTTTTCAGAAAAATGTAGAGTTAATTCCCTTTGTAAAAAAAATTCCTGAACTTATTGTTATTAAAATAAAACCCAAAAGGATATTTCTTTCAGATTTTAGGACTTTTTTCAAACCCAGACAAGAAATTTCTGTTACAGAGGAACTTCTTAAAAAAGCCCTTGAACTTGATAAAGGTATGCCCAGGTGGGAAAGATTTTTAAAGGCAACAAGACCCTTTGCTTTCACAGCAACACTTATATCTGTATTGGTAGGTGCATTTCTTGCTCCTAAGATTAATTTACCCCTCCTGTTTCTCGCTCTTTTTGGTGTTCTTTTTCTTCATGCAGGAGTGAATGCTTTGAATGATTTGATGGATTATAAATATGGAGTGGATGACTGGCTTGTTCTCGGTGCATCAAGAATGCTTCAGGATAAATTGCTTACTGTTAAAGAGCAAACGACCCTTATTATCACCTTACTTCTTCTTGGCTCTTTTATTGGTTTTATACTCACCTTTCTCAAGGGAATCTGGGTTTTAATAATAGGTATAATCGGGGTCTTTCTGGGGGTTTTTTACCAAATAAAACCCATAGGTCTTAAATACAGGGCACTTGGAGATATCTCTGTATTTTTAGGATTTGGCCCTTTACTTGCTCTTGGTTCTTACTATGTTCAGACAAGCGAATTAAACCTCCTTCCCTTTTTTGCAGCAATACCCATAGGACTTCTTGTAATAGGAATTCTTCACGGTAATAATTTCAGAGATCTTGTTGAAGATATTCAGGCAGGATACAAAACAGTCGCCTCGTATCTTGGAATAAAAGGATCTTCTTATTATTATCTTGCCCTTGTTCTTTTTGCCTATTTATTAACCCTTATTTTTATAATACTAAGGATTCTGCCCTGGCAGACACTTCTTGTACTCTTTACACTTCCCATAGCAATAAGAAATATAAAACTTTCCTTCAGACCAGATCATCTCCAGTTTGATTTATTAGATCTATTTACTGCACAGCTTCATCTTTTCTTTGGAATTTTATTTACCTTAGGGATTATAATATCAAAAATAAACTATGGTTGATAGAAGCACTGCCTTTTTAATTTCACTTGTTACATCCCTTTTTGTGGCAATAGGGGTGAATTTTGCCTTTTATTACTGGATAGAACCAAATCTTGAAAGAAAGAAAACCTTTGCAATTGAAGAAAAGGTCAGTGAAAAGGTTGAGGTCCCTGATTTGAGAGGCTCTTTACCATCACAGGCAAAACTTGTTCTTTCTCAGATGGGGCTTTCACTTGTTGTTGAAGGTGAAATAGAACAAGCAGAATACCCTGAAGGCACAATCGCTGAACAGAGACCCCTTCCAGGTTCTGTTCTTCCATCCGGAACATCAATTTATGTAAAAATTGTAAAAGGCAAAAAGGAAGAAAAAAGCATAAGTGTTCCCCCTGTAATGGGACTTGATTTAGCATCAGCTCAAAGAATTCTAATTGAAAAAGGATTCCTGATCGGAAATATTGAAAGAGTCTTTGCTTCAAATGTTCCTGAAGGACATGTTGTAAAAACCTATCCTGAAGCAGGAAGCCCACTTCCAAAGGGCTCAAAAATTACAATTTATGTCTCTTCAGGGGAAGAACTCGTTACAGTTCCCAGATTAATCGGGAAATATCTATATCAGGCAAATTCAATACTTGAAAAAGCAGGACTAAAACTTGGAACTGTATATAGAGAAGTAAGTGCAGAATATCCCGAAAACAAAATAATAAGTCAGAATCCACCACCAGGAGCAAATGTGAAAAAGGGAACAACTGTTGATATTACAATTGCCACCGTAAGGGAAGAACTTTACTGATTTATAAAAATTCCCCTTAATTGCTTATTAATGAAACAAAGTTCACAAGATGAGGAAATTTTTTGCAAAAATTGACCTTTACATAATTTCTTCAATGATACCTCCCTTTATTTATTCAATATTTCTTCTTTTAATGATAATGCTTCTTGATAAGATATTTAACCTTTCTGACTTAATTTTTAAAAAGAAAATTCCCCCACAACTTATTTTAAACATTTTATTTCTCTCTCTACCCTATATACTTGCACTTGTAATCCCAATGAGTATCCTGGTTGCAACACTCTATGCTTTTGGTAACATGAATCAGGAAAGGGAATTAATGGCTTTATCGACAAGCGGTATTTCTTTAATGAGAATAATAAGGGTTCCACTTTTATTTTCAATTATTCTCTTTTTTTTCCTGATTTATTTTAATGGTTTTTTTGTTCCAACCACAAATCATATTTTGAAGAAAAAGGTTTACTATATGTACAGATATAAACCTTCTCTTGTATTAAAAGAAGGAGTGTTTAACAAACTGGGAAATATAAGTATCTATGTAGATAAAAAGAATGAAAAAGGAAATATTCTTAAGAATTTAAAAATATTTCAAAAGGAAAAAGATTATACACAGATAATAAACGCTGAAGAAGGTTATATAAAATCAGGAAAGGAAGGGGGATATCTTCTTGTTTTAAAAAACGGTATAATTCAGGAAAAAAGGAAAGGGGAAGTAAATGTAAGAAATATTAACTTTAAAGAACACAGAATTTATATTCCCAAGAAAACGGAGGAAAATGTGGAAGATATAGGTAAGAGTGACAGAGAACTTACATTGAAGGAACTTTTTGAAAAAATAGAAAAAAATAAAAAAATATATTTGGAAAACAAAAGGGAAAATAGATTTATATTTCTCCAGCTTCAAAGATTTTGGGTTGAGGTGCATAAAAAATTGGCGATTCCTTTTGCTGCAATTGCCTTTGTAATTATTGGAGTTCCTCTTGCAAGGATATTTGGAAAAGCAGGATGGGGCTCTGCCTTTGGACTTTCAATCGTTGTCTTTACAATTCATTATATATTCCTTGTAGGAGGAGAAGAACTTGGTGACAGGGGAATAATATCAACTTTTATAGCAATGTGGACAGGAGATATTTTAACCCTTATCCTCGGACTCTACCTGCTTTACAAATTCAGATAAAATTCTATAAAACCCTTTCTCAATTTCCATCTCAATCTCAGGGTAGATAAAAAAATCATGCTCAATATTCATCCTAACAATATCCTTTTCTGTTGTTAGGATATAATCACATTTTAATTTATCCTTCAATTCAAGAATTCTTTTAATATCCTTTTCTGTATAAAAGTGATGATCCAAAAATTTTATATGCTCTCTGAGTATAAATCTTCTTTCTATAAATCTTTTAAGGGATGAGGGATTTGCAATACCTGTAACCAGCAAAAAATAATCCCTTTTCTCAGGTAATACTATTTCCCCCTTTATATTTTTAAATCCCTTAACTCTATAATTTGCAAAAAAATAAGGGATTTTCTTTCTTTCAAGAAAGAAAATCCTATATCTTCTCTTATTATTCATCTTCGTATTTATGATAATAACATCACCGAAAAAAATCTCTTCTCTTAAATCCCTTGATATACCTTCAGGGAAAAATCTTTCCCTCTCAAAAATCTCCCTTTCACTCAATACAAAAACATTTAAATCAAAATAATATTTTTTTATCTGCATTGCATCATCAAGAATAAAAAGGGAAACATCTTTATTTTTAAGGATTTCCCTTGCGGATTTTAATCTATCCTTACAAACACCTATTGGAATGTTTTCTTTTTTATAAATAAGAAAGGGTTCATCTCCGATTTCATAGGGAGTAACCTTTTCATTTTCAAGAACTATTTTTAGACTTTTATCTTTTCTTCTGTATCCTCTTGTTAAAAGGGCAAGTTTGACATTTTTCTTCTTAAAAAACTTGATCACTTCAATTGCAAGAGGAGTTTTTCCGCTCCCACCCATTGATATACCACCTATTCCTATTGATTTATATGGAAATTTTTTTCTTTTACCCTTTAAAAGATAATTCCTGAACTTTATCACAAAATAAAGGGGATTCACTTAAAGGTAGAAATTAAAAGGTCTTTAATATTCTTTCTTTTCCTTTTATTGAAAATAAGAAGAAAAATAGCAAGAACAAGATAAATTACTGATAGAATCAACCTTATATGTATTGATGGAAATATAAACTGAGCAAAGAAAAGTATAAATAGAAAAATTGCATCCTTATAATCAAATTCAAAATCAGAAAGAATTATAACAGCAAAAAAGGATTGTGCAGCAGTTAATAGCAATTCCTCCCTCTGTCTCACATCTATGGGTAATGAATGAAAAGCAAGAGAGGATATTGCAAAAATAATAGGAAGTGAGGCTACAAGAAGGGACCATTGGTTTATTTTTGCTGAAACAATTGCCTGAAATGCGCTCCCTTCCTTGTTTTTTAAAGTGTATATTGAAAGTATTATAACTTCAGGAGCTTCTGAAGCAAAGGGAGCAACCCATTGAACAAGTAAAAACTCAGATATATCAAGCAGTTTACCAGACAAAACCAGATTCTCCCCAAAGGCAGGACCCGCAATAATAATTGCAAATGCTGAATATAAAAAGAAAAAGGATACAATAAACCACCTTTTTTTCTTCTCTATCTTGAAAAAATTTTTTATATAACCAACAGGTTCCTTTTCTTCTGTTTCACCTTTTGTGGACTTATAAAGATAAAAGAAGAATATAAATAAAAGGGGGGCAGAATGAAATAAAGTCAGCTTTTCAAAGGGAATTATAAAAAAACTTATAATCGTTGCAATAAGAAGTATTCCTATCTCAAGAGAAAGACTTTTATGTAAAAAGAGAACACTTTCTTTATTTTTAAAAAAGAAAAGAAGGAAAATGAGAGGCCATCCTATACCTATTAAAAGCCTGTTTGCACCTGTCATGTTTGCAAGAGCATAGGAAGCATAAACTGCCCTTTTTGGTGCCATCCAGGCAAAGTAGAAATCAACAATATATTCAGGCAAGACAGCAATAAGTGCAAGGATTGCAAGAGCAAAGGATTTGGAAATTTCCTGTTCAGCAATCTCAGAAGCAGTAGCAAGAATATAGGCACCACCGAATATGGCAAGTCCTGAAAAGAGGGAAAGTAAGAAAGGATTCAATTGTAACTTCAGAAAAAAAACAAAGATCCAGATAAAAGTAAATATAAAAGATGTAACTAATGTTTTCATCTGAGGTTGAACCTTAAATTATTAAAAAAACAAAGGGAAAAATTCAAGTTTTAATGTTATAATTTATATATAAGGTTTTGGAGGGGTGTCCGAGTCTGGCTTAAGGGGCCCCGCTCGAAACGGGGTTGTCCCCGAAAGGGGATGCGCGGGTTCAAATCCCGCCCCCTCCGTTTTAAAATTAAATAAAGATAAATTTATCATATAAACTATGGAAAAAACAAAGTGCCCCTTATGTGAGGCAGAAATAAAGGTGCCTATCAAAAAGGTGGGGTATGAATTTTCCTGTCCTGAATGCAATGAAAGAATTTTCATAAAACAGATAAACCCCCTTGTCCTTGATTTGGCAATTGATGAGAAGGAAGAAAAAGACCTTAGATTTGAAAAAATGTAATAGAGTTGAAAAAATTCTCTATATTTACAATTGGCTGCAGAACAAATATTGCAGAAAGTGAAAAACTAAGAGCAATTCTTTCAGAGGAGAACTTTCAATATACAGAAAATCCTGAAGAAGCCAATTACATATTCATAAATACATGCACTGTCACTCACAAGGCTGACAGAGATTCAAGAAAAATAGTAAACAGAATAAAAAAGTTAAATAAAAAAGCAAAAATCTATATATTCGGCTGTGCTTTTTATCTTTTTAAAGAGGATGAAAGAACAAAAATCCTTAACTATGAAACTCTTTTAAAGGAAATAAAAAAGGATAAAATAGAAGAAAGTGTTTTACCACCTGAAAAATCAGGACACTCAAGATACTTTCTAAAAATTCAGGAAGGATGCAATTACAGATGCACCTTCTGTATCATTCCTTTCAAAAGAGGTAAATCAAGATCTATTCCTCTTGAAAGTTTAATTCATGAAACAAAAGTAGCATTATCAAAGGGCTACATGGAAATTGTTTTAACAGGCACACAGATAGGGGATTATGGAAAGGATATTGAAAAAGATTTGAACTTAAAAATTCTTATTGAAAAATTACTTGATATTGATTCAAATTTCAGAATAAGACTTTCATCACTTCATCCCTCTCATTTTTATAAAATCTTTGATTTATTAACAGAGGAAAGAATTGCCCCACATCTTCACATTCCTCTGCAAAGTGCATCTGAAAAAATTCTAAGAGATATGAAAAGACCCTATTCCCTTAAATTTTTTGATGAAACTATAAATAAAATCTTGAAAATAAACAGAAATTTCAGCATAGGAACAGATTTAATAATAGGTTTTCCTACAGAGAAAGATAAGGAATTTAAGGAAACTGTCAATTATCTTAAAAACTCCCCCTTTTCCTATATTCATGTTTTTTCCTACTCAAAAAGAGAAGGAACACCCGCAGCAGAGTTAAAAGAAATAGAACCTCATAAAATAAAGGAAAAAATGGAAATTATAAAAGAAATTGATAAAGAAAAGAGAGAGAAATTTATGAAGTCACTTTTAAATAAAATTATAAAACCTGTTTATGAAAAAAAAGAAAATGGATTTTTAAAAGGACTCTCTGAATATGGATTCCAGGTTAAATTTAAGGGGAACAAAATTAAAAAGGGGGAGATAACAAATGTCTTTGTAAATAAAATTGAAAATAAATGCCTTATTGGTTTTAAATTAGATTATGAAATTGATAAATGAAATAAAAAAAGAACTAAAAGAACTTTCAAAATCACTTTTAAAGGATTTTATAACCGAGCCAGAATTTAAAGAAAAAAACGAAAGGGACGAATTTTTAATATTTGAAGAAGGAAAGGGAACACTCATCTTTGAACTTGAGGAGAGTGAGGAAACAAATGAGAATATTGAGGATATTGTAAATCTTCTAAAAACAGGGCAGTATGACAGAGCAATTGAAAAGATAAGGGAATTGAAAGCCCAGAAAGGCTATGGACTTTAAAGCCAACAAAACTAAAAAAGAGATTTTGCTTTTTGAATTATGCAATGTAAATGAGAAAAAGAAGTGAAAGATGAAAATTATTGCAAGAATTGTAAGTAAGTTTGCTTTTATAAACCTTATTCTCACCCTTATTATAACGGTTTTGCTGGGTTATTTCATTAAGGATATAAAGGTTCAAACAGAGCTTGAGTCAGGATTACCTGATAACTTACCTGAAGTTATTGCTCAGAATAAAGTAAATGAGCTTTTTCCCCCACAGGATGTAATTTTTATTGTTGTCAAAAGTGATTCAATATTCTCACTTTCGTATATGAAAAAAATATATGAACTTACTGATTCCATTTTATTTTTAAAGGAAGTTGAAGATGTGTTTTCGATTGCAACAGCAAACAAGATAAAGGGAGAGGAAAAGGGAATTTCAATAATTCCCCTGATGGAAAAAATGCCTGAGACAGAAGAGGAGGTAAAAAGAATTAAAGAAATGGTTAGTGGAGATGAGATATTTGAAGGAATGCTTCTTTCGAAAGATAAAAAAAGCACAGCAATACTTGCACTGATTGATAAAGAATTATCAGAGGAAGAAAAGATTGAAATTTATGAAAAAATCTTAAAGATAACAAAAAAATATGAAAACCCTGAAAAAATCCATGTATCAGGAAAACCTGTTGTAGAGGCACTCATTGCAGAGAGGGTTCAGGGTGACATAAGAAGGTTATTTCCTTTCTCAATCCTTCTTTCAATGATTCTACTTTTTATTTTTTTTGGTTCCTTAAGGGGGGCGTTTTTGCCTGTTTTAACTGTTTTTATTTCTACGGTATGGATGATGGGAATTCAAGGACTCTTGGGAATTCCTATTGGAATGGAGACATCCCTTTTACCTATGCTTCTTGTTGCAATAGGGACAGCATACGGGATACATCTGATTCATCAGTTTACAGAAGAAATTGAAAAGGAAGAGAAGATGGAAAGGGTTGTTTATAACCTTATTCTGAAAAGGGGAAATGCTGTTTTAATTGCAGGACTCACAACCGTGGCAGGTTTTTTTTCACTTGTATTCCAGGATATAAAGACAATCAAAACTTTTGGTATAGTTAATGGATTTGGTGTTCTTGTAACGCTTTTTCTTTCTATATTCTTAATTCCTTCCTTTTTGAGAATTTTGAAGAAACCAAAAAAGGCAATAAGAGAAATAAAAACCCTTGATAAATTTCTTTTCTTATCAGGTAGTTCTGTAACCAAAAGATATTATGCATTTCTTATAGCAGGTCTTTTAATAATCATATTCGGTACCATGGGTGTCCTGTGGATAAAAAGTGAGTCAAATGAAATAGAAAACTTTTCAAAGAAGAGCAATATAAGAATTTCCTATGAATATATAAACGAAAATTATGCGGGAACAACCCCTCTAACAATTCTCTTTGAAACAGAAAAGGAAGATGGTTTTAAAAATCCCGAACTGCTTAAGATTGTTGATAGAATTGTAGAATATTCTGAAAACCTTCCCTATGTAGGCAAGGCAAGATCAATAACAGGTCTTTTAAAGAGACTTTATAAAAGTTTTGAAAATGATAAAGAGGAATTCTACAGAATTCCTGATGAAAAAGAACTTGTTTCCCAGCTCGTCTTTCTTTTTGAAATGTCAACAGATCCTGAGGAACTTGCCAGGATGGTAACATCTGACTGGCAAAAAGTAAATGTTACACTTTTCCTTAAAACCTCTAATACAAGAATTATGAGAGATATTGTCAAAAGAATTGAAGAATACTCAAAAAGTTTAATTAAAAACACAGATATAAAACTTACAATCACAGGAAGAGCAAGATTATATGTGATAATGGACTATTTAATTATAAAAGGACAAATTCTCTCACTAATTTCCGCTTTTATTCTTGTTCTGATAATAACATCACTAATCTTAAAATCTTTTAAATTAGGTATTTTAAGTATAATTCCAATGACTATGGTTGTTATGGGCAATTTCGGATTTATGGGCTTTCTGGGTTTTCCTTTGACACATTCAACCTCAATTGTTGCATCCCTTGCAATAGGTATAGGAATTGATTATGCGGTCCATTATATAAACAGAATGAATCTATTAAGAGGAAAAGTAGGTGATATAAATGAGATAATAAGAAGGACAACCTTGAGTGTCGGAAAAGCAATAATATTCAATATGGTGTCTGTTACACTTGGCTTCCTTGTGCTCCTTCTATCATCCTTTAAAGGGGTTAAATTAATTTCAATACTCATAGCAATTACAATGATTCTGTCCCTTTTTGGAGCATTATTTATTTTACCTTCTTTTGTAAAACTTATAACAAAAAAGGAGGAAAAAATATGACAAAAATCATACTATCTGTATTTCTTATAACCCAGAATGCAAAAGATATAATGTTAAAGGTTCACAACAGACCCACCTGGAA
>Ga0197143_1001338_pt1 | contig 20984 bp, 15 predicted proteins | sample GBS70_MetaG_FD_148603 | JGI IMG/M metagenome (GOLD analysis project Ga0197143, IMG submission 148603) | Sediment microbial communities from Great Boiling Springs, Gerlach, Nevada, United States - GBS 70_MetaG | ecosystem: Environmental > Aquatic > Thermal springs > Hot (42-90C) > Sediment...
GGCGGCGGTGGCCAACGGGGGGATCCTCTACCGGCCCCGGCTGGTGCAACGCATCGGCCCCGCTCCCGGGATCCCGGAGGAGACCTTCCCGCCGGAGGTCCAGGGGCGTCTCCCCGTTTCCGAGGAGGCCCTGGCGGTCATCCGAGAAGGTCTGGTGGGCGTGACGGCCCATCCCCGGGGGACGGCCACCTGGGTCTTCCGGGGGATGCCGTTTGCGGTGGCGGGCAAGACGGGGACGGCGGAGACGGTTCCGGGGCGGCCGCCGCATGCGTGGTTCGCGTGCTACGCCCCCGCGGATCGGCCGGAGCGGGTGGTGGTGGTGATCGTGGAGCACGGCGGCCAGGGCTCCGCCGTCGCCGCCCCTATCGCCCGCCAGATCCTCGAGGCCGCCTACGGCTTCCCCCTCACCCCCCTGCCCACCCCACCTCCGCAGGAGGATCGGTGAGAATGAGAGGGTGGGTCCCAAAATCGTCGGATGCCCGGCCAGATGTCGACTAACTGCTTAGAGTTGGCCTGCATGGATAGGCGAGGGCGATGCCCCTGGCCACCCAGCCGACAAAATTAGAACGCACCCGGATGAGGGAAAGCCACGGCTATCATTGGAGAATCCGTATAATATGAATTAAGGAGCGGGGCTTTCCTGAGGAGATGCAGAGGGATCCCTATGTTCGCTCCTGAAAGCCTTCCGCAGCCGCTCTGGGACCTACTCTGGGAGCTGATGGGGCGCGCGCTTTCCCGGTTGTTGGGTCGGCCCCGCCGGGTGGATCATAATCTTCCCGGCGAGGCGCCACGCCCCATCGGTCGGGAGCAAGCGTTGCGATGGCTACGTGAACAGCTCTCCCCCTCTTCTCCCTCTGCTGTGTGCGCACTAGTGGGCCCTGGCGGGGTGGGCAAGACCTATCTGGCCCTGGCAATTGCCCACGAGCATCTGCGCTGGGCCGAATCTCGCCTGAAGCGCCTACGGGATTGGCTCTGCCGTCACATTCCGGGATGCCGCCCTTCGGGGGTCTTCGAGGCCATCATCTACATCTCCGCTCAAAATGTTCTCATTACCCCGGGAGGGATACGCTCCCAGCGCGCCCAAACCCGATTGTCCGAGATCACCGCTGAGATCGCCCGCACCTTGAACGATCAAGACCTGTTGCGCCAGCCTCCTCCCGAACGTGAGCAATCTGTTCTGAGGGCGATGAGCCGACGGCGCACCCTGCTCATCCTGGACGGCATGGAGGGGATGGATCCCTCGGTCCTGGGCTTCATCGGGCGAGTTCCTTCCCCCAGCCGGGTCTTGATCACATCTCGCTATCTCGTAAACAGTTGGCCGGCCTACAGCCTGGAAGCTCTCGATCCCAAATCCGCACGCCGGCTGATCCATCGGGAGGCGGCGGAGAAAGGGCTGGAGCTGACATCTGAGGCGATCGAGCGGCTCGCCCAGGCCACCGGCGGGTTGCCGCTGGCGATCTCGATCAGCGTCGCCCGGTTAAAACGCGGCATCTCGATGGATACGCTCCTGGAGGAGCTCCGGGAGGGACGGGGAGACCTTGCCGAATACATGGTCGGGCGTTCGGTGGAGGCGTTGCGCCAAGACCAAGACGCTTATCGGTTGTTTCTCGCCCTGGCCCTCTTCGACCCCGGAGCGGGAGCCCATCGAGCAGCCTTAGGCGCTATAGCCGATCTCCCGAAGGAGAGATGTGACGCCGGGCTCGTGAAGTTGGTGGAATGGTCCCTCATTAAGCACGAGCAGAAGGCGGATCGCTTCCGGTTTCATCATCCGCTCATCCACGCCCGTGCCGTCCGGGCCCTGGAGGAAGACCAGGAAGCCCCTGCCTTCCGCCAGCGCTGGATCGAGTGGTATCAGGCCCGGCTGGCCGAGCGCCCCCAGAACATCCCCTTGCTGCGGGCCGAGCGGCCCAACCTGCTCCGGATCCTGGAGGCCCTCCGGCAGGAAGACCGCATGGAGGAACTGGCCCGATGCCTGTGGGAGGCCCGGATTCTTCTGGACGAAGGGCCGGCGGAGCCCTATCTGGAGGCCATACGCTCCCTTTTCCGATGGAGCCTGAAGCGTCTGCGAGGCGACCTGCTGCAGGGCCTGACCTGGGACCCCCTCACCCGCGGAGGTCCGGTCTGGAAGAAGGAATTCACCGAGCAGTGGTGGGAGCTGCTCCGGCCATATTTAAGCGACAGCCACCAGGCGGCGATTGAGGCCAGACTGCTATTATGGGGGGAATCGCCCGAACCGATCCCGCTGGAGAGGGTGCGATCGCTTCTGGAGGGGGTCTTCCAGGGCCTGAAGCCGGAGCGCTCCGAGGTCGAGGCGGAGCAGGCCATCTCCGTCTGCAATGACTCAGGCCTCCTGCTGATGGGCGACCGGGGTGGGGAACCGGACTATCCGGCGGCCCGCGCGTGGTTCGAGCGCGGCCTGGAGCTGCTGCGGCAGTGCCGGGACCGTCTGCAGGATCCGAAGGAATGGGAAGCTATCCTGCGGGGGAATCTGGCGCTCCTGATCGCCCGGGCGGAGGGCCGCTACGCCGAGGCGATGCGGATCCTGGAGGAGATCCGCCCCCACCTGCGCTGGAAGCGGGATCTGGCCGAGTGGCACCTGGCGATGGCCGTCTATGCCTACCGCCGGTGTCGGATGCGGGAGGCCCTCCGTTACGGGCGGGAGGGAGATGCGCTCCTGCGCGAGCTGGGTAGGGAGAAGCTGGACACAAAGGAGGGACGGGAATGGCTGCGGATCCGAGCCCGTCTGAACCGCCCGCTTGGATGGATTCGGAAGTGGCTCCAATGTTGGCTGGGGAGGAAAGGTTCCAAGCCCCTTCGGGCTTAGAGCGAAAGGAGGGGAACTATGAATATTCCTGAATGGCGGCAGATGCTGGCATCTCCTGACAAGCTTGTCGAGCGCTGGCTGTTTCGCTGGATCACCCTCATCATAATCGTTTTAGTGTGGATTCTTGACATTCTTCCTGGGCTCAATCTGCCCATGGAAGCCTATCTTGGTCTGCTACTGACGCTCCTTTTTGTGCATGCAATTGCGGAGCGGACCGCGCGAGAGGAGCTCTCAGAGCAGCTGAAAGCCCCGCGCGCCTTTTTCCTGAAGGACCGCGGTGCGGTCTATCAGGCAGCGGCGGAGCTGCTGCAGAGGGCCCGGGAGCATCCCGCCGCCACCGAGATCATCCTCACCAACCTGCGGGTTCCCCGCTGGCCGGGCGGCGAAACGACCCCGGAAACGGAACGATTTATGGAAGAAAAAATGCGGATACTCCGCGAGGGAAGGATCCCGGTGCGCCACATCTTCAACCTGCCGGATGAGTCATCCCTGGAGCGGCTTCTGGAAGCCGAGCCCCGGAAGCTGGCGGAGGAGGGGAAGGGGCAAGCCTTCCTGGTGAAGGCGTTCGCCCGCGGGGGGGACCTCCCCCACATCGATGTGGGAGCGGCGAGGGGGGTGGGGGTGATCTTCGCCTTCCCGGATCCCCGGCAGCGCGCCTGGAACGCGGCGGGCGTGCGCATCGACGACCCGGAGATCGCCGAAATGGCCTTCCGGTATTTCGATGCCCTCTGGGAGGATCGACGCGGCTTCCTCATTTTCGATCGGGGAGACCTGAAAGAGGAGGCGGTTGAAGCCCTGCGTCGCGCGCTGCGGGGCGAGGAGAAAATCCGAATCCTCGACAACTCCGAGGCGCTCTATCAGGCGGCAGGAGATGTGATTCAAAAAAGCCAGCGCATCCGCATTCAAGCTCTCGGAAGGCCGGCCGCGCATGACCCTGAGTTTTCTAATTATCGAGATCGCGTCCTGGAACGCCTTCAAGATGTCCAATTCGAGTTCCGGCGCATGACCGGTTCCCCCCTCAATGAAGAGGAGCGCGAATATCTAAACCAGCTGGCTCAGCATCCCAATGTGGCCTTAAAGGGCTATCCGGGGGTGGTCAACGTCCCAACCATCCTGATCGGGGATCAGGAGATCATCATCGCTTTCCGCGACATGCCCCAATTTGAATTGCGGCGTGGCGTTATGATCCGCGATGAAGACATCGCTGCGGGGCTCCGGGAATGGTTCGATTACGTCCTGTGGGGGGAGCCCTCCGCGATCCTCCTGAAGGACTTCAACCAGACCGGCCTCCTCCCGGGCGCCCTGGAACGGCTAGAGCGGACCGCTCGCGGTGGTGTTGAGGTGGTGCTGGATCGGAACCGGGACGGAGCTGCCTACCGCCGGGCCCGGGAGGTCATCGAACAACTGGTGGGGCCGAGGGATGAGATCCTGGCCTTTGTAACCTATGAAGGGGCGCCCCCGTCTTCAGACCAAATGGAGGATGAAAGCGAAGGGTATCGGCAAGAAAGGGAGGCCTATTACCGGACGCTTCTTAACAAAGTCCACGAGGGAGCTGCATATCGGCGCATATTCGCTTTCCGCCATCGCGAAGGGCGCGTGGCTCCCGGATACGTTTCCGACCCCGTACTGGGCCATGCGCGGGAGATGCTGAGGCTGCAGTCCGAGCCGCGCCTTCGGGATCTCATCTCCCTACATAGGGGGGAGATGCGTCTGGATCTGCACAGCTTTGTGGTGATCCCCGGCAAAGCCGCTCTGGTCTCCCTCGACCGGCCGCAGGGGCCCTATCCATCTCTGGATGGCGTGCTGGTCTTCTATCAGCCGCCTCATGCGGATCTGATCCGCTACCTGGAGGAGATCTGGCGAAACGTCCTGGGCCAGGCCTCCCGGATTAGTGAAGTGCCAGAACGTGAAATGCCAGAAAGCTAAGCCCTTCAAATGGACGAATGGATTCTCAGGCATCAGAAGTTCGAGCGCAGGCCCGGCTGTGGCTCGGCAGCGAGGATGCAGCGGTCATGGAGCCTCGATGGGAGCGGTTTCGATTCCGCCATCCCTTCCGCAAATATCAGCGCATGATCCTGAATCAGATCCAGGCGGTCATCGACACGCCGCGCGATGACCGGCGGTATCACATCGTCGCCCCGCCCGGCTCTGGGAAGACCATCATCGGCCTGGAGCTCGTCGGCCGCTTCCGGAGACCGGCCCTCATCCTGGCCCCCACCGTCACCATCCAGATGCAATGGTATGAGCGGCTCCGGATGTTCCTCCCCGAAGACACTCGCCTCGAGGAGTGGGCCGCCCTCACCCCGGAGAGGAAAGCCCCCCTGCGCATCTTCACCTATCAGCGGCTGGCCGTTCAGGACCCCGAACGGTCCTTCGTGGAATCCGCCTCCCGGCTGGCGTGGGCGGAGGACCTGGTGGCCCGGGGCCTGGTGCCCGATCCCGAGGCCGCCGAGCGTTACCTGGACACGCTGCGCACCGGGAACCCTGAGGCCTACTGGGAGGAAATCCGCCGCCGCTATCCCCGCCTGAAGCGTCGCCTGCTCCGGGAGGATCCGGAAACCGTGGCCCGTTTCCTCCACCCCAACGCCCTGCGCCAGATCGAAGACTTGGTCGCGGACGGGATCGGGACCGTTGTCCTGGACGAATGCCACCATCTGCTGGATTACTGGGCGGTGGTGCTCCGCTATCTAATCCGCCGCCTGGACCAGCCCCGGATCATCGGGCTGACGGCCACCCTCCCCAGCCCGGAGGATGATTTCGCCTACGAGAACTACACCACCCTTCTGGGGGATGTGGATTTCGAGGTCCCCACCCCCGCCGTAGTCAAAGAGGGAAACCTGGCGCCCTACCGGGAGCTGGCCTGGTTCACCGAGCCTACCCCCCAGGAACGCGCCTTCCTTCGGGAACAGGATCAGCTGCTTCGGGCGGTCCTGGAGGAGGTGTTGACCGCTCCGGGCTTTCGGAGCTGGCTGAAGGGCTTGCTCTTCCCAACCCCCGAGGAGGGCACAGGCGCTTCGGAGCGCGAGCGGGCCGGCTGGCCCGAGCTGGCCGACGAAGATGCACCGCTGGTGATCGCCGGGTTGCGCTGGCTTCGGGACCTGGGGGAGCTGCCCCTGGAGTATCCCCTCCCGCCGGAGGCGCGCCGCAGGCCCACCCGGGAGGATCGCCTGATCCTGCTGGAGCACTACGCCCTGCGCGTCCTCCTCCCCAGTCCGGATCCAAACGATCGCCATCGCTTCCTGGAGCTCCGCCGCCGCCTGCGTCCCTTGGGCTACACCCTTACCCCGAAGGGCCTGCGCCCCGGCCGCTCGCCGATGGACCTCATCCTGGCCTTCTCTGACAGCAAGATCGAGGCCGCGCGGGAGATCCTGCGGGCCGAGAAGCGAAGCCTGGGCGAACGGCTCCGCGCGGTCCTCGTGGTGGATTTCGAACAGAGCACCAGCGGCCTCCGCCGGCTCCGGCAGGAGCCCGGCCTATCCGATGCCGATCTGGGCAGCGGGCGACGCGTCTTCCGCCGGCTGATCCAAGATCCGGAGCTGATCGACCTGCACCCCATCTTCGTGACCGGCCGCTCCCTGTGGATCCCCGAGGGCTTTCAGCCCATCTTCCAGGCCTTCTGGGAGGAGTTCCGCCAGCGGCACGGGATGCAGATCGAGCTGACCCTGCACCGACGTCCGGGCTATTACGAAGTGCGTGGGAAAGGATCCGGCTGGGGGCCACGGGTGTATGTCCCTCTGGTCACCCAGATGATGGAACAGGGGCGGATCCGCCTGCTCATTGGCACCCGGAAGATCTTCGGCGAAGGGTGGGACGCCCTCTCGCTGAACACATTGATCGATCTGACCGGCGTGACCACCAGCACCGCCGTTCAGCAGCTGCGCGGGCGCTCCCTGCGCCTGGACCCCGAGTGGCCGCACAAGGTGGCCCACAACTGGGATGTGGTCTGCGTCGCACCGGACTTCGAGTGGGGAGACCTGGATCTACGGCGGTTCCTGCGCCGTCACGATCACCTGTGGGGCGTGGCCATCCCCGCCAGCCCCGCCCGCTACGCCATGCGGCTCGCTCCCACCTTGCTGACGCGAGGCCTCCCCCCGAACAGCGCCGAGGACCTGCGCGGGCAGATCGTCCGCGGAGTATTTCATGTAGAGCCCCTGCTGGGCCTGCTGCTCGCCCTGGAGGATGAGAGCTGGAAGCACATCCCTTACGCAGCCTTCAACGACATCATGCGGGAGGCCGCCGCCCGGCGAGAGGAAACGTGGGCGGCCTGGGGGATCGGCCGGCCTTATATGGATTTCGAAATCCCGATCTACCGGATTCGGCCTCAGGACCTCCGCCTTCGCTCCGTCTACACGCTACGGGAGAGCGCCACGGCGGTATGGCGGAGCCTCCGCTGGGCCCTGGCCGGCGCTCTCCCCTTAGGCTGGCTGATCTTCTGGGAGATCTTCGCAGGGCTCCCCGTGGATTTGTCCCTGGCCGCATGCCTTCTTCTCGCCTCGGGCAGCATGGCGGCCGGTTTCCTCATCACCCTGGTCCGAGAGCGCAAGACCCTCGCCCGGGCGTTGCGTGTCCTGCTCATCGAGGTCCCGCCGGACGCCATCCTTCTCGATGTGGGCCGGGCACTGGCGGAGGCGTTGCGGGAAACCGGACAGGCGAGCCCGGCCCTCTCCCCGGACAGCCTTCGGGTGATCGCCACTCCGGACGGGGCTTATCGCGTTCAGCTGGAAGGAGTCCCTCCGCAAGATGCGGAGGCCTTCATACAGGCTTACCGGGAGCTCTTTCAACCCATCCGGAATCCGCGCTATCTCATCCTGCGCCAGGACGAACGCCTGCCGGACCTGCTTCGCGCCGGCCTCTGGCAGGCGCTGCGGGCCCTGATCCCGCCGATGCTGCGCCGACCGGCCTACCATCCGGTGCCCCAGGCCCTGGGGATCCGACGTCCGGACGCCGAGGCCTTCGCCCGGGCCTGGCGGCGTTACGTGGGCGAAGCCGAGCTGATCTACACCCGCTCCCCCGAAGGCCGCCGCCATCTGGATCGGGCCCGCGTGCAGGAGCCTCCAACGCTTCAGGATTTATTGCTCCATCTATGGGGATGAGCGCGGAGATCCGGAGCCAGGCAGCCATCCCCTCGCGGCTGAACCGATGGCAGGCGGCGATCCGCGAGGATGGTCCCAGCACGCCTACAGAAAGTATCCGTCTCGAGATCGTGGATGATCTTCACGAACAATCTATCTCCCGGATGAGATCTCGGGCTTTTCTAATCGCGCAACGGCATGATCTGGCGGAGCGGCGGGATATCCGCGGGCCACGGCGAACTCCCGGCGGGCGTTCGCGCGGATCCGGGCGATCGCTTCCTCGGTCAGCGGGCGTCCGAAGGACATGAGGCCGGCCAGGCGGAAGCCGTGGCGTTCCGCCAGGCGGGCGATCTCCTCCACCCGCTCGATAGAGAGGCGGCGGCCCAGGCTGTAAGGCTCATACCGGCCCTCCAGCGCCAGCGTGATGGTTTCCGCCATACACGCATACGCCATGCGCGGGGGGAGCCCGAAATCGAAGCCGAAATCCACCTCCCCTGGGACCTCTACGATCCCCCCATCGATGACCAGGACGTCGTCCCGCCGGGCGGCCACGAGGGGGGAGACGTTGCGGGGCTGGGCGACATCGCAAACCACCGCGCCGGGCTTCAGGTGCTCCGGTCCGATGATGGCGATGGGGGAGCTGCTCACCACCAGGACCAAATCGGCCTCCCGGAGGGCCTCCAGCCCTTCGGCCACCTGCGCCCGCGCGCCTTCTGCCTCCACGAGAAGCCGGATGGCCTCCAGCCGCTCCGCCCGGCGTCCGGCCAGGATCACCCGGGGCACCTCCCGGGCCAGCAGCCGGGCGGCCACCCGACCGATAGCCCCGGCCGCGCCCACCACCGCTGCCGTGGCCTCGGGAAGAGGGATCCCCATCCGCTCCGCGGCCTCCCGTAAGGCTTGCAGAGCCACCGCCACGGTGTAGCTGTTCCCTGTCGTCACCGGGATGCGCAGGCCTTTGGCCACCGTGACCCCGGCGTCCCCGATCACCGCGGTGAAAGCCCCCAGCCCGAGGATGTGGGCGCCGAGCCGCTCCGCCAGACGCCCCGTCTCGATGATCTTGCGATAGGCCCGCTCCAGCGGCAGGGAGAGCATCCGCTGCGGGGTAAGCGGGCACGCCAGCAGCCAACCCTCCACCGTCCTCCCGGTGGCCCGGGAGCGGATCCCGGTGACGCGGGAGAGATACACCGGGGGGAAGTAGGCGGAGAAGAAGTGGATGGCCGGCTCGGGCAGCAGCCGGCCCAGCAGCGGGAACTTCCGCTGCACGTCCCGCTTGGGATCGATCGGATGGATCATGAAGGCGAAGGTTCCCATCCTCCACCTCGCCGGTCCCACGCGCCGATGCCGCTTAAGGGGCGTTCCCTCGCTCCAGAGCCGGGGCCGCCTCCGGCTGGCCGACCTCTTCCTCCCGCGGATACAAACGCGGATACAGGGCGGCCCCGCCTGGGATGCGCAGGTGATCGCTGTCCTCGTAATACACGTTCCTGGTGATCACGTGATGATCGGAGGTGGCGAAGAGGACCACGTCGGACTCGATCATGCGGGCGGGGTAGATCACCAGCCCGGAGCCCAGACGGCAGTGGTGGCCCACGCAGCCCCCCAGCACCGGCATGCCGGCCTCCACCAGCTCGCCACGGAAGTGAGTGCGGATCGGCTTGGGGAGCAGGTTGAAGTCCGTGAAGGTCGTCCCTGCCCCGATGAACGTGTCGCGCCCCACCACGCACAGCTGCAGGCAGGTGTTCTGGGCCACCATGGAGTGTTCCATCATCGTGGTCATGAAAAGAGCCGCCCGGAAGGGGAGGAAGCAGCCGTCTCCCACCACGCTCAGCAGCACCTGAACCCCCTGGCCGATGTTGACGTTGTTGCCGATGATGCTGTTGGCCACCACCGCTCCCGCCCCGATGGTCACGTTGTCCCCGATGATCGTCGGCCCCTGGAGGACCGCCGTGGGGTCGATCTGAACGTTGCGGCCGATGCGCACCAGCGCGGAGGAGGAGAGGACCTGACGGCGCTCCAGCATGGCCCGCCAGAGGATGCGCAACTTCACGTCCAGGCGCTGGATGCGGTCCTCCATCCGGGCCCCCTCGGCGAAGATCCCGAAGGGGGAGTTGGCCATGAAGACATGGACCCAGTGCTCAATGGAAAGAAAGGCGCGCAAGGGCACCCAGAAGGTGAGATCCCCCTGGCGGGGCGCCATGTAACGCGGCACCCGGTAGTAGCCGATCTCCCGGGCCAGGGTCTCGATCACCAGCGGGCGAGCGTAGGATTCCTTCCCGTAGGGGAAATACCACATATCGGCCACATAGACGTCCCCCTCCCGTCGGATGCCCCGCTGCAGGGGAAGGGCATGGTGGACAATAGCCGGGTCGTTGAGGGCGAAGGCCACCCGGCAGGCCTTGTTGAGACGCCGCGCCCGCTCCAGGAACGTCCGCAGGAAGGGCTCATCGAAGAAGAGGTTGTCCCGATACACCAGGGTCGGCACCCGATCGTCCGGCACCTCGTCCAGGGAGTCCACCTCCAGCTCCTCGTCGCAGTAAGGCGCGAGGAGATCCCGCTGGTGCAGCCAGAGGGGCTTGTTCAGCACCATAAGATCCCGCGCCGGCTCGTTGAAGGGTGGGATCAGCCGTCGATCCCGGATGATCACCTTCCGCAACTTCCCGTTCATCGGTCCCCCCTTCCCTCTGTCATTGCACGCTAACCGATGCTCCGTCTGAGGGGAGGATTCCGGGTCCTTGCCTGTCCAGACGGATCCTTCGGTTTATGCGAGCAGGAAATCCGCGAGGGCCTGCTGGAAGCGCTCGGGCTCGTCGAGCATGGGGAAGTGGCCGGCCTCCGGCATCCAGAAGATCGACGCCTGGGGGGCCTCCCGGGCCAGCACGAAGGCCTGATCGGGGTCGACGATGTTATCTCGGGCCCCATAGATCCCCAGGACGGGCGTGCGCAGCTCCCGGAGCCGCGGCCGCAGGTCCGTGCGGTGGAGGCTCCCGATGCTCTGGAAGAACGAGCGCAACGAGGTGCGGGAGAGATCCCGCTCCCACATCCGATACCAGGTCCGCCACGCCCGGGTGATGGTCGGCGAGGCCAGATAGGTCCCCGCCTTCACCGCCACCGGGAAGGTGTAGGCCAGGAAGGCCCAGAACGGCCGCCCGGCCATTTTCAGGAAGAAATTCAGGGAGCTCCCCGTGATCGGAGAGCCCACCACCGCCACCCGGGTCACCCGCTCCGGATGGGCCAGGGCGACCCCCAGGGCGACCGTCCCACCCATGGAGTGGCCGACCAAGGCGGCCGAGGCGATCCCCAAGCGATCCATGAACTGGGTCACCAGATCGATGAAGCTGGGGACCGTGAAGCTGGCGCGCTGGCGATCGGACTCCCCGAACCCCCAGAAATCCAGCGCGTAAGAACGACAACGGCGGGACAGGGCGTTCATCGTGTCGATCCAATAAGCCCAGGAGCCCAGCCATCCGTGCAGGAAGATCACCGGCCGGCCTCGCCCGATGACTTCATAGTGAACGATCCCCTGTTCCGTAACGATGGAGCTCATCTTAGCGGGAAGCGGACAGCTCTTCCAGGATGGCGTAGAGCAGCTCCAGGACCACGTCCTTCACGCTGTCGCGGCGGGTGGCCACGCACGGGAGCACCTTGACCCGGCTGTCCAGGCGCAGGGCGATGCGGATGTCCTCCGGATCCCAGGCGTCCTCAAGGTCCTGCTTGTTGGCGGCGACCACGAAGGGGGTCTGGGCATAGCGGCGGAAGGTCTCCAGGATGTTGCGGGCCTCGCGGAAGGTCTCCGGTCTGGTGCTATCGACCATGACGATGAAGCCCAGCATCCCCTCGGCCAGGATCTCCCACATGAAATCGAAGCGTCGCTGGCCCGGCGTGCCGAACAGATACAGCACGAGGTCCTTATCGATGGTGATCCGCCCGAAATCCATGGCCACCGTGGTCTGGTCCTTGATGGCCCGCTCCGCCGGCGTGGAGATCCGCCGCTCGGTGGAGACCACTTCGATCTCGCTGATGGTGCGGATGAACTGGGTCTTGCCCGAGGCGAAAGGCCCGGTCACCACGATCTTCACCGCCTGCATGGATCGTCTGCCCTCCTGGGGGATAGGACCTCACAGCCTGCGGAAGTAATTGATCAGCTTCTCCACGACGGAGCGGGAGACGCCGCTGCCGGGCCTGGGGCTCGGGACCCCGGGCGGCGGCGCGGCCGGAGGCGGGGTGCCGAGCTCGATCAGGCCGGCCTGGAGGAGCCCATAGATGATACGGCGGATCTGGATCTCGTCCATGTTCAGACGGCGCATGATCTGCTCAATGGTGTTCCGCCCGTTGACCTGACTGATCACCCGCCACTCCTCGGGGCTCAGCTGCACCTTGCGGATGGCCTCGGGGCGGCTGGTCAGCCGGACGGGGATGTCCAGATCCGGGAGCTCCTCCTTCAAGCGCTCCACCTCCCGGAGGCGGCGGACCCCCTCCATGATGATGTTCTCCAGGTCCACGGGGACCGGGATGCGGTTCTGGACCGGTTGGAGGTGAGGCTCGAAGCGGAAGGCGCCTTCGCTCCAGGCGAACAGCCGATAGACCACATCCAGCATCTGCGCCCGCAGGCTGGCGAGGATGTCCTGCTGGGTCACGTAGCCGGCTTCGATCAACTTCAACCCCAGGACCTTGTCATCCTGAACCCGGGAGAGGTCCAGGGTTTGCAGCTGCTCCGGGCGGAGCTTCCCGGCCCGGATCAGCACATCGGCCAGGCGGCCGTCCTGACGATCTAAAGCCGCGTAGATCAGCTTGCCGTCCTTAAAGCACAGCTGGGCCGTGCCGTTGCGGCTTTCCACCGTCAGGGTCCCGGTCTTCCGGGCCAGGTGGATGAGGTTCAGCAACTGGGTGGTGTGGAAGTCCCGCAGGTTTCCCCTCAACGCCATCCCGGTCCTCCTGAACGTTCATTCCGCACCAAAGGCCTCCTCCCGCGCGGGTCCCAGCACGGCGTCCGCCAGGAGGGGGAGGATCTCCGCCACATCCCCGCGGATCTGCAGATCCGCGTAACGGTCGGCAGCGGTAGGAGAGAGATTGATCAGGATCAGGCGGGCCCCGTGTTCCTTAGCCAGGATGGGGAGATCCCCCGCCGGGGCCACCTCCAGGGAGGAGCCAGCCACCAGGAAAACATCCGCCCGGCGGGCCTCCTGCTGGGCGGCGAGGAAAGCCTGGGCCGGCAGCTGCTCCCCGAACAGGATGACGTTCGGCTTGAGCACTCCCCCACACACCTCGCAGCGCGGGATCGTCCCGTTCTCCAGAAAAGCGTCCAGGTAAGGGGCGGCGGGGACTTTACGATAGCACCGGATGCAGGTGGCCTCCCGCAGATGCCCGTGCACCTCGATGACCCGGCGGGAGCCCGCCTTCTGGTGAAGCTCATCGATGTTCTGAGTGATCAGGGCTTTGAGGATGCCCGCAGCCTCCAAGCGGGCCAGGGCGTAATGGGCGGGGTTGGGCCGGGCCTCCCGGATCATGCGGGCCAGGGGGCGCACCCACTCAAAAAACGCTTCGGGACGGCGGGAGAAGGCCCAGATGGAGGCCACCTCCATCGGATCGTAGATCGTCCACAGCCCGGAGCCTTCGCTCCGGAAATCCGGGATCCCCGAAGGGGTGCTGATCCCGGCTCCGGTCAGGGCCACCAAATAACGGGAGCGGCGGATCATCTCCGCCGCGCGGGCCAGCTCCTCCATCTCCATTCCCCTTCCCTACTCCACTGTCACGTTGCCCTTCCTTGTTTATAATACCGTCCATCGAGCCAGCAAAGCGGCGACCAGGGCGGCCCGTTGCGGGAGGGAGGCGATCCACACGTGCTCATCCAGGGCGTGGGCGCCGTTGCCCACCGCCCCCAGGCCATCCAGGGTGGGGACGCCCAGGGCGGCGGTGAAGTTCGCGTCGCTTCCCCCGCCGGTCCCTCCTTCCGTGAGGGTCAGCCCCAGCTCGGCCGCGATGGTGCAGGCCCGCCGGAAGGTGGCGACCATCCGGGCGTCCCGCTCCATCGGGGGTCGGTTGAACCCTCCCCGCACCTCCACGCGGGCGCCGTCCAGGACCGGCCGCAGGCTCCGGAAGGCCTTCTCCATCCGGTCCATCTCCGCCCGGGTCGCCACCCGCACGTCCACTACCATCTCCGCGTATTCCGGCACCACATTGGGTCGGGTGCCGCCCCGGATCACCCCCACCGTCACAGTGGTGCCGCGCCGGGGATCGGCCAGGGCGCGCAGGCGCATGATCTGATACGCCAGCTCCTCGATGGCGTTGATCCCGCGCTGGGGATCGGCGCCGGCGTGGGCGGAGCGCCCGTGCGCGATCACGATGAAATCCCCCACCCCTTTGCGGAACGTCTTCAGGCTGCCGTCGGGGAGGGCGGGCTCCAGGCACAGGACCAGCTGGCTGCGCCGGGCCTCCTCCTCGATCAGCGGGCGGGAGGTCTCGCTGCCGGTCTCCTCATCGCTGGTGAACAGCATCCGGACGCGGTGCGGGGGATGGAGGCCGAGCGTCCGCAGGCCCTGAAGGGCACCGAGGAGGACGGCGATCCCGCCTTTCATGTCGAAGACGCCGGGCCCATAGAGGCGCCCGTCCTCCTCCCGCAAAGGCATGCGCTCCAGGGTCCCCAATGGCCACACCGTGTCCAGGTGACAGAGGGTCAGGATTTGCGTGGAGGCTTCCGGATCGCCCCAGGTGGCGACCCAGTGATCCCCGACGGCCTCCTGGGGGATCCGCTCCACCTGAGCCCCCAGCTCCCGCAGGCGTTCGGCCACGAACTCCCCCAGCCGGTCCACCGCCGCCTTCTCGGTGGTGGGCGACTCGCGGAGGACCAGCTCCCGCAACAGCGCCACCAGCTCCTCCTGAAGCCGGAGGAAGGTTTCCATCCAACGGGACGGCCAGACCTCGCCCATCGTTCGCGTCTCCTGAATTGGGGATGGAAAACGCCATCGCCCCGCAGGGATCTCAGATCACCAGCTGCTCGTAGAGCCGCTCCAGGCTGAGCTCCGGGGAGACCGTCTCCCGGGAGCGGAGGGTCAGGGCGGCGGCGGCCACCCCCAGGCGCACCGCCTCCTCAATCGGGATCCCGTGGAGCAGGGCGAAGATCACCGCCGCCGTCAGGGCATCCCCGGCCCCGGTGAAGTCCACGATCTCGGTGCGGATGGCGGGGATATGCCCGCTGAGGTCCCCGGCGGCGTAGACCAAGCCGAGCTCCGCCATAGTGATGATGGCCACCCGCACCCCCAGGACGGTGAGATAGCGCGCGGCGAAAAGGGCTTCGTCCACGTTCGAGACCGGCAGGCCGGCGAGGGCCTCCGCCTCCGCGGTGTTGGGCGTCACCAGATGCAGCTCCGGAAGGATGGATCGGAGGCGCATGGCCAGGGTGGGGGAGGTGGGGTCGGCCGCCACCGGGACGCCGAACCGTCGGGCGAGGCGGACGGCCATGCGCAGGGCGGCCGGCGAGAGGTTGGCATCCAGGACCACCATGGCCGCCTGTTCGAAGAGGGCGCGGCGGGTTTGAAGATAGCGGGGGGTGATGGCCTCCAGGATGCTCATGTCGTCCACCGCGACCACCAGGTTCCCCTGCTCATCCAGCACCGCCAGGTAAGTGCCGGTCCGGCCCTGAGGGATCACCGCCACATGCTCGACGTTGACCCCTGCGCTCCGGGTGCGCTCCAGCACCCAGCGGCCGGTCTCATCGTCGGCCACCGCGGAGATCAGGAAGACCGGATGGCCCAGCCGGGCCAGGTTCTCCGCGATGTTACGGGCCACCCCGCCGACGCTCCGCCGCACCTGGCCCGGGTTGGTCGCCCCGAGGCGGAGGGCCCCCGCGGCGTATCCCTTGAGGTCCAGGCCTGCGGCCCCGATCACCAGGACCGGCCGCTCCTCCGACCCCTCCCCTGTCGACCACATCTCCCCGCGCTCCTCTCACTCCAGCCCGTGGCGCAGGATGCGCAACCAGTTCCCGCCCATCACCGCTTCCACATCGGCCTCGGCGAAGCCGGCCTGTCGCAGGGCATCGGCGATCTTCGGGAGATCCGCCACCGTGTCGAACTCCGCCGGGGTCTCCTCCGCCCCGAAGCCGCCATCGAAATCGCTCCCGATCCCGACGTGACGGGCGTCCCCCACCCGCTGGCAGATGTAGTCGATGGCCCGCACCACATCCCAAACCGTGACCGCCTCCTTGGGATCCCCCCGGGTCCAGCCCTTCTTGAGCATGCGATTGCTGAGAACCACTCCGATCACCCCGTCCCGTTCGGCCAGGGCGCGGATCATCGCGTCGGAGAGCTGGCGGTCCCCGGGCACCAGGGCTTGAGGGTTGGAGTGGCTGGCGATGACCGGCCGCTCATAGCGCTCCAGGGCCTCGAAGAAGCTCCGCTCGGCCATGTGGCTGAGGTCCAAGATAAGGGGGAAGTCCTGCATCACCTTCAGCAGCCGGCGTCCCTCATCGGTCAGAGGGCCTGGCTCCCCGGTGCCGCCGGCGTAGCGCGTGGCACTCCAGGCCGGCCCGATGATCCGCACCCCTCGCTCATACCAGACCTCCACCTCCTCCGGGCGCCGGATGGGGTCCGCCCCCTCCATCAGGCAGACGATCCCGATGCACCGCGGGTCAGGCTCCGGGAGGGGTTCCCGCCACGTTTCCAGCACGGCCTCCAGGTCCCGACGGGAGCGGATCCACCGGAAGCGAGGCTGGGTCTCCGTCAGGCGCTCATAGTAATCCAGCTGGGCCATCCCCTCTGCGTAGGCCTCATCGGGGGTGCGGTAGGTTCGCTCCATCGCCGAGCGGGCGTGGCGCGCCGGCATCACGAAGACGGTGGCGAAGATCACCGCCACCCGCCCGGCCAGCCATTCCGGCAGGCCCAGCATGCACCGTCCGTTCAGACGGGGGATCTCCGTCCCCTCCTCCCGCTGCCGCGTCTCATGGGCCGAGCGGGTGTAATCCCGGCCGAAGGAGCGAGCGTTCCAGGCCAGGTCTTCATGGGCATCCACGATGATCATCCTTGCCCCCATCGGATCGTGAGGGAGAAGAGAGGGCCAGCTCCAGTTGCCCTTCCTCGAAGGCGCGGAAGCGCTCCCGCCACGGCTCCGGGATCGGGACAGAGACGCCGCGGGCGTAGTCGTAAGCCACCTGCACCGAGCGGCCGAGGGCCATCACCTGACCGGTGTCGCAGCGTTCGATCCGGTAGAGGAAGACGAAGCTGCGCTGACGGATCTCCCCCACCCGGATCCAGACCCGGAGCGGCATCCCCAGGGTGATGGGCGCCCGATACTGACAGGTCGCCTCGGCCACGATCATCCCCAGGGGCTCCAGCGGGGGAGGTACCTCAGCCAGCCGGCGGAGGTAATGCAAGCGCGCATGCTCGAAATATGTGAAATACACCGCGTTGTTCACATGCCCCATCGCGTCCAGATCCCGAAAGCGGACCTCGATGGGCACCGCCATGCGGAACGGAGTGTCCGGCGGGAAGAGCTCCTCCCTCATTCCTCAACCTCGATGAAACGGAGTTCGTCGGTCTGCAGATCCAGGATGCAGAACGAGCGACTCTCGTGGCGGACGCCGCCCAGGGCCCCCGGGTTGATCACGCGGGTCCGCCCCACCCGCTCGTCCCGACGCCGATGGGTGTGGCCGTGGAACACGTAGTCGAACTCCCCGGAGGCGATGCGCTGCTGGAGGCGGTCCGTGTCGTCGCCGTGGAGGAGGGCGATGCGCCGGCCTGCCAGAGTGGTGGTCAACTCATCCCCCAGGAAGGGTTGACGCCCCAGGGCCACCACCGCCGGCTCCAGCGCCTCCAGGCGGTCCAGATTGCCGCGGACGAAGAGCACATCCCAGCCCTCGAAAAGGGCCACCACCTCCGGCGAGGTCACGTCCCCGCAGTGGAAGAGGCGCTCCACCCCCTCCCGGCGGAGGATCTCCAGAGCCCGACGCGTGTTCTCGATATGATCGTGGGTGTCGCTCAGGATCCCGATGCGCATCGATGGGCCTCCGAGTCCGGGATAGATGGGGAAGCGAGCCAGGGCCCCGGGGCCCAACCCGCTGCCTACGAACCCAGGTGGGCCAGAGCCCGGCGATAGGCCTCCAGGGCCTTCTGCAGCTTCCCGGCCTCCTGGTAGGCATCCCCCAAGGCCTGCCACAGGCGGGATTCGTCGGGGCGCAGCTGCACTGCCTGCTCCAGATCGGCGATCACGCGCTCCCGCATCGCCGCCACCCGCATCAGTCGTTGATACTCCCGAACGGCCCGGGCGGTGTCGCCCAAGTTGAAGAGCAACCGGGCCATTGCCAGGCGGGTCTCGTGATCCCGAGGCTGGGCCTTCAGGCGGGCCTCGTAATCCGCCAGGACCCCCAGCAGCGCGCCGGCCATGGTCTCGGCGACCGGCACCGCGTGCAGGCGCTCCAGCCAGCGGGGATCCACAGCGGGGGCGGGCTCCGGGATCTTCCCGGCCGGCGGGAGGCCTTCATCCACAGCCAGGAGATCCCAGATGGGCGCCGTCTCGACGGCCTCCGGGGCGGGTCCCCTCTCTTCCCACAATTCCCCGGCTTGCAGATCTTCCGGCATTGCCTCGCCGACGGCTTCGGGGGCGATCTCCGGCGTCGGGAAGGGGAGGGCGCCTTCCAGCGGTGGCATCTCGATCTCCTCCGGAGGCGCCGCTTCGAGCGGGGCCGCCTCCGCAGATGGGGCTTCCGGAAGGGCCTCCGGGAAGATCCCCATCTCCGCCTGCCACTCCGGCGGGATCTCCAGGGGCTGGGCGGCCGCCTCCTCCAGGAGCTCCTGGAATCGGCGTTCCTCCTCCTCGAGGGCCGGGGCGATCTCCTCCTCCGGTGGCTTGAGGGCCAGCAGCCAGTCCGGGAGCGCGGCCTCTTCGGCTGACGCCGCCTCCGGAGCGGCTTCCAGCGTCTCCTCACTGGTGGGAGCCTCGGGGCTCTCCTCCGGCGGCGTCGGAAGCGTGGGGGTAGGAGCCTCCGGCGGCCGACGGCCCAGGATCTCCGCCAGACGGGCTTCCGCCTCCTGCTCCGCCTGGGCCCGCAGCATCTCCTCTTTGCCCTCGGCGATCCGGGCCAGCCAGGCCAGGGCCTCCTCCGGGCTCAGCGACTCCGGCAGCGGCGGCAGGCCGGCGACCTCCGGCGCAGCCTCCTCGCCCGGCCTCTCCATCGGGACCTCTCCCGGTTCCTCCAGGGCCGGCGGGAGCTCCCCGGGAGCCTCCCACGGGATCTCGGGCGGCGCCTCTTCGCTCGGGGCCTCAGAGACCGGGGCGGGCCTCTCCGGCGGGAAGAGACCCTCCATCCATGAAGGTCCAGCCTCTCCCTCCCCGGGTCCTTCCATCCATGAAGGCGCTTCGGAGGGGAGGGAGAACTCCTCCTGTCGCCATTCCGGCAACTCCAGCTCCGGAGGCGGGGCTTCCTCCGGAGCCCCCGAAGGTTCTTCCTCCGGCTCCACCGGAGTCACCTCCACCGATCGCAACCATTCCAGGCTCTCCGCCACCGGCTCAGGGGATGGGGTTTGGGGGATCTCGGGTGGAGCGGCTTCCAGGGCTTCCAGCGCGGCTGGGGCTTCCTCGGCAGCGGGTGCGGTCGGGACTTCCTCCCCCAATGGGAGGCCCAGGGCCTGGAGCCATTCGGGGATCTCGCCCTCCTCCACAGCGGGTCGGGCGTAGGCCGGGGTGGGAGGCACATAGATCAGGTGTTCGATCCGCACCTCCGCCGGCTGGATCGAGGCCGTCGGCCCGAGGAGATCCGGGACCAGGGTGAGCTCGGGGTCCACGGCGGCGGCGCGGCGGAACAGCTCGCGGGCCTCCGCCTCGCGGCCGCTGGCCATCCAGAACTCACCCAGGATGAGGTTCGCCTTCAGGCAATAGGGGAGCTCCTGGAGCAGGCTCTGCGCGACCCGCGCGGCCTCGAGGCGCCGCCCATCCCGCCACAGCACCTCCAGGTAAAGGACGCGGAGGTCGGCGCGCTGGGGCGCCTCCTGGAGCAGGCTCTCCAGCTCCGCGATGGCGGCGGCGTAGAGATGGCCCCGGGCGTAGAGGCGGGCGAGGGCACCCCGGGTGAGGGGCAGGAACTCCGGCGGGGCTCCGTCCCGGCGGGCGTAGAGTTTGGCCAGCTCCTCCCGGATGAACTCGTTATAAGGGAGCAGCTCATAGGCCCGTTCCATCTGCCAGGCCGCCTCAGCGATTTGCCCGCGGCGCTCGTAGATCACGCTGAGGCCGATGCGGGGGAGGAAATCCTCCGGATCCGCGCTCAGGGCCCGGGCGAAGAGATCCATCGCCGCCTCATCCTGGCCCTTCTCCAGGTAAGCCTGGCCCAGCAGCCGGTAGGCCCGCTGGTATTTCGGGTAGCGCTTCAGGATGTGCATGCAGTGGGCGATGGCCTCATCGTAGGCTTCGTCCTGGAGCAGGCGTTCGATCTCCGCGCTATACTGGGAAAGCGTGATCTCCTGCATCCGGTTCCCCCTTCCCTTCCGGGTCGCGCGCCTGCGCGTCGAATGAATTCGACCTCGAACGGCCTTCGGCCGATGGTCGGCCTGGATGCCGAATGAATTCGGCCTCAAGAGACCTTCGGCCAACGGTCGGCGGATGCGTCGAATGAATTCGACCTTCGAGGGCCTTCGGCCGACGGTCGGCCTGCGCCGACCGAAGGATTGTCTTTTGCGTCGGCGAAGGCCGACGCCCGGCGCGCAGCGCCTGAGAAGGCCGATTTCAATCGGCGCGAACGCCTTCAGCCGACGACCGGCCCGCACGCCGAATGAATTCGACCTCAAGAGACCTTCGGCCAACGGTCGGCCTGCGCCGACCGAAGGTTGTCTTTTGCGTCGGCGAAGGCCGACGCCCGGCGCGCAGCGCCTGAGAAGGCCGATTTCAATCGGCGCGAACGCCTTCGGCCAACGACCGGCCTGCGCCGGCTAAAAGAACGGAAGATGCCAACCTCCCGGCTCTCCCACCGGCGAGCGCCTCGCGTGCATCGGTTCGGGCCTGAGCTCGTGGGTCGTGCAACCCTCACCGGTCAGAGAGAGACATCCGGGCAAACAGGCTCCGGGTCGCTGCCTGACAATTCGATTATACCCGGAGAGGACCCGACGGCATGCGGA
>Ga0197143_1001339_pt1 | contig 20984 bp, 19 predicted proteins | sample GBS70_MetaG_FD_148603 | JGI IMG/M metagenome (GOLD analysis project Ga0197143, IMG submission 148603) | Sediment microbial communities from Great Boiling Springs, Gerlach, Nevada, United States - GBS 70_MetaG | ecosystem: Environmental > Aquatic > Thermal springs > Hot (42-90C) > Sediment...
ACTCGTTTATTACGTGCCTATAGGGGATTGAAACCTTTTCAATTTCAAGCCTCTCCCTCTGAATGCGCTCGTTTATTACGTGCCTATAGGGGATTGAAACTGATGAGCATGAGGTTGATGGGTAGCGTGTGAGGGTAACGTTTATTACGTGCCTATAGGGGATTGAAACTGATTATACTCCTCAAAATCAACCTTTGGTTATTAGTGTTTATTACGTGCCTATAGGGGATTGAAACCCAGGGTGATCTCGCCATCGAGGTGTGTGGGAGGTTTGTTTATTACGTGCCTATAGGGGATTGAAACCCAATCCTTATCTGCGGTAATCAACCCATACTTTCGAGTTTATTACGTGCCTATAGGGGATTGAAACAAGATATCGACGCTTCCGTATTTTGTCTCAAGCTCGTTTATTACGTGCCTATAGGGGATTGAAACTTGATAAGCTTTTCCAGTTTCTCAATCTTCTTCTCCAGGTTTATTACGTGCCTATAGGGGATTGAAACCACGCGTTTTAGAATGGGATTTCCTCATCATCCTGTTTTCTTGTTTATTACGTGCCTATAGGGGATTTAAGTGGGCTGCTCCCTGGGATGGTAGCCCTAAACGCTAATGGAATTGAAACTGCATCTGCTCTTTTTTATGGATCCATTGTATGCCTATAAAGGGATTGAAGTTTGCATAGTTATATCTTGATAAGCTGTTTATTGAGTGGAAGGGTTGGAAATATGGATATACTCACAATAATACCATCTTCCCATACCTGTCATATAAGAAGTTGCCATAAAATTGGTCCCCAAAAGATTTCTTATACCACAGTTAATGTTTGCATTTTTAAATTTGAATATTTTCAAGCTTAAGTCTGCAAAAACTAACAAAGTATCCTTTTTCTCAGAGTTTTCCACTCTTAGGCTTAGGAAGTTGGTAAGTATAGAAAACCTATACCTTGGAGAGCTTGGAGTGTACCTTAGGGTATCGTTGGTGTATAATATGGGATATATCAAAGAAACCGAGAGGAGTGATGTTAAAAATTTTGTTTTTAATTTGGGAGAAAAGGCCTCAAATCCTAAAATATTAAATGGATCTAAGTTTTCCGCGTAATACTTATCTCCCCTCTTTACCCAATCTATCCTATCGTAAAACCTCATTCCAAAAATCCTAAGATTCCCAAATTTTCCATCCAAACCAATATCAAACCCCAATATCCTTTCCGCCTTTATTTCTGGATTTCCAAAATTTACAGGGTCCTGATAGAAGATCTCGGTAAAATCTGGCAACCTTTGGGAATAGTAAGCATTTATAAAAATTGATTTGTATGTTCCAAAAACGTAAGGCTCAAAAAATGGTTTTCTGGAAAAGTTGTCATAAAAACCCTTTAAAGCTGCCCTTAAAGCCCAAAATTCACCGCCAAATATCACCGAGGGATATATGTAAGTATAGACTCTGAATGTGTCCTTTCTCCCGGTCCTCCTCTCCACTATCGAACTTTTTATGTATTCTCCTCCACCACCAGCTTTTATTTCAAAGTTAGAAAAATTTTTTGAAACTTCCGTCCAAGAGTTCAGCGTGTTATGTACATTTCTACCCGTACCCCAGTTGAATTGATCTTGATGCCACCTTGTAAAAAACTTAAGAATTCCCAAGTCCGTACCCAACAGTGCCACCTGCGTTGTCTCGTTGGCGTTGAATTTTGGGGGCATATAAAAACCCTTTGCGGAAAACGCGTTATACCTATATCCTCCAAAAACATTATATCCTTTACCTTCCAAATCAAAAAATGCCGTTACGTACTCTGCCGGATTTGCGTACTTTTTACCCCCATACTCGAATTCATAACCATCCCATCTGAAACCCTCCAAAGATATAGCACCATATTTCATCGATCCCTTTATGTAACCCCTACCACCTAACCTAATAATTCCCCCATAATTCCTCCTTTTTAGCAACATTATAGAAGATGGCGAATTTACTGCAAAACCTCCTATATCCATCTCCGTTAGAGGTATGTTCGTGTTATGGTGCCCAGTTTGAGGATCGTACATTGGGAATCCTTTATAGTGCAGTTTTACTTGGTTAAAGCTTAGACCCCTTAAAGATATGTCCGCCTGAACCCCAAAAGGTCCTCTCTCAATTATATACACGGATGGTAAGGAGTTTAAAGAATATACAACATCTGATCCCAAAACCTCAATACTGTAAATTCCATGTACACCAATGGAATAAATCGTATCTATCCAGAACATAAGAGATGATTGTAAGGGTGGTGCGGCAATTAATTATTCCTTTTGTAAAAACGTATCTCTCAATTTAAAAGCCTGATTGATACATGATGAAATGCCAATACCATCATAGCTTGATCCAATAAAATATATATTTTCATTTTTAAAAAATTCTCTTATAATTTTCACATTTTCTTTATGATTTATCGGGTATTGGGGAAATGAATTTTTCCAATAATAATTAATTATCTCAAAGTTTCTCAATTTTATATTGGAAATTTTGTTGAATTCATGCACGATTAACTCTTTTATTTCATCTTCTTTAAATTGTTTATCCTTTAAGAAAAATCTTAAAATTGTAAATTTATTGGAAATTTTTTGTGGCCATTTATTTGAATAAATCGTACAACCTGTGATATTTAAATTTTCTAATGGGGAAACAAGAAAACCGTTACCCAAATCCAATTTTAAACGTTCTTCTGTTATAATGTAAGATGCAATGATTGAATTCCATTTTGTTTTAAGAAATAATTCGCAAATATCTCCAAAATCTTTTAAAATATCATAACAATTAAAACTTGGAATTGCAAAAATAACCTTGTCAAATTCATAATAACCCAAATTCGTAATAACTCTCAATTTACCATTGATTTTTGAAACTTTCAAAACTCTTACACCTTTTAAAATCTTGGCATTTTTATTAACCAATTTTTCTTCTAATTGTATTATTACTCTATTCAATCCATTTTTTATTGAAAAAAATAAAGGCTTTTTTTCTTTTTTGGATAATAAAGCTTTAAAAAATATTTTGTAGTTCTTTTCTACCATTTTCAAATTTTCAAAAGCGGCTGAAACGCTTAATTCCCTACCGTCAGCGTTATATATATTCGCTAAAATAGGTTGTCCAATTTTCAAGTAAATCTCCTTTCCAAATCTTCTAGTTATAAACTCTTCCAAGCTTTCATCATTATTGTTAACATATTGCCTAAATGGTGCAAATAATAAATTTATTTTTGATGCCATAGATATATGCTTTGATTTTAAGATAAGAATCGGATTTGAAACAATTTCAGGTTCAAACGTTAAAATTTTATTGTTGTAAAGAACATTTATCTTTGAATAATTGGGAAAGATGATTTCGTTTTCAAGATTTAGATTAAAAATAAATTTTTCCACTTGAAAGTTGTTTGAAATCGAATCAGGTCCTAATTCTAATAAATTATTTCTAAATCTCAAAGTTTTTATTTTGCCTCCAAGCTCATTTTCACTTTCAAAAATAAAAATTTCATCAAAAATATCCGATAAAAAATATCCTGCCGATAATCCACTTATCCCCCCTCCAACAATTGCCAGCTTCATAAATTCTCCACAATTATTCTTTTTAATAACCCAACAAGCTCGCTTCTATCGTTGGGCATAGGGGTTCTGTAAACTTCTAAACCCAGTTCTTTTCCCTTTTCTACACACTCAATATCAATATCATATAAAACCTCAAGATGATCGCAAAGAAATCCAATTGGAACTATTAAAACACTCTTAAAACCTTTATCTTTTATATCTTCTAAAACATCAAGTATATCGGGTCCAAGCCATTTTTCAGATGTTTTGCCGGCACTCTGAAAAGCAAACGTCCAATTCTTTATATTGTTTAAATTTGCTAAGTAACTTGCCATTTCTTTCAATTGATCAACATATGGATCGTTCCATGCTAAGATCCTTTCTGGAAGACTGTGGGCTGAAAATATAACAAACATATCTTCTCTAAATTTTTCTTTTATTAAATTAGACCACAACCCCAACAGTTCCTTTTCCATATGCCAATATTTAATTTCAATTAATTTCATTTTATGTTTTTCAAAACCTCTTCTTGCTAACTCAAAGTATTCTTCTACGCTCATTTTTGAATAATGCGGCGCAAGAACAATTCCAATAGCACTTCCTATATTATCCGCAAACATTCTTTCGACAGTTTCATATATAAATGGTGGTGAATGTTTAAAACCAACATATACCTTATAGTCCTTAGGAAGCTCGTTTTGTAATTTCTTTGCTAAATTAAATGTTATATTATAAAGTGGGGAAATTCCACCGATTTTTTTATATCTTTCCTTTAACTCCTCTATTTCTTCATCGGAGGGTCTTCTACCCCTTCTTATATCTGTATAATATCTCTCTACATCATCCAAATTCAAAGGGCTTCCATATGCCATTAAAAGAACACCTTTAACTTCCATAAATCTCCCTCCCTTTTTCATGAACAAATTCAACTAACATTTTAACATTTTCAACGGGTGTTTGTGGTAAAATTCCATGCCCACAGTTAAAAATATAACCCTTATTGTTATTTATTTGATTTAAAAGCATTTCTGTTCTTAATTTTATATTCTCAAATGAAGTTAATAAAATACAAGGGTCAAGATTACCTTGTATGGCAAATTTCTTATTTATTTTAAATAGTTGTGAAATATCCACCCTCCAATCAACGGAAAAAACATCTGCATTTATTCTATCTATGAAATTTATAGCCAAATTACCCAAGGAAAAATATATTATTGGAATTTTAAAGGTTTTTAATTTAGAAATTAAATTTTCCAAGTAAGGTAAAACATAATTTTCAAATTCATAGCTTCCCAAAACGTATATCCAACTATCAAAAATTTGTAATGCATCAACACCATTCTCTATCTGATATTTTGCAAACATGAATAAATTTTCCGTTACTTTTTCCATTAAATAATTCCAAATTTTTGTTTTCTCCAACATTAAGAATTTCGTTTTTATAAAACTCTTTGTAGATTTTCCTTCAACCAAATAGCTAACAAATGTAAATGGGCCTCCTATAAAGCCAATTGTAGGAACATCTGAAATCTGCTTTAAAATTGATATTGTCTCACCAACAAAATAAATTTTCCTTTCATCAAAATCTTTTAAATTTGAAATATCTCTATAATTTTCAATAGTTTTTAATATAATTGGACCTTGGTTTTCAACAATGTCAAATTTAACATCCATAAAAATTAAAGGAGTTGTTAAATCTGAAAATAAAATACAAGCATCTACGTTTAGTTCTTTAACAGGCAAAATGGAAACGTAGGAGCAAACTTCTGGATTTTTTATAATTTCAATTATGCTATATTTTTCTCTGATTTTTCTATATTGGGGTAAATATCTTCCCGCTTGCCTCATAAACCAAACGGGAATTGTATCTACCTTTTCGTTATTACATGCTTTTAAGAATCTAATATTCATTTTATACTCTCCTTTATTGCTTTTATCGTTTTTTCAATATCATCATAACTATGAGAATATGTTATAAACCAGGCTTCATACTGAGAAGGTGGAATATATATACCTTTTTCGACCATTCTCCAAAAGAATTTTGAAAATTTTTCCTTATCACACTTTAAAACATCATCATAATTTTTAACATAACCATCTTTAAAGAATATTGTCATCATTGAGCCAAATCTATTTATTGTTATAGGTAAATTTTTTATATTCTCCTCTAAAACTTTACCTTTATTATCAAGCTCTTCATATATTTTTGGATTCTCTTTTAAAATTTTTAATGTTGTCAAACCTGCAACCATTGAAAGGGGGTTTCCGGAAAACGTTCCCGCTTGATGAACGGGACCTTCCGGTGAAACAAGTTCCATAATTTCTTTCTTACCACAATAAGCGCCTATTGGCAATCCTCCACCAATAATTTTACCTAAGCATGTAATATCGGGTTTTATGTTAAATAATTTTTGAACACCTCCAAAGCAAAACCTAAAACCCGTTATAACCTCATCAAAAATTAACAAGGAATTATATTTATTTGTTAAATCTCTTAACTTTTCAAGAAAGTTTTTCTCGGGTAAAACAACACCCATATTCCCCGCTATTGGTTCCACAACTGCACAAGCTATTTCTTCTCCAAATTTTTCAAAAACAATTTCTAAGGATTCGATATCATTAAACGGAATAATTATCGTATTGTTCTTAACTTCATCTAAAATTCCTTCCCTTATATTTGAATTTCTATTTACAATCAAACCATCATAATGTCCATGATAGCAACCTTCAAATTTCAAAATAAACTTCCTTTTTGTCCATGCCCTTGAAATTCTTATTGCACTCATTAATGCTTCCGTTCCAGAATTGACAAATCTACAAAGATCTACTTCTAATGCAGAACAAATAATTTTAGCAAGCTCTAATTCGTATATGGTAGGGGCACCAAATGTTGTTCCTTTTTCACACACTTTTTTTATTTCTTCAATAACTTCATCATAAGCATGTCCAAGAATTATTGCTCCATAAGAAGCACAATAATCTATGAATTCAAAACCATCAACACTATAAATTTTTGAACCCTTAGCATAAGATATAAATATAGGATTTCCTCCAACTTGTTTAAAAGCTCTAACAGGACTATTAACACCACCAACAAGATATTTTTTTGATTCTTCAAAAAGCCTTTTGGAATTTTCAAATAACATTTAATATATCCTCCTTTTTTATATAAATTCCCGTAACAATTGGTGTATCTCTTTTGGTGTATATTCTGGCTTTTGATCCTCTTAATTCTTCAACAAGCTCTTCAAATTTCATTAAGTCATCGGTTTCATAAGCAACTACAAATTCACTATCGTTTAGCCCGAACGAATAAACCAACAATTGTAAAACTTCTTGATATTTTTTACCTATTCTTATATGTTCGTACATCATTTCTTTCCTCTCTTCAAAACTAAGCAAATACCAATCTGAGGTTTTCACAAAAGGATAGACAATAAAATAATTTTTTCTATTATCAGTAAAAGGATTAATTTCTTGTGGTGATTGACCTTTTGTATATATTGAAGGTTTTGTAAATCCCCAAAATATTTCCTTTAATTCAACAGTATTATTAAATTTGAATTTGTGTTTCGAGAATGAAATGAAAAAACTCTTAATATTTTCAATTGAAACAGTGCTCCAAACTAATAAATCATATTCACTTCTAAAAGGGGTGGTAATATAAAAGAAAGTTTTATCCGTAAATTTTTCAAATTCATCCAAAAAGTTCTCCAAATTTTTTCTATCTTTTATTTTATATATTGAATAGTGAATTAAAAGCCTCTTATCCATTTTGAAACCTCCTTTGCAAAATAAGTTATTATGATATTAGCACCAGCTCTTTTTATTGATGTAAGAATTTCAATAACGATATCCTTTTCATTTATCCATCCCTTTTCAGAAGCAGCTTTTACCATAGCATATTCTCCACTAACATTATAAGCGGCAATAGGAACATTGAATTTCTTACTAATAACATAAATAACATCAAGATAACTTAATGCTGGTTTTATCATTACAATATCCGCCCCTTCTATAATATCCATTTCAACTTCAATAATAGCCTCGCGAATGTTGGAATAATCCATCTGATAAGTTGCCCTATTTCCAAATTTTGGGGCTGAATCTGCCGCTTGTCTAAAAGGGCCATAGAACGAAGAGAAAAATTTTGCAGAATATGACATTATACCCACATCTATATAACCTTCATTATCAAGGGCTTCCCTTATAGCTTTTACTTGATGGTCCATCATAGCACTTGGTGCTACAATATCCGCTCCTGCCTTAGCATGTGAAATAGCTATTTTTGATAAAATTTCAAGTGTTTCATCATTTAAAACTTTCCCATCTTTAACAATACCACAATGACCATGAGTCGTATATGAACATAAGCAAACATCAGTTATAATAGTTATTTCAGGAAACTTATCCTTTATCATTTTTATTGAATTTTGAACAACTCCATTCTCACTATAAGCATAAGAACCAATTTCATCTTTATATTCTGGAATACCAAATAATAAAATTGCATTTATTCCCAAATCGTTTATTTCTTTAACTTCTTCTAATAAGTTCTTATAACCTAATCTAAATTGACCTGACATACTATCGATCGGTTCCTTTGCTTCTTGATAAGGAACAACGAAAATAGGATAAACAAGGTTTTCTACGCTTAATTTTGTTTCCCTCACAAGTTTTCTTATACTATCTTTTGCCCTCAACCTTCTTGGCCTTCTCATAATTTTCAACCTCCTTTATTAAACCTTCAAATGTATGTTCTTTTGCTATAATATCAACCCTAAATCCCATTGAAATAACAGTTTCTGCTGTTATTGGACCAATACAAGCAATTTTCAAATTATCTGGTATAGACTTAATAGAACTAAAAAACGACTTAGCAATTGAGGAACTTGTTAATAAAACATAATCTATTTCATGAATAATTTTCTTTAATTCTTCAGTTATATTAACCATCTGGATATTGTAAACCGGAATATCAATAACATTGGCTCCCCTTGATTGAAGAATATCTAAGATTGCCTTTCTCCCAATTGATGACCTTAATATAAGGATATTTAAATTCTTTACATCTCCAAGAGCATCAATCAAACTTTCTCCAATGAAATTACTTGGAATTTTATCTGCTTTTAATTTATAATTTTTAAGTTTTTCTAAAGTTGATGGACCAATAACAGCTATTTTTGATTTTATATTTTTGGGATTTAAACCAATATTTAATATACGATTCATAACAATTTCAACACCATTTGGACTTGTAAAAATTAACCAATCATAAAAACCATCGAACAAATTTTTAATATGAATATCAACATTTGACCAATCGCTAATAGGAGCAATTCTTATGGATGGTATAACAAATGCCAAACCACCTTTTTCCCTTATTAATTTTATTGAGTTTTCAAGATGTTCTTTGGGTCTCAAAATTAAAAATTTCTTATTTAGTAATGTCATTTGAGTATTATAAACTGGAACAATAGCTACCTTTTCCATTTAATAATCTATAAGCAAGCTCTTTACTTATATTTTCTGAGTTTACAACATCACCAGTCAGTTTAAGTTTTTTAAGATAAGGATTGGAAAGCATGCCTATTATAAAAAATTGACCATCTTTTATATATGCATAAGCTCCAATCGGAAATTTGCAATCACCTCCAACCTCTTTCATAAATGTTCTCTCAGCAATCACACATATCCTTGTTTCAAAGTCATCCAAAGGTTTTATCAAATTTAACACAAATTCATCATCTTTTCTTATTTCAAGTACTAATGCACCTTGACCTGGTGCTGGAATAATTGTTTCAACATCAAAAATCTCGGTTATCAAGAATGATAAACCAATTCTATCAATACCTGCTTTTGCCAAAATTAAAGCATCAACTTCACCGTTTTTTAGTTTTTTTATTCTCGTATCTATATTTCCTTTAATTGGAATAATTTCTAAATCTTTCCTTATTTCCAACAATTGAATTTTTCTTCTTGGACTTGAAGTTCCAACAACAGCTCCATAAGGTAATTCACCAAATGAAACATTATTGTAAGATATCATGACATCCCTTGGATCGGCCCTTTTGGGAATAGCTCCAAATACTAAACCTTCAACCTCATCAGGTGGTACATCCTTCAAGCTATGAACAGCTATATCTATCTCTTTATTTAATAATTCTTCTCTAATTTCTTTAACAAAAGCTCCCCTTACATTTTCTCCAACATCACCCGAAGTTTTTATTATCTTTATAACAAAATCGATATCCGGGTAAATTTCTTTTAGCTTATTAATAATTTCTCTCGTCTGACTTAATGCTAACAAACTTCCCCTACTTCCTATTGTAATTTGTTTTCTTCGTTTCAAAACATTTAACGGTTTATTTAAAATTGCACTTTCAATGGTACTTAGGAAAATTTCAGGATTATCAACATCCCGTGCAATCTCCTTCATTTTTGAAAATACGTTGTGTAAAACCTTGCTTAAAATTTTATTTTTTTCATATTTCAAATTTAAATCATCAATGTAAAACTTTATATTTTTTATAAATGAATAACTCCTTTTTTCCCTTAACCACCTTATAAATTTTTTAACTTCCCCTTCAACAAGTGTTTCGGCTAACAGAAAATTATCTTCTAAGGATCTATTCTTTAAGAAAGCATTTAAATCATCAAGATTATATAATCTATATCTATTTCCTATTTTTGGATCTATTGTCCTTGGAACACAAAGATCTACAAAAACAATTTTCTCGTTTTTAACGCTGTTCAGATTAACAATATAGCTACCAACATTTGAAGCTGAAATAACAAAATTCATATCGTTTAAAATTTCATTTATTTGATTATAACTTATTGGAATAATATTATCATTTTCAAAGAATTTTGCCATATTGATAGCCCTATCAAACTCCCTACTTGCAACAAAAATTTTGTTAAATTTTACTCTTTTCAAGTTATTGAAAATTTCAAAAGCCATTTCGCCCGTTCCAATAACTAAAATGTTTGGTTTTTCAAAATCAAATTTTTTAATAATTTCACCGATCAAAAAACCAAACGATAAGTTCTTGTTATACAAATTTGTTCTTACAAACTTTCCAAATTTAAAGCTCCTTCTCAACAATTCGCCAAAACTTTGCCTAATAAATCCAAACCTCAGGCTTAAATTATAAAATGTTTTCATTTGTCCTAATATCTGATGCTCTCCCAAAATCTGTGATTCCAATCCCGCCGATAATCTAAAAATATGTCTAATTAAACTTTCGTTTTCGTAAAATTTAAAATAATTTATATAATTGTCTGTATTTGGAGATTTTTTAAATTCCAAGATTCTTTTCAAAATATCATAAAGATTTTCGCAATCGGAAAAAATTCCAAAACGATTACATGTTGAAATAATATAAATTTCATTGCTAAATCCAACATTTTTTAAAAATTTCAAAATATTTTCCACTTCTTCTTCACTTAAAGAAAATTTCTCCCTTACTTCAATTGGAGCAGTTTTATGACTTATTTCTAATCCATAAATTTTTAACATGATGAGGCGGTTATTATATGGATGATCTACCTTTGAATAACTTTAATCGTTGAGAGTACGTCAGTTTCCGTTCCGCTCCTTCCAGCGGCAAAACCCCAAACTTTTTCTTTAACCCACCTGCCCCTTATAGGGTCGTATATATGGCTCTTTCCATCCCTGATCGACATTGAGGAGGAAACGAAAACATCTTTTATGGTTAATATGTTCCCGTCTGGTAATATGAAGGTCCAAACCCCCTTTCCATAAATATTACTTCCGCCGAAGTTTATCAGAAAGCTATCTAAAACAAAACTCTCGGAAATGTTTTTGAAAATATCCAAAGCGAAACCTTTCGCTATTCCACCGGGATCGAATGAAGATCCTTTTGGAAAAAACCAAACACCCTTTCCCAACCTCTCGGGTTTTCCCTTACCCTTATAAAACGGATTAAAAAGCCCCCCGCTCCTTTTCTCGTAAAGTATGGATAAAGTTAGTAAGCTATCGGTAAGATCATCAACCCTTAAAGTTTCACCCTTTGAGACCCAACCTTCCCAAAAATTCCTCCATAGACTATCCATCATGATTGCCAAAGAGAACACAGAATCCGCAAACAACTCGGCATCTTTCCCGTATACCTCTAATTCCAATATGGTACCCATCACAAACTGGGCCCTTAAAATCCCAAACAGGATAATCATAAGAACATATCCTTTAAAACCTTAATACCCATAAATAGCGTTCCGGGAACGAAGAGAAGGGAGGATAAGGGCTTTAAAAATGCGAGCGAAGGTAAGAACTTTACTATCCATGGAGAAAGCACAAAAATCAGGATCCCAAAAAAGGTTAAGTTTATAACGGCTATTTTGATGTTACTTTTCATATTAGAGTATGAGAAGAAGAAAGAGATAATAAACAAAACAACGGCAGATATGAAGGAGTGAAAGTGCGAAATTTCGGCAATTTCCAAGTTACTCTTACCGAACATCATGCCTTCCGGATTTCCCTTGTAGTAATCAACGAGCCTTTGGAGAAAGTTTTCCATTGGAATGTGCCCAACCGTATACTCAACTATTAGGAAAGCGAAGAAAAATCCCAAAACACTTAAGAGATAGAACCAGAGAAAAGCTATTTTAACACCCAAGCTTAGATCCTTAAGCTTCATTTTCGAAAAACGTAGTTGTACAATATAAGCATCCTTTTTACGCCCAAGGTTATTGAGTTTACGGATATTGTGGCTCCGGGTATGTTTCTTATTCTTAAGCTATCCTTCAAAGTTTTACCCTCAAACTGCCTCAGAAATTCCTTCTCCTTTATCTCCCACCCGTATTTTTCCCTATATACCAAAACCTCAACCCTTTTAACCTTTCCGTTACCATCAAAAATTACCATGTATGTTATCGGAAGGTGTTTTCCCTTAACGTCGTCTATTACCGCAACCAATTCCATCTTACCGTTAAATTTGCATACGTAAAAGTGCAGAGATTTTCTCAAAAAGGGAGGAAGTCTATTCTTTTTCACAAGGGCACGCATATTCTCATCTATTACAACCTTAACCGTTTCCACACTTTCACAGGAATTAAGATGTTTATGCAACAGATCCAGGGAGTCGATGAAGATCAGCATATTAGAATATGGTCCCCAATATGATTCGGGAGTTTACACTCTCGCGATCCGTTCTTGTAATCTGCGGATATACACCCAAACTTATCCAAAACTTGGCGCTCGAGTAATGTATAACGGGTCCGATGAAGAGGGCGTGGTGTTTCGCATCACTTCTAAGCAGGATCCTATCCTCCCACTCGCTATGCGTCCAACCTTCAAGGGCTAAGGAGAGGGATCTATCGTTTAAGGAAAATTTCTTGGCTATTCCACCGCTTATGTAAATCTCGGACTTTTCTAGCGTGGTGTAATAATCCTTGAACTTATATTCGATTTCGTAAGATAGGTTGGATGCTATTTGGAAATCTCCCAAGTTTTTGGAGAAAAGGAGCTTAATTTCAGGTTTTATTTCGTTAACGTAGTTGTAAAGTTCGAAGTAAAAGCCAAAGGGGGGAATACGATAAATCCAAGCCCAAGCCAAACCTTTAAACTTTGTCACATCGTTACCTTTTCCATCGGGTTTTGCCTCAAAGGTTCTTCCGAAGTCGAAATATATGTCGGTGCTTAGGTTTGGTGTGAAGGCGTGTTCCACCTCAAGCCTTATATCTTGCGCCGAATAGAGCATCCCTTCCTTGCCCCTCTTTATCGTAAGCCAAACTTCGAACTCTGTGAAGGATGGGGGAAGCAGATCCGTATCATACGTGTAAAGGAACAACCTCTCATGGGCAAGAAGGGGTGTTCCAAAAAAGAGTATGGCTAACCTTTTCATAGTGGGAATTTTAGGATTGTAAAGTTGACCTATTTGGTCAGGTTTTTGCAAATTATTTGCAAAAATTTAAGAAACCCTTAAAACCACTTTTCCGAAGGGTGAGAAACTTTCTAAGATCCTATGGGCTTCTTTTGCATCCTTTAAATCCAAAACCCTGTAAATTACGGGTTTTAGCTTCCCCTCTTTTACAAGCCTCAAGATCCTGAACAAACTTCCCTTACTTCCCATAGTTGAACCTATCAAGGAAATCTGCCTGTAAAAGATATGCCTAAGGTCTATTTGGGCGTTGTATCCGGATGTTGCACCGTAAATTACCACCTTACCTCCCCACTTGGTTATATTTATGAGTTTTTGTATGTTTTCCTTACCCGAATGATCCACAACGAGATCCACCCTCCCGAACTTTTCCAGTATTACCCTCTCAAAGTCCTCCTTCTTCCTGTTTATCACAAAATCCGCCCCTATCCCGTAAGCCTTCTCTACCTTTTCATCCGAACCCACCGTGGCAATTACAAAGGCGTTAAAAAGCTTCGCTATTTGAACCGCGGCACTTCCAACTCCCCCACCGGCGGATGTAACAAATACAATATCCCCAGCTTTTACTTCGCCCTTCTCAACCACAGCCTGCCATGCCGTTAGGAACACCAAAGGTATTGCGCTTGCCTCCTCAAACTCAAATCCTTCCGGGAAAGGTAGTATGTTTTGAACTGGAATCTTTACGAACTCCGCGTACCCTCCCCATACGTGCTCTCCCAAAATTTTATAATCTTTGCATAGATTGTCTTTCCCCGAAAGGCACATTTCGCATTTTCCACAGCTTACTCCCGGAGAAACCAAAACCTTTCTACCCAATTCCAAATCCACACCATCACCCACCTCCTCAACCACCCCAGCCACATCGCTTCCAAGAACGTGGGGCATGTTTAGCTTTGGATATACACCCCTTCTAACCCAAATATCAAGGTGATTTAGGGAAACAGCTTTAACCCTTACCAAAACCTCACCAGGTCCAACTTTGGGTTCTGGCAGTTCTCCAAACTTTAAAACATCAACATCCCCAAACTCTTCTATATAAACCGCCTTCATTCCTCACCTTCGGTTATCGACACATCCACCATTCTATCACCTTCGGATAGGTTTATCAATTTAACACCCTTTGCGGTTCTCGAAAGTAGAGGCACATCCTTTAACCTTATTCTGTTTACCATCCCCTTCTCCGTCAAAACTATGCACTCATTGTTGTTCGTGGGTGGGAACCTCAGTATTGTGAAGATCTTTCCGGAAGAGATATAAACCCCCGTTTTCTTTCCCCTAGCCATAACCGGGATATCTTGCACCTTAACTCTCTTTATAAATCCCTCTTCCGTCAAAACCAAAATTTCCTCATCCAGTTTAACGGGTATTGCTATCAAAGGCTCACCCTTGATCGCGATCACCCCCTTGCTACTCCTAGATAAAATCGGTATCTCATCAATTTTGGTTATATATGCCTTCCCGGATTTTGAGGCTATCAATACGTGATCCTCATCGTTCCTTGGAAGAACGCTTACAACTCCGGATTTTGATATGCTTGAACCTACCTTGCCCTTTAAAACCTCGGAGAGCTTTACCCTTTTTATCCTACCCTCATTCGTAAGGATCACTATCTCGTGTTCTTCCGGATTTTCCGGGATCCTGAATGCCCAAACAACCTTATCCTCCGCAGAAAATTTCTTAAAGATGTTTCTTAAGGATTTGCCCTTTGCGCCCGTTGATGCCTCCGGTATAACATAAGCCTTTGTCCAGAATACGGCACCGCTACTTGTTATAACCGCAACCTGATCATGCGTAGAACATTGCACGATCGCTGCGGGAATATCATCTTCGTATGTCTTTACCCCGGTCTTACCAGCCGTCCTTCTGTTTAAAAGCTTGAACGATCTTAAAGGTAGCCTCTTTGAGTATCCACCCCTCGTAAATATTACAACCACTTCCTCTTCTTTTATTAGGGACTCAACATCGAACTCCTCAACCTCCTGCTTTAGTATCACCGTTCTTCTTTTGTCCCCGTACTTTCTCTTTATCTCCTCGAATTCCTCTATCATAACCCTCTTAAGTTCATCTTCGCTTTCCAAGATCAGCTTGTAGCTTTTTATATCCCTTTGCAGTTTTTCTTTTTCCTCCATAAGGTTTCTCAGCTGCAATTTGGTTAGGGAGGAAAGCCTCATTTCAAGGATGCTGTTTGCCTGCAGTTCGCTAAATCCCAAAGATATCAAACTTTTTCTTGCCTCCTCCAAATTTTCCGATTCCTTGATCTTTTTAACCACTTCATCCATCATGTTTGTTGCCCTTATCAAACCTTCCACTATCTCAAGCCTATGCGAAGCTTTGTTTAACCTATACTTTGTTCTCCTTATTACAACTTCCCTCCTATGGTTAATGTAAATCTCCAAAGCCTCCTTTAGGTTTAAAACCTTAGGTTGAACCCCCACCAAAGCAAGCATATTTATGGAATAAGTCTTCTGGAGGTTGGAATATTTCAGGAGCTGGTTTTCAACGATGGATGGATCCGCTCCCTTCTTCAAGCTTATTACTATCCTCAAACCATCCTTATCGCTCTCATCCCTCAGATTTGCAATACCCTCAACCTTACCCTCCTTAACGAGATCCGCTATTTCCTTTATTAGCTCCGCTTTTTTAACTTCGTAAGGTATCTCGGTTATTACTATCCTGTCCCTTTCAACCTTGTATTTTGACCTTATGGTTATCTTTCCCTGTCCGGTTTTGTAAGCTTTTACAAGGCCCGAATAACCAAGTATATAACCACCCGTAGGGAAATCGGGTCCCTTTATAATCTTAAGAAGTTCATCGATGGTAATGTTAGTCCTTTTAACCATTTCTATGCATGCATCCATAAGCTCGGCAAGGTTGTGAGGGGGTATGTTCGTCGCCATTCCTACGGCTATACCCGAGGAACCGTTTGCCAAAAGGTTTGGGAACTTCGAAGCCAATATTACCGGCTCCTTATACTGACCGTCAAAGTTCGGAACAAAATCAACCGTTTCCTCATCTATCTCACCTATTACCTCAAGGGCAATCTGGCTCAACCTCGCCTCGGTATAACGATAAGCGGATGGGGGATCTCCGTCTATGGAACCGAAATTCCCCTGACCTTGTATCAGGGGATACCTCATGGCAAAATCCTGGGCTAACCTTACCAAAGCTTCATAAACCGCCTGATCCCCGTGGGGATGATACTTACCTATAACCTCACCCACAACGGTTGCGGATTTTCTAAAGGGGCGGTTGGGAAGAAGGTTAAGGTCCTTCATCGCGTAGAGGATCCTCCTTTGAACGGGCTTTAAACCGTCCCTGGCGTCCGGGATGGCCCTTCCAACTATAACGCTTACCGCATAATCCAGATAGCTGGTTTTTAATTCATCCTCAAGCTCAACTTCAAAGATCTTTGACATAATAAAATGCCGGGAGCGGGACTCGAACCCGCACGGGACTTAGCCCACTGGATCCTAAGTCCAGCGCGTCTGCCAATTCCGCCACCCCGGCAAGTTGAAAATTATAAAGTGGTAAAGATCACCGTTAAAATTCCCAACATGGGAGGAAATCACCATAAGACTTTTGAGGATAGATGGATAACGGATGAAGTTTTGGAACTTGAGAGGGAATACGACAAGGAGATAGAGGAGGCGGAGGAATTCGCAAGGAAGATAATACAAACTGCCCAGGAAAAGGCGCTTAAGATAATCCAAAGTGCCGAAGAGGAGGGATCTGACTTCATAAAGGCACACACAATAAGTGGTAGAATAAGGGGGGAAAAGGAGGGGGAGAAGATAATCGAAAAAGCGAAGGAGATCGTCGAAAATCTCAAAAATATAAGGGAGGAGAAGGCGGAAGCTATAGCAAAGGCTTTGGTAAGTAGGGTTTTGGGTGAATGAGGAGCTTGGTTTTTTGGTACAACGGTGGGCTTTATAAGGTGAGGAAAGAAAAGGTGCATTCGATCGTTAAGGTTGATAAAATCGTGAAAATATACGAGGATAAGTTCGTGCTTCTGGAAAGGGGAAAACCCTATATTTCTCTCAATTCCGTTCCTCAAAAGTACGCCATATTATTAAACGATGGTTTTTTTATATTCTGCGAGAAAGTTGAAGGGGTGTTTGAGGAGGATAAGGAGTTTGAGGGTTTGATACCAAAGGAGTTTGAGGGTGAAAGGGAGTTTTTAACCGAGACAGGCTCAACCGTTAAATCCGTTGAGTTTAAACCCGAGGTACCTTCCGTGAGAAAGAGGGAAGGAAGGATGTTTTTGATCTTTTCTACTGACGTTGGATATATGGCAGTTGATATGAAGGATGTAATCTCCGTTGATGTGGAGTTTGAAAGGGGTGAGAATACGGTGTTTTTAACAAACTTCCCGAAATTCTCGATAAAGGTGGAGCAGGATGGGGAAATTTATGACATTTGGGTTCTCGGGATATTGGGGTTTGCGGAAATAAGGGAGGTTGAAAGATCTAAAAATCCTATGTTTAAGGAAACTTTTAAAGTTAGGGGGCAAAGTGTGGGGGTGCCAAACTTAAAGTTTTTAACCAACAAGGAGAATATAAGGTACATAGTCGAAACCCTTGGGAACTTGCTTAAGGAACTTGATCTGCCAGAAATAAGGGAGGCATACGAAAGTTTATCGAAGCTGGTTAAATGAGCGGTAAGCTCTTCGTGGTTGCCACACCTATAGGTAACTTGGAAGATATAACGCTTAGGGCTATAAGGACGCTAAAGGAATGCGATGTTATCCTATGCGAGGATACGAGGAGGGCAAAGATCCTGCTAAAACATTACGGGATAGAAAAGCCATTAATTTCTTACTTTGAGGGAAACGAAGAAAAAAGGATACCGGAAATTTTGAAACTCCTGAAAGAGGGAAAGAGGGTTGCCTTGATTTCGGACGCCGGGACACCCCTGATATCCGATCCCGGTTATAGGTTGGTTAGAAGGTGTAGGGAGGAAGGAATTGAGGTTTTACCCGTTCCTGGACCATCCGCCGTGATAACCGCCCTTTCCGTTAGCGGTTTGGAAACCGACAGGTTTATGTTTTTGGGTTTTCCTCCGCAAAGGAGAGGGAAGAGGAGGAATCTGTTGGAATGGGTTAAAAATTTCGAGGGAAGTTTGGTTTTTTACGTTTCCCCCTACGATATAAAGGAATTTTTGGAGGAGGTTTTGGAAATTTTGGGCGATAGGAAGGTTTGTATATGCAGGGAAATGACCAAGCTTTTCGAAGAGTACATTTATGGGAAGCTTAGCGAAGTAAAGGATAAGGTTAAGGAGAAGGGGGAGTTCGTGGTGGTGATAGGAAAAGGTAATTACCTATAGATTCTCACCAGATCTACGTTACCGTAATAGAACCTAAGAATATCCTCATATTTCCAACCCTTAAGCGCTCTAACAGCCGCCCCAACCTGACACATACCAATACCATGTCCCCATCCTCCACCCCTAAAGATTATAAAATTCCCGCTTTTTCTAAACACAAAAAGGGAAGATTTCAAATTTCCCAAAGACCTTCTGACATCCCAATCACCTTTAACCCTATACTTTCCCTTCGTTCCTATTATTTCCACCTCCTTCACCCTACCCGATGCGCTCCTTTTTAAAACCTTTATATCCTTCACCATTCCAATATCAACGTTAAATTCTTTCCTTAGTATTTCTCCAATTTCCGAAAGGCTAACCTTCTTTTCCCATCTGAAGCTTCCGGCACCATAGTTTATGATCCTAGGTGCGCTATCCCTTGGGGAACAGGCGAAGGATGTATCCTTTTTTATCTTCAACATTTCAACGGATAGTTCCAGGTCTTGAAAGGCATCCGCCTTAGGTTTTATTAGGGTGTCTCCCCATTCTTCCCCACCCTCGAGTGATCCCCCGCAGTTCATAAAAAATGTTGCAATCGAAAATCTATCCCCACTCATCATAACAAGACCCCTCGTACTTTCCACAACGGAATCTATAACCCTGTAATTCGTAAAACCCCTATAGACTTGGGTTGTAAAATCGTTCGTTACATCGTAAGGTTCCTTCAATAGGTGCCATTTTATTCCGGCAACATCGAGGGCATGGGTCCTTGCGGCTATAGCTTGAGCTTTCAGAGCCTCAACAGGATACGAAGCCGACATCTCCCAGGGTACCACACCCTTAATATAATCTTCAAATTTTAAGGAATTCACCAATATCAAACCGCTTTCCTCATCCGCAAATACCAACATTTTTCCCAAATACTTGTTGTTCTTGTATCCGAAGGAATCACACAGAATCTCAATGGGGGAAATGAGGGTGGTTTTAAGCTCGGGGATCCTTAACTTTCCATCGGAGGGCTTTTCCAATATTGAGAATACCGCCTTTTTGTTGGGATGCTTAAACCTTAAAGCCTCTTCGAATTTATCGAAAGGACCGATCGCCACAAAGTACCTGGGATATATTCCCAACTTCAAGATTTGATAATCCGGATAAGCCATCTTATAGACTATCGCCTTTTCCCTATCCAAAAACCTCTCAATTATAACCCAATGTTTTATTAACTTTTTTCGAATTTCCACCGGAGATACCGTGATACCACCTTCCGAAAACCCCAATTTCTTACCTTCTCCATCTACAACTTCGCACTTTCCGAAGGTCTTTATTTTTATTTCCCTTCCCCTTCCTATCCCTACCTTTATTTCCGGCTCCTCGGGAAACACCTCCCTAAATTCAACATAATTCACCTTCCCTTCATCCTCAACCCTCTCAAACTCCACCTTTTCTCTCCTCTTACCCGTTGAAAAACAGCTAACGTACAAAAGAGCTAGCCCAATTAATATAAATCGTGTCCTTAACCTCATTCTTTATTTTTATGAATATCTCCCTAACCTTTGATAAATTTCCCCTTTGACTTTGCGCATAAATAAGGGCAAGTAAGCTTTTTGTCGAAATTTCCCTGTCTTTTGATGTTACAAGGTTCTCCCAAATTTTTAGGGCTGTGTCCGGATTGTTAAGATGAAAATAGAAGATTTCCGCCTTACGGTATAAGGATTTGGGATCCTCCCTGTTTTTTAGGATCCTCCACTCCTCAAGTACGAGTTTCTTTATAAATGCCCTTGATTTCCAGTCGTTCGGTCCTTGGGTGTATATCCCGTCATAAAACCTCAAGGCCTTCTCGTAATCTCCCTTTAATACCAATATGTTCCCGGCTTCAAAGGCGCACAACCATCTCTCATTCGCACCGGATGAGAAGCATATTTCGAAATTTTCGAGGGCTTTTGATGTGTCTCCCATCATCAGATGTATCCTGGCAATTTTTAATTTTATCCTACCATCATCCGCACTCCTCGGAGGGTAATCTATGGAGTTATAAACCCTCAGGGCATCTTCCCCATTTCCCATACCTAAGAGTATATCCCCCCTCTTCTCCTCCGCAACTTTACGTTCCGAGGGAAGTAAGTTGAAGGATAGGTAAAGTTTTAAAAGGGATTCGGCTTTGTTAAGATCCCCTAAAGCTATGTATATGTCCAAACCCAAGGGTATGAAATTTTTGGCGGACTGG
>Ga0197143_1001340_pt1 | contig 20974 bp, 25 predicted proteins | sample GBS70_MetaG_FD_148603 | JGI IMG/M metagenome (GOLD analysis project Ga0197143, IMG submission 148603) | Sediment microbial communities from Great Boiling Springs, Gerlach, Nevada, United States - GBS 70_MetaG | ecosystem: Environmental > Aquatic > Thermal springs > Hot (42-90C) > Sediment...
TCAAACGCCTCTTCAAAACTTTCAAACTCATTAAGCCATATTATCTCCTCTTTTATCGTTCTTATTACCCTCTCTGTATTCTCAATTCCCTTTTGGATTGTTATAGCTGGTAAATCTCCTAATTCCAAGTTCTACCATATCCCTTATCGCCTCTTTCCATTCAGCTGCCCTGCTTCGTAATGAAATCTTCTTTAGCAGCGTAAAGCTCTCCCTTGATATTCCTAAAGCCTTACAGGCATCTCTAATCGTATATCCAGCTTCCTTTAAACCTCTATCTTGTTTTTAATAGCTCCTCTGTTTTTTAAAAATCTCTATCTCTATAACCTGCTTGCCACAGAGCTTCTTCCGCTTCTCTATCTCTGCCTTATAGTGATTATCGTCAGATGAGGCATTCATAAGTCCTTTTTTGCCAGCCTCAAGAAATTTATCCCTCCATCTCGCCATCTAAGGTTTGGCTGATCTTATGTTCCCTGCATATATCAGCTACTGACCTCTTTCCCTTTAGCCCCTCAAGGACTATTGCTAATCTCTCCAGTCCCTATGGGGTTCAGTATAATTCCTTTCCCTTCTTCTAATACCATATCTTCCCAAAATCTATTCTAAACCTGCACCTTGCATTAAACTCAAAGGTATGGTCTACACAGTCAGCAAGCTTGTCATACCTGTCCTCTTTCAGTTTAAATATCCTTGCCTTTCTCAGGTCTGGATAGACAAGGACATAGAAAGGAACCTTTTCTCTTTCGTAAAGCTCAAACTTCAGATATTCATCCTTTTCAGCTGTTGCCTCTGAGACAACCTCAAATACTACCTCTGGAGGGGTCTTTATGTAGTCCTTTACTCTCTCGCAGATTACCACTACATCGGGCCTTACTACAGTATTTTCATTTAAAATCCAGTCAAGTTCAGAGAAGACATAGCAGGGTTTATCGCAACTCTCAATCTGGGGTATTATCTGGCTTATAATCTTAGCCACAGCATATTGGTGATTTGAAAAAGGCGATGGTGCCATGGCATAGGGCACACCATCAATGAGTTCCCACTTCCCCTCCCAGAGTTTGTAGTCCTCATAGGTGTATCTTGGCAGGACCCATGCAAGGCTGTTTCTTTTCATACCACAGAATAACATAATTCAGGACAAAATGTTAAGTAAAAATGGGGGGACTTCCTAATTTTTAAAGCATCAAATAGCCTGCACCTCGGAGGTGAAGGAAATAATCCTTTGTGTTAAAATACTCAAATGCGTTACAGACCAGTAAATCTCAAGGGGCTCAGGACCTATAGCATTAAAGAAAGAAGAAGTAAGGTCAGAAAGGAGTTCCTTGCTAAGCCTTACAGGAAAGGTTCGGGCCTTTCTGAGTTCATTAGTAACCTTCCAGATATATTGAAGGCAAAAGAACTCAGGGAACTTGCAAGGGCAATTGTAGAGGCAAGGAGGGCTCAAAGGCCGGTAATCCTCGGCATGGGAGCCCATGTTATTAAGGTAGGGCTTTCACCTGTTATTAATGACCTTATAAATAGAGAGATAATTACAGCTATTGCAACAAATGGAGCATGTGTGATTCATGACTTTGAGCTTGCCTATGCAGGCCATACATCAGAGGATGTCTCTGAAGAGATTAAAACTGGCATGTTTGGGATGGCAAAGGAAACAGGACTTTATCTTAATAAGGCTATAAAGGAAGGGGCTAAAAAAGGTACAGGTATAGGAAGGGCTGTAGGAGAGTTAATAGAAAAAAAGAGGCTCCCAAACAGGGAGCTCAGCATTTTCCGAACTGCCTATCTTAAGGCTATACCAGCAACAGTCCATGTGGCAATAGGGACAGATATTATCCATATGCATCCCTCTGCTGATGGTGCTTCCATAGGGAAGGCAAGTCTCACTGACTTCAGGCTCTTCTGCTCCGTAGTTTCAGACCTTGAAGGAGGTGTGTATATTAATCTTGGCTCTGCCGTCATAATGCCAGAGGTATTCCTTAAGGCTATAACCATTGCAAGAAATCTCGGTTACAGGGTTCAGAATATCACAACTGCAAACATGGATTTTATCCAGCATTACAGGCCTCGCGAGAATGTCCTTATAAGACCGACCAATCTCGGAGGAAGATTTTTTGCCATTACAGGCCATCACGAGATAATGGTCCCATTGCTGGCAGCAATGATTATAGAGGAGATTTAGATGAGCCCAAAGGTAGATGAAGAAAAATGCATTGGTTGCGGAACCTGTCAGGAGATATGCCCTGCTGTATTCTTTGTTGATGAGGCAATAGGAAAATCAAGGGTTGTTGATCCTGATGGATGTGACTATGCAGGTTGCTGTGAGGCAGCAGCAGAGAACTGTCCTGTAGGTGCCATCACCCTTGAGGAGTAGCTCTTTCTGAAGGAGCTTCCTTTTTCATAATCCCTTCTACCATTTGTGGCATTCCTCACAATCAGAAGGATTTTTGTACCCAGAAGGTTCTTTACTAATTTGGCAAGCTCCCAAAAGTCGAACATCGAAGTCCAGATCTCTGACATCCGATTTCTAATACCTGAACCCCTATCTGGCATGCCACAGGGAAACCTTAAGAGGAATAGTTACATAGTTGCGAATTTTAGAAATAATAGTTATAATTAAAGGGCTTTGCCCTTATAACTTTCTTAAACTGGAGGTATAGATATGGAGAAAAAAAAGATGGCTATAGTTGCAGCAAGTGGTTCCCTTGATAAGGCCTATGCAGCCCTCGTCATAGGGACTACAGCAGCTACCCTTGATGCAGATGTGAGGATATTCTTTGCCTTTGGTGGCTTAAATATCCTTCACAAGGAGCTCAATAAAAAGATACCCCCTCCTCAGGGCATGGAGATACTGCCTGAACTAATAAAAAAGATGAACTGGGGGACTATACCTGAGATGCTCCAGATGGCAAAGGATGCAGGTGTAAAGCTCATTGCCTGTTCTGCCACCCTGCAGATGCTTGGATATAAAAAGGAAGACCTCGTAGATGGTGTGGAGATAGCCGATGCAGACAAATTTGTAGAGTTTGCCCTTGAGGCTCAGAGCAGCCTCTTCATATAATCCTCCCCCTTTTCCGGCTGGGGTTGAAAGTTTCAACCCCAGCTATTTTTAACTCAAAACTAATCACTCCATCAACCCTGTGCTGAAAGCAAAGTTGCAATCTTTTTGTCCGAATTCTTTCAAAATTGTTAAAATCAATTCATGCAGAAATCAATCACTGCAATAAAACCTGTTATTATCCTTCTTGGTCCTACCTGTGTTGGAAAGACAGAGGTCTCAATTGGCCTTGCCCTGAGACTGAAGACAGAGATTATCAGCGCAGACTCCATGCAGATATACAGGGGCATGGATATTGGAACAGCAAAGCCATCCTTACAATTAAGGAGACTTGTTCCCCATCACATGATAGACATATGTGACCCCAGTGAGGAATACAGCACTGGCAGATATCTGGAAGATGCCAAAAAGATTATAGAAAGACTTCACGAGGATGGAAAGATTCCCCTTATAGTTGGTGGAACTGGCCTTTACATAAGGGCGATGACAAGGGGGCTCTTTTCAGCACCTTCTGCAGACTGGCGATTAAGGGAAGAATTAAACAGACTTGAAGAGAAGGCACCTGGTTATCTCTATGAATACCTTAAAAACCTTGACCCTGAGGCTGCCTCAAAGATAATGCCCCGTGACAGGAGGCGTCTTATAAGGGCAATTGAAGTGTCCCTGAAAACTGGCAAAGGCATATCAGAACTCCAGAAGACAGGCACCCAGCCCCTTCCGTATAAATTTATAAAGATTGGCCTTACAAGGGACAGAAAAGAGCTTTACAGGCTCATAGAAGAGAGAGTAGATAGAATGATCAAAGATGGTCTTGTTGATGAAGTGAGAAAAATAATGAATATGGGGCCATCAAGGACAGTGCTTCAGGCCATAGGATACAAGGAACTTACAGGATATTTAAGAGGTGAGGTAAGCCTTGAGGATGCCATAAGATTGATTAAAAAAAGGACAAAGCTCTATGCAAAGAGACAGTTTACCTGGTTCAAAAAAGAGCCAGAGATTAAATGGTTTGACATGACAGGAAGAAGGTCAGAAGAGGTTGTAGAAGAAGTAACAGAATATCTAACGGTGTTTAAGTTTTTAACCACTGATGTTGGTCAACTATTCTGCTAATTTATGATATACTAAAGTGAAATGATCGACACCTTCGAAATTCTTGATGAGCTTAAAAAGACCTTTGAGCCTTCACAGGCAGAAGTCCTTGCAAGGCTAATGGCAAGGCTTTATAAAGACCTGGCAAATACAGTTACAAAGGCAGAATTTGTAGAGCTTACAAGGGTTGTTGATGAACTGTCAAATAATATCAAAGTCCTATCTGAAAGAATTGATAAACTTGCTGAATTTCAGGTTAAGGCAGAGGAGAGGCTTACAAGACTTGAACATGCAGTTGAAGAATTAGCTGAAGCTCAGAAAAAGGCAGAGGAGAGGCTTACAAGACTTGAACATGCAGTTGAAGAATTAGCTGAAGCTCAGAAAAAGGCAGAGGAAAGACTTACAAGACTTGAACATGCAGTTGAAGAATTAGCTGAGGCTCAGAAAAAGGCAGAGGAAAGACTTACAAGACTTGAACATGCAGTTGAAGAATTAGCTGAAGCTCAAAAAAGGACTGAACAGAGGGTTGAAGAATTAGCTGAGGCTCAGAAGAGGACTGAGGAGGAGCTCAAAAGACTTGCTAAGGGTCTGGCAGAGACCAGAGAGCACCTTGGAGGATTATCTGATACAGTTGGTTACACATTAGAAAATGAAGCCTTCAAGGCCTTACCCAGGCTTTTAAAGAGAGACTATGGCCTTACAATAAAAGGAAGGCTGAAACGAGGCTATCTAAGAGACACAAAAGGAAGGTCTATAGAGGTCAACATTATAGGTGAGGCAACAAAGAACGGCAAAAAGATTACTATTCTTGGTGAGGGCAAGGTGAGGCTTTCAAAAAAGGCAATAAATGAGTTTATTGAAAAAAGGCTTAAGGTTTTTGAAGGGGTATTTAAAGATATATTTCCTGTGCTTGTGACCCATATGATATCAGAACCTGACACAGAGGAGTACGCAAAACATAAAGGCATTGCCCTTTATTATTCTTATGACTTTTGAGCTCAGCTATGTTAGAAGAATCGAGGAGTAGGGCGCGACAGTAGTAGATTTAACAGTTGTTTCAACTTTCCATGGAGCAAAACTTTTCAAAGAAATTATTTGGCTCATCCCGTATTATGGTGCAAGGGATAAGAATCAAGGGATAAGAATAGGGTTTATGCTTCAAAAACCTGCACCTCCGAGGTGCAGGTTTAAATTCCAAATTATCGAACCCCTTACAAGGGAAAAACTTTTTATTAAATCAGTTCCATATTCTACCAATCCAGTAGATATCGATGTTATAGTGGAATTCGATAAGCCAGATCAAATCGCTCCCGCCTCTTCAATAGCATATCAAGCTCAACAAAGAGCTATAACGAATGCTAGAAATCAGGCATTAGAAAATGCCTATGAAAAATTAATTGAATTAGTAAAGACCTATCTACCAGGAGAAGAGGAAGCTGTTAATCTTGCAAAACAGGCCAAAGAGTTAAAGACAATTAAAAGATATTAAATCGTCTAAGCTGGCTACAGTTAACCTGTAGCCAGCTCCCTCAGCCTCAATCCTAATTTTATCGCCTCCATCATGCTTAATGGATTGGCTATTCCCTTCCAGGCAATATCATAGGCAGTTCCATGGTCAGGAGATGTCCTTATTATCGGAAGGCCCACAGTTATATTAACTGCCCTGTCAAAGACTATGAGCTTAAGGGGTGCAAGGCCCTGGTCATGATACATGCTAACAATAATATCATAATCTCCATGGAGGGCCTTGTAAAATATCACATCAGGTGGTATAGGACCTGTAACCCTTAACCCTTCACCCTGTGCCCTCTTTATAGCAGGCAGGATTGCCTTCTTTTCTTCGTCTCCAAAAAGTCCCTCCTCACCTGCATGGGGATTAAGGCCAGCAACACCTATTACTGGGTCTTCTATACCAAAGAGTTCAGCTCCAATTTTTGCCAGACGAATTGTCTTAAGTATTCCTTCCTCTGTAACCTTAGAAGGTACATCCTTTAATGGTATATGGATTGTGTGAAGGAGAACTCGCAGCTCTTTGAATTCACCTTTTGGGGGTGAATAAAATAGCATGGCAACATCCCTTGCACCAGTGAATTCCTTAAGCATCTCTGTATGGCCAGGCCAGTCATAACCTGCCATCCTGAGAGAGGTCTTTGAAATAGGCGCTGTTACTATGGCATGGACAATCCCTTTCATAGCAAGCTCTACAGCCCTCTTTATGTATTCCACACAGGCGATGCCACCCTCTTTTGAAGGCTCACCTTTTTTAAAGTTCTTGAGTAATCCTGTATCGATTAAGTAGATAGTATCTCCTGAAGGGCTCTTTTCAACATCAGGGATATCCTCCAGTTTGATATATTTAATCTCAGGGATGGGTTTAAAATCAGACAGGGATTTTAATAATTCTACTGCCTCTTCCATGACAGGTCTGTCACAGAAGACAAGAAAGATATTATCCTTAACACTTAAGCCTTCTGCCTTGAGCCTTATAAGGGCCTTGAGGGTAACCTCAGGACCTATCCCACCAGGGTCACCAATAGTTATTGCCAACTTTTTCATGATTAGTTATTATAATAACCTATGCTTTCTCCAGAAAAACAGTTTGAAATAATAAAAAGAGGAGCTGTTGAGATAATCCTTGAGAAGGAGCTTTTACAAAAGCTCGAGAGGTCCTTCAAGGAGAACAAGCCTCTTAATGTAAAGGCTGGTTTTGACCCAACAGCCCCAGACATCCATCTTGGCCATACAGTGCTACTTGAAAAACTCAGACAGTTTCAGGAGCTCGGGCATCGGGTTGTATTTCTTATTGGAGACTTTACAGGCATGATTGGTGATCCCTCTGGAAAGAGTGAGACAAGAAAGCCCCTTACAAGGGATGAGGTTTTGGAGAATGCAAAGACCTACCGTGAGCAGATATTCAAGATCCTTGACCCTGAAAGGACCATAGTCGAATTCAACTCCCGATGGTATTCAAAGATGTCTGCAGAGGATATTATCAAACTGGCTTCCCATTACACTGTTGCGAGGATGCTTGAAAGGGATGACTTCAAGACGAGATTCCTGAGTCAGACACCTATAAGTATCCATGAGTTTATCTATCCATTAATTCAGGGGTATGATTCTGTTGTCCTGAGGGCAGATGTGGAGCTCGGAGGTACAGACCAGAAATTCAATCTTGTTGTTGGAAGAGAGCTCCAGAAGGAGTATGGTCAGGAGCCCCAGGTGATTATCACCATGCCCCTTCTTGAAGGCACTGATGGTGTAAAGAAGATGTCAAAGAGCCTCGGCAATTACATAGGTATTAATGAGCCACCCGAGGAGATCTTCGGAAAGGTCATGTCTATAAGTGATGAATTAATGCTCAGATATTATGAACTCCTTAGCCACATCTCTAATGAAGAGCTCAAGACTCTTAAAGAGGGTATTAAGGATGGCTCTATCCATCCAATGGAGGCAAAGGAGAGGCTTGCCTTTGAGCTTGTGGAGAGATTTCACGGTAAGGAGGCTGCTGAGAGGGCAAAGAGCCATTTTGATACCGTCTTCAGAAAGAAGGGCCTTCCAGAGGATATCCCTGTTTATAAAAAAACGGGATGGACTGAAGAAATCTGGCTTCCAAGCCTCATGAAGGAGGCAGGTCTTACAAAGAGCACCTCTGAGGCAAGACGCCTTATCATTCAAGGTGGCGTTGAGATAAATGGAGCTACTGTTAAAGACCCGGAGAAGAAACTCCTACCCGGTGAATATCTCCTCAGAGTAGGCAAAAGGAGATTCCTTAAGATTCTGCAAGGATAATAGTCAACTATCAAGGAGCTCCCTTAGGCTTCTAAGAAGCTCTTTTGTCTTTAAAGGTTTCTGAATAATGGGTAAGGTCTTTTTCTTCAATGATCCTTTTCGAGACCATCTCATCAGTATAACCACTCATGAGGAGTGCCTTTATATCAGGTTTTATTTTCTTTATCTCTTCAAGGGCCTGAGAGCAGACATTTCCTAAAGATAATGACCTGTTTACTGTCTTTGAGAGGTCTGCAATTATCTTAAGATGTTCTGCCTGTTTTATATTCTCCTCAAAGGTGTTTTTGAGGGATTCAGCCATGGTATTTATAGAGAGGGCAAGCTCCTTGATCTCAGCGGGTGCCTTTTCTTCAGATATATTAATATCAAAGAAGCCTTTTGATATGAGTTGGGTGGAATCCCTGATCCTCAGAAGTGGTTCGATTATTCTCTTTTTTGAGTAAAAGAGCACGAGCAGGAAAAGTAACAGAAGGGTTATCAGGATAATGTTATGCTCTGGCATGCCTTTCAAGGCCTTTTGAGGGTTTCCATACCTGAGTTCATAAAGGGCCTGTTCATACTGGGCAATTTGATCCTCAATGTCCTGTATATGTCTTTCCCTTTCAGCCGAACCTTCAGGGCTTATGATATGCCTTATCCTGTAGGTGATATTTTTGAGAAGGAATTTCTGTTTTTCAACAATATTTATCCTCTGGTCTTCTTCCTCAAGATGGTGGATAAAATGAGCGGATATGTATATATAAATTCCAAAGGCAGAAAAAAAGAGAAGACTAAGGGTGATTTTAGGGACATCTTTGTCGTTTTTAATATAACATATCGGAATGTTTTGAAATTTCTTTAAAGGGATTTCAATGGTAACACTTAATACTTTCTGTTATTACTAATGTAAATGTCACATTTTTCATCTATAGGTCCCCTATTGGATAATTCTGGGGGTGGTCTCCTTCACCTCCGAGTGAAGGTTTTCACATTATAGGCCATTAAGAATTATGTTAAAATAAAATATCTTTCAAATCTTTTGGTGGCGAAACGGAGCTCTGAAGTCAGAAATCGGATGTCGAGGGCTGAAGAAAGATTTTCCTTAAATCCTGATTTCTGACCCCTGACTTCTGGCATCAGTTATAGTGGCGAAGTAACAGTTGGACTTTCATGAAAGAACCCGAGATAACAGAGGAACTAATTCGTGAGCATGGCCTTTCCGAGGAGGAGTATCAGAAGATACTGGAGATCCTCGGCAGAAAGCCCACATTTACTGAACTCGGTATTTTCTCTGTCATGTGGTCAGAGCACTGTTCCTACAAAAGCTCAAGACTCCACTTCAGCCATTTTCCTACCTCAGCTCCCTGGGTTATTCAGGGTCCTGGTGAGAATGCCGGGGTAATAGACATAGGTGATGGCCTTGCAGCAGTCTTCAAGATGGAGTCTCATAATCATCCATCCTATATTGAGCCCTATCAGGGTGCTGCAACAGGTGTTGGTGGGATACTCAGGGATGTCTTTACAATGGGTGCAAGGCCAATTGCAAGCCTCAATTCCCTGAGATTTGGAGATCCAAAAGACTCTTATCAGAAACACCTATTTCATGGTGTTGTGGGAGGTATTGCTGGATATGGAAATTGCGTAGGTGTTCCGACTGTTGGGGGTGAGATCTATTTCCATCCTTGTTACAATGGAAACATCCTCGTAAATGTCTTTAACCTCGGCATAGCAAAAAAAGAAAGGATATTCAGAGGAAGGGCAGAGGGTGTGGGAAATCCGGTAATCTATGTAGGGTCAAAGACAGGAAGGGACGGGATTCATGGCGTTACCATGGCATCAGAGGAATTTACTGATGATGCCCAGCAGAAAAAACCGAATGTGCAGGTAGGAGACCCTTTTACAGAGAAACTTCTTCTTGAGGCATGCCTTGAGGCAATGCAGAAGGACCTTATAGCAGGGATTCAGGACATGGGTGGTGCAGGCCTTACATCTTCAAGCTCAGAGATGGCTGGAAGGGCTGGTACAGGTATTGAGCTTGACCTCGAAAAGGTCCCTCTCAGGGAAGAGGGGATGCTCCCTTATGAGATCATGCTCAGTGAGAGTCAGGAGAGGATGCTTATAGTTGCGAAGTCAGGCAAAGAGGAGGAGCTCATCAGGATATTTAAAAAATGGGGTCTCGATGCCGTTGTGATTGGTCGTGTTACAGGGGATGGTTTTTTAAGAGTGAAATGGCATGGCAAGGTCGTTGCTGAAATCCCGGCAAAAAAGATATCTGATGAAGCACCGAAATACGATAGACCCAGAAAAAGGCCTGACTGGCAGGATGAAATCCAGAGACTCGACCTGAAGCAGATACCATTGCCAGAAGATTTTAATTCTATTCTTTTAAAACTCCTTTCATCTCCAAATATCGCTTCTAAGGAGATAGTGTGGGAGCAGTATGACCATATGGTAAGGACGAATACAGTTGTGAGGCCAGGGGCTGATGCTGCCGTTATAAGGATAAAGGGCACAAAGAAGGCCCTTGCTATTTCTGTTGATTGTAATTCCCGATACTGTTATCTTGATCCCTACAGGGGTGCAATGCTTGCTGTTAGTGAGGCAGCCCGGAATGTGGCATGCACAGGTGCAAGACCCCTGGCCATTACGGATAACCTTAATTTCGGAAACCCAGAAAAACCAGAGGTAATGTGGCAGTTCGTGGAATCCATTAAAGGCATATCAGAGGCCTGTAGAGTCCTCGAGACACCTGTTGTTTCTGGAAATGTGAGTTTTTATAATGAGACAAAAGGAAAGGCTATATATCCCACTCCAACTATTGCCATGGTTGGGCTTCTTGAAGACCTTTCTTGCAGGAAGGAATCAGCCTTCAAGGAAGGGCTCGAGATTTATCTACTTGGTGATACAGGAGATGACCTTGGAGGTTCAGAATATCTGAGTGTTATTCACGGAATAGAACGGGGGATGCCACCTGAACTCGATATCTACAAAGAAAAGAGGCTCATAAGACTCCTTGAAGAGCTCGCAAAAAAGGGTATCATAGAGCAAGCCCATGACTGCTCTGAAGGAGGTCTTGGTGTCTGCCTTGCTGAGTGTTCTATCCTTGGAGACACCGGTGCGGAGGTTCTTTTCAACTCTCCAGATTTTTTGGCTTTAAGGTCTGATTCCCTTCTTTTTGGAGAAAGTGCAACAAGGGTCGTCGTGACAGTAAGAAAAGATAAGGCTTCTGAACTTTTGGCAGAAGCAAAGAACTCAGATATATCCTGCCACTATATAGGCAGAACAGGAGGAAAGAGGCTAACAATAAAACAGGGGTCTCACCTCCTCATAAATCTTGCGATTTCAGACCTTGCAGGGGCCTATAAAAATGCATTAAAGGAATTGTTTGGATGAGAGAAAAGAAAAGGAGAAACCATCAGTGGAGAAGTAAGAGTTGGAGGCAAAGTAACAGACTCACTCCTCATGAGGAGTGCGGAATCTTTGGTGTATATGGTCATCCCGAGGCAGCAAATCTCACCTATCTTGGCCTTTATGCCCTTCAGCACAGAGGTCAGGAAGGTGCAGGAATATGTTCTTCAGATGGAAAACAGATTTATTATGAAAAGGCCCTCGGCCTTGTGGCAGATATATTTACTGAAAAGAGGCTTAAAAGGCTTCCAGGATTTTTGGCCATTGGCCACAACAGGTATTCAACAGCAGGTGGCAGTTTTCTAAAAAATGTCCAGCCAATAGTCGCTAATTTCTCCCTTGGCACCATTGCCCTTGCCCATAATGGAAATCTCGTTAATGCCTATGAATTGAGAGCAAAGCTTGAAAAAGATGGTGCCATCTTTCAGTCAACCTCTGACAGTGAGGTGATAATCCATCTAATAGCTCATTCCAAGGAGGATTCCCTTCATGAGAGGATTATATCAGCAGTCCAGAAGATATCTGGTGCCTTCAGCCTCCTCTTGATGACTGAAAAGGAACTGATAGTCATAAGGGATCCCTATGGTGTAAGACCTATGTGCCTTGGTATATTTGATGGAGCCTATGTGGTTGCCTCAGAGACCTGTGCCTTTGACCTCATTGGTGCAAAGTATATAAGGGATATAGAGCCAGGGGAGATGCTTGTTATAAATGAACATGGCCTTAGCTCAAAGAAGATACTTTATTCTCCAAGAAGGTCCTTCTGCATCTTTGAATTTATATATTTTTCAAGACCAGATAGCCTTATATTCGGTGCTCAGGGTGTTGATAAGATAAGGAAGGCCCTTGGAAGACAGCTTGCAAAGGAGTCTTCCACAGATGCTGATGTTGTTATAGCTGTGCCAGACTCGGGAGTTCCTGCTGCCCTTGGTTTTGCAGAGGCAAGTGGTATCCCCTTTGACATGGGTCTTGTAAGAAATCACTATGTGGGCAGGACCTTCATAGAACCAAAGCAGTCTATAAGACATTTCGGTGTAAAGATAAAACTCAATCCTATCAGAGATGTCCTTGAGGGAAAGAGGGTTATTGTTGTTGATGACTCCATAGTAAGAGGGACAACAAGTAAAAAGATAGTGAAGATGCTATTTGAAGGTGGAGGAGCAAAAGAGGTTCACATGAAGATAAGCTCTCCTCCAACAATTGGTCCATGTTTTTACGGAATAGACACACCAACAAGGCAGGAATTGATAGCATCAACCCATCTTATTGAAGAGATAAGAAAATACATAACAGCAACGAGCCTCCAGTATCTCAGCCTTGAGGGTCTCCTTTCCACTGTAAAGAATCCTGAGGATTATTGCACAGCCTGCTTTGATAGAAATTATCCTATCGATTTTCCAAGGGAGGAGACAGAACAGCTTGAGCTCTTATTCACAAGGGGCTGAAGCCTTCAGGTGTGGTGGGACAGGTAACAGTGTGGAAGGATAATATCTACTTCGTCCTTGTTGAACCCAGAGAACCAGGTAACATCGGTGCCTCTGCACGAGCTATAAAGAATATGGGTTTTAAAAATCTTGTACTTGTGAATCCCCTGAGGCATGAAAGATTTGAAATAAGGAAGATCAGGAAGAGCTTAGAGAACTCCGAGGCCTCATGGCTTGCCACAGGAGCGATAGATATCTTGAAAAAGGCAGAGATAGTTAGAAGCCTTGATGAGGCTATAATGGACAAAGGACTTGTGGTTGGAACAACGAGGAGGATAGGGAAAAGGAGAGGCGTTATCCTTCCAGTTCATGAAGGAATAAAGAGGATAAAAGAGATAGCTGAGGATAACAGGGTAGCTATTCTTTTTGGCAGAGAAGAGAAAGGTCTTTATAATGATGAAGTAAAAAGGTGTGGCTTCCTCATAACAATCGAAACATCAAAAAATGCACCCTCCTTGAACCTCAGCCAGGCTGTTTTGCTTATAGCATATGAGCTATCAAGGTTAGAATCTTACAATAAACTTGAAGTCCCTCCTGTAAAACTCGTCAGTCAGGCTGATATAGATAATCTTTTAAAGAGAATTGAAGAGGCACTCATCTGCCTTGGTTATATACCGAGGGGCGACAGAGACCTCCACAAAAAGATTATGCTCAACATGGGGTATCTCCTCAGAAGGGCTGGTCTTACGGAATGGGAACTGAATATGCTCCATGGAATATGCACGAGGATAATGGAAGAGAGCGAGGAGAGGATGTTAAAATAGTATAGGCTGAAGGCTGAAGTTTCCTGTAACAGGTAAGTTTCTCCAATAACGCAAATAGGATATAGCATGGCTGGCTTTGAGGCAAAATTTCACGGGTCTTGGCAGGGAGTGGCTGTCCTGAAGACAGCCACGGCTGATAAATTAAAGATGAGGCATGAAGACATAAAGGAGCCTCCGATTTTGAAACAAGGTAGTTTAAATTTTGCCGAAAAGACAGCCATGCTGTAGAATTTTGGAAAAACTAAACTGTTACAGAAAGACAGCCATGTTGTACCTTTTTGGAAAAACAAGACTGTTACAAATAATCCTGAGGCAAATAGGTGATTCCTTATAAGGACGATAATCCCACTTATAGTTTTCCCTTCTTTACAGTCCTGATTATAGGCCTGAATGTTGGGATATATATTGTTCAGGTCTTTACAGGCAATACAGAGAGGTTTGCCTATCTTTATGGTGCAATACCATCATCCATATTAACCTTTAATTCGGACCAGCCAGTCCATCCTGCTGTTACAGTCTTCACCTCCATGTTCCTTCATGGCAGCCTCTTTCACCTCGCAGGAAATATGCTTTATCTATGGATCTTCGGTAATAACATTGAGGACACCCTTGGTCATTTTAGATTTCTTTTATTTTATCTACTTGGTGGGATCTTTGCTGCCTACAGCCATGCTATTATAGAAGGGGCCTCTTCAACTATCCCGATGATTGGTGCAAGTGGTGCAATATCAGCTGTGCTGGGAGCCTATCTTTTCCTTTATCCCCATGCAAGAGTTCACACACTCGTTTTTTTCGGCTTCTTTATTCAGGTCATAAGGATACCAGCCTTGATAGTTATTGGATTTTGGGCTATTATACAGATAGTGAATGGTCTTCTTGCAGCAGGCTTTGCCCAGCAGGGTGGAGTTGCCTGGTTTGCCCATATTGGAGGTTTTTTATTCGGATTGGTTACAATAAAACTATGGAGGCCTAAAAGGAGGTACATTATTAGATGGTAGTTACATGTCCCCAGTGCAAGGTGAGATTAAGGGTTGATGATGCGAAGATTCCACCTAAGGGCGGAAGATTCAAATGTCCAAAATGTAGTACATCTATATTTGTAAAATTGCCAGAGGCTCCTTCATCTACATCAAGAATAGTTACAGAAAAGCCTGTTACTGCACCTCCAAAGGAGACCCTAGACAAAAAAAAGGTTCTGATTGCCCATGGAGATAATAAATTACTCTCAGAGATGGAAAGTCTCATAAAAAGTGCTGGCTTTATTCCTATAGTATCCAGAGACGGTATAGAAGCTATTGTAAAGGCATCAAAGGAATTGCCCTTTGTAGCAGTCCTGGATGTAGCACTTCCAAAAGAGTATGGCTTTGATGTATGCAAGAAACTCAAAGAGATTGAGTATACAAAGGATATAAAGGTTATACTTGTTGCCTCTGTTTATGACAAGACAAGATACAGAAGACCCCCTGCTTCCCTGTACGGTGCTGACGATATTATTGAAGACCACGAAATTAAGGATTCCCTCATCACAAAAATTAAGGCCTTAATATCTGGGACTCCACAGACTTCAGAACCGCAACCTCCTGGCGATAAAGAGGTAATTACGGGTGAAACGAAAGAGACTTTTCCTTCACCATCTGAAAGGCCCATTCCAAAGGGATTCGATAGTTTTATCCCACCATCTGTTGAGAAAGAAGAGCTAACATCTACGAAGGATCAGATAATCCACCCTGAGAGAAAGGTTGTTAGTGAAACGCCAACTGTTACTTTGCCACCAAAGGCACCAGATACAAAAATAGTAACTCCAGACATTAACGATGAGATGATAGAAAAGGCAAAAAGACTTGCAAGGACTATTATCTCAGATATCTATTTTTATAACCCTAAAAAATTTGACGAAGCTATAACTAAAGGTACATTCTATGAAATCTTTCAAGAAGAATTAAAGGAAGGTCTTAAGTTATACGAAAGTAAAATACCTCCTGAGGTCAGAAAAAAGGCTGATTATTTTAAAGAGGAGATAGAGGCATTTATAGAAAACAAGAAAAAAACTTTAAATCTTTAAGTAAATAACAGAAAATCCACGTTTATTTTTCTTATCTTCCTTAAAATCTCCCTTTTTATCTAATACTGACCTTGATTAAGTCCCAAAAGGTTTAATATATTATTAGCACTCACTTAAAAAGAGTGCTAATAATAATCCTCACCTTGTGAGGACAATAATTTTTAAAATACAGAGGAAAGGAGTGGAGCCTATGAAGTTTAAACCTCTCAAAGAAAGAGTATTCATTAAGTATTCAGAAGAAATGGAAAAGACGCCTGGTGGCCTTTATGTACCTGATACTGCAAAGGAAAAGCCCCAGAAAGGAGTTGTGGAAGCCGTGGGCCCTGAGGTAAAAGAGGTAAAAGTTGGCAATACTGTGCTTTTTGACAAATATTCAGGCACAAAGATTAATCTTGACAATCAGGAATATCTGATTATTAAAGAAGAAGATATCCTTGGGATATTAGAAGAATAAAAGGAGGTGCGGAGATATGGCAGCAAAACAGCTTATATTCAATGAACATGCAAGGCAGAAGATACTTGAGGGCGTAACTATCCTTACAGACGCAGTAAAGGCAACCCTGGGACCTCAGGGAAGAAATGTAATAATTGACAGAAAATTCGGCTCACCCCTTATTACAAAGGATGGTGTTACTGTTGCAAAGGAGATAGAGCTCAAGGATCCCTTTGAGAACATGGGTGCCCAGCTCGTAAGGGAGGTGGCGAGCAAGACCTCTGACACAGCTGGCGATGGAACAACAACAGCAACAGTCCTTGCCTATTCAATCTACAAAGAGGGTATGAAGCATGTTGTTGCTGGTGCAAATCCTATGGAGCTGAAGCGTGGTATTGATAAGGCCGTGGAGGTAGTTGTTGAGGAGCTTAAAAAGCTCAGCAAGCCAGTCCAGGACAAAAAGGAGATTGCCCAGGTTGGTGCTATATCTGCAAACAATGACCCTGAGATAGGTAACCTCATAGCTGATGCAATGGATAAGGTCGGAAAGGATGGTGTTATCACAGTTGAAGAGGCAAAGGGACTCGCAACAACCCTTGATGTAGTTGAGGGAATGCAGTTTGACAGGGGATACATTTCACCCTACTTCATTACCGATCCTGAAAGGATGGAGTGCGTATATGAGGATGTCTTTATCCTGATTCATGAAAAGAAGATATCCTCCATGAAGGATCTCATTCCCCTTCTGGAAAATATCGCAAAGATGGGCAAACCTCTCCTCATAATTGCAGAGGATGTGGAGGGTGAAGCCCTTGCAACCCTTGTAGTCAATAAACTCCGCGGAACCCTTCAGGTATGTGCTGTAAAGGCACCCGGATTTGGTGAGAGAAGAAAGGCCATGCTCGAGGATATAGCAATTCTTACTGGTGGTACAGCCATTACAGAGGACCTCGGCATAAAACTCGAGAATATAAAACTCTCTGACCTCGGAAGGGCAAAGAAGATTGTTGTTGACAAAGAGAATACCACAATAGTTGAAGGTGCTGGTGATCCCCAGAAGATTCAGGGAAGAATTAAACAGATCAAGACCCAGATTGAGGAGACGACATCAGATTATGACAGGGAAAAGCTTCAGGAGAGGCTTGCAAAACTTGCAGGTGGAGTTGCCGTAATCAGGGTTGGAGCTGCCACTGAGACAGAGATGAAGGAGAAGAAGGCAAGGGTTGAGGATGCCCTTCATGCCACAAGGGCTGCTGTGGAGGAAGGGATTGTGCCTGGTGGTGGAGTAGCCCTCTTGAGGTGCATACCTGCCCTTGAAAAGCTCAAACTCGAAGGAGACAGGCAGATTGGTGTAGAGATTGTGAAAAAGGCCCTCGAAGAACCCATAAAGAATATAGTTCAGAATGCAGGACTTGAAGGTGCTGTGATTGTTGAAAAGGTAAAGGCATCAAAGGATACAAACTTCGGATTCGATGCCCAGAAAGAAGAATACACTGACATGATGAAGGCAGGTATAATCGATCCTACAAAGGTTACAAGGCTTGCCCTTGTGAATGCTGCAAGTGTGGCTGGTCTGATGCTCACAACAGAGGTGATGGTTACAGAAATACCTGAGGAAGAGAAGTCCAAGATGCCTTCTCATGGCATGGGAGACATGTACTAAACATGACCACTTAAAAGTATTAAGGGAGGTTGGACATCCAACCTCCCTTAATTTTTGCCATTAACTAAGTTCCTTATCAATAATAACCTTTATAAGGTTTCTGAAAAATCTTTCTATATCCTCTTTTGTTATTGCTATCCTTAGAGGTAATCTTTCAACGCCCTCTGGCACTTGAAGGAGCCTGGCCTTTAGTATATGCCTGATTCCTTTTATCTCACATTTCTTTTCTGCAAGGTCAATCAGTTCATCAAGGGATAGATTGTTACGGATGATAGCACAGTAAAGATCTACATAATCCTTGGCATCAATCCTTTCAGCCATAGCACAGAGCTTGTTTACTACAATATCGATAAAACCATCGATCTCCAATCCGTCAATAACATTTGTATCCTCGAGGTTTTTTAGAGGATAATATGTAAATTCTATCTTTAATACTGTGCCGTCTTTGAGACTCAGAGTGAATATATTCCTATCAAAGAGCCGTGTATATGTAATTGTATCTATAAAATTGAGGGATTTTAAAAACTCTTCTAACGTATAAAAAGGGATCTTCTCTTTAGAAAAAAAGTCAAGGTCTTCTGATAACCTGTGTTCCAGATAGAAGGCACTCAGGGCAGTCTCACCAGTTAATCTAAAAAGCTCCTTGATATTAGATCTTGAAAAGACCTTTAGAAACTCCTTCTGCTGTGGCGTAAGGATGATATTATCCTCAATCCCCCTTTGAGGCTTTCTCATCCCATACCTCTTTGTAGAGCTCTATCAATTTATATTTTCCTTCTTCAAGTCTCAGCCGGTCTCTGTATTTAAAGAGAAGCTCTACTGTCTCCCTGTCTGTCCCATAGGCAGGAAAGAAGTCTGCTATCCTCTGGAGTCTCCAGAGCATATCATCAGGTGGCTCTTTATAATCCCAGAGAAGCTCCTTCGGAACCTTAACATCTGGCATGTTTAATTATATCAACACGAAATCTTAAGTTTTAAGAAACTTTTTAGATAGTTCTCTATTTTTTCATCACTCCATTGAGTAACCTCTTTTAGTCCTCTTTTTATAATATCGATGTATTTCTCTGAAGGTGCATTTAATTCATTAAGCCAGCATCCTGTTATTGTCTTTATTTTAAATCCATCTTTTTCTCCAAGTTCTAAGATTTTATAATACCACCTTTTACCCTCTTGCTTATGTATATCTACAAACTGATTTTCTGATATTTTCCATAATCTAACCACTGCATGGTATTGCGTATCTTCTTCTTTTTCACAACTTAGAAAAGCCACTCCTTTATTTTCCCACCTCGGAGATTTTTTAGCAAAATACAATCTATATGGAACATACATCCATCCAAGGTCTTCTGGCTCAGTTTTGTCTTCACATCCATTGTATTCCTTACCACAAAATTCTCCTCCTTTGATATAAACCATAAAACGCTCTTTAAGAAGATTGGACCCATAGGCTCCATAGATGAGCTTTTTCATTTTCACCTTTCTATTATTTTTATCTCTTCCTCCGTTAAGCCATATAACTTATAAACCAACTGGTCAATTTGCCTTTCTAACTGACGTGTGTCGGCATCAGGGGTATGGTTTTTAATAGCAAGGATTTGGTCAACGAGGGTCTCTATTTTCTGGACTATGGGCTGGTTTTGTGGGGTGATGGGAGGAAGGGGGATACGTTCTACATATTGATTGGAAAGTAAGAAGCCAGTATCTCCATACATATGGACATATGTTTTGATATAAAAATCGCTAAGCTTGGAGTTTAAAATCCCTAATATGTATTTCAAATCCTTCCCCACCATAAAAGCCATTGAGTCAAGTATGTAAATCCCTTTCTGAACCAAACAAAAAGTAAACTTTTTTGTTACTCTCTGCCACACCACCTTTTCCTTTTCAAACTCTTCTAAATATTCATCTGTCGGATTATTATCCAATTCTAACCAATGATGTTGCCCTTCATAATCTTTCTTGACTTGCTTTTCACCTCCTCGTGTGTATCTACATTGCCCCCTATTTTTTAGCTGTTTTTCATATTTGCTCAAATGCTCTACAATTGCTGGGTAAAGATGAGCAACTTTATAAAATCCAAACTTTGCCAATATTATCCACAACCCTGCCCACTTGTAATAATACCTTCCAATATCCTTTCCCCTAAGCACTGGCTTTATAATCTCTTCTGTTCTTTTTCTCTCAGCTTGTGTTTTGCATTTTGCCAAAATCCTGTTTCTCGTTTCTGTGTCGATGATAAATGCTTCGTTAAAGCCTGTTTTAATACCAAAATAAATTCTTACATCCCAATCCTTCAAAGGTGTTCCAACTTTTTCTATCTTTTCTTTTAATGCTAAAACCTTTTCATCTGCCAGAGTCCAGGCGCTGTCGGATAACTTCTCCTGTGGTATGGTTTGCCAGCTTTGATTTATGTATCCGATAACATCTTGCAGATTACTTTTTATCTCTACAAAATTAACCTGGTGTTCTTTTGTAGAATTAGCTTTTCTTAGTAAAATTATATTTGTATCCACCGTTTGCTCAAAGACACGATAACCGCTAAAGTCTATGATTTTCAGGATTTGAGCGTTATTTTTTAAAAAGTTTCTTAGCTTTTCTCCATACTTTGCCCGCATCCACTTGTTGCTTGAGATATACGAAAGCATGCCTCTATCTCTTAAAAGCTGATGCCCCTTTTCGTAAAAATATACATAAAGGTCTGCCGTTGATGTAAAAACCTTGTAGTTTTGCTTTTCAAGGATTGGTTTTATAAGCTTTATCTTTTCTTGCCTTACATACGGTGGATTTCCTATCACGATATCAAAGCCATCTACAACTCCAAACATCCACTCCGGGTCAAACCAGTCTGCAGAGGCATTTTGGTCATAGAGGTCAAAAGAGGCGATTTTTTTGGCAGTAGTCTCATTCCAACCATCGTTTATCAATAATCGGGCTATCTCCTGTCTTATTTTCCTATCCTTTTCTTGAAGCCTCTGTTTCTCTGTCCTCGTCTTTGCATTAAAATATCTGTGTCTTAACTCCTTTAATTCTCTTTCCTTCTTTTCTATCTCTTGATTGCGAAGCCTTAGCTGGCTCGGTCTTTCCAGTCCTATCAATGTGTTTGCTGCCACAAATTTTGTCTGGTTCTTCAGGATTTAGTGTGGATTATATTGAAAGAATAGTAGGAGATGTGAGAAACTATCTTTCAAAAAGACAGGAGGTTAGAAGATGCAAGACAAAGAACTATATCGGCAGCTTTTGGGATTACA
>Ga0197143_1001341_pt1 | contig 20968 bp, 14 predicted proteins | sample GBS70_MetaG_FD_148603 | JGI IMG/M metagenome (GOLD analysis project Ga0197143, IMG submission 148603) | Sediment microbial communities from Great Boiling Springs, Gerlach, Nevada, United States - GBS 70_MetaG | ecosystem: Environmental > Aquatic > Thermal springs > Hot (42-90C) > Sediment...
GGCAATGTTTTGATAGGCTCAGCTGATGGGGGTGTGGTCAAGAGCGTTGAGTTCTTAGCCGATACAGGGGCTTATTACACCATAATCCCTCCAAAGCTGGCTGAGGAATTAAACATTAAGCCCATAGCCAAGACAAAGCTTACCCTGGCAGACAAGCGTGTAGTTGAAGCTGGTGTATCGTTAGCTTACATCAAGATTTTAGACAGGGATGGCGTATTTAACATAGCCATAATGGACGTCCCAAAGCCATTGCTTGGCGTCTCTACGCTTGAAGGCTTGGGTATAAAAGTGGACCAAACGACTGGGGAGTTTGAACATTCAAGGCCGTATGGCTTGGCGTTGATATAACTCAACGAACCTTCCTTGGCAAGCAAGCTTGATTTTCTGGCCCCTTGGCTCTACTTAGGAGAAGCACTTAATTATACCTTAGGGGCTATATAGCCTAAGCGGCGCAGTTCTTCCTCGTCTTTCCGCCAGCGCCTTCTTACCTTAACCCATAGCTCAAGGTAGACCTTACGCCCAAGGATTATTTCCAGTTCTCTGCGGGCGGCCTGGCCTATCTTTTTGAGCATGGCCCCATCTTTGCCAATTACTATGGCCTTCTGGGATTCTTTTTCCACAAAAATCGTTGCGCTTATGTAGGAAAGGTCCTCCGAGCGGTCCTTGAACTCGTCTATCACCACCGCTATGGAGTGAGGAACTTCCTGGTGCAGGAAGTGGAGGGCTTTTTCCCGGATGAGTTCAGCAGCGATGAAGCGCTCGTCTACATCGGCTATTTGGTCTTCAGGGTAATAGCGGGGGCCGGGAGGAAGGTAAGAGATTATCATGTCCCTGAGTTTATCCAAATTGTCGCCAGTGGTTGCGGAGATTAAAATCCAATCCTTAAACTCACCGAGGGCAAGGTAAGCCTCGGTATGGGGCTTGACTTTATCCGGGGTCAGAAGGTCCATTTTGTTCATAGCCAGGATTACCGGACTTTTGCACCGTTCCTTTAAAATCTGAGCTATGAGGCGGTCCTCGTCATCCGGCAGCTGTGATACGTCCACCAGGAAAACTACTACGTCCGTGTCCAGTATTGCGGAGATTGCGGTTTTAACCATGTACTCACCAAGCTTGTGAAGAGGGTTATGGATACCTGGGGTGTCAACGAAGATTATCTGGGCGTTGGGCAGGGTTAGGATTCCCCGGATTTTGTGGCGAGTTGTCTGTGGTTTCGGGGATACTATGGCCACTTTCTGCCCCAGGTAAGCATTCATGAGGGTTGATTTCCCTACATTTGGCTTGCCTATTATGGAAACAAAGCCTGAGCGGTGTTCCTCGTTCATGCTTCCAACCTGAATGGGTTAAAATCTGTGTCGTAATCAAAATAGTCTTCCCTCTCGGCTCTCTTCAAGAAGTTTACGATTCTATAGGTTACGGGGGTCATGAAGGCTTCAACCCCGCACTTAAACACGTAATTGGAAAGGATTACGCTTCCCAGAAGGGGCCAAGGCAAAGTTCCTGCGAAAGCTATGAAGCAGAAAAGCAGGGTATCAACCCCTTCCCCGACTAACGTTGAGCCTATGGTCCTGGTCCAAAGCCAGCGGCCTTGGGTCAAGATTTTCATTTTGGCCAGGGTGTAGGAGTTGGAGAATTCCCCTGCCCAGTAAGCTATTAGGCTTCCCAGGACAATGCGTGGTGTCATTCCGAGGATTTTTTCGTAGGCTTCCTGGTTCTCCCACCCTGGGGCTGGCGGCAATACCCTCACTATGCTCAAGGTCAGGGCCATGAGGGCAGTGCAGAAGAAGCCCATCCATATGACTCGCCGGGATCGCTTGTATCCGTAGACTTCAGTAAGGATATCGCCGAAGATGTAGGAGATGGGGAAGAGGATCGTGCCTCCGTCAAAGGTGAATGGGCCAAGGAGCAAGATTTTGCTTGAGGCTATGTTGCTTATGATTAACACAGCTACGAAAAGAGCCATTATTAGGTCAAAGTAGCGGTAGCTCCTCTCCATTACCGGGCCCTTGCCTCTTTCAGGAGTTTGTAGACTTTTTCTTCTGTGGCCGGAAGTTCGTTAACCCATATCCCGACTGCATCGTGTATGGCGTTGATAATAGCTGGGGCGGTAGGCAAAGTGGTCATTTCCCCTATTCCTTTGGCCCCATACGGCCCAGCTGGATCAGGAACTTCTACGATGATGGGGACAATTTCCAGGGGCATGTCCAATACGGTAGGGATTGGGTATTCGCTCAAGCGGCGGGTTCGGGGGTAGCCCTCTTGGTGGATGAAGTGTTCCATGAGGGCGTATCCTACACCCATGTGGACCCCGCCCCCGATCTGGCCAATAATCATTTCGGGGTTGACGGCCTTGCCAACATCGTGCGCAGCCCATACCTTTAGAACTGACACTTGCCCTGTTTCGGTGTCCACTTCCACCAGAGCTATCTGTGTGCCCCAGCCGTAGCTAATGTGGGGGAAGCATTCACCGGTTTCAGGGTGGTAAGGTGTAGTTGGCCGTTCAATCCTGCCCCGGTAAGTGTATTCAACCTCTACGGAAGTTTCGCCTGTCTCCGCTCTCAGGATTTCTTCCTTCTTGCGCAAGGCCAATTCGCATGCCGCTTTTACGGCGTTGCCAGATATGTAGACGTGGCGGGAAGCGGAGGAGCTTCCGGCGTTGGGTACTTCGGCTGTGTCCACCAAGGCAATTCTGATTTTTTGGATTGGAATGCCCAGAGTGTGGGCAGCAATTTGAGCTAAAGCCGTGTGCACTCCTTCTCCTACCTCGCATGCCCCAACTTTTACTATAGCCCGCGTTATCTCTCCCGACTCATCCCAAGAAAGCATTACCTTTGCAGTGCATTTATCGTCAAAGCCGAAGCTGTAGCCTACGTTTTTGTAAGCGCAGGCTATCCCGATGCCTCGCCGCTTGTGGGGTTCTTTGGGCTGCTGGATTTGCGGCTTTATCCAACGTCCGTTTTCTTCCCTCCACCCAGCGGCCAGAGCTGCTTGGCGCAATGTCTCTTTTATCCCCACCCCTGGCGGTAAAGCAGCCCCAGTAATAGTGAGGGAGCCGTCTTCCACCAAGTTCTTCATCCTTAACTCCACTGGGTCCATCCCTAAAGCCTCCGCCAGCTTGTCCATTTGAAGTTCGTAGGCGAAAGCTGGCTGGGGGGAACCGAAACCTCGCATCGCCATCGTTACGGCATTGTTCGTGTAGACAGTGTAAGCATCAACTTTGACATTCGGCCAGACGTAGGGGCCGAGGGCGAAGCTGGCCGCATTGTTTAGGACGGGGATGCTGGTGGAGGCGTAGGCGCCGGCATCGGATATCATCTCTACTTCGCCGGCTAAAAGTTTGCCATCTTTCTTGGCTCCCCATTTGTGGCGGATGTAGAAAGGATGGCGCTTTCCAGTGCGCATCATTGTTTCTTCACGTGTGAAGACCATTTTCACTGGCCGCCGCACTACGTAGGCACAGAGGGCCAAGAGGTGCTGGATGTACATGTCCTCCCTTCCCCCAAAGGCCCCTCCTATCGCTGGCACAATCTCCCTAAGCTTATCAACCGGAATCTGAAGGAAGTGGGAAATCTGGTGCAGGTCATCGTGAGGCCATTGGGCAGCTGCGATCACCGTTATGCGCCCTTCCTCGTCTATGTAGCCGATTCCGGCCTCGGGCTGGAGGTAGACGTGCTCCACGTGCGGGGTTATGTAGTAGCCTTCCACGATGACATCAGCTTCCTCAAAGGCCCTTTCCACATCCCCCCGGCGTATCTTTATGTGGTGCAAGATGTTGGTCCCCCTTTCTTCGTGGACCAGCGGCGAGCCTGGCTTCATGGCCTCGCGGGGGTCGGTTACGACAGGGAGGGGCTCGTATTCAACCTTGACTTTTTTGCAAGCTTCCTCGGCTATGGCTTCCGTCTCGGCTACGACGATGGCTATGCGGTCGCCGAGCCATCGGACCTTGCCCCCTTCGGGGACTAAGACCGTTTGGTCGGGGGTGTGAATTCCGTACTCGTTTAGGGGTACGTCTTTGTAGGTTATGACTTTGACTACGCCGGGGGTGGCTTCAGCGGCGGAGGTGTCAATTTTCTTCACTCTGGCGTGTGGATATTGGCTCCAGACGACCTTGGCATAAAGTTGGCCGGGCATGTTGAAATCTTGGGGGTAGCGCCTTGAGCCCAGAACTTTGGTTTTTATATCAAGCCTTATGGCGCTTTCGCCCAGACTCATGTCGTGCCTCCTTAGGTTAGCCATGCACCCAGCACACTTTCTTCGGGGGCCATGATTTGTTCATCGGTGTAGTGCAAAAGCTGTATGGCCCTCGCTGGGCATTCGGCAGTGCAAGTTCCACAACCTTGGCATTTGGCTGGGTCTATGAAAGCCGCTCCCTTTATTCCTCCGTTTCCTATGGCCTTAGGGTCTATGACCGGGATGTGGAAGGGGCAGATGCGCACGCAGGTCAAGCAGCCGACGCATTTGGATTGGTCTACTTGGGCTATAACCCCGCCTACTTTGATTTCTTCTTTGGCCAGGTAAGTTAAAGCTCGGGCGGCTGCGGCTTTGGCCTGGGCTATGGATTCCTCTATGAATTTGGGGTAGTGGGCCATACCGGCCAGGAAAATCCCCTCGTTTATGAAATCCACCGGCCTCATCTTGAGGTGGGCTTCAAGGAAGAAGCCCTCGGGGGACAGCGGGACACCCAAAATCCGAGCCAGTTTCTCGTTATCTTCAGGAGGCAAGATGCCGAGAGTGAGCGAGATTAGGTCGGGCTTGAGCACCACCAGTTCCCCCGTGCTTTGGTCCTTTACTTCTACTCTGAGCTCTCCGTAGACGACTTTAATGGTGGGGGCTTCTTCATCGGTGTAGCGGATGAAGATTGTGCCCAGTTCCCGAGCCTTGGTGTAGTATTCTTCACGGAAGCCATAGGTTATTATGTCCTTGTAGAGGACGTAGACTTCGCAGGAGGGGTTGAGTTCCTTAAGGCGGATGGCGTTGGCCATGGTGTTAGTGCAGCAGATGCGGCTGCAGTAATCGTATTTTTGGCCCCTCGGCCGAACGCACTGGATTATCGCCACTGACCGGAGGTTCCTGGCTCTCTCTGGATGGTTGACTATGAGCTCTTCAAGTTCCAGCTGGTCTAAGATTCTGGGGTCTTCCCCCTTGAGGTATTCCCTCCCCGAATACATCCTGGCCCCGGTAGCCACAATGGTGACCCCGTGCTCCAGTTCCAAATCTTTGTATTTTGTGCGGATTAGGGAGTGGAAATCTCCCACGTGGCCGTAGTGGCGCAAAAGCTCGGCTTCTTTAAAGACGGTTATAAGTGGGTGGCTTTCAACGCGGTTAGTGAGGTCCCAGAGGAGGTAGCGGAGGTCTTTACCCTCGGCGGTGAAGCGGATTTTCTGGAGGTAGCCACCGAGGCGGTTGCTTTTCTCCACAAGGTAAACTGGGAAGCCGGCATCGGCTATGGTCAAAGCGGCCACCATTCCTGCCAGTCCGCCCCCGAGGACCAGGGCTTTCTTTACAGGCTTTACTGAGTATTTTTGCAGGGCCTGCAAGCGGGCAGCCCTGGCTACTCCAACCCTTACAGCCTCTGTTGCCTTGCGAGTTGCGCCGGCCCTATCGTAAAGGTGGGGCCAGGCGCTGTGCTCGCGTATGTTCACCAGTTCCAGGTAGTAAGGATTGAGGGAAGCGCGCCTCAGCACTTTCTGGAAGAGTGGTTCATGTGTGCGCTGGCTGCAGGCAGCCACTACTACTCTGTTAAGGCTGTGTTCAGTGATTGCTCGGTTGATTTGCTCTTGCCCTTCTGGGAAGCAGGCCAAGTCTACTTGCTGGACGTGGACAACTTTAGGCAAGGTTTTGGCTTTCTGGGCGACGGCTTCCAAGTCAATTGTTTGGCTTATTTCTCCCCCGCACCGGCAGAGGAATACCCCAATCCTTGGCTCTTCATTTGATACATCCCTTTCTGGCGGGAACTTCTCTTCCAGGTCTACGGAACCGAGCTTGTCCTTTAGAAGGAGCATTGCTTCCGCTGCTGCCCCGCTGGCTTCGTAGAGGGTTTCGGCTATTTCCTTGGGGGAGGCAAAGGAGCCGCATACGTAAATGCCTGGGCGCGATGTCTGCAGGGGGCCGAACTTATCGGTCCAGCAGAAGCCGTATTGGTTCAAATCAATGCCCAAGATCTCGGCTACTTGGCGGGTGCTTAGTGGCGGCTCCACCCCAACTGATAGGACCACCATATCAAATTCTTCCTCAATGATATGGCCATCATCGGTGGCATAGCGCAGGATGAGGTTGTGGGTGGTTGGGTCTTCAACGATGGAAGAGACACGCGAGCGGATGTATTCAACGTTGTAGAGTTCTTTGGAGCGGAGGTAATAGGCGTTGTACTCTTTGTTGAAAGCCCTTTCGTCCATGATGAAGATTTTGGCCTCAACGCCTGGGATGCGCTGCTTGGCCAGGACGGCCTCTTTTGTTGAGTACATGCAGCAAATTGAGGAGCAGTAAGGGTGCTCTTGGTCCCGTGAGCCTATGCACTGAAGCCAAGCGATTTTGCGCGGCGTAGTGCCGTCGGATGGCCGAACTACAATTCCCTCGGTGGGGCCGGAGCGGCTTGCAAGCCTCTCGTATTCCATGCTGGTTATGACGTTAGGGTAACGGCCGTAGCCGTACTCTTCGTACCGGCGGGGGTTGAACAGCCGGTAACCCATCGCCAGGACTATTGCCCCAACGTTTATCTTCTCTTCCCGAGGCTCCTCTTTCAGGTTTATGGCTTTAGTAGGGCAGACCCTCTCACAGCGGCAGCAGGTCTCGCAAAAGTCAGTCTTCTCAATCATGTAGGCATCGGGGATGGCCCTTGGGGAGCTTTTGTAGGCGAGTTTGCGCATCGCTAACCCCATTTGGAACCGGCTCGGCTTTTCCACAGGGCATATTTGAGCGCAGCGGTCGCAGTTAATGCAGAGGTCAGGATTGACGTGCCTTGGGTTAACTCTAAGGGTTACGGTGAAATTGCCAGCCTCCCCTTCAAGGCCGACGATTTCGGTATTGACAAAGAGGTGGATGTTAGGGTGGCGGCTGTAATCCATTAGGGCGGGGGAGATAGTGGGGCGGGTGCATCCTGGGCCGTGCTCAGCCGTGCCTCTGCAGAGGACACAGTCATGGGTTGGGAACATAAAGCCCAATTGGGCTACAATTCCGCCCAGCCATGGGGTTGCCTCTACCAAGTAAACTTCCAATCCGGCATCGGCCGCATCCAAAGCGGCCTTCATCCCTCCTACGCCACCCCCCAACACGAGAACGGAGCTTTTCCTTTCGTTCGCCATAGGCTTAACTCCTCGGTTTTTTGTGAACGCTGGGTTAGGATTATACCTTAAATCGGCAAAAAATCAAGGGGCCAATTTTCACCGGGTGTGTCCCAGTTTCGTCGGCCTTTTTTAATGCTGATTGAAATCAGCCTTTTGGGGCCTTCGGCCCAAGGTCGGCCTTCGCCGACCTTAATCAAAACGGGGGCCCCCCCTACGAGGAGGTAAAGGAGGCCAGAGGGTTGTGAGGGGTGGCCCCACAATTTTGTCGGGCTGGGCCGTCGGCCTTTCGGCCCTGGCGACCCGCGTTCCCGAACGGCTACTGGGGGGAGAGGGCGCTTCCAGCGCCCTTTGCAATCTAAGCCCACCGGGCTTTTGGCCAAGGGGCGGCCTACGCCGACCCCTCGTAACCCCTACCCCCTTGCGAAGGGAGTGGGGGTCCAGAGGGCGAGGCCCCATACCCTTTCCCCCTCGCAGAAGGCAATGTGGCATCTTTGGCGGTTTGAGGTTATAATTAAACCAGGGGAGTTAAGTGGGACGTTACCTTTTTCACCGGCTTGTGCGAGCTTTTATAACCCTTATCCTTTTCCAAACTGCCCTTTTCCTCCTAATCCACGCCCTGCCAGGGGATTTCGTTAGCACCGCTGTGGGGTTGCCTCCGGTTTGGAAGAAAGCCCTTAGAGCTTACCTTGGTTTGAATTTGCCCCTTTGGCAACAGTACTTTAGGTGGATGAGTGGGTTCTTTACCGGCAATTTAGGGAAGAGCTTCCTCTACCCCCGCTATTCTGTGCTGGAGCTTCTCCTTATGGCCCTCCCTAAAACCCTGCTCCTGTTGGTCCCAGCTACAGTTTCGGCCTGGATTTTCGGGGTATGGGTGGGTAAACAAATGGCTTGGCCTCCCAAGCATTCCTTCTTTAACGCTTCAGTTACAGCCTTGGCCGTGACGAGCTATTCCTCTTTCTTGCCCTGGGTTGCTTTCATCCTCGTCCAAATCTTTGCTATAAGGCTTAAGTGGTTCCCAGCCCAGAACGAAGTAAGCCTTGAGCTCTGGACCGATGTGCCCATCTCTTCCAACACTGTAATGCTATGGATGCTGGCTACCTTCATTGCCGCTATCATCGGATGGTGGGTTGTGGGCAAAACGGCTAAGAAGTGGGGAACGGCCACTGCGTTCGCAGCAAGAGCTTTGTTCCTCACGGCCTTAGTTCTGGCTTGGTTCATTCGCGGATGGAGCCGCCTTGCGGTGGACATCCTTTGGCACCTTGCGCTTCCCTTTACCACCCTTCTGGCCACCAATTTCGGCGAGATTATGCTTCTCATGCGAACCAGCATGACTTTACTGCGCAAGGAAGACTTCGTCCTCTTAGCCAGAGCTAAAGGTCTGGACGAAAGCAGGGTGAGGGATTACCACTTGAGCCGAATAGCTATCTTGCCCTTGCTTAGCCGCTTCATCCTACAGTTCCCCTTACTCCTTCTGGGAAGCTTCATCGTGGAGAAGATATTCTTCTGGCCTGGAGTCGGCGTGCTCCTCTTTTTCGCCATTGATTATCAGGATGTGCCTTTGCTCATGGGAATCCTTTCTTTGGTCGGCATCGTGCTATTGGTTTCCCATGTCTCCTTGGACCTTGCTCTGGCTTGGTTGGACCCAAGGCTAAGGAGGAGAATGCATGGGCGATTGGATTAAAGGGGTGGCTTTGGAGAACCCCAAGGGTCTGATAGGTTCCACAATCCTGGTCCTTTTTACCCTAATGGCTTTATCCCATCCCATCCTAATGGCCTGGGTCTGGAACAAGGGAATATACCACCCCATGACCGGCTTTGACCCCGACATCGTTCCCCACCCGACTTCCCCTTCCCTAAGGCACCCATTGGGGACGGATTCATTCGGAAGGGATATTATGAGCCAGCTTCTATATGGGGCTGGGACTTCCTTGGGGGTCGGAATAACTGCGGGCTTGGTAGCATCAATCTTAGCTTTGAGTGCGGGACTGGCTTCAGCTTACTTCGGGGGAAAAGTTGAGGCCTTGCTCATGGCTTTGTGCGATGTCTTAATCCTCATGCCCCCGCCCATAATCCTGCTCATTGTCGGCCTATTGGTTGAGATGCGCTGGCCCACCTTGGCCTTGCTCTACGGGGTTCTGGCCGGGTTGGGAGCCCCGGCTGCAATCATCAAATCTTGGGCTCAAAGCGTAACGGTAAAAGCTTTTGTGGAGACGGCCAAGGTTTCAGGAGGGAGCGATTTCTACATACTCCGCCGGCACATCCTGCCCTATGTGCTTCCTGCTGGTTTTCTCTTCATGATGTTTACCGCTTCCGGCGCAGTCCTGACTGAGGCTTTCCTTTCCTTCTTCGGTCGGACACGAATAAGGATGAGCTGGGGGACTATGATTTGGTTCACTCAGCTGACCTTTTACTGGTCGCCGAAGGGGCCGCAGTGGCACGCCCTCTTCCCCCCGGCCTTGGCTATAATCGCTTTCTGCAGCGCTTTTTACCTCCTCAGCAAGGCTGTAGAAGAGTTCTACGACCCCACACTTCGGAGGTTCCCATGGGGCATAAAGCCTCGCTCACAATCTTAATAGCCGCCTTTTTGGTTCTGGGAGCTATCTACGCCTTCCTTACGCCCCCTTGGCAGGCTCCGGATGAGCCCGCCCATTACAATTACATCTCTTTCCTGGTGCGCGAGGGCCGCCTACCGGTCTTGAGAATGGGCGATTACCCCCATTCCTACTTGGAGGAGATAAAGAGCCGCCGCTTCCCGCCGGATATGTCCATTGAGCCCATACGCTATGAGTTCCATCAGCCTCCGCTTTACTACATTTTAGCCTCGCCCATCTACGCCATTACCGGGGGAAGCCTCTTGGCCTTGAGGTTATTTTCGGTGGTCATAGGGGCTACGGTAGTGGCTGTGGCTTTCTTACTCGTCCGAGAACTCTTCCCAGAGAGGCCAGAACTGGCTTTGGGAACAGCCTCTTTCGTGGCCTTTGTCCCAATGCATACCGCCATGAGCGCCTCAGTCAACAACGATCCCTTGGCCGAGCTAATCATCGGGCTTTTCCTCTTGGAGATGGTGCGACTTATAAAGAAGGGCTGGCCGGAGGAGGCCTTGTGGAGGCCTTCGGTTTTCATCGCCCTGGGTTTCCTGACCAAGACCACGGCTTACATCTCCTTTGTTCTCTACCTAATAATTTTCGGCCTTTTAACCTGGCGCCGTTTCCCCCTAAAGAAGGAGTTGCGGTTGCTTGCATTCAGCCTCTGGCCTTTGCTTCTTACTCTCCCTTGGTTTGCCCGAAACATGGCCGTTTACGGTTTAACTGACCCATTTGGCCTTGCCCGGCATGATTCCATAGTGGTGGGACAGCCACGCACTTCACAGTGGCTTGAAGCTATGGGGGCTTTTGGTTTGCTAAAAGCCTTTCTCTTGACTTCTTTTCGCAGCTTTTGGGGGCAATTCGGTTGGATGGCCGTGCCAATGGATGAAAGGGTTTACGGCTTATTAGTTCTGGCTTGCTTCTTGGCCCTATGGGGGTTCCTGCATTGGCTTCCGCAAGGGTGGCGAGCATTGAAGGATGCCCAGCGCTTAGGGCTTATCCTCTTGGCCCTTTCCCTTGCCCTTACGGCCTTATCTTTCCTATGGTATAACCTTAAGTTTGTCCAGCACCAGGGCCGATATCTCTTCCCAGCCATAATCCCCTTGGGGTTGGGGTTCTCCTTGGGCCTGAGGGAAAGCCTCAAGAGGAAAGCAGCGGTGACAGCAGGGTTAATCCTGGCCTTGGTGGCTTTAGTTTTAGTGGCCAAAGGCTTCATTACCGGGGACTGGAACCGCTTCACCCTGGCCCTGCTTCTGACCGGAACGGCCTTTTGCGTGGTCAAGGCTTCAATCCCCGCAAAGTGGGATGAGTTCATCTTCGCCCTTTTCTTCGCCGGACTGGCTATCTTAAGCGTCCTCTGCCCCTTCGTCTACATAAGGCCTTACCTCAGCCCTTGACTAACTGAAAGCCAGGTGTTAAAATAAAAGCCGACTTAAAAGTCGGATTTTCTTAGGAGGTGATTATGTACAGCGAACTGGTTTGGGAGCATTTCATGAACCCCCGCAATGTCGGGGTAATAGAAGATGCCGATGGGGTGGCCAGGGTTGGGAACCCCGTCTGTGGGGATGTCATGGAAATGTTCATAAAAGTGCGGGATGGAAGGATTGAGGATATAAAGTTCAGGACTTTGGGCTGTGGAGCAGCCATCGCTACCAGCTCCATGGCTACGGAGATGGTCAAGGGCAAAACCCTTGAGGAGGCTTTGAAGCTTTCCCGCAAGGCCGTAGCTGAAGCCTTGGGCGGACTTCCCCCAAACAAGATGCACTGCAGCAACCTCGCCGCCGAGGCCGTCCACAAAGCCATTGAAGATTACCTCAGGAAGCACCCTGAAGTTAAGTTGAACTTGAGCAAAGGTGAGGATGAGGAAAAATAGGGTTGTGGTAGCAATGAGCGGCGGGGTTGACAGCTCTGTCACCGCCGCTCTTTTGCTCCGGGAAGGATACGAAGTAATAGGGGTGATGATGAGGCTGTGGGCTCCGGGGGATGGTGAGAACCGCTGTTGTCCTCCGGTAGCGGTGGAAATAGCCCGCCGCGTAGCCGAAATCTTAGGTATTCCCTTCTACGTCCTGGATTTAAGGCAGCCTTTCTACGACAAAGTTGTTTCCCCTTTCATCCAGGGGTATGCTTCGGGCATAACCCCTAACCCATGCTTGGCCTGCAATAAATTCATAAAGTTTGACCTGCTCTTTCGGAAAGCCTTGGCCCTGGAAGCCGATTACTTGGCCACTGGCCATTATGCCCGGATAATAAAGGCTGATGGGGAATACAAACTGCTCAAAGGAATTGACTCCGCTAAGGACCAATCCTATGTCCTCTACATGCTCACTCAGAAGCATTTAGAGCGTTTACTTTTCCCTCTGGGCTGGTTTACCAAGGATAAAGTGCGGAGCTTAGCACGAGAATTTGGCCTTCCGACCGCCGATAGGGAGGAGAGCCAAGAGATTTGCTTTATCCCTGGGAACGATTACCGCGATTTCCTGCGCCTTTACGCTCCTGAAGCACTCCGCCCCGGCCCTATTTACGATACCAAAGGCCATCTATTAGGCACTCACAAGGGCTTGCCACTCTATACCGTAGGGCAACGCTTCGGCCTTGGCATCCCCTACGGCAAACGGCTATACGTCATAGAAAAGGATGTGGAACGAAATGCCCTGATAGTGGGCACAGCGGAGGAGCAAGTCCAGAAAGAGCTTATAGCCGGGGAAACCAACTTCATCTCCGGACGTTTCCCCACTGAGCCAATTGAAGTCAGAGCCCGCGTCCGCTACCGTGCCCCAGAGAAGGAAGCTGTGGTATATCCCCTTGAAGGGGGCAAGGTAAAAGTTGAGTTTAAAGAGCCGGTAACGGGTGCAGCCCCTGGCCAAGCTGTAGTTTTCTACAAAGGGGATGAGCTTTTAGGCGGCGGAATAATCTTGAGTTTTTGAGCCTACTTAAGGCAGCCTCTTTGGGCCTTCAGCCAGAGGTCGGCCTGTGCCGGCCTTTTATGTAAGGCAACTGCGAGCAGTTGCCCCACTTGTAACTTTGCCCGCGAATGAGGCCCAGGAGGCTGGCAGACCTCCGGCAAACGATGGCGGGGAAAACCTAAGTGCACACCCCGACTTAACCAAATGTTTGCGCTCCTTTCCCTCCCGTGGTATAATTACCCCGCATTTTGAACCGGATGGACCTTTTACAGCTTCATAGGCGGTGAGGTGAGCCTGACCGAAAGGCAGGCCTTAAAAGGGGAAGTCCGGTGATCCATCCCGAAGCCCCATCGGGTGGAGAGGCCGGCGCTGTGCCGCAACTGTAATCCTGCCCAAGGTGCTAAAGCAAACCGGGGCCTAAGGGTTGCACCTTAAAGGGCAGGAGAGCCAGGATACCTGCCTCGCCGCAGGGCCTCTTTGAACCTTGGAGGTTTTGGGGCCCGGTTCCAGGAACCTGCGAGCACAGGGGAATGGAACGCTAAGTTCCCCCTTGTCTCTATCGCAGGCAAGGGGTTTTTTGTTTCAACCCCCCGGCTAAGCAGGGGGGATTTTTGTTTGATTAAACCCTAAAATTAAGGAGGAGCGCTATGAAACGGACTAAACTGCTTACAATCCTAACTGCAACTTTCCTCATCATCGCCCTATCGTTTGCAGGGTGTCGCCCAGCTCCTACCCCAACTCCGACCCCTGTACCACCGACGCCAACTTTCACACCGCTGCCCCCAACCCCAACGCCTACGCCCATACCATCACCTTACCCAATGACCGTAACAGACCCTGCTGGCCGTCAGGTCACCATCAAAGCTGAGCCAAAAGCTATCGTTTCCCTTGCCCCTTCAATAACCGAAATCCTCTATGCCCTTGGCCTCGGCGATAGGGTGGTAGGAGTTACAGAGTTCTGCAATTACCCACCTGAGGCCCAGTCCAAGCCTAAAGTCGGGGGCTTTGCCGACGTTAACATTGAGAAGCTCCTCTCCTTGAACCCGGACCTGGTCCTTGTCTCCAGCTTACACATCGCCCAGGTTCTGCCTGAGTTGGAGAAGCTCGGCCTCACGGCCGTGGTAGTTGATGCCCACGATTTGCCCCAGGTCCTTGAGAGTATAGCGCTTGTGGGCAAAATCGCAGGCAAGGAGAAGGAGGCCGAAAGCCTCGTGGCCGAGATGCAAAAGAGGATGGATGCCGTAGCTAAAGCGGTGGAAGGCCGGAAGAAGCCCAAAGTCTTCTGGGAGCTTTCCAGCGACCTCTGGAGTGTGGGGCCTGGCTCCTTCGTGCACGACCTCATTGTGAGGGCAGGGGGAGAAAACATCGCTACCGGTCATCCCTACCCCCAGCTTACCAGTGAGGCCGTAATCTCAGCAGACCCTGACGTCATAATCCTGGCCGACCACCCCTACGGGGAATCGGCTGAGACTGTAGCCAAGCGGCCGGGTTGGGATAAGATTAAGGCCGTGAAGGAAGGACGCATTGTGGAACTGACCCCAGAGCAAGTGGATATAACTTCAAGGCCTGGCCCAAGGATAGTGGATGCTTTAGAGCTCATAGCTAAGGTTCTGCACCCCGATGCTTTCCGTTAAAGCGAGCTTGAGGAGGCGGCGATGGCTTTCCTTGGCCCTCGCCGCCCTCATCCTTGTAGTGATAAGCTTAATAGCCACAAGCTGGGGGGCAGCTGGAATCCCAACCTCGGCAGTGGTCAGGATATTACTGGGGGATAACGGTTACCCGGCCACTTGGCAAACCATCCTTTTCCAAATCCGCATCCCCAGGATTATCTTAGGCGGGATTGTAGGGATGACCTTAGCGGTAGCCGGGGCTGTTTATCAAGCCATTTTCCGCAACCCCTTGGCCGACCCTTACCTATTGGGTGTATCCTCAGGGGCCTCTTTTGGGGCAGCATTGGCCATTTACTTTGTCTGGCGCTTCTCCTGGGGAGGGTTGAATGCCGTATCCTTGGCCGCTTTCGGGGGAGCGCTGTTAGCTACAGCGGCAATATACTCCTTGGGCCGAGTCGGGGGGAAAGCACCCATAACGACTCTCATCCTGGCCGGGGTAGCGATGGGAGCACTCCTTTCCTCCGCCACTACTTTCTTCATGTTCACGGCTCGCGAAGCCTTCCACACCATCAACCTCCTTGGCTGGCTCATGGGAAGCCTGGCCCTGGCCGATTGGGCGCGAATTAAAACCATTGCCCCTTACATAGCCATAGCTTTCGGCATAATCGCTTACTATTCTCACATCCTGAACGTCCTCCAGTTGGACGAAGAGCAAGCCATGGCTTTGGGGGTAGAAGTGGAAAGGGTCAAGCTCCTCATAATAGCTGCTGCCTCTTTAGCGACAGCAGCGGCGGTTTCTGTGAGCGGAGTCATCGGCTTTGTGGGCATAATCATACCACACGTAGTGAGGCTGATATGGGGTCCGGATTACCGCTTCCTATTGCCCATGAGCGCAGTCCTGGGGGGGCTTTGCCTCATTTTGGCCGACGGATTAATTCGCCTCATCTTTGCCCCACGGGAATTGCCGATTGGGGTGGTTACAGCTTTTCTGGGAGCGCCCTTCTTCCTCTACCTCCTACGCCGCTACAAGAAAGAGGTTTTTTACTTTTAGCGGAGGTGCTGGGATGGCCCTATTGGAAGTGAAGGACGTCCATTTCAGTTACGATGGGAAGCCAGTGCTTAAGGGTGTGAGCTTGGAGGTATCGGGTGGGGAGATATTGGGCCTAATAGGTCCAAACGGTGCGGGAAAATCCACCCTTATAAAGCTTATAGCCGGCATCCTTGTTCCCCAAGAGGGAACGATAGAAATCCTGGGCCGTCCAATTAAAAGCTGGAAGAGGCAGGACTTGGCCCGAGTGGTGGCCTTGGTTCCTCAAGGAGCTTACGTTCCCCCAACCTTCACGGTATGGGAAAGCGTCCTTCTGGGCCGAACCCCTTACCTGCACTTTCCCGGAATCCCCAGCAAGAAGGACATAGAAGCGGTGCAAAGGGCCATGGAGTGGGCGAGGGTAGAGCACCTCAAGGATAACCTTATAGGGGAGCTATCGGGGGGAGAACGCCAGAGGGTAATCCTGGCCAGGGCCCTCGCTCAAGAACCCAAGGTCCTTCTCCTGGATGAACCCACTGCTCACTTGGACATCCACCACCAAGTCTCAACTTTAAAGCTCATACAGGAATTGGCCCGCGCCGAAGGCTTAGCAGTCCTGGCCGTCCTCCACGACCTAAACCTGGCTTCCTCTTTCTCCGACAGGATTGCCCTCTTGGTGGATGGCAAAATCTTGGCTCAAGGTTCCCCGGAAGAAGTGATAGTGGCCGAGAGGCTTCACCGCGCCTATGGAAGCGGTATTTTGGTTATGTCCAGACCCGATAACTTAAACCGTCCAATAGTATTGCCGGACCTTAGAATCTAAAGCGATTTCCCGCGGCACAAAGCCAGTAGCTTTTAACGACGCCGCTCACAGCTGCAGGCTCTAACCTTTGCCCTTCTTAGGCGAGAAATTGCCGCATACGATTAATCGGGCTGAAAGCTTGCCATCCTGTTTGACAAATTGGCTTTTAGTGGGATAGAATTAAGCGGGCTTCAGCCGCAAAAGGAGGTAGCCGTGCCGGAAATCTTGAAAACCGTCCTAAGCTCACCCTTTGAGGTCATTTTATTTCTGTGTGGTTTCTTCGCCTTTCTACTTGGCATCCTGCCAATAAGAGGGAAGATAGATGGGGTACCTGTTAAGGGCCCCTTTTCCTTCGCCACCCGCTTTCTCCTGGGGATTCTGGGCGCTGTGCTCATGCTCTTGGGCATCGGACTGGGTGCTGTGAAGGCTGGCTTTCCTTTGCTTCCTGGTTTAGCCACTGCCACTCCCTCGCCAACGGCAACCCCTTCACTGGTGGTGACCCCTTCTCCAACCCCTACCCCAACGCCGACACCTACTCCAATTCCGACCATAACCCCTACCCCTACTCCTGTTTGCCGATACGATGCCTACGTCACCGATGAGGGTAGGTATCCAGACCCCCGTGAAGGACCTCTGGCCCCAGGACAGCAGATAATTGTAGAGTGGACGATTACCAACAAGAGTTCCTGCCCCTGGATTACCGGCCTGCGGTGGGTATTTATTGGGAACAAGGAAATAGGTGTGCCACCTTTTGTGTCCATCCGAGGGGTTGGGATTGGGGAAAGCATAAAACTACACGAACGCATCTCGGCCCCCAGCAGCCCCGGTCACTACGAAGGTTGGTGGCAGATGAGGGACCCCTACGGGAATCCTTTTGGGGACCGGTCGCGGATAGAGATAATAGTGCAAGAGCCTGCACTTCCGCCGTCTCCTCCAGACTGTGTCAACAATGCCCTGTTCCTGGCCGACTTGACTTATGAAGATAACCCCGCTCAGGGGATTATCCCTGTCGTCAGCCCAGGCCAGAGGATTTACAAAGCCTGGCTGCTGAAGAACACGGGCACATGCCATTGGGGAGAAGGGTACCGTTTGGTGTACGCAGGCGGTGCTGAACTGGACTGGGAGTCGCCGTATGTGCCACCTACAGCCAGCGGGGGCAAAGCGGTAGTGCTGGTCACCTTGTTCGCTCCCACCGCCCCAGGAGAGTACAAAATGTACTGGCGGATGCAGGACCCATCAGGGAACCGATTTGGGGATACCATCTGGGTGTGGATTAAGGTGGAGTGAATTTAACTCACGCCGACTGAATCCAGCCTCTCTGGCCCCTCGGGCAAAGGCCCTTCGGCCTGTGGTCAGCCTCCGCCGACCTTGAACCTTAGGCAGTTTTCAGCGTCTGCCTTCGCCGGCGCCTGGCACTACTTGTGCCCAAAAAGGCCGATTTCCAATCGGCAAAATCAGGTGCTGGCGCTACGCTCCTTCATTAAACTGAAGTATGCAACTGGCATTGCTTTCCCTCGCTTTTTGCGGTATATTTAAATCAGGCAACGAAGTTTGCAAACTTTGTTTCGGATGTCTAAAGCCATCGCTTAGGGGTTACATATGGACATTGAAGACATCCTCCAGTGGATAACCGACCATAGGGACGCCCTGACCTGGCTTTTCGGGGGCGGGGTGCTGACAACATTTAATGGTCTCTCCTTTGGAGGAGAACGATGAGCATTATAACCGTTAACGGCAAACCCTTCTTTGGCCGCGTGGAGGAGCAGAAACAGTTCCGCGCTGCCTTGCAGGAGACCCTCCAGCCGCCGCGCGATGAAACTCTTCCGTACATCATCTTGCTCTACGGCGACGGGGGTATCGGTAAGACCACTCTGGCGCTACGCTTCCGTGACATCGCCGAGAAGGAGAAGCCGTTCAAGGGCAAGGTGCTCACCCTCTGGGTAGACTGGGCAGCTGAACGCGACCGCTGGTCGGAATTGCAGGTGGGATGGGAACACATCCGTCCTGAGACAGTGTTTGACATCCTGTACACCCTGGCTGCCCGCCAGGGCTGGGAAAAGGGCTTTGAGGCCTACCGCCGCATCCGTGACGAGCGCCAGAAAGTTGAGGTGAAGGCTCTGCAGGCTTTGCAGATGACCGGCGAGCGCGACGAACTGGCCCCCCTCCGCGGCCTGAGCGCAGGGATTCTGGCGGCCTTGGTGCGCCAAGTTCTCCCCATCATCGGTGAGCGGGGCGAACAACTGACCCGCGTCTTTCTGGAATACGGCATCAAAGTCGGCGCTGAGCAGGCCTATGCTTTACGCCAGAGTTTAGAGGCCCGCCTCCGCTCCCGGCTTGACGTCCGGCAATTTGACCTATACCTCAATCCCCATGAGGCCCTGGCCCGCGCCTTGGCCGACGGTCTCAAGCGCATTAGCCATGGAAAAGCTCTGCTGGTGGTGCTGGATGCCTATGAAATTGTGGACCGCGCCGACCCCTGGATGCGCATCGTCATCCAGAACGCCGGGCCGCGTGTCCTCTGGGTGCTAAGTGGGCGAAACAACCTCCGCGATAGCCGCCCTTACGGGCCGGGATACTTTCGCGGCTACAGCGAAGACTTTCCCCGCCGCCTCTTGGCCTATGACTTGGCCCAACTCGCCCTGCAGGACGTGAAGGACTACTTCGCCGCCGTAGTGCCGACGCGGCCGCTGGATGAGGAGGCTGCTGAGGCTATCCGTCGCGCCACTTACGGCATCCCCCTGGCTGTGGCCCAAGCTGCCGAGATGTGGGCGCGGGGCATCCCGCTGAATGAAATCGTCGGTGAGGGTGATGAGGCTACTCCGGGGCGTGAGATTGTCCAGGAAATGATGGCGCGCTACCTGCGCCACGCCGTTCGCGCTGAAGACCGCCATGCCCTATACGCCCTGGCCCTGGCGCGCGGCGACCTGGAAGTTCTGCGGGCCATCCTGGCTCCGGCAGAGGGCGTTCCCTTTGACTTGGAGGCCGAACTGCGCCGCCTGGAGCGGGACTACGCCTCGGTGGTGGCCTTTGAGGGCCGCCTACATGAAGAACCCCAGGCCTTCTTCCTGGCCTATTTGCGGGAGCCGTTCCAGCGCCAGAGCGACCCGGTGCGCAAACTGCTGGCCCGCGCCGAAACAGCACTGCGCGCCCGCCTGGCCCGCATAGAAGCAGAAATACCACTCATTGAGGACCGCCACGCTGACGAGGACTGGCGTCGGACCGTCCTGGACCTGACCGAAATCCTCTTCTGGCAGGAGGAGGAGCGGGCCTGGCCCTTCCTGCTGGCGCGCTTTGTGGAGAGCTTGGCCTACAGTGCTGCTCTGCGCCGAGGCCTACTGGATATCGCCTCCCGTTGGAAGGACAGCCTATCTGCCCGCGGCAAACGCCGCCTGGAGACCCTGCGCGCCGCTGAGAGATGGTGGCCTTCAGTGGAGGAAGAGAAGGCTCTCCTGACTGAGCTGCGCCGCGCCCTGGAACGGGGCTGGCTGGGTGGCGAGGGCGAGGACGAGCGCCGCGCCATCCTGGCCTGGCGGGAGGGTTTGTTGCTCTTCCGTCAGGGGCGCTATTCGGAGGCGCTGGAGAAATACGAAGAGGCCGAGCGTGGCTTGCCGCTGGACGGTAAGGCGCTGCGTGAGTTTCTGGCCGAGGCACTGCACATCCTGGCCGCCCGATTGGTGTTGCCCGAAGGTGCATATTCGGCTATCCACCACCCCGATGCCGTGCGCATCCTGCAACGGGTGACGGCCTGGCAGCCGGAGAACCCCGCGGCCTGGTACCACCTTGGCGTGGCTTGCGCTCTGGCCGACCAACACGAACAAGCCATCCAAGCCTTCCAGCGGGCTATCGCCCTGGACCCCAAAGACGCCTACCCCTGGAACGGCCTGGGCAATGTCTACTGCACCCAGGGCCGCTATGACGAAGCCATCCAGGCTTACCAACAAGCAATCGCCCTGGACCCCAAAATCGCTGCCCCCTGGTACGGCCTGGGCAATGTCTACTCTGACCTGGGCCGCTATGACGAAGCTATCCAGGCTTACCAACAAGCAATCGCCCTGGACCCCAAAATCGCCGCCCCCTGGAACGGCCTGGGCAACGTCTACTCTGACCTGGGCCGCTATGACGAAGCCATCCAGGCTTACCAACAAGCAATCGCCCTGGACCCCAAATTCGCCTACCCCTGGAACGGCCTGGGCAATGTCTACTCAGACCTGGGCCGCTATGACGAAGCCATTCAGGCTTACCAACAAGCAATCGCCCTGGACCCCAAATTCGCTGCCCCCTGGTACGGCCTGGGCAATGTCTACCGCACCCAGGACCGCTATGACGAAGCCATCCAGGCTTACCAACAAGCAATCGCCTTGGACCCCAAATTCGCCTACCCCTGGAACGGCCTGGGCGTCATCTACGCGGTGCGCGGGGAATGGGAGCAGGCACTTGAGGCCTTCCGCCGAGCGGTAGAACTGGCGCCAGAGGACGGTGCGTACCACACCTCCATCGCCGGCGCGCTACGCGCCCTGGGGCGGGAGGCAGAGGCGCAGGAGGAAATCGCCCGCGCCCGCCCGCTCATGGAGAAAGAAACCGAATACAACCGCGCTTGCTTCGCCGCCATCTGCGGGGAGAAGGAGGAGGCGCTGCGCCTCCTGGAAATCGCCCTGCAGAAGCGCCAGGTCTCCAGGGAGTGGGCCCGCCGGGACCCGGACCTGCGCTCCCTGCACGGTGACCCGCGGTTTGAGGAGCTGGTGGGCGCCGGTTAAAACC
>Ga0197143_1001343_pt1 | contig 20926 bp, 14 predicted proteins | sample GBS70_MetaG_FD_148603 | JGI IMG/M metagenome (GOLD analysis project Ga0197143, IMG submission 148603) | Sediment microbial communities from Great Boiling Springs, Gerlach, Nevada, United States - GBS 70_MetaG | ecosystem: Environmental > Aquatic > Thermal springs > Hot (42-90C) > Sediment...
TTGGTCAACCAGCTCATCAAACCTCCTTGGATCTCGTCTAGGGTTGCTCGCATTATACTTGTGTGATGAGGTTTTTTCAAACCGCCCGCGCGATCTCTTCGAGCGCTTGGGGGTTCTCTAAGTTCGAGAGATCCCCCGGCTCCTGCCCCACCGCCACCGCCCGAATCGCCCGGCGCAGAATCTTCGCGTTGCGCGTCTTGGGCAGTTCCCTCACAAATTTGATCGCCTCCGGCGCAAACGCCTTCCCCAACGCCTCTATAACGCGATCGCGCAGCTCCGTGCGCACCCGATCGCTCGGCTCGTGACCGGGCTTCAACACCACATAGCACCAGATCACCTCGCCCTTCAGCTCATGAGGCACCCCAATGGCCGCCGCCTCCGCCACCGCCGGATGACTCACTAAGAGAGACTCGATCTCCGCCGGCCCAACCCGCTTCCCCGCAATCTTGATCGTGTCGTCACTGCGCCCGTGCAGATACCAATAGCCGTCTTCGTCTATAGAGGCCCAGTCCCCATGCACCCACACGTTCTCCCAGCGCGACCAGTAGGTCTGAATGTATCTGTCGGGGTCCTTCCAAATCCCGCGCGTCATCCCCGGCCAGGGCTTTTTGCAGACTAACTCTCCCACACCGCCCCGCAGCGGCTTGCCCTCACTGTCGAAGACGTCTACGGCCATCCCCAGCGCCGGCCCGCCCAGGGTGCAGGGCTTCAACGGCATGATCGGCACGGGCGACAAGAAACACGCCCCGACCTCCGTCCCCCCGGAGAGATTGATAATGGGGCATCGTCCGCCCCCGACGTTCTGGAAGAACCACAGCCACGGCGCGGGGTTCCACGGCTCCCCTGTCGAGCCCAAGATGCGTAAACTGCTCGTCGAGCCCAAGATGCGTAAACTGCTCAGATCGTGGCGTCGGACGGGTTCCTCGCCGAACTTCATCAGGGCGCGAATGAGCGTGGGCGAGACCCCTAAGATCGAAATCTTATGGCGCTCGACCATCGCCCAGAGGCGGTCGACAGAGGGGTAGTCGGGAGCGCCTTCGTAGAGAAAGACTGTGCCGCCCAGGGCAAGCCCCCCGACGATCTCCCACGGGCCCATGATCCAGCCCATATCTGTCACCCAGTAGAGAATATCGTCGTCGTGGAGGTCTACTTGGTGCGCAACTTCTTGAGCGATTTTTACTAAAAACCCGCCGTGGACGTGGACGGCGCCCTTGGGGCGGCCGGTCGTCCCCGACGTATAAATAATCATAAACGGGTCTTCGGCGTCGGTCCAGACTTCGTCTGGACTGTTCGTCGTGCCGCCGGCGGCGGCACGGGATACGGTCCAGGCGAAGCCTGGAGCGAGGGTGACAAGATGCTGCACTGTGGGGCACATCGCCGCGGCCTCGCGAGCGATCTTGCCCATCTCGATGCGCGCCCCCTTGCGCGAGAAGCTCTCCGCGGTGATGAGCAGCTTGGCTTCGCAGTCGTTCAGTCGGGTGGCAACGGCCTGAGCACCAAAGCCCGAAAAGATCGGGGTGAAGATCGCGCCGAGCTTGGCGCAGGCCATCATGGCCATCACCGCCTCGGGGATCATCGGCATAAAGATCCCCACGCGATCGCCCTTGACGATCCCCAAGCTTCTGAGCGCGTTGGCCACGCGATTGGTCCCCTCAGCGAGCTCGCGATAGCTGATCCGACGCACCGAGCCGTCCTCGCCCTCCCAGATGATGGCGAGCTTGTCTGGGCGGGCTTGGGCGTGCCTGTCCACACAGTTATACGCAATATTGATCTTGCCGCCCACGAACCACTTGGCCCAGGGGATTCCCTGAGAGATATCTAAGACTCTCTGATAGGGCGTGAAGAACTCGATCTGAAGCTCCTTGACGACGGCATCCCAGAACCACTCAATGTCTTCAACGGAGCGCTGCACCAGCTCGGCGTAGTCTGAGATAGAATATTTCTGCATGAAGCGCCAGACGTTGCTGCGCTCGATGTACTCTTGTGGTGGCGTCCAGATGAATCCCTGTGACATACTTTTCCCCCTCAATGGCCCTCACCTTGTCACGGGCACAGACTTCCTCTGGGCTGTTCGTCGTGCCGCCACAGGCGGCACGGTGTCCGGTCCAGGCGAAGCCTGGTCACTCCACCGTCACGCTCTTGGCCAAGTTTCTCGGCTGATCCACGTCGGTGCCCCGCAGGTCTGCGATATGATACGCAAAGAGCTGCAAGGGCACAACGAAGAGCATCGGCGCGAGCCACCGAGAGCTTTGGGGCACCTCGATGAGAAAATCCGAGACGCCCTCGATCTCTTTCGTCACTATATCGGTCACAGTGATGACGATGCCGCGCCGGGCTTTCACTTCTTCGATGTTCGCAAAAACTTTTTCGTAGACGCTCTCTTTGGTCACGAGCACGACTGTGGGCATCTGGGCGTCAATGAGCGCGATCGGGCCGTGTTTTAATTCCCCGGCGGCGTAGCCCTCGGCGTGAATATAAGAAATTTCTTTGAGCTTGAGCGCCCCTTCCAGGGCAATGGGATAGAGCAGATCCCTTCCCAGAAAGAGAAAGTGCTCTTTCTCATAGAAGATCTGAGCTAAGCGGGCGATCTCGCGCTCCTGCTGCAAGAGCTTCTCGATGAGGGCCGGCCCGCGGACGAGGCTCTCCAGGGCGTGTTGGGCCTGCCCTGGGGAGAGCCACCCCCGCGCCTGAGCAATAAAGAACCCCAAGAGATTGAGCGCTCCCAACTGGGCTATGAACGCTTTGGTGGAGGCGACGCCGATCTCCGGGCCAGCGTGGGTGTAGAGCGTGGCGTCGGACTCCCGCGTCAGCGTCGCGCCGACGACGTTGACGATCGCGAGGACGGCCGCGCCGCGCTCGCGCGCCAGCCGCACCGCCCCAAGAGTATCTGCCGTCTCCCCAGATTGCGAGATCGCAATCACGAGCGTATTTCTATCCAAATACGGCTTGCTGTAGCGAAACTCAGAAGCCAGCTCCACGGCAATGGGGACTTTGAAGAACTCGCGCCATAAGTATTTCGCCGTCAGAGCAGCATAGTACGCCGTCCCCATCGCGACGAGATAGACCATCTGAGCTGTGTGAATTCTTTCAGAAAGCTCCCCAAGCTCCGGCAGCACGATCTTTCCTGTAGAGAGCTCGTAGCGATTCTGGAGGGTGTTGGCGAGGGCGTGGGGCTGCTCGTGGATCTCCTTGAGCATGAAGTGCTTGTAGCCCTGCTTCTGCGCGGTGACGATGTCCCACTCGATGTGGGTTGGGGCGCGCGTGATCGGGTGCCCTTCGAAGTCGAAGATCGCGACAGAGTCTCTTCGTAAGACGGCCAGCTCGCCGTCATTGAGGAAGATCATATCTCGGGTGAAGTGCAACAGTGCGGGGATATCCGAAGCGGCAAAGTTCTCGTTCTGGCCCAAGCCCAGCACGAGCGGGCTGCCCGATCGGGCGACCACGACCTCATCGGGAGAGTCCGTAGCGACGACAGCGATCGCATAAGCCCCGTGCAGCAGCCGGAGCGTCTGGCGCACCGCTTCTGTGAGATTTGTTCCGTCGTAGCGCTCCTCAATGAGATGAGCGATCACTTCGGAGTCGGTCTGCGAACGGAAGATGTGTCCGCGGCTGTGGAGTTCCTCTTTGAGGGGCAGATAGTTCTCGATAATCCCATTATGGATGACGGCAATCTTTCCGTGACAGTCGCAGTGGGGATGAGCGTTGCTATCGGTTGGGGGTCCGTGGGTGGCCCAGCGGGTGTGGCCCAGCCCAATAGTAGCTGAAGAGATCTTATGACTGAGGTGTTGAGCTAATTCGCTCACCTTGCCGGCGCGCTTCTGGAGGGCGAGCTGCCCGTTCTCGACGAGGGCAATCCCCGCCGAATCGTACCCACGATATTCGAGCTTGTACAACGCTTCAAGGAGCACCTCTTGGGCGGGGCGGTGCCCCACATAGCCGACGATGCCGCACATACCCAGGCCTCCTTAGGCGTAGGGTAGTATAATCATTTGGGCTGAGGTTGACAACCAGACTTCGTCTGGACTGTACACCTTGCCGCCTTCGGCGGCAAGATGAACGTCGAGCGAAGCTTGCGGAGCCTGGTCTCCCTTCCCGTTTCGGGAAGGGGGCTGGGGGGTTAGGTCAATGTAATCTGCGCCATTTTGTCACCCGTCCCTGGGCGTGTTATAATCAGCGTGTCAAAGGACTGATAGAGAGGAGGTTGCGCAATGCGTGAAGTTGAGGTCAAGGCCCTGGTGATGGACCCCACGCAGAACATGCCCGTGTTGCTGCTGCGCGATCTGCAGTCGAGCAAGGTCGTGCCCGTCTGGATCGGGCAGCCCGAGGCGACGTCCATCGCCATGGTCCTGCAGAACCGAGAGTTTCCCCGTCCCCTGGCCCACGACCTAATCAAAGCGATCTTAAAAGATCTCGGCGGAGACTTAGACATGGTGGTCATCGACAGCATCCAAGACTCGACGTACTTTGCCACGCTCTACGTGCGTGACCACACCGGCAAGACCCACGAGATCGATGCCCGCCCCTCAGATTCGATCGCGATCGCCCTGCGGCTGGGCAGCCCCATCTATGTCTCTGAGGAGGTCTTCCAAGTTGCGGCCGTGGAGATGCCCCCGCTCGAGGATGACCGCAGAGACTTCCCCGAGGATCGCTTCCGCGCTTTTGTCGAGAGCGAGATGAGGCTCGCCGATTTTAAGAGATTTGTCTCTGAGGGCGGAGTATAGAGATGCTGCGCAGTCTCCGCGAGCTCGACGTCACCGGGAGACGGGTCCTCGTCCGAGTGGACTACAACGTCCCTCTCGAAGATGGACAGATCGCCGACGACACCCGGCTGCGCGAGAGTTTGCCGACTCTGGAGTATCTCCTGGCCCACCACGCCAAGATTATCTTAGTCTCACACTTGGGCCGCCCCAAGGGCAAAGTCGTCCCCGAACTCCGACTCGATCCCGTCGCCAGACGCCTCAGCGAGATCTTACAGCGCCCCGTCACCAAGCTCGATGAGTGCATCGGGCCAGAAGTCCAGCGCGCCACCTCCCAGATGCAGCCGGGGGATATAATTTTATTAGAGAATATTCGCTTCTACCCCCAAGAAGAAGCCAACGACGAGACCTTCGCGCGGGAGCTCGCGCAGCTCGCCGACTGCTACGTGAACGACGCGTTCGGCACGGCGCATCGGGCGCACGCCAGCACTTACGGGGTCGCAAGGTTCCTGCCCTCAGCCGCGGGGCTGCTCCTGGAGCGCGAAGTGGCCATGCTCAGTCGGGCCGTGGACAACCCAGCTCGCCCGTTTCTCGCGATCGTGGGCGGGGCCAAGCTCGCCGACAAGATCGGTGTTTTAAAAGATTTGATCGGGAGGGTAGATGCGTTTCTCATCGGGGGCTCGGTAGCGTTTACACTCTTGAGAGCCCAAGGGGCCCCCGTGGGCAGCTCGCCTGTAGATGAGAAACTGCTCGATGAAGCGCGAGCGACTCTGCACGCCGCCCGCACCGCAGGCACCCAGCTCGTCCTTCCCGTAGATGCCCAGATCGTCCGGGGGAGTGAGCGAGCCGTCGCTCCCGCTACGGCTATTCCTGAGGGCTGGCAGGGATGGGACATCGGCCCACGGACAATAGAACTCTTTACCCATCACATTAAATCCGCCAAGACGATCGTCTGGGCCGGGCCGCTAGGGCGCTTTGAAGACCCTCCCTACGATGAAGGCACGCGCAAGGTCGCCCAAGCGATCGCTCAGTCTAAGGCGTTTGCGATCATCGGCGGAGGGGACACGGCCGCGGCGCTGCACCGCTGGGGTCTTGGCCAAGCTCAGAATATTTATTGCTCGACGGGCGGTGGGGCGACCCTGGAGTTCATAGCCGGCCGCAAGCTCCCCCCCATCGAGATCCTCAGAGCTTAAGCCCACGCACTGGAGGGCAAAATCTCCGGTGGGACAAGATCGCGCTCCAGCGCATACTGGACGAGCTTGGGCCAGCCCCCCTTGAAGTGAAACGCTTGGAATCCATCGCCGCGCATCTTCTCTGCCAAATGAGCGCTCTTGAGCCCCACCTCACAATAGAGCACATAGATTTTATCTTTCTCCCACGAAGGGTACTCTTTCAGAGCCGTGAGAAAATCTTTATAGAGGGCGCCGGGGTAGTGCCAGGCCCGATACGATTGTGGCGAGCGCAGATCGATGACGACCGCGCCCTCAGGGATCTCCTCGATCTCGATAGCTGGGGCTTCAAAAGCCCCCAGCTCCATGCGCCGCAGATCATACGTACGCATGTTCTGAAAAGCTCGCTCGAGTACGCCCATATTGAGCTTCTCTTCCTCAGCCAGCACGGCCTTCAGCGAAGCTGCCGTCGCCGGATGCTTGGGCAAGATCGCGCAGTATTCCTCAACCGTCGCCGAGTACTTATACGTCCCGATCTGGCGCGCCCGCGCGATGATCTCGTCTTTATTCAGTCCCACCAGAGGGCGCCAGATGGGCAGCTCTGAGGCTTGAGAGATCACGGCTAAGTTCTGGAGAGTCTGCGAAGAGACTTGCCCGATGGACTCCCCCGTGACGATCCCAAGGAGATGGAGCCGCTTGGCCAAGTTCTCCGCGGCCCGGTACATCAAGCGCTTGAGGATCACTTGCCAGAGCCGGGGCTCGACCCGCTCCTGCAGATGAGCTACGACGGGCTCGAAGTCTAAGGCGTAGAGCTTTGGAAAGCTCCCGTAGCTCCAGCGATCAGCGAGCACCTTTGCGACCCGAAGCGCCCCGTGCTCATGGAGGCTGCCCCCCAGCCGACAGAAGAGATACTCCAGCTCGACGCCGCGCTTGAGCATGAGCCAGCTGGCCACCGCCGAGTCGAACCCTCCTGAGAGCAAAGCCAGAGATCTCCCGGCCGTGCCCAGCGGCAGCCCTCCTGGCCCGGAGATCTTCTCCGTGAAGAAGTCAGCGCCGCGCGCGTGCACCTCGACAAAGATCGTCACCTGGGGGTGCTCTAGATCCACACTGGCGGCGTAGGGGGAGAGAGCTGCCCCCAGCGCCCGCTCAATATCGAGCGACGAGAAAGAGAAAGCCTTCCCAGAGGCTAAGCGCCGCGCGCGCACGGCAAAGCGCCTCCCCGTAACGATATTGCTGTAAAGCTCCGTCCCGATTCTGACGATATCGTCGAGGGTCGCAAATGAGCGGCGCTCGACGACCGAGAGCGTCTGCACCCCAAAGACCCGAGAGAGCGTTTCCAAAGCTTCTGGAGACTCGGTCTCTACCAGCAGCCGGCTCCGCTCTTTCTGGAGAGCGAAGGGCGCCCCCGTCGTCTGGAGGGCGTCTTGCACATTAGACGCCAGACGCTCCAGGAAGCGCGCGCGGGTGCGGCGCTTCTTAATCGTGATCTCCCCGGAGAACCGAAGCAGTATTCGCACAAGATTGTATTGTACGATGCGGGGTATTGACAAGCAACCCCTGGATCTCTATAATATATTTTGCCGGCCTCCGGCTGGCAAAGATGAAGCTCACGTGTAGTGTGCGGGCGTAGCTCAGGGGTAGAGTACCGGCTTCCCAAGCCGGGTGTCGCGGGTTCGAATCCCGTCGCCCGCTCCACCAGGCTTCGCCTGGACTGTACATCTTCGCCAGCTTAAGGCTGGCGAGGTTTTACTTCCCTACGATGACTTCTAGCGCCTTGGGCAACAGCTCGATCTGAATCTTCCCCGCGGCAAACTCCGTAGGCTCGCCATCAAGATGTCCCACTAATGAACTCTCTGAGATGATCTCCACCCGGTCAGCTCGCTTGATCTGTACTTCTGGAAGGGTGATATGCTCCCCGCGCCGCGCCTTGGGGATCTCCCGGATACGGCGCAGCGGCGCCATGTCCGAGATCATATAGACGTCAAAGAGTCCATCGTCAACCTCAGCGTGGGGAGCGAGCTGAAAATCTCCACCAAGATAGCGCCCGTTGGACGCCCCGACCATTAGGAGCTTTCCGGAGTGCTGCCAGCTTGGAGTTCTGATCTCCACCTCAGAGCTGCGATAGTAGAGCGCCTCATAGATAGCTGCATAGAGATAGATCCAGCGGGCGAGCATCGGCCAGCGCCAGCTGCGAAAGACCCTCCAGGCGATCGCTCCCTCAAGCCCCACCCCAAGCCCGTTGACAAAATATCTCTCCCCGACACGACCGATATCAACGCGCCTCGTCTGCCCTTGTTGAAGGATCTCTATAGCCCGCAGAGGGTCTTTGGGAGGGATGCCGAGCATCTTGACAAAATCGTTCCCCGTGCCCGCGGGAATGATCCCAAGCTTCGCGGAAGAGCCCATCAGCCCCGTGGCGACCTCGTGGATGGTGCCGTCGCCGCCGACCGCAACAACGATAGAGAAATCTTTCGCCGCGCGTCGGGCGATCTCGATCGCTGCGCCAGGGGCTTCAGTGAAGACATGGCAAAACGTAAGCCGTGAGCTTCTCAAAGCGCGCTCGATGGCTGGCCACAGGCGCCGACACCGCCCCCGCCCTGCTAAGAGATTGACGATCACGAAGCACTCGTCGCTCATGAGATGAGTATAGCTGAAATCAGTTGACAAGCCAAATCCCTCGCGTTACAATTGATGGGACGCCGAGGTGGCGGAACGGCAGACGCGCTAGCTTCAGGAGCTAGTGGGCATGAACGCCCGTGAGGGTTCAAATCCCTCCCTCGGCACCAGACTCCGTCTGGACTGTGCACCTTGCCCGGCCTGCGGCCGGGCAAGATCTTCATGCGAACCTTGAGCCGCTGGAAGCAGCAAGATGAATGATAAGCAAAGCTTGAACGAGAAGCCCGTACACGAGCTGCTCGCCCTCATCGAGAATGGCGAAATCCATCCCCGCGACGTCATCTCAGATTTATATCGCGCCATCGCCCAACGCGAAGATCAGATCAAAGCGTACATCTCGATCGCCCCGCCAGAACGCTTACTCCAAGAGTGCGAGCGCTTAAGCGAAAAACCCTTGCGAGGGCTGCCTATCGCCGTCAAGGATAACATCTCCACAGTAGACCTCAAGACGACCTGCGCGTCGCGATTCTTAGAAGACTTTCAGCCGATCTTCGACGCAACTGTGATAGAAAGACTCAAAGACGCGGGGGCGCAGATCTTGGGCAAGACGAACTTAGACGAATTTGCTATGGGGTCTTCGACAGAGAACAGCGCCTTCTTCCCCACGCGCAACCCCCATGATCTGGAGCGCGTCCCCGGGGGATCTTCTGGAGGCTCGGCCGCGGCTGTCGCCGCTGGTGAAGCGCTGTGGGCATTGGGCTCTGATACGGGAGGCTCGATCCGTCAGCCCGCATCCTTCTGCGGGATCGTCGGGCTCAAGCCCACCTATGGGCTGGTGTCGCGCTACGGATTAGTCGCCTTCGCGAGCTCCTTAGATCAAATTGGCCCAATGACCAAGGACGTGCACGACTGCGCGCTCTTATTGAATGTTATCGCGGGTCGCGATCCTAAAGACTCCACGAGCTTAGAGCGCCCCTGCGATGACTATACCCGCGAATTGGGGCAAGATATGAAGGGCTTTCGCGTGGGGGTGCCCAAAGAGTATATCGTTGATCTTTCGAGTCAAGCCAGGGCGTGCGTCGAAGCGTGGGTCAAGATCTTCCGCGAGCTTGGCGCAGAAGTTCAAGAGATCTCGTTGCCTCATACAGAATATGCAATCCCGACGTACTATCTCCTCTCGTCCTCGGAAGCGAGCGCGAACCTCGCTCGCTTTGACGGGGTGCGCTATACAAAGAGGGCGAGCGAGCTCTCGGTCGAGGCGATGTTCGCGGAGAGTCGCGCCAAGGGCTTTGGCCCGGAAGTCAAGCGTAGAATTATGATCGGGACGTATGCGCTGCGCGCGGGCTACTATGAAGCTTGGTATGGGAAGGCCCAGCGGGTGCGGACGCTCATCCGCCAGGATTTTGAGAGAGCTTTTCAGATAGTAGATATTATTATCTCTCCGACGTCGCCCACGCCGGCGTTCAAGCTTGGCGAGAGGATGAAAGACCCCTTGGCGATGTATCTGTCGGACATCTTCACCGTGCCGGCCAGTCTTGCGGGAATTCCCGCGATCTCCATCCCCGGCGGGAAGGTCGAGGGCCTGCCCTTCGGGTTGCAGATCATCGGGGATAAGTTCCAAGAATCGAAGATCCTGCGCGCCGCGTACGCGTTCGAGCAGAGCACTATCTCACAAAATGCCAGAGAATAGCAAGCAGTCCTAGCCCAAGGCAATAGATCGCAAAGGGCGTCAGGCGGCGCTCGCGCAGAAATCTCATTAAGAAGTGAATCGCGACGATCCCTGAGAGCAACGCTACTATCGTCCCAGCAAGGTAGCTCCCCCACAGGGCACTGTGCGCGCCGGGGTCGGAGAGCGCCTCTGTGAGCTTCAAGGCCGTTGCCCCCACAATCGCGGGGATGAAGAGCAAGAACGAGAACTCCGCGGCGTCCTCGCGGCGCAGCCCACAGAGCAATCCCATAGCGATCGTGCTGCCGCTGCGCGAGATCCCCGGAAGCACCGCGACCCCTTGCGCGAGCCCTATCCAGAGCGCGTCGCGCCACGTGAGCTGCGCTAAGGTCCGACCTCTCCCCCAGCCCCTCCCCGGCACGGGGAGGGGAGCTCCCCCTTCCCCTTTAGGGAAGGGGGTTGGGGGGTTAGGTCTGTCGGCAATGATCAGCACGCACGCCGTAACCAGTAGCCCCAGCCCCACGGCCCAGCTCCGCACAAATGCCATTTCAGCCGCAGAGTCAAGAGCCAATCCCAAAATCCCCGTCGGGATAGACCCAACGATGAGCATCCCCAAAACTCTCAGCTCTTCCCCTCCGCGCAACGGCGCGAGCACCAACCGAAGAATTCTTTGACGAAAGACCCACACCACCGAGAGCAACGTGCCAAAGTGCACAAAGATATCGAAGACGATCCCTGGCTTGCGCACCCCAAAGAGCTGCTCAGCTAACGCCAAATGCCCCGAACTGCTGATGGGCAGAAACTCCGTCAAGCCCTGTAACAGCCCCAATAAAAGAAATGGCAGCATAGCGTAGAGACAAAATTATACCCCCAAGCGCTAGCGTGACGCAACGGGAGGTGTTATAATTCGGACAAGAACGCTCTGAGTTCGATACCAGAAGGAAGTGTCTATGAGCAGCTATCTGTTCACGTCCGAATCTGTCGCCGAAGGGCACCCAGATAAGATGTGCGATCAAATCTCTGACGCGATCCTCGATGCTGTGCTTGCCCAAGATGCTTGCGCCCGCGTCGCCTGCGAGACCTTCGCGACGAATGGGCTGGTCTTGATCGCTGGGGAGATCACCACCACCGCGCGAGTAGACTACGCCAAGATCGCCCGCGAAACTATCAGAAGGATCGGCTACGACAAGCCCGAGTACGGCTTCGACGCCGACCACTGCGGGGTGCTCGTCTCCATCCACGAGCAATCGCCCGACATCGCTCAAGCTGTCATCAAGAGCTCTTCACAAGACCCTTACGACGCCATCGGCGCAGGTGACCAAGGGATCATGTACGGCTACGCCTGCAAAGAGACTCCCGAACTGATGCCACTGCCCATTGTGCTCGCCCATCAGTTAGTACGCAAGCTTGCCGAACTGCGCCGCAAAAAGATTTTGAGCTATCTGCGTCCCGACGGCAAGTCCCAAGTGACGATCGAGTACGACGAGAAGGGCCACCCGGTGCGAGCGCACACCGTGGTGCTCTCGGCCCAGCACGACGGAGACGTCTCGCAAGAGCAGATCCGACGCGATCTGACAGAGCACGTCATCCGCCCCGTGATCGGGGAGTGGCTCGATGCCAAGACAGTTATATTAGTAAACCCATCGGGGCGGTTCGAAGTGGGCGGCCCCTGCGGCGACACGGGGATGACAGGACGCAAGATCGAGGTGGACACCTACGGGGGCTATGGCAGCCACGGCGGCGGCGCCTTTTCGGGCAAAGACCCCACAAAAGTAGATCGCTCAGCAAGCTACTACGCCCGATACGTCGCCAAGAATATCGTCGCCGCGGGATTAGCTACAGAGTGCGAAGTCCAAGTCGCGTATGCCATCGGGCAGGCGCGCCCGTTAGCCATCACTGTTGACACGTTTGGCACGGGGAAGCTCCCCGACAGCGAGCTCGCTCGACTGATCGAACAAATCTTTGATTTTCGCCCTGCAGCGATCATCGAGCACTTAGATCTGCGCCGGCCCATCTACACACCCCTCGCGGCGTATGGGCATATGGGGCGTACGGATCTCGATGTGCCCTGGGAGCGCACCGACAAGGCCCAAGCGTTGCGCCAAGCCGCCGGATGCTAAGATCAGCGTATCAACGTGATGTCAGTTACACTGCTCGATGGGCTTTATGTGCTATAATGCTCGGTGAGCGTGACGCAGCGTGAAGGAGGATCTTGTATGGCTCGCGCAAGTGCGAAAATACTTCTCTTGAGCGTGGGGTTGCTCTGTCTGTTTGTTGCTGCACCGAACGCCCAAACGCCCAGTACCGTCAAGACCCAGCTCGTGATCATCATGGACGGCTCGGGGAGTATCTCAACTCAAGATTTCCTCACCATGCTCAACGGCATTGCCAACGCGATCTCCGATCCAGCGGTCGTGCCCCAAAACGGCACGGTGGAGTTTGGGTTGGTGCAGTTTGCTGGCAATATACCAAGAGATCCAGCTACCGGGATCCCAGGGGCTCGGATAGAAATCCCCATGACCGTCATCACGGCACAAAATGTTGGTGACATTACTGCGAGAGTGAAAGCGATCGTCAAAGGTGGCGGCTTCACGCCGATGGTCTCCGGGATCCGCCTCGCAGCGACGATGATCACAGGGGACAAGGCGCGCCCTGGAGCACGCCAAGTTTTTAATGTCATCTCCGACGGGCAGCCCAATATGCCCTCACCCCCTGAAGAGGCCAAACGGCAGACGCTCGAAGCCCGCGATCAGGCCGTCCGAGCCGGGCTCGATCAGCTCGACGCCGAGGGCATCGGCACCGTGGAAGAAGATCCGGCGTTTAAAGACTTTCTCTTGCAATTGGCTTGGCCACAGCCAGCCGTTCTCGCCCCGCCCTTTCCACCGACCCGCGATCAAGGTTTCGTGATCATCGTCAGGACGTTCCAAGAATTGGAGAACGCCCTCAAACAGAAGCTCGTCGCGACGCTCAATCAACCCCCCGTGGCCGACCCCGGCCCAATCCCCGACGGCCAGCCCGATACCGAACCGTATAGGTGCAACACCGGCCAGACCATCACGCTCGATGGCTCCGGTTCACGCGATCCCGACGGCCAGATCGTAAAGTACGAGTGGGACTTCAACGGCGACGGTATACCCGACGCTACAGGCCCAAAAGTCAGCTTCACCTGCCCGACGACGCCGGGAAGAGTTACTATCAAACTCACGGTCACCGACAACGCCGGGACGACAAATACAGCCCAGCAGACTATTACGGTGACCCAAGCGCCACCGCCCAATCAGCCGCCCACAGCAAGCTGTGGAACCGTCCCCGCAGAGGTGCTCGTCGGCCAGACGGTCCCGCTCGATGGCTCCGGGTCCTCTGACCCCGAAGGCAAGACTCTCTCATATCAGTGGGCGTTCATCAGCAAGCCCACTGACAGCCAAGCCGTGATCGCCGACCCCGCGGCCGCTGTGACGTCGTTTAAGACTGACAAAGAGGGCTCGTACTCGGTCAGACTGATCGTGAGAGACCCCGAGGGCGCCAGCGCCTCGTGCACCCTTTCCGTCACGGCGAAGAAGCTCACGCCGGGAGGGCGCGATGAGCTGGGCGCGATGAAGCGCGATATCATCGAACAGGGGCGCACGCTCTCGCTCTCAAAGCCCCTCGAAGACCTGCGCCTAGCTCTCAATTTGCTCAATAGCTTTGGCGCTACAGAGCGGGCCCGCCAGCTCGTCGCTCACACCCAAGAGACCCTCAACGAGCTGCTCGTCTCGCTCGCCGATACGCGCTTCTTGATGGAGTCGTTAGCAACGCGGGCCGAGGGAGTGGGTCTCCAAGTGGATGCCTTCGTCGAAGCGAATCTCATCAGCACCGAACGCGCCAACCGCATCCGTAAGAGTATAGACGCATTGATCGCGTTCACCGAGAACTCTGGCGATGCTCTTGACGAGATCGAGACGCTCATCAACGATGCGCTTGAACTTTTAGCCGAAGCTGAAGATGCTCTCTCGACGATGGGCGCGCTCGCCGTCGAGCCCACCCCCATCGAGGCGATGTCGCCCGCGGAGCTGATCCGCAACGCCCGCGATAAGCTTCTCCTCGCATTTGCGCAGTGGCGGGCCTTGATGAACGGTGCCATCGCGCGGATCGATAAAGTCTCGGCACAGATGCGCGCAGCCCTGAAACTCGCGCAGCGGCGCAATCGCTTCCGGCTCGTCAAGCCTCAAGAGTTCATCGAGCTGAAAGCCCCAGCACACACCGTGCGCTTTGTGCCCAGCGAGCTGCGCTGGAGCGCGCAGAACTGTCAGGGCTGCTCCCTGAAAGTCACGGTGTACAGCTTAGATGGGCGCCAGCTAGCAATCCAAGAGAGCGCTGGGCCGACCCTGACGCTGCGCTGGTCGCGCACCCCAGCCAACGGGCTCTACTGGTACGTGCTCGTCATCACCAGACCTGATGGGCACCAGACCCGACTCTTGAGCAAGTTCGTGTTGTTGCGGTAAATGGCCCTCACCCCAGCCCCTCTCCCGTAGATGAGCTACGGGAGAGGGGCTTTTTTTTTCACGAAATTTTCACCTAGCTAGTACTGACTCTGCACCCTCCTTGAGCTATGCTAAGATCAACATCCCAAGGGGGGATAGAGATGAAGACGCTCTCACGCTCGCGACAGATCGCGCTGGCCGGCTCGGCACTCCTGACGATATTCACCGCGCTGGCTTCGTTCTTCTCCGTGATCCACTTGACGCTGCGATAGGCTCAGAGCTCTAGCGATCGCGTGGCGATCCGATCTTGGATCCTCGCGATCACTTCTGAGAGGGGCTGCGGCCCAAGATCTTGGCCCGTCCGCAATCGCACCGCGACGTGCTCGCTGGCAGCCTCGCGCTCCCCAACAATCAGCATATACGGGACCTTCTGCGACTGATGGTGCCGGATACGATAATTGAGGGTATGGCTGCTGCCGTCCAGCTCCGCGCGGATGTTCGCGTCTTTCAGTCTCTTGAGGACTTTGTGAGCGTACTCGTGCTGGCGGTCGGTGATGGGGAGAACGACCGCTTGCACAGGGGAGAGCCACACGGGAAACGCCCCCGCATAGTGCTCGATCAAAAAGCCGATCAAGCGCTCGTGAGTGCTCAGCGGCGCCCGATGGATGCAGATGGGGGTCTCCTCTTGCCCCTGGGCGTTCTTGTACACTAACCCGAAGCGCCGGGGCACGGCAAAGTCCACTTGGTTCGTCGCCAAAGTGAACTCTTTGCCGATAGCGCTCCAGACTTGAACATCAACCTTTGGGCCGTAGAACGCGGCCTCGCCGGGGACCTCGACGTACTCAATCCCCCCATGCTGGAGCGCGCGGCGCACCATCTCTTCTGTCTGTTTCCACAGCTCGGGCTCGTTGACGTACTTCTTGCCCAGCTCTTTAGGGTCGTGCGTGCTGAAGCGCATGAGATACTTCTCGATGCCAAAGAGCTTAAAGTACTCTAAGTACATCCTACAGACCGCGAGAAATTCTTCCTCGAACTGCTCGAGCGTGCAATAGATATGGGCGTCGTTCATCTGCAGGCTGCGCACGCGCATCAGCCCAAAGAGCTCCCCGGATTTCTCGTAGCGATAGCACGTGCCGTACTCGGCTAATCGCAATGGGAGATCGCGATAGCTCCTGGGTTGCGCCGCAAAGATCTTATGATGATGGGGGCAGTTCATGGGCTTTAAGTAATATCTGACGCCCTCCAGCTCCATAGGCGGATACATCGAATCTTGATAGTACGGGAGGTGCCCGCTACGCAGATACATAGATTCTTTGCAGATATGGGGCGTGCGCACCCGCAGATACCCGGCTTTGGCTTCGGTCTCCTTAGCTAATTTCTCGAGCTCTTCAATGATGATTGCGCCCTTGGGAAGCCACAGGGGCAACCCTGGGCCAACCTCTTCATCGAAGAAGAAGATCTCGAGTTCCCTGCCGAGCCTACGGTGATCGCGCTTCTTGGCCTCCTCCAGCATCTGTAAGTGTCTCTCTAGCGCTTCTTTGGTGGCAAACGCCGTGCCGTAGATGCGCTGGAGCATCTTGTTCTTTTCGTCGCCGCGCCAGTAGGCCCCTGCGACGTTCAAGAGCTTAAAGTGCTTCACTTGCCCGGTGCTCAGCATATGCGGGCCGCGACAGAGATCTACAAAATCCCCATCGCGATAGAACGAGACCGTCTCCTCAGGAATCTCCTCGAGAAGTTCAAGCTTATACGGCTCGTCCTGGAGCATCTTGCGCGCCTCGTCCTTGGAGACCTCGAAGCGCTCGAACCGATGGTTCTCCTCGACGATCTTCTTCATCTCCGCTTCGATCTTCTCCAAATCTTCAGGGGTGAAGGAGCGCTCATAGTCGAAGTCGTAGTAGAAGCCATCTTCGATGGCCGGACCAATAGCCAATTTGACCCCTGGGAAGAGCCGGCGCACCGCCTGCGCCATGATGTGCGAGTAGCTATGACGATAGATCATAGCCCCCTCGGGGGAATCCAACGGGATGAGCTCGACCTCAGCTGAGTCCGGCAGCACTCGATGAAAGTCAACGATCTCCCTGTCAAGCTTGGCGCCGACGGTGGTCGCAAGCAGCTCCTTGTTCGTCGTGGCGAGCACATCCTTCAGGGCCGCTGGGCCAGGGTACTCTATGAGCCGTCCGTCGGGCAGCTTGACGATCATCGCTTCGACCTCCTTTAGCTGAGAGTCTGATTTGTGTATTGTACAATATCACGAGCAAAGACGCTACCAAGGAGGTCCCTATGCCCTACATCGCCCCACAAGACCGCCGCCCTCTCGATCCGCTCATCGATCAGTTGGCTCAGCAGATCGTCATCCAAGCCAAGGCACAAAACTATGATGCTGCCTTCGCTGGACTTCTGAATTACGCGTGCACCCGGCTGGCCCTCAAAGTCATCAGATTACAGTTTGGGGGCTTGCGATATTGGCTCATCGCCATCGTGACGGGCGTCTTCAAAAACATCGCTGACGAGTTCTATCGGCGCTTGGGCGCCCCTTACGAAGAGAAGCAAATTGCTAAGAACGGCGACGTCGATCTGTATGAAGAGTTCCGTCGCGACATTGAGAAGTAGGAGGCGACCACCAAGGACAAACTTGACCAATATCAGGTTTGCCAATGATGCAGCTCATTGACCTCCCCACAACCATCCGCCATACTGTGCGCAATAATAATTGTTGGAGGGCCAGGCATGACAGTCTCGCGGCGCAGCTTTTTAAAGACCACCGCAGCGATCACGGGGATAGCTCTCGCCACGGACGTCTTGGGCCTGCAGGGGTTCAAGTTCGTCCCGGAGATCAAAAACCCCCTAGAATTCTATCCGAGCCGAGATTGGGAAAAGATCTACAGAGATCAGTTCCGCTACGATAGCTCGTTTACTTTTCTGTGTGCACCCAATGACACTCATAACTGTCTGCTGCGGGCCTATGTGCGCAACGGGGTCATAGTGCGCATCGGGCCAACCTATGGGTACAACGAAGCCCGCGATCTCTATGGGAACAAAGCCTCGGCGCGCTGGGAGCCGCGCTGCTGCCAGAAGGGCCTTGCCCTGGGGCGGCGTTTTTACGGAGATAGAAGGGTTCAGGGCTTCTGGGTGCGCAAGGGATTTTTCGACTGGGTCCGCGCCAACTTCCCCCGCGATGAGAAGACGGGCGCCCCGCCCCAAGAGTATTTTCATAGAGGGCAAGATACGTGGCTCAAGCTCTCCTTTGAGGAAGCCTACGGGATCGTCGCCCAGGCTCTTGTGAATATTGCCCAGACGTACTCCGGCCCCAACGGAATAAAACGCCTACAAGCGCAAAACTACGATCCCGCTATGATCGAAGCGACACGGGAGTCTGGGACTCAGACAGTGAAAGTGCGCGGCGGGATGCCCTTCTTGGGAGCGACGCGCATCTACGGGCTGGCCCGCTTCGCCAATATGCTCGCCCTGCTCGATCAGCATATTCGTAATGTCAGCCCCGATCAAGCGCTTGGTGGCCGTGTCTGGGATAGTTATAGCTGGCACACCGATCTGCCGCCGGGACATCCCATGGTCACCGGCCAACAGACAGTAGACTTCGATCTGTTCACAGCCGAGAACGCTAAACTGATAACGCTCTGGGGCATGAACTGGATCTGCACAAAGATGCCCGACGCCCACTGGCTCACCGAAGCCCGCCAGCGCGGCGCCAAAGTGATCACTATTGCGACCGAGTACCAAGCAACTTCTAACAAAGCCGACGAAGTCATCATCATTCGTCCTGGCACCGACGCTGCCGTCGCCCTGGGCGTCGCCCATGTCATCATCAACGAGAAGCTCTACGACGAAGAGTACGTCAAGAGTTTTACAGACCTGCCCCTGCTCGTGCGCATGGATACGCTCAAGCTCCTGCGGGCTGCTGATATTCTCAAAGACTACCAGCCTGCGGAGCTGACCAATTACACGAAAGTCCTCAAGCCCGATGAAAGGCCAAGCCCCAATGCTGCTCAAGGCGCCCAGTATATTCCCGAAAAAGCTCGCCAGGAGTGGGGCGACTTCGTCGTGTGGGACGCCGCGACGAACGCCCCAGTTGTGATCACCCGCGACCACGTCGGGAAATTCTTCGCCGCACGCGGCCTTGATCCGGCCCTCGAAGGGTCGTTCACCGTCAAGACGACCGAGAATAAAGAGATCACAGTGCGGCCGGTCTTCGACCTCATCAAAGAGTATTTAAGGGAGTTCACCCCAGACAAAGTCTCAGAAATGAGTTGGGCCCCATCCGAAGCCATCGTCAATCTGGCCCGCCAGATTGCCGCGAACAAAGCCTCGACCCTCCTGTCACACGGCATGGGGCCCAACCATTTCTTCAACGCTGATCTCAAAGACCGCGCGCTCTTGCTCATTGCCGCCCTCACAAAAAATATCGGGCACTTTGGGGGCAGCCCCGGTAGCTACGCGGGAAACTACCGCGTCGCGCTCTTCAACGGCCTGCCCCAATACTTTGCCGAAGACCCCTTTCAGATAGAACTCGACCCGGCCAAGCCCGCGAAAGTCAAATCATACGCCAAGTCCGAGTCGGCCCATTACTATAACTACGGCGACCGGCCTTTGCGAGTGGGCAAGAAACTCTTCACCGGCAAGACCCATACCCCCACCCCAACGAAGTTCTTGTGGTTCAGTAACTCAAACTCCCTTTTGGGCAACGCCAAGTGGGGCTATGACGTCATCCACAACACCTTGCCCAAGATCGAAGCGATCGTCGTCAACGAGTGGTGGTGGACGATGTCGTGTGAGTACGCCGACGTCGTCTTCGGCGTTGATTCCTGGGCCGAGTTCAAACACCCTGACATGACCGGCTCGGTCACCAATCCGTTTGTGCAGGTCTTCCCTCGGACGCCCCTCCCCAGGATCTTCGACACCCGCAGCGACATCGAAGTCTATGCCGGGGTCGCCGAAAAGCTCGCTGAACTCACGGGTGACCAACGATTTAGAGACTACTGGCACTTCGTCTTTGAGAACCGCGTGGACGTCTATCTGCAGAGAATCTGCGACGCGAGCAGCGCGCTGCGGGGCTATTCATTCACGGAGCTCGAAGAGCAAGCCAAGCAGGGCACGCCGGTGCTCAAGCTCCTCAGAACCTACCCCAAGATCGTCGGGTGGGAGCAGACGCAAGAGTCTAAGCCGTGGTACACCAAGACGGGACGATTAGAGTTCTATCGCGAAGAGCCCGAATTTATCGAGCACGGCGAAAATCTCCCCGTCTATCGCGAGCCCGTGGACGCAACCCCGCACGAGCCCAACGTGATCGTCGCCCCGAAAAACTTTTCAGTCTTGAAGCCCACGCCCCCGGAACAGTACGGGCTGCAGCGCGATGATCTTTCTACGGAGACCCGTCAAGTACGCAACGTCATCAAGACCCCAGACGAAGTCGTTCAGTCCCAGCATCCGCGCGCCAAAGATGGGCTCAGATTTATCTTCATCACGCCCAAGTATCGCCATGGGGCGCACACGACGCCCGTGGACTTGGACGTCTTAGCTGTCTACTTTGGCCCCTTCGGCGACATCTATCGTCGAGACACGCGCAGCCCCTGGGTCGGCGAGGTCTACGCGGACATCAACCCCCAAGACGCCAAGGAGCTGGGCATCGAAGACGGGGACTATATCTGGATTGACGCAGACCCCCAAGACCGGCCCTATCGTGGGGCCAAGCCCACAGACCCCGACTATAAGATCGCGCGCCTGATGGGCCGAGCGCGCTATTATAACGGAACACCGCGCGGTGTCATCAGAATGTGGTTCAACATGTACCAAGCGACGCACGGGACAGTCAAGGCCCACGAGACCCGCCCCGACAAGCTCGCTAAAAACCCAGAGACCAACTATCAAGCGATGTTTCGTTACGGGGGCCACCAGAGCTGCACCCGCGCGTGGCTGCGCCCGACGCTGATGACTGACTCTTTAGTCAGAAAGGACGTGTTCGGCCAGACCATCGGTCAGGGGTTCGCCCCGGACATTCACTGTCCCGTGGGCGCGCCTAAAGAATCTTTTGTCAAGATTACAAGAGCCGAGCCGGGTGGGGCAGACTTGAAGAGCCTCTGGCGCCCCGCCCAGTTGGGCTATCGGCCCACCTACGAAAACGAGGAGATGAAGCGCTACCTAGCCGGCGGATTCATCGAAATTGAGTAGACACAACGTGACAGGAGGGACTATGCCGAGCGTTACCAATTGGCAGATCAACCGCCCGATGGAGTACCCCTACGAGGAGTCTCGCCCGAAGAGACAATTTGCCGCGGTCTTCGATACGAATAAGTGCATCGCCTG
>Ga0197143_1001346_pt1 | contig 20918 bp, 22 predicted proteins | sample GBS70_MetaG_FD_148603 | JGI IMG/M metagenome (GOLD analysis project Ga0197143, IMG submission 148603) | Sediment microbial communities from Great Boiling Springs, Gerlach, Nevada, United States - GBS 70_MetaG | ecosystem: Environmental > Aquatic > Thermal springs > Hot (42-90C) > Sediment...
GAGCAAAACGGAGAAATTAATTAAGATACAAAGCAAAAATAAGCTTGATGGCTCTTTCACCTTTAAAAAGCCAAATAATTTTTTGATTACAAGAGCCTATATCTAAAAGCATATATTTTTATCCAAAAATATCTTAGAAATAAACTTTTAGGATAGGTGTCGTAACGATTGTCCGAGCGTAAAACTTCACATGACATATATATTGGCTCTCAAGGCGATAGAGCTTATTACGATGTCTATCCGGAAAAGCATAAACTCGTAATAGATATACATCACCATTACTATCCGTCCAAAAACTTCTTGAGAACTCTTCTAAAAGACATGGATGAGGCAGGAGTACATAAAGTCTGCTTATTCTCTTCTCCTCCACAGAGATATAGCGATATAGAGGATAGTGACTGGAAGGAAATCTTTAGAAATTATGAGGACAGAATAATAGGCTTCGGGACAATTACTCCTGGAAGGCATAGTAATAACCCTGAGCTCGTAGATTCATACTTCTCTAGAGGGTTTAGAGGGCTAAAATTTACTGTACCAACTCATAGATACGACCATGATGGCTTCCTCATTTATTATGAAAAGGCTGAGAAGTACGGTATGCCAATATTATTCCACACTGGTGTGGTGGCGCGTAGATCCGTCACGGAAAGCGAAGATGTGAGTTCATCATACATGCGCCCGGTATATTTGGATAGAATCGCCAGGCTTTTCCCCAAACTTAAGATTATAGCGGCCCATATGGGTGACCCTTGGTTCGGAGAGGCCTTTAATGTATCTCAAAAGAACCCATTATTCTGGCTTGATATATCCGGTAAAGGCATATGGCTGAAAGCTAAAGCTATCAGAGAGCATTTATGGGTTAGATTAAGACCGGAGAAGCTGGTCTTCGGACTTGATGAGCAATCATCACAGTACATGAGACTAATACATGCTTGGGATACATTGTTCTATGAAATGGGTTTAGATCAAAAAACTAGGGATAAAATATTTGGGGAGACAGCTTCCCAGATCCTAAGTATATGAGCATATAGTTGGCATTACAGCATTGCGGCGTAGAAATTGTTGTCGCCCTATACCTAGATAGAAAAATGCCTCAGATACCCCAGGGTTCCTCATCAATCGGGTACTGCAGCCGTCTTCATCGGCAAAACATTAAATATCTCTAAGAGAAAAATAAAGGATTCTATCACCCTGTTACTCCATCTTTCAGGCTCTCTTTAATAACTCTGCTGAGTTCTTCAATGAACTTTGGAAAGTTCTCTTCTGGTATTCTCGCACCAGCTGCTTGCGGGTGTCCTCCTCCACTTCCACAAAGCCTTATAGATATTTGTCGCAGTATTTTGTTTAAGTCAATGCTCTCTTCATGTGTTCTTATACTCATGTCTACAAAGCCCTTCCTCCTCTCGCCAGCTAAACCTACAATTGTACCAGCGGAAGCTTTAGCGTAAATTGCAGCCTTCCCAAGGGAAAATGCTACATCCAATACATAAGCTACATCGCCGTAAACTTGAACTCTATCTCTTAGCTCGCGTATAAATTCTTCCTCCCTCTTGGAGTTTTCAAGAGCCGACTTGAGCAGGCCATCATGTAGGCTCGGCGGCAAGCCAGCTGCAAGGTGATAAACAACACTGCGCTTAAAGTCATGATCCCTTTTATGCCCCTCTAACCCCTGAACTAAAACTCCAGTCTCGAAGTAAACTGCTCTCTTATCCCAGCCGCGTAATAGCTGGTTTATGGTTGGTGTATTATCCATGTAATCAGCTACGGCCCCACATATAGCAACTCTATCTAAAGGCCAAACCAGTTTCCCGCTGAAGAATACATAAGTCAGCTCCGATGCCGAGGAAAAAGCGTTGTGAATAACAGTTCCCGGGATAGATTCCGCAAGAACGCCATCGGGTAGAGGGTGGTGATCTATATAAATAAGATTGCCATGCGAGTTTATATCTGAGAATTTATTCAGTATTTGAGTCACCTTATCCTCTGATATAGCTATATCGCATATTATAGCCGTGTCGTGGGAATCAGCGTTCTCCAAGTCTTCCAGTAGTCCAAATGGATGCGTAAAGAAGACTTTAGCGTCTGGGTTTGCAGCTAAGGCTAGTGCGCCTGAACATATGCCATCGCCATCACTATGCGTAAATATCCACTTAGCCATGGGCATCCGCAAGAAACATTACTTAAACCATTAATTAACCTTAATGTAATGATGGGAGTTCGATTTTCGTGGACGTGAACAACAATCTATTGGTTGGAGCCGTCGCCTTCAAATTTGAGAGCCTACTCTTCATATAGCTTGAGATAGCTGAAGCAGATGTGTTAAAGCCCTAAAGGATCAAGATCCAACAAAACGTGTTGTGTGAACACGCGTGTTTGGGTGAGAGCGATTTCTATAACTCTAAAAATTTATTGCTTAAAGTTTTTCTCAGTCCGATGCCGAAAAATTAGTGCGGGGATTGTAGCTAGGCTTATTAAAAATCCTAAGAAGTACGGTGCATTTGAAACATATTCGGCAACTAGCCCCCCAATCAGTGAACCCAAGAAATATCCTAAGCCTATAAGACTTTCAAATATTCCGGCAGAATAGCTTCTTGAATGGCTCCAATTTTTAAGCATGGTTGATATAGAGGCGGCATACAATATTCCAGATCCAAAACCCATTATTGAGAGCGATATGGACAATAATGGCGTTGTATAGCTGGTGGCAACTAATATTGACGATAAAGCAAGCATTAAAGATCCGGATAAAAATGTATTTTCCTCGCCAATCCTACTCTTAACCCTATAAGCCTCAAGAAAAGCCACTAATCTAAATAAGCCATTAAAGAGCATCATTAACCCAACTTCGCTCGCTGATATACCGAGGTCAACAGCATATGCCGGAAAGAGATTAAAAATTATTCCTCCAGTAAAAGAGAATAGGAGAATCACTATCACAGCCGCTACAACTGAACCGCCATTATTATCTTTTTCTCGTTTTTCTTCTCCATGCACCCCCTTCATTTTCTCCGTTTCTTCTTTTATTGCAACTATGGAGAGAAATGAGAACGTAAATAAGATTATCGATAAAGAGAGAAAAGAGATGCTTAACTCAGCGCTTAGAGCATTAACCAGTAATCCACCAATCATGGGACCTATAATTGAAGCTGAACCCCATGAAAGATTGAATTTTTTAAGGGTTTCGTCAATTTTGTCCCCGCTGACTTCCGCCAGCGATGCCTCGACTTGCGGCCAAAATAATGCTATTGAGCACCACTCTAAAGCCTTAACGGGAATAAGCATAAGAGGGTCTTTGGTTACTGCATAAAAGACACATGACAAACCATAAAGGAGTTCTGAAGCGGAAATTAAGATTTTTCTCCTAGGTCCCTCTAGAAAAAGGCCGAAAAAGAAGGGCATAAATGTATACATTAATCCTCCAACAGCTCCTATTATGCCCAAAAGTGACGGTGTTGCACCCAGATACTTAGCGTATAATGGTACAGAGATCCCAACTATTCCAGCAATCATCTGAACTAGGAAGGATAATGCCAGCAGGAACATTAAGGTTAACCTGTTCTCTTTATGGATCATGGAAATCACGACCGCTTGAGAAATTGACTTAATGTAAACAACTTTATGTAGATTTCGTTGATCTTGGGATAAGCTCCGCTGCATCTAAATTCTAATGTTCCTTAACGTAGATTGGAGAGCAAAATTATCTAAAAAAATATGGGGGGATTGAACAATTTTTTATGGAAAATGCTTTGAGGCTTGCTCTCCACCTATGCCCCAATTGCTCTTCGGTATCTCATGCAATATTACTTGTACATGCTCTGGTTTAATTCCAATTTCCTCGAAGACTTTCGTTATCCCCCTTATGATTATGGCCTTTTGCTCTTCGGTTCTACCAGCCCACATTTCAACTACAACAACAGGCATAGTGTTCACCACCCTATAATATATGGGTCTATCACTTTTTTTAAAAGATCGCTGTTCATCGAAGAAAGAGCCGTATACAAACGTGAAGGCTAGTCCAAGATTCACAGAATACCAGAGCGCTTAAAAATAGAGGTGAAAAAGAAGGGGAAAGAGATTGGAGTGAAACCTCCCTCAGGTAATTTTTAGGCTAATTTATTCTATGGCGATGACTTCGTAGAAGTCTATTTTTGGCACTGTAAATGAGATACCTTTCTCATCTACTGTAAATTTAAGTCTCTTATCCGACCACAATGCTCTTACTTCCTTAGCTGAAGTCACTCCGTATACTTCTACTTTCACATTGGTTGCAGGTAAAATGTTCTCAAATGGTCTACTCATTTCACCTGTAAAGTTAACGAAGTGCACTATGAGACAGTCACCTTTTTTCCTAATAGTTATCTCCAGTGTTTGTGGGGCATTTTCTAAGCTTATGGGGCATGCACCCTTCTTTAATTGGACACTGTTTGACAGAAGAAGCCTATGCTCCCTCAATCTATGCGTCCAGTAACTGGAGTCAAATGCTCCAGCCATATATATGAAGAGTCCCTCGCCATATTTGTTCACGGTTATCGCGGGATGTTTACTCAGTGGCTGAAGGCTCACATATCTCCCAGGCGCCTTCTCTCTAAATGTGGCTATGCTCTCAGCATTTACAGCATGCGATGCGGCTCCCAAAGTTGGAGCGGGAATATCGTCAAGAGCTATTCCCTCTAATAGGGGATGCGGTCTCCTCAGATATATGTAGTCCCATTGATATGGCCCTAAAATTTTCCCAGCAAATTTAGATCCGAAGTACTGGCTTAATGCGAAATCGTTTCTCCTTATTCCATACTCATTATAGAGTGAGGTTTCAAATGTAGCTATGACATGACCACCCCTCTCCGCAAACCTTGCGACGCCATTAACCTCTTTATCAGACATGCATGCAACATTAGGCAACGCTATGGCCTCATATTTCTCAGGTACTACGCCCTCAAGAGCTATGTCGTCGAGGATGTCGAAGGGTATATGAGATCTGAGGAGGGCTTCGTAGAAGCCATAGAATGCATCAGAGAAATTCCTTAGCATTTCAGCTCTACCTATCTTTAAGCCCGGTGGAAGGAAGTCTATTTCTGGGATCTCTGAGCCGTAAAAGTCGGCTGTTTTGCTAGACCAAACCAAGCCAACTTTAGCAGCCGACGCCGTCTTCTCATAATAATATTCATGTTCCTCTATAAACTTCATCATTTCAGCGGCGGCCTCAACGTTTTTCTGCACCGAATACCAGGGGTTAGCGCCATTGGCAACGGTATCAGCTATTAAAAGGCGGACTTCATTCTCGGTTAGAGGATACTTGTCCCAGGGTTTATGGTCGCCTGCGATAAATATTACTGTAGGCAGCCCATTACCTTGAGTTTCAAGCAGCTTAGCGGTTGCACCAGCCTTCCAGTAAGGTACTTCACTTGGACGCGTATAGAAGATGAAGCCGCCTTCAGCGCCAAGCAGATGCTGGTGCTTAGAGAGCCTCCTATTATCCCTGGCGTTAGGCCAAGAAGCCCATAAGCCGCTAGAATTCATATATATTATGGCGTTCGGATTAACTTCTTGAAGAGCTTTCTTACAATCGCTTAAAAATTCGGCTATAGAGTCATACCTAAACTCTAGGAATTTAGCCCATAGCGTTTTCCCCCAGCTTTCCCAACTAGGCAGATCTGCGCCAAACCTCTCCTTGAACTTTTCTCTGCAATATTTGCAGTAGCAGGCTCTTGGATAATAGCAAGGTCCGTCAAGAAATATACCGTCAATTTCGAAGGTCTCTCCAATCTTTCTGATTTGGTTAAAAGCCCATTCTCTATATGGTGAGTTCACGCATGGGCCGACTCTGAAACCATAAAGGTCGTCTACCATGCTTCCATCCTGTCTTCTCTGTATCCATTCAGGATGCTCTTTTGAGAATTCAGGTTGGTGGGCATGAACGTTGAAGTATACAAGCACCCTGAAATTGGCTTTATGTGCCTCTTCTAGATACTTTTTGAAGAAGTCGGCGTCTCCCGGTAAACCGATATGTTCAGCATTAAACCCAAGGCTTCTCTTAACTTTAACGATTTCAGCTGGATCCTTTATTTCGTCTTCTCCTGGAGAACCGGAGATAAAACGTATAGGTTTTTTCCACCATTCATCAGATGAGGTCATTTTAACCCCGCCAATGAATGTAAACATCCAGGTTTATTAAACTTTTATGCTCTAACAAATTTTAGTCTTAAGATGACGTTACTCCGTCGACTTTGCTTTTAGATTTTCAATAGCCGCTCAGCGTTTTTGCAGAGAATCTTCTCATATGTTTTTTCGCTTAAATTCATTCTTTCTAAAATGTTGTGGATCTCAATCTTCTGTGATTTTCGGAGAAGATCTGTGCCAAAAAGTAATTTAGAACTGTTCCTTTCCAAAAATCCTCTAGCGTACTCTGGGTCACGGCTGAGGGCGTTTTCACCAGAGCCAGCTGAGAGATCGGCGTAAATATTTTCATAGCTTTGCAGCAAATACTCTACTTTTCCTCCTGGTTTTACTGGGCCCTTAGGGTAACTGCTTTTATCGCTTGGTTTTATGTCAGATGATATTTCAGCCCACCAATGGGGGCCGTGGGCTACAAAAATAGTTTTATTATATTCCCTAATGACCTTCTCAAATTTTGGTAGGCCGATATCATCTATGCAGCGGTATGCATCTAGGTGCATAACTATGGGTATGCCGATTTCACCAGCAGCCCTGTAGATTCTCTGCATTCTCTCATCATCTATTGGGAGACCAGCTAATAGCTCTCCGAAGCCTTTGCATCCTCTAGACACGTAATCTTCAATTATTGGATAGGGATCAAAGGTGCCCGGATTTCCCCTTCGTGGATCAACATTGCAAAAAGGTATAAATCTATCTTTGTGCTTTCTAACGATTCTCAAGATGCTTTCAGTGGTCGAGTAGAAATCTGTCTCCTCAGGGTTTTCGAGTGGAAGGACGCATGCCATAGAGATCTTCAGCTCATCCATCCTTTTCAGGAGATCCTTGGCGGTGAATCTCGAGTACGCTCTCCATGGTTTCCCTAAATGTGTATGAAAATCTATGACCTTAAACTTAGAAAATACATTGCCTTCAAGGCTTACGGGCAAGCAGGACACCTCTATAACGGCCTTTCTCCGCAATTATGCTTACTATTTTAAGGTTTTGATTATTTTAAGTTTTTGCAGTTTTCTCTAAAATGAGGTGAAGTTTAAAAAATTCTTAAATGCTCAAAAATCTATACTTTGACGACTAAAGGTAGGGGGTTTCATGAGGAAAGTTAAGGTGGGAATTGTTGGTTTAGGCATAATGGGTAGAGTTCATACGAGATCTTATAAAAACCATCCTAATGCGGAAGTTACAGCCGTATGTGATGTAGATGCCGAGAAGGCGAAGGCTTTTGCTAAAGAGTTTTCAATCACAAAAGTTTATACAGATTTCAGGGAGATGGCTGAGGACTCTGAGATTGAAGCTGTCTCAGTCACTACACCTGACTTCCTACATAAAGAGCCAGTTGTAGCATTTGCAAAGGCCGGTAAAGACGTATTATGTGAGAAGCCTCTAGCTACTTCAACATCTGACGCTGAAGAAATGGTTAAAGCCGCTAGAGCCTCTGGCGTTAAGCTTATGGTTGCCTTCCACAATAGGTGGAGTCCACCTTACGCCATCCTAAAATCTAGAGTGGATTCAGGCGAACTGGGCTCTCCTCTATATGCATATATGCGTCTCTGCGACACCCTTTTCGTACCAACCAAGATGATAAGCTGGGCTTCTAAATCATCTGTGATATGGTTTCTGGGAAGCCATGTGGTAGACCTTGTAAGATGGATATTTGGAAAAGAGGCTGAGAAAGTTTACTGCATTAAGAGGGAGGGGGTTCTTAAGAATCTTGGCGTGGAAAGCGAAGACTTTTTCCACTATATTGTTGAATTTCAAGGAGGCGCTGTGGCGTCATTTGAAAATAGTTGGATTCTTCCGGAGAGACTTCCATCAATAGTGGACTTCGCAAGCAAGTTTGTCTTCACTAACGGATGCGTATATATAGACACGCATCACAGCCACGCTATGCGCCTCTATACTCATGAGAAATCTGAGAACCCTGATCTTTTTGCTGGACCTATTGAAGTACACGGCCGGTTAATAGGCTTCAGCGTGAGAACAATATGGCATTTCGTTGACTGTATAATTAATGATAGGAAGCCGCTATCTACAGGCGAGGATGGATTAGCCGTTACAAGAATAATTGAAGCAGCCTTAAGATCAGCATCCGAAGGCAGACCCATAAAAATCTGAAATTCTAAAGTCCCACTTTAATTAGTGGGCTTTAACCTCAATTTTTTTAAATATGGGTGCCCAGAAAACTCAGAGATTTAAGTCATGGGGAGGGGCGTCACTGCGCTTAGGTCAATGCACCAGCTGAGAAGAATCTTCTTCTATCTAAAGTGGCGTACATCTTCTCCCCGGTCTATAAGATTAAACCACTTTCTAATAAAGGGCCATGCGCCCCTCTTATAATATCTATGTCCGCCTTCACCAATGAAGATCTCACATCGATCTGGAAATCCGGCAGTCTCATATATGAGTTTAAGTCTATTGAATGCCTCCAACACATGTTCTATCGGGAAGATCGAGTCCTCTTTTCCAGCGATTGCGCAAAAGGGTCTTGGAGCTATTAAACCAGCGATATCATGCATCTCGCCGAGTCTAAGAACTCCTGGGATATAATTGCAGTCGCAGTGTCGAATTGTCCCAATGCTTCCTATAAATGTGCAGAAGGAGCAGCTTGGCGCCGCGACGCTTATGCGTTCATCACATGCCGCTGCATATATTGATGTGGTTCCGCCGCCGGAGTTTCCTGTAATTGCAATGCGGTTAGGATCTACGTCAGGGCGCTTAAGAGCCCAGTCTATTAGCCGCGATATATCCCAGACTCGTTCGCCTATAGGGGTTCTACCAACAAGCAGGCAGTGCTTAAGCTGAGAGCGGCATGAGCTGACCGCGTCTTTTTCGCATTCCACTCTATCCATGGTTTCGCCGAATCCCCGTGCGGTTGGGGCGATGGCTATGTAGCCTTCTTTGACGGCTTGTACAGCTATGTCTCGTTCTCCTTCTATGATGGCTTTTTCATCACGCTCATTATATGCTATCCCTACGTAGATGTCTGGGTGGTTATGTCCATGAGGGGTGAGCACTAGAGGTAGGCGTCCACTTATATTCTTCGGCTTTAAGAGCCAGAAGGGTAATGGCACTATTGGTTCAACCCAAATATACCATTTTTCACGAATATAATCATCCGTCTCAGTCACGCTAACCCGCTCAGCCCTCAGAACATGACCTCTAAGATCTTCTTCCATATTTGTCAATCCTAAAGATTCTTTCAATTTCAATCTAAAAGCCAGCTGCCATTCCTCCATCTCCTCTCTCGTCCTTGCGCGAAAAGCGAATTTACGCGGCGCCAGCCTATATACCTCTTTAAGATAAGTCTTGTAGTCGAATGAAAAACTGCCCTCAAACAAGCAGTCCACCCCTGAAATCGCACGATACTTAATAGTTAGCCCAAATATAAATAAATGTGTAATGCCACACTACGAAAATATCTTAGATTAAGAGAAAAACTTAATGGATTATAGTTAAGGGTTTTCCTCCCACCTTTTATCTTCAGCAACAGCCTCAACAATATCCGACTTTGCAGATTGATGTGGGATAAGTCGTAACAGTTAATTATCTCCACGGTTTAGTTGCCTAAGATAGTAGTTTGGGTAGTGGTTGCAATGGGGTCAGATGAGGAGCAATTTTATGTTGTAGATGAGGATGATAATGTTCTTGGACATGCGTCTAGAAGTGAATGCCATAGTAAGGGCTTAATCCACAGATCTGTCCACGTGATAGTTGTGAATGATAAAGGCGAAGTCTTTCTACAGAAGCGCTCAATGAAGAAGGATCTTTATCCAGGATACTATACTTGCTCAGCAACCGGGCATGTGGAGTATGGTGAGAGCTATGAGGAGGCTGCTAGAAGAGAGTTGATGGAAGAGCTAGGAATAGAAGCTTCACTAAAAAAGATATGCAAGTTTAGGTGCTTCTCAGATATTGAGCGGGAGATAACAGCTCTATTCGTCTGCAGCCACAACGGGCCATTTAGACTTAATAGTGATGAAGTATCTGGGGGAGAATTTGTAAGTTCAGATGGCATCCGGAAAATATTGGAGAGCGGAGAGAAGAAGTTTGCTTATGGCGCAGTCTTGGCTCTGAAGGTTTTCTTAAAGCACGTTGAGGGAAGCCATATTAGCGGCTTTTCTTCTCAGCCATAAGCACTCTATATCCGCTTTCCCTTGCAAGAACCGTGAAGCCTCCGAAAGTCTTCTCGAACACTTGCTTAAGTCTCTCTCTACCAATTTTAGACTTAACAACAATCTGGAGTGTTGCCCCTTCACACATGTATTTTGGGGCATCAGCTATTATAGTCTCAACAATATCTATTCCAGCGCTTATCGGTGGATTAGATAGGATACAGCTAAAACTCAAGTCTTTAACAGGCTCATATAGGCTCCCGCATTTAACTTCAGCATTAGCTATGCCATTAACCTTGATATTTCTCTTAGCAAGTTTAACTGCCCGTTCATTAACGTCAACCATAACTACGTGTAGGTTTGGGTTTAATGCCGCGGCAACTATGCCAATCGCGCCGTAACCGCATCCAACATCTAGAACATAGCCTCTCTCCGGCAGAATCATATTTTCTATTAGAACCTTTGTTCCAAGATCTATGCGCCTCTTAGAGAAGACCCCACTTGAAGTATAGAATCGAAAATGTCTTCCACGCAGATATATATTTATCAATCTAAGCTTGAGTTTAGAGATGGGCTTTGAGGTAAAATAGTGCTCCACCACATATGTTCACCAAACCGAAATTCAGGCTATTCCTTTATAGCTCCAAGTATCAACGCTAGCAGAGCCATGCGCGTGACTAAACCGTTCTTAACCTGGTGAAAATATCTGGCGAAAGGTGTTGAGTCAACTTCAATCGATATTTCATCAACCCTGGGGAGTGGATGGAGAATTATTAAGTCTTTCTTAGCTTTTCTAAGAATGTTTAAGTCAATTCTATACGAGCCCTTAACTTTAGCGTATTCAGCGGCATCAGGAAACCTCTCTTTTTGGATTCGTGTTACATAAAGAATGTCTACTTCTGGGAGAACCTCCTCTATGCTTGTATGCTCGGATACATCAACTCGGCTCCTTATGTCATTTAGAACCTCGCTGCGCATCCTCAGCGGCTCAGGGGAAACAAGAATCAACTTAACATCATAGAGCGATAACGCATAGGCAAGTGAATGAACAGTTCTACCATACTTTAAATCTCCCATAAGCGCTATTGTTAAACCGTCAATTTTCCCCCTCTCCTCAAGAATCGTATATAAGTCTAGGAGGGCCTGCGTTGGATGTTCCTCGGCACCTGAACCAGCATTTATAATGGGCGTCTCAGCGTATTCCGCCGCGAAGCGCGCTGCGCCCTCAGCTGGATGGCGCAAAACTATTACATCCGCATATTTCTCAATTACACGTACAGTATCGGCTAAATTTTCGCCCTTCTTTATAGAAGATACCTCTGGCTCACTGAAGCCTATTACCGAGCCACCAAGCTTATACATTGCTGTCTCAAAGCTGAGCCTAGTCCTGGTGCTCGGCTCAAAAAACAGCGTAGCCATTATTTTACCCTTAAGCATATCCGAGCCGGCTTTAGCTAAAGGCTCAATCTCTCCAGCAATCTTAAGAATATACTCAATCTCTTCCCTTGTAAAGTCCCTAATCGAAATAATATCTCTCCCAACAAAGTCTGCCGCGCCAATCATCTCCAAAATGCACCTCGAAGAGCCAATATATTAAGATCAATAAAAAAATTAAGCCTAAGATTTATATATTAGATATCAAATTTGATATCAATGGTGATACAATGCATAACTGTGATATGCATCCACCACCCATCCCCCATAAACCATGGAAAAATATGGGAAGACATATCGCCTGCGTTCCAAAAGGCTTCCTGAGATTCCAAGTGCTTAAGCTATTAAGAGAGAAGCCTATGTCTGGGTCGGAGATAATGGAGGCAATTGAAAAAGAGGCTCTCGGCTTATGGAGGCCTAGCCCAGGATCAATTTATCCGCTCCTAGCTTGGCTGCAGGATAAGGGTTATATTAAGGAGGTTCCGAGTGGAGAAGGCGGTATAAGGCGATACACTATAACCGAGCAAGGTATAAAGATGCTTGACGAGCAAATTAAAATGCGGGAAAAAATGAGAAAGATGGCTTTCTTCGCGCCATTTGTTATGTGGGCCGTTCCTCCAAGAATGAGGGTTGATGAATTGCAGGCTTCTTTAAGGAGAGTCATTGTTTCCTTAATGGATTTGAGGGAAGCTCTCGAGGAGAAATTTGAAGAGCAAGCTCTCAAAGAGGCTATTGAAGTCTTAAATAACACCGCTAAGAGTATTGAGGAGATCGCAAGAAGAATTAAAAGAGAAATAAGCCGTTGACCTACGAAAAAAGCAAAACGTTAATAATTAAATTGAAGTATAAGTCTCTTCATGTAGTGGAGGTTTAATGCAATGAGGAGACTTCTTGTAATAACACATTCAGCTGGGTTCAAACACGGTTATTTGCCGGTTGCCGAAGAGATTTTAAAGAAAATTGGGGAGGAATCTGGAAAGTTTGAAGTCACCGCGACAGATGAATGCAACCTCCTAAACCGCGAGGACTTAAAAAGTTTCGATGCTATACTATTTGCAACAACTGGCGAGCTACCGGTATCCGACGAGCAGAAAATGGACTTCATAAATGCTATTAAAAGCGGGAAGGGCTTCATAGGGGTACATAACGCCGCAGACACATTCTATAAGTTCCCAGAGTATGGGAGAATGCTCGGCGGATACTTCCACAGCCATCCCTGGACTCAGGAAATTATAGTTATAGTGGAGGATGGAAATCATCCAGCTACAAGCCACTTACCAAAAAAGTTCATCGTTAAGGAGGAGGTTTACACATTCAGAGATTGGTCTCGGGATAAAACGCATGTTTTAATGAGCTTGGATAATAGCTCCGTTGACTTAAGCAAGGGAACCAGACCTGATAATGATTATGCGCTCTGCTGGTGTCACAATTACGGTGAGGGGAGAGTTTTCTATACAGCATTTGGGCATTTCAAGGAGATATGGTATGAAAAGTGGTTTCAAATCCACTTGTTGAATGGCATATTATGGGCTATGAAGTGCCTTTAAGAATTTAGTTGATTACTCTCCCCAGTCTATTTTTAAATACTCAGTTAACTTTTCCCTCAATATTCTCACCAGCTCCGGGTCATTCCTCAAATATATGTCCGGAATATTAAGTACAATAACCTTGTCTTTTACCTCGGGTTTTAGGGTCAGTATAGCATCTTTATGATAATCCTCCATGACAAATATTATGTCAGCCCAATCAATGAGATCCATTGTTATCCTTCTTCGGGCGCTAGGCCATATACCAGCCGATTTAACTTCAAACTCTCCCCTTTCTTTTAGCAGAGACTCAGCTGTTGGGCTTCGATCAATATTGGCTGTGCACACGAAGAGAACACGCTTAATCCTCTCCATTTTAGGCTCATCTCCAAATAAACTAGACGTTGACCATCAATTCCCTTCCTTATCTCAGAGACTTATGCGTTGCCCAATTTAATTTTGTCGGCTACAGAAAAAAACTTTTCTTCAGATCTTAAAGTCTTGCTTGACGCATTGCCTGGAGCGATATGTTTTCTAGACCATTTTTAGGGAAGGCTTATATTTCTTAAAAAAACCAATATATCATCGGTGTGTTCTCATGAGCGTTGAGGGAGCGATGCGTGAGATTAGAGCCATAGAGGGTCTTATTGGACCATACGAGTATGAGGCTTATGAGGCGAGGAGGGTTCTCACGACACTAAGAGATCTAAAAGATGCTTTGGGAAAAATGGATAAGGAGAGAATAAAGCGGGTTATTAATGAGATTTCAGGTTTAGAGGGTTTGGCAGCACCGTACCGAGGATACGGCTTTGTTGAAGAAGCTCTGCTTCACGCCAAGAACTTGCTCAATGAACTTAAAAAGATTGTCGGCGAGTAACCTAAGCACGCATTTACTCCAAGCCTTTTATCTTTTTTATTAGCCAAACAATCTTTTTAGCAAAGTTCCTAGCTGTTTTTAATCCTTCCTCATCCCTTAGAACATCACCCTTATCTCTTCCGAAGGCTACATTCCAATATGTTGACCCTGGGACAATCATCCCTTGATGGAGAAAGAAGAATAATAGCTGCGCGAAAGTAAAGTTTTGGCCAGCTCTTCTGGCGACAACCAATGGCCCGCCAACCTTGTTCTCGAAGACGCGGCCCCTGGCAATAGAGACATATCCAGCTCTATCGATTAAGGCCATAATCTGCGGTGTTGCTGAGCTGAAGTAGACTGGAGATGCCAATATTATGCCGTCGGCATCAACCATCTTATTAAATATTTCTTGGAAGTCATCTTTGATGCGGCATTCTTTTGTCTCCCTACATGTGAGGCATGCCTCACATGGCTTAATCTCCTTGCCAGCTAACCTTATTAGCTCGACTTGAGCTCCCTCTTCTTCAGCTGCCCTCAATGCCTCCATGACAAGTAACTCTGTGTTACCGCCAACTCTAGGGCTCCCAACTATCCCTATTATACGTATCATGATTACCCCCATATGTTAATAGACTTGATTTCCTTTTAATTCCTAGACCAATTATTAATTTTTTTCCTACACATCTCACAGAAAATACGCGTTTTCCTGTCAGTCATACCTATGTGTAGTGAAAAATGCATGACGCAAAATGGATTGGGACAATGCTTTAAGCCAAGCGTATGGCCTAGCTCATGAACAGCCTCTTTGACAGCTCTTTCTACAAAAAGATTATTGTCTGGATGCTCGCCATAAAAATCCGGTCTAAGCCTAAATAGCGAAATTATGGCAGCTCTACCTGGGCATTGTGCTTCTCCAAATATAAAGTTCATTCTAGGAGCATAAATATCAACGTTGGTGACCCCCAATACTATACAGTTTTCTCCGCTTTTCTCAGTTAACTCTAGAGCATACTCTGATATTTTATTGAGGAGCGGCTCTGAAAGATACTGCTCCCTTAGGCGGCTATAGGCTTCTTTAGGCAGCAATATTACTTCATCCATGATCTTACATGTCCCCACACCGAATATCTCATCTACACCCTTCGCAATAGATTCTAAAATTTCTCTATCAACGGGGCCAACTCTAATTATATAAATTATCATCGCCCCTCATCCTAATACCACATTATATTACAAATTTTTCCCCTGAATTTGGAGCCTTAGCCTCTAAGCCTACTTCCCCCTTAATCCACCTAGCAAATTTCTGGCAATTTCCCTCAGCGCCATGAATTGTGAAGACTATGGGGTCACCCTTAAGCATTTTAATGGTCTCTTTAAGCTCCTTTGCTCCACAGTGAGATGAGAAGTCAAAAAAGCCAACTTTAGCCTTAATTTTGCGAACCTTTCCATCTATAACACATTTACCCGTCTCAAGCAGTTCACGACCAGGCGTCCCAGGAATCTGATATCCAACTAGGAAAATAGCGTTTTTAGACTTTTTCCCAACTAGCTGAACATAATATGACGCCGGCCCACCCTTAAGCATTCCAGCAGGCGCTATTATGACGCCAGGTCTCTTCGCAGCCCTCTTACGCTCCCTCCAATCCTCAACCCAGCTAACCATGTGCATAGCATCCATGAAGAGATTCGGATCCTTAAGAAACTCAAGGTGGCTCATTAATATCCTGCTGGCTTCACGTGCCATACCATCTATAACAGCCGGGTGTTCAAAGTGGTGTGCTGCCAAGATACACGCTATCTCTTGTGCTCTACCAACGCTGAAGGCGGGCACAAGAACTGTACCGCCAGACTCAACAACCTCATTAACGTCATTGACAAACTTTTCTTCAAGAAACTTGCGCTCTGTATGATCCTCATTGGCGTAAGTGCTCTCAATTATAACTGCGTCAAGTTCACCGTAGTTTTGATCCGCCCTTGGGAGGAGTCTAGTTTCTATCGTGTTGAAGTCGCTTGTATATAGTAGGCGTTTACCCTCAGCCTCAATTAAAACTGAGGCGCCGCCTGGAAGATGCCCCGAGTTCAACAGCTGAAACCTTATATCTCCTACTTTAACCTCCTCCCTATAATTAACGCTTATGTAACTCCTGATCATCGAGTTTAACTCTATATACTCAAACGGCAGATAGTAGCCTGATAAGTGAATGAAATCTTTAATTAAGAGTGTTGTTAAATCAAAGTTTAACTCTATTCCATAGACTGGTTTTCTCTCACTGATGTGGAATATTGGTATTGCACCCGAGTGGTCGAGGTGGCTGTGTGTTGCTATTATAGCGTCAACTTCCTTCGGCGGTATATGCATTGGGAAGCCAGGTGCATGATTAAGCATTACACCATAATCAAGTATTATCTGAGTCTTACTGGTCTTCACGGCTACAGCTGCTCTGCCAACTTCCTTAGCTCCACCTAAAAACTTTATCTCCACCAGCAGTCTCCACCATTACTTCTCATGAAATAATATTTAATATTTTTTTAACTTCCATTAATATTTTTAGAGCGGAAATATTAACTTTTCCTGCTCTGAGGATCCCCTAAGTCGTGGGGGCGCACCTGCCAAACCCTCGAATATAGCGTAGAGTGTATTAGCGTTAAGTTGCCCAGCGAAAAAGCGTTAGAGCTCTATATGTAATCCCACCTAAAACTATTGCGAAGATTATTTCGAATACTGTTATTGAAAGAGCATTTTTCCATCCGACTTCCTTGACTAATGCTGCAATAGTTGATATGCATGGTATATAGAACATTGTCACTATTGTGAAAACGGCCATTTGGGTAGGCGTTAAGACGCTGGAGAAATCTATTGTTCCAAGTAGAGCTGAGAGCATTATCAACGTTAGTTCCTTCCTTAACACGCCGAAAATCAATGATATGCCTGTAATAGCTGGTAACCCTAGCCACGCGACAGTTATTGGGCTGAGCGCCGCCGAAATTGCATCCAATAAACCTAGAATCTCTATTGATTCAATGAGGAAGCTTCCAGCAATTATCAGTGGAAACGCTATCTTAATAAACTCAAGTAGCCTGAACCATGTTTGCCTAAGAACCGTTTTAATATGTGGGATCCTATAGGTAGGCATCTCCATGATTAGGGCCGTAGGCTCACCTGGGAGGGCTTTAAAGACTAGTCTTCCAAGCAGGAAGACGACTGTTAGATCGAAGATATATAATGCTAAAGCCCACCCTATGCCCAAATACTGGCCGACGAGCCCGAGGATTATAACTGTCCGCGCAGCGCAGGGAATAAGGGTTGTCACAAAAACTGCGAGAAGCCTTTCCCTCTCAGTCTCCATTATTCTACAGCCCAAGCATGCCGGAACATTACATCCATAGCTAAGCATTATTGGTATAAAGGCTTTCCCATGTAACCCCATTTTATGCATAAATGTATCCATTAGGAAGGCTATTCGAGCCAGATAGCCGGAATCTTCTAGAATATACAGGATTATATAGAATGGAGCTATATATGGAAGTGCAATTGTGACGCCAGCAATAACTCCCTCTATAATGCTCCATATTAATGACCCTGCGGCTCCATCTCTAAAAACATCGTTGATGATGGGCTTAAAACTGTAAAGTACGTCGCTTAATAGTTCTGAAATATATCCTCCAAAAATAAAAACCGTGTAAAATATGGAGAGCAGAGTGAGGATCATTATTGGATAGCCTAAAACTTTATGGGTTGTTAAATCATGAAGCTTCTCCTCAGTCGACGGCTTCAGAGGGGGCACAATCTTCTGAACCTCTCTGACAATACAGGAAGCCCTCTCATATCTCTCGGAAGCTATTACCGATGGACAGGGGTGGCCGTGAATTTCCTCAATTTCAGCAGCAAGATTTTTGGCAGCGGAAACTATTTTGGGATTTATTTTCGATATTTCTTCCTCAATCTCCTTGTCTCCCTCAAGTAGCTTAATCGCTGCATAACGGGGTGGATAATGATACTTGGCCTGCTTAATCATCTCTGTAAGTTTAGATATTCTTTCCTCAATCTCCCTCCCATACTTTATCTCTGTCCGCCTCATTTGCCCCTTCTCAGCAACCTCTATAATTTTGTCTAAAAGCTGCGTGAGCCCCACACCCTTTATTGCGATTGTAGGCGCGACGGGGATTCCCAAAAGTTTCTCCAGTTTCTTCACGTCAATTGATATACCCTTCTTCCTCGCGATATCCATTTGATTTAGCGCCATCACCACTGGAGCTTCGAGTTCCAGTAATTGTAGGGTGAAGAACAGGTTTCGTTCGAGAACCGAAGCGTCAACTACATTCACTACAACGTCGGGTTTTTCAACGGCAATATATCTTCGCGAGATAAGTTCCTCTAAAGAGTATGTTGACAACGAATATATCCCAGGCAGATCGATTATGTCGATAGTATAACCTTTATAGTGTAGGGTTCCCTCAGCCTTCTCGACGGTTTTACCTGGCCAATTACCAATATGCTGATGTAGACCTGTAAGATGGTTAAATATGACGGATTTTCCGACGTTTGCGTTTCCAGCCAAAGCTACAGATATCGTTCTTTTAGACATTTTCTTTCTTCACCACGAAAATTTTCTCAGCTAAGCCTCGGCCTAAAGCTAACCTGGTTCCTCTTACCAAAACCTCCAATGGACCGTGAAATGGAGCCGATCTCACAACCAATATCTCGGTTCCTGGGGTAAGACCCATATCCATTAACCGTTTCTCGAATCCCCATCTATGTCCCCTTCCACAGCCTCCCCTTATCGAAGACACTATTCCAACTTCACCCTCCCTCAACCAGGTTAAGGGTACTTCTTGTCGCCCGTTAGACTGCCGTTCCATATATTTACTTCCTCCTCACCCTAATAGAAGAAGCCATAGACGCGCTGAGCCCATGGCTTCTGTCCCCCACTTTAACGAGAATCAACTCACCAGAAATTTTCATCAAAACTTCTATTGTAGCTCCAGGCACTATCCCCGCTTTAGCGAAATATTCCAGTACATTATATTCTTCCTCAGTTACTTTGATTATTAAGGCGTTTTCTCCAGGCTCCAAGATAGTTAATGGCTGGCTTTCCTCCTCAATAATTCCTCCGCAGTCGGTTGGTATGGGATTTCCATGTGGACAAGTTTTAGGATGCCCCAAAGATTTTTCGAGCCTCTTTACTATATCTCGTGGAAAAGCATGCTCTAGTTTACAGGCAATATCATGCGCTCTTTCCCACTCAACGTGAAGAACATCAGTTAAAAGCCGCTCACAAAGCCTATGTCTTCTAATAACCTGTAAGGCTATCTTCCTACCTTCCTCCGTTAACCTTACGCCCCTATAAGGTTCATGCACTATGTAACCTCTACCCTCAAGACGCTCAAGGGTATTAGTAACGGAGCCTGGAACAACTTTTAGAAGTCTAACTAAATCTTTAGTCCGCGCTATACCATTCCTCTCCTGTAGCCTGTAGATGGCTTCAAGATATTCCTCTGTAGCCTCAGTGAGAGTAGGCTCCTCAATATTTGACATGAATAAAAGTACGACTAATCGTATATTTAACTTTTACTTCATCGAAAATAATTTTAACACAGTATAAAGAATTAAGAGGTGTCTTTAGGCTACTCTAAAAACTATGTGGCTGCTTTAATCTTTAAGGTATGCTTTTTCTTTCCAAAACTTCCAGACGTCGGAAAAGATGAGGGAAATCTTTCGCTTCATCCCTACGGGGATTCACATAAACATGATGCAGCTTTACGAGAGCATGGTTAAAGAGAGAGCGGGCAGTAATAGCGCCGCTGTATGATCTAGAATATCTTCTCTGATACAGCGGGATTTCCCGTAATGACCATTTTGCCTAAAGATGTGTTGACCTCAGCTGATTGCCCGCATGAACTATGCCCTAGTGTGGGGAAGACCCTTATTCTCTTCAATTCTCTTAATGTAAGCATCTTCCAATTTCACTCAGTATTCTCGGAACGAAAATACTGTTTTCTCTTCTTGGAGAAAAATATTAGCTTAAAGATCGATGGTCAACATTTCAACTCCAATTTTTCTCTCAAAAGCTTTCTTTATAAGGAGGTCTGCTAGCTTACTGCTCCAAGAACCCTTCTTAAACATAACAACAATTTTATAAGGGGAAATATATTCTAAAATCCTCTCAGCGGCATAGTCTATAACTTCGCCTTCCGGCGGGTAGGCATATTCATACTGGTATAGCGGATATACTTCAGACAGCTCAACTGGTATAACTCCGAAAGGTGGAGAATAAAAGCATATGTGAAAACTTTTTGGATCTAAGCCAGCAACTTTTTTGCATGCCAGAGAGCAGAGACTTTTAATGCGCTTTCTCCTACGTAGATCTTTGGTTTCTGTGTCCGGTATAAGGAGTAGGGTTGTAGCTCCCTCAGGTGGAGTATATCTTTCCCTTAACCTTTTGGCATGGCGGATCACTTCTGGCCTCGCTAAATCGATTTGAGACCCAAAGAAGAATAAACCTCTTCTTTTTATGACTGGGCTCATCTTCTCAATATAATCACTGTAGTCTCGCAGTTTCTTTAGGGCCTGTAGAAGAGATGGATGACTATGCGCCCTCATCTCAACATACTCCCAAAGTCTTCCCTCCAAAATTGCCTGCTTAATTCTCTTAATTTCAGTGAAACAGACGTAGAGGTTATGTCTGCTGATTTCTATTTCCCTCTCTCTCTTCGGCATCTCCAAGAAATCTTTTAAGCTATGCTTCATGCAGACTGGGCAGGAGCATGGTAGATATTTAAGGTTTTCGAGGCGTATTGTGCCATAATCCATAATATACCGGT
>Ga0197143_1001347_pt1 | contig 20909 bp, 17 predicted proteins | sample GBS70_MetaG_FD_148603 | JGI IMG/M metagenome (GOLD analysis project Ga0197143, IMG submission 148603) | Sediment microbial communities from Great Boiling Springs, Gerlach, Nevada, United States - GBS 70_MetaG | ecosystem: Environmental > Aquatic > Thermal springs > Hot (42-90C) > Sediment...
ATAATACCATTAAATGGAAATTTAAGGGAGCATTGGATGTATTTAGGTTCTATTGGTTTTTTTGTATATTTTTTAAAATTGTTTGATTTTATAAAAAATGAAAGAAAAAGAATAATTTTGATAATAATAATATTTTCACTTTATGGAGTAAGAACAATTTTAAGAAATTATGACTGGAAAAACCCAGAAAATTTTTACTTAAAGTCAATCAAATATTTCCCATATTCACCAAAATTGTGGAATAACCTTGGAACAGTTTATTATGAAAAGGATATGTATTATAAAGCAATTGAATGTTTTAAAAAGTCATTTTCAATTTCAGATATTTCAATTAAGCCACTTTTAGGACTTTGTAAATCATATTTTATGATGGGAAATTACAATGAAGCGGAAAAATACTGCAATATAGTTTTAAAGAGAAATCCAAAAGATGGGACTGTCTATCTTGTTTTAGGTCTTATTTACAAAAAGAAAGGAGATTATAAAAAGGGATTTGAATATCTTTTAAGTTCTCTTAAATATGACCCATATCTATCTCTCACTTATTATTTTCTGGGTAAATGGTATCTTGAAATGAATGATTATAAAAATGCAGAGAAATTTTTTGAAAAAGGAATCATTGTTGACCCTTCTGAATCGTTAAATTATAACGGACTTGGTATAGTAAATCTTGAATATAGGAAAAATTATAATTATGCTTTATATCTATTTAAAAAGGCATATACAATTAAAAAAGATGAACCCAGTTATTTATTCAATATAGGAAAAACATATCAAATTTTAAATAATCATAAAGAAGCAATTTTTTGGTATGAGAAGGGTTTATCTTTACAGCCAAAAAATCCTCAAGTTTTAAATGACCTTGCAATATCATATGCTATAATAGGAGAAAAGGAAAAAGCCATAAATTTATTGAAAGAGGCAATAAAAATTGATAAAAATTTTAAGATAGCAGTTGAAAATTTAAAGGAAATTGAAAAACAAAAATGAAAAAGTTTTTTCAATATTTAATCATATTTTTTTTATCACTATTTTTTGTAAGGGAATTATCTGTTGTTTTTGAAAAATCAATAACATGTGATGAAATTGTTCATATTCCAGCAGGTTATTTTTATGTTAAAAAGGGCGATTTTTTTATTAATTATGCCCATCCTCCTTTATGTAAAACAATTTCAGGAATATTTCTTTCATTTCTTGATATTAGGTTTCCTGAAGATATATATCAAAAATATAGATTTACAGAATGGGATTGGGGACTTGGTATTTTATTTTTCCTTTTTAATAAAGATAAGGTTGAATATATTTCATTTTTGTCCCGTCTTCCTATGATATTTTTAGGAATTTTACTTGGATTTTATATTTATTTATGGGCAACTGATTTATATGGAAAAATTGCTGGGATTTTTAGTTTATTTTTATTTACTTTCTGTCCAAATTTTCTTGCTTATAGTTGCCTTGTTATTACTGATACTGCTGTAAGTTTATTTTTTCTCATGACATTATATTATCTTTGGAAATTTTATGAATTAAATAATAAAAAATATTTAATTTTTTCTGGAATTTCATTTGGACTTGCCCTTTCAACAAAATTTTCTGCATTCTTTATTCTCTCAATTATTGTTTTGATTTTTTTCTTTTATGGAATTATAAAAGGGAGATTCAGGAAAGAAATTTTTTGCTTTTTTATAATCTCGTTTTTAATTATTCCATTTTTAATTCTCTTTGTCTTCTATAATTTCAATTTTTTAAATTTAAAATGGTTTATAGAAGGAATAAGAAGAATATTTAAGGAAACAGTTCAGACAGGACAGGAATTATATTTAAATGGTAAATTTTCAAATACTGGTTTTAGGAGTTTTTTCTTATGGGTATTTTTATATAAAACACCAATTCCATTTATAATTATTTTAGTTCTTTCAATCGTCTTAAAACCAAAAATTGAAAAAAAAGAAATATTTTTGATATTACCAGCAATCTTATATTTTTTAATATCATCTTTTAGCAAAAAACAGGTAGGAGGAGTAAGGTATATATTACCTTTTTATTCATTTTTATATATTTTTGTAGGTAGGATTTTTGCTTATCACTCAAAATTAAAATTAATTCTTTTGTCCCCTCTTATCTTATGTTATTCTTTTGAATCATTCAAAATTCATCCACATTATCTTGCATATTTTAATCAGATTGCTGGAGGTCCTGAAAATGGTTGGAAAAAATTATTGAATATTGACTGGGGACAAGATTTAACTGGACTTAAATCATTTCTTGATAAAGAAAAAAATACAGAAATAATGATAAACCATTTTGGTGTGATACCACCTGAAGTTTATAATATTTATAATTATGAACCATTTTTATATCAAGCATTTATGAGTGTCCCTGAAGAAAAATATCATATAAATTCAGAAAAACCAAAAAAAGAATATCTCGTAATAAGTGTAAATCCTCTTTGTGGCCTTCACTATTCAGACCATAATATTTTTTGGTATCTTAAGGAGACAAAACCTAAAACAAAAATTGGATATAGTATTTTTATTTATGATATAACAGATAATATCTATTTAAGAGAAAAAATTGCTGAAACACTTGAAAAATATGGATATAAAAAACAAGCAGAAAGACAAAGAAAAGTAATTGAATATATAAAGAAAAAGGAAATTGAAAATGAAAAAAAATATTAATTTTATGGTATTATTTTTTCTTATAGTTTTTTTCATAAGAGAATTTCATGTTGCAAATAGAAAATCAATAACATGTGATGAAACAGTTCATATTCCAGCAGGCTATTTCTATGTAAAAAAGGGTGATTTTTATATAAATTTTGAACATCCTCCTTTTTCAAAGACATTATCAGGAATTTTCCTATTATCTACAAAAATTGTTTTCCCAGAAGATTTATATAAAAGTTTAAGAATGAATGAATGGAATTTAGGTATGGCATTTTTTTATTTAAATAGAGATAATGTAGATAAAATTGTATTACTTTCACGACTTCCCGTAATATTACTTGGTATTTTACTTGGATTTTATATTTATTTATGGACAAGTGACTTATATGGGAAAATTGCTGGGATTTTCAGTTTATTCTTATTTACTTTCTGTCCAAATTTCCTTGCCCATAGTTGTCTTGTTACCACAGATGTTCCATTTACATTATTTTTTATTATGACACTTTATTTTTTATGGAAATTTTTTGAGAAAGATGAGATAAAATACTTAATTTTTTCTGGATTTTCCTTCGGGCTTTCATTATCAACAAAATTTACAGGAATTATTCTTATGCCTTTTATTTTAATTATTCTTATTATACTTGAAAAAAAATTACAAAAAAAAGAATATCTTAAATTCTTCATATTATATCTTTTTCTTCTTCCAGTTTTTATTTTACTTTTTACATACAGATTTCAAGGAATTTTAAAACCATTTGAGAAGAAAGTTTTTACAACACACGATAAAGTTTTTTACACATATAAATATTATGGAATTGGAAATTTTATTTTAGGTCTTAAAAAAATAATTTTTGAAACAACAGAAAGGGGCCACTTTAGTTATTTAAATGGTAAATTTTCTCAACATGGTTGGAGATATTATTTTATATTTGCATTTTTATATAAAACACCAATCCCTCTTATAATTTTAATTTTGCTTTCCATATTTATAAAACCCAGAATTGATAAAAGGGAAAGATTTATTATTCTACCGTGTATAATTTATTTTATTTTCGCTTCATTAAGCAAAAAACAGATTGGAATTAGATATATATTGCCATTTTATTCTCTACTTTATGTTTATTCTGGAAGATTACTGGTATATTCTGAAAAACTGAGATTAAAAGAATTGACAAAAAAGATAATTTTTATAATTTCCCTTCTCTGGTATCTATTTGAATCAATAAAAATACATCCACATTATATTGCCTATTTTAATCAGATTGCAGGTGGTCCTGATAATGGATGGAAACACTTAATAGATAGTAATATTGACTGGGGACAGGATTTGAAAGAATTAAAGCAATATTTACAGAAAGAAGGAAATCCAGAATTATTACTTAATTATTTTGGGACTATACTTCCTGAAACATATGGATTAATTTATGAGCCATTTTTATATCCATTTTTTATTTATAATGTTCCTGAAAAAAATTTCCATTTTAATTCTTCTTTTCCTGAAAAAGAATATCTTGCTATAAGTGTTAATCACCTTGTTGTACTTCCTTATGAGGATACAGAAATTTTAAACTGGCTTAAAAAAATAAAACCAAAGAAAAAAATTGGATATAGCATATTTGTTTATGATATTACCAAGGACATAAAAATAAGAGAAAAGATGAAAGAATTGTTTGAAAAATATGGATTTAAAAAACAAGCAGAAAGGCAAAAAAATATTATAGAAAAATTGAAAAGTCATTTAAATGAGAAAAATTTATCATATAAAAAAACAAGTTGATTATTAAATTTAATAAGAAAATTTAAAAAATGGCTTTTTTCTATCCCTGTTGTTTTATAAAAATTCAATATTTTATTTAAAGTAAAATAATTTCTGTATATGTAAATCTGAAAAGTAACAATGCTTATACACTCTAAAAAGAAAAATAAAAGTAAAATTTTAAATTTCTTAAATTCTAAAACCTCCTTTATAACAAAAGAAAATAAAATACAAATAAATGGCAAAAATGTTACATGGGCAACACCACATAAATCTTTTGTTGGATTTACAATTAAAGATATTAAAAAAGTGAAAGGAAGATAGAATTTAAAGAAATTTTTATCAATGTTTAACAAAAAGTTTTCATATTTTTTGAAAATAATAAATAAAAAGAAAATTGATAAAACAAAAGATAAATTTCCCCAGATATTTGAGGAATATAAAGGTAAAATTAAATTAAATATTTCAAACTTTCTATCTTTATAAAAACTAAATATTTTACAGTATTTTTTGGGAATTACAGGGAGTACTGTTTTATAAAAATTATTGAAATCTTTTTCAATCCTTTTGACAAAACTCATATCTTTCTGTTCTAGGTAAGTTGTATTACTTAAAAATGAATTTTTTATGCCATAATTTTTTATTGACCAAGAAAAATAAGTAAAAATTGTTGTAAAAAATATTAAGCAAAATATTAAAAAATTTTTAAAAAATTTTCTTTCAAAAAATGATTTAAATAAAAAATGGAGTAAAATTCCAAGTATATAAGGACCTGCTGAAAAATGGACTATAAAACCAATTCCCAAAAATAAAGATGAGAAAACTAAATAAATTTTTTCATTATTTTTAAAAAATTTCAAATAAAAATATAGTCCACAAATTACATAATAAGCACACATTGATTTTGTCCATGTGTAAGTTATTTGCCTTAAAATATATGGATTTAAAATTAAAATAAAGCAGACAAAAATAAAAAGATATTTGTTTTCAATTTTAAGATAATTTTTACAAAATAAATAAACAGAAAGAATTAAGAAAAGATTTAAAATACTTGATATAATTTGATACTTATAAAAATCTGCACCAATAATTGATAGATAAAAAAATGAAACAATATTAAATAGTGGAGGTCTTGAAGGAATAATATAGCCCATAAATTCAATATTTAATGGTAATTTATGAAGAAAAAAACAAGTCCTTAAATAATGCTCAAACCAATCAAAAAACCAAAGTCCTCCTGAATAAAAAGGAATAAATGACTGATAAAATATTACAAATAAAAATGAGGTTAAAAAATATGTTAAGAGTTTGTTTTCAATTTGAATTTTGTTTTTATAAATCAAGATTAAAGAGAGGATTAAAGAGATTAAAAGAAAAATGCCATTAAATATTGTTGAATTTGCATTTATTATATAGCCAGAAAACCCAATAATATAAAATAAAAAGCAACTTATTCCAAAACTCAACACAAATTTTTCATCATTTTCAATATTTATTTTTTCAACTATAATTCTTCCAGGGAAATATAAGGTGAAAAAAACAAAAAAAGAAAGAGTTAAAATTTCAAAAAAACTTTTCATAAAAATATGATACAATAAAAATTTAAAAAGAGGAAGAATGATTATTGAAAAAATTATAGTTGGTGATTTTTTTACAAATTGTTATATAGTTGGTTGTGAGAAAGAAAAAGTATGTGGAATAATTGACCCTGGAAGTGAAGGAGAAAAAATAAAGGAAATTATTGAAAGTAAAAATCTAAAACCAATAATGATTATAAATACTCATGGACATTTTGACCATATAGGTGCAAACAATTTTTTTGATTTACCTGTATATATTCATAAAGAAGATTTTGAGTTTTTAAAAGACCCAGAAAAAAATCTATCTTCATTTTTTTCTTTTCCATATGTGTGTAAAAATGAAGTTATTAAATTAGAAGAAAAAGATGTTATTAAAATAGGGAATTTGAATCTTTTAGTTTTACATACACCAGGACACACTCCTGGAAGTATCTGCCTTAAAATAGAAAATATTCTTTTTACAGGAGATACTATTTTTGCATATGGAATTGGTAGAACTGATTTTCCTGAAGGAGATGAAGAAAAATTAATAAAATCAATAAAAGAAAAAATATTTATTTTGAACGATGATATTAGAATTCTGCCAGGACATGGAGAAATTTCAGAGTTAAAAAATATAAAAAAATGGTTAAGATTATAAATATATATTTTTCATAAATTCAATATGTTTTGAAAAATCACCAACTTCAAGTAAATTATGAGAATCAGAACCAAAAACAATTTCTACATTTTCAGATAAACATATTTTAAAAAATTCTGGATCAGGGTTATTTGTATGAAAATTTAATTCTGCTTTAACCTTATTTTTACTTAACATTTTTGCCACCTCTTTATATAAATTTTTAGGTCTTTCAAGCCCCTTCCTTAAAAAAAATCTAAATGGATGAGCAAGTATATCTATTTTATTTTCAACAAGTTTTTCTATATACCACATAAATTTTTTTTCAAGTATATTTCTACTTACACAAAATTCATCAGGTATATAATGTATTGCTCCAATTATGATTTCAAAAAATTTTCTATCCTCATCAAGTAATGTTAATTTTCCATTTTTATCTATTTCTGCTTCAACTCCAATCCCTGCTATATCTGAATTTAATGATTTAAATTTTTCTATATAATCTTTTATTCTATCCTCTTTATTTTCCCTCTTCTTTTTTAATATATCAGTGCCACCAAAAAATTTGTAATTCCAATATTCTTCTCTTGATAGATATAATTGACCTGCATGTTCTGTAAAATATACTTTTTTAACTCCAAGCAATTTACACCTTTCAATAACTTTCTCCATACTAACATCTTCTGCACAATAACCAAATTCTGTGTGAGAGTGATAATCAATAAGTTCAACTTCATTTTTAAGTTTTTCTTCCTTTAAATTTATTGTATTTCCAATATCAAAAATAAAATATTTAAAAGGTTCTTCACAAGTAGCAGGAGTGACAAAATAAAAAATTCCATCCTTATTCATTAATTGTATTCCTTTATGATAATGACCACTTATTGAAAGAAAAACATTATTTTCTTTATAAAAAGAGTGAATTTTATGATAATCTTTCAAATTATATGGATAACTACTTTCAATTTCTGGATATATAACATTATGCTGAATTACTATTATTTTTTTATCCTTATGTTTTCTCACCAATTTTTTAAAATATTCTATTTCTTCCTCTTGCCTTATACAAATATCTCCTTCATAATACTTATCCCAAAAGATATAAAATAAAAAGTTATCATAAACAAAAAATCTATTTTCACCAAATATTTTATTGAATTTTTTATAATCTTTATCATGATTCCCAAAGGCAACAAGGACTTTTTTAACATTAAATTCATCAAGTTCTTTTTTTATTTCAATATATTCTTTTTCAGAATTTGGATTTTCTCCATCATCAAGTATATCTCCTACAATTACAACCACATCTATATTTTCATTTAATCTTCTTTTAATTCTTTTTAAAAATTCAATCCCATATTTTGTTTTTCTTTCCGGTATTAAGGAAATTCCATCACTTCTATAATGTAAATCACCAATTAAAAGCACTTTCATTTTTAATGTTTAAAATGTCTTGTCCCAGTAAATACCATTGATATACCAAGTTCATTACATTTCTTTATAACTTCATCATCTTGTTTTGAACCACCAGGCTGAATAATTGAACTTACACCTGCTTTACTTGCTTCAATTATACTATCAGGAAATGGGAAAAATGCATCTGAAGCAAGAACTATTGGTTTGGGTATATCTTTAAAATTGTCTCTCATTTTCATAATAGCAATTCTTGTTGAATCATACCTTGACATCTGTCCTGTCCCAATTCCAAGTGTTTGGTTTTTTGTTGCAATCACTATTCCATTTGACTTAATAAATTTACATACTTTCCATGCAAATTTCAATGCTTCTATTTCCTCTTCACTTGGCTTTTTCTCAGTTACAACTTCAAATTTTTCATAATCAATTTCATCTGGTTTCTGAATTAAAAATCCATCCACAATTGTTCTAAAATCATATTCATATTTTAATTTTTCAGGACATTTAATTACTCTTAAATCAGGTTTTGATTTGAATATTTCAAGTGCTTTTTCTTCATACTCAGGAGCAACAATTATCTCATAAAATTTTTTTATAAATATTTCTGCAAGTTCAGAATCAACCTTTTTATTGAAACCAACAATTCCTCCAAATGCGCTAATAGGATCTGTTTGAAGTGCCTTTTCATATGCCTCAATAAGATTTTTACCTATTCCTACACCAGAAGGATTTGTATGTTTTATTATTACACAAGTTGGCTGTTCAAATTGATTAACAAGATTATATGCACTTTCCATATCAATGAGATTGTTAAATGAAAGTTCTTTTCCTTGAAATACTTCTCTTTTATATTCTTTATCAATAAATCTATACCATCCAGCGATTTGATGGGGATTTTCTCCATACCTTAAATTACTTACCTTTATTAATCGTAAATCAATTTCATCTGGTAAAATTTCTTTTTCTGTTTTCTTAGAAAAATATGAGTATATTAAAAAATCATATCTTGAAGTTAATCTGAATACCTCCTTTGCACACTTAAGAGAAAATTCTACACTAACAAATCCATTATTTTTCTCCATCTGCTCCATAAATTCACTATATAAAGAAGGATTTATTAAGACACAAACATATTTATAATTTTTTGCTCCTGCTCTTATCATTGTTGGACCACCAATATCAATATTTTCAATTATTTCTTCATCTCCTTTCCCACTTTTCAATGTTTCCTCAAATGGATAAAGATTACATACAATTAATTGAATTGGTAGAATTTTATTTTCATACATCTCTCTTAAATGTTCCTCTTTATCTTTTATTGAGAGAATTCCACCATAAATTTTAGGATGTAATGTCTTAACTCTTCCATCAAGTATTTCAGGAAATCCAGTAAATTGACCGACTTCTATAACATCTATACCATTTTCTCTCAATAACTTTGCAGTTCCACCTGTTGATATTATTTCAACATTATATTTTTTCAAAAATTTTGCAAGTTCAACAATTCCTGTTTTATCAGAAACACTCAAAATTGCTCTTTCAATTTTTATCATTTTAAACTCCCTTTTTGAAGATATAATGATATAATTTATATTGAAAATGGTCAATTTATTCAAAAAGGTAGAGAAATTTGTAAATGAAAATAATTTAATAAATGAAAATGATAGAATTTTAATTGCTGTTTCAGGAGGTCCTGATTCAGTTTTCTTATTCCATTTTTTTATATACTTACTTAAGAAAAAGAAAATAGAAATTAAAGTTTCATATATCCATCACCATTTGAGAAAAGAAGCAGATAATGAAGTTGAATTTGTTAAAAAACTTGCAGATTCATTTGATATTGAATTTTTTAGAGGAGATATAGAGATTAAGGAAAAAAGAAATATTGAGAAAAATTTAAGAGAAAAAAGATATGAAAAACTTTTTGAAATTGCAAAAATAAATAATTGTAATAAAATTGCTTTAGGACATACTCTTGATGACCAAATTGAAACAGTTATTATGAATTTTTTTAGAGGTTCTGGAATAAGTGGACTATGTGGAATATTCCCTGAAAGAAAAATTTATCCTTATTCAGAAATTAAAATTATAAGACCACTTTTATGTGTTGAAAAAAAAGAAATTTATGAATATTTAAAAGAAAATGGAATTGAATTTATGATTGATACTTCAAATCTTTCACTAAATTTTTACAGAAATAGAATAAGAAATCAAATTATTCCCTTTTTACTAAAATTCTCTCCATCTCTTAAGAAAAACATATTTAGAATGACAGAAATACTTCAAAAAGAGGAAGAATTTTTAAGGGAATTTACAGAGAAAACTTTAAAAGAAATTTCAGAAGAAAAGGATGGGAAAATTAAAATTGATATGGAAAAATTTAAAAAAATACCTGAAAATATAAAAAGAAGAATTGCAGGATATATTTACAAAAAAGTAAAAAATATTGATTATGTAAATTACAGTATAATTGAAAAAGTTTTAAGATTTATTGAAAAGGAAGGAGAAATAGAGAAAGAAAAACTTGAAAAATTTTTGAAAGGATATAAAGAAGAAAAAAAACAATTTCTTTATAAGATTGAAGTTCCTGGAATAACAGAAATTCATAATGGGATAAAGATATTTGCAGAATTTATTAATTTTTCTGAAAAAATTTTTGAAAATAAGGATAAATTTACAGGTTATTTTGATTGGTCTAAAATAAATGGGGATATAATTGTGAGAAATAGAAAAAAAGGAGATAGGTTTATACCGCTTGGATTTAAAAAAGAAAAGAAACTTTCAAGATTTATGATAGACAAAAAAATACCAGAAAAGAAAAGAGATGAGATTTTAATTTTTGAAAATAATGGAAGAATAATGTGGGTATGTGGATATGAAATCTCAGACCAGTTTAAGGTAGAAAGTAATACAGAAAAAATCCTTAAAATCTCCACCCTTTTTCCCACCTCGGAGGTGGGCTGGCGGGATTGTTGATTGATAAGGTTTTTACGGCCTATGTTTTCAACTTTTCAATAATTCTTTTAACCGCTTTTTTTACTTTATCGCTTAAATTTTCTCCCAAAGATATATTTTCTGGTTGAATGCCAAGAAGATAAATTTCTCTGACTTTTATAAATTTTTTTAATAATGAAATAGAAAAATTATGAGTTGAAATAGTTGTATCCACTATCTCATCTATCTTAAAAATTCTAAAATCACCTGGATACGAATCAAAATTAACTGCATCTATAATTAAAAGTAAATCAGGAGAAATTTTTTTTATTTTGCCTATATAATTTTCAGGTTTATTTTCAGCGTCAATTATAAATAAATTTTCTTTTTTAATTTTCTCTTTCAATTTTTCTGCAATAATACTACCAACCCCATCATCACTTTTCAATCTATTTCCTATTCCAATTATTAAGACCTTTTTTCCTTCATTGATTTTCTTAATAACTCTATCCATTGATTGAAATTTTCACCAGTTTTTGATGAAAGTTTTATGAAATTTATTTGAGGAGATATTTTTTTTAAATCTTTTTCAAACTTTTTAATATTAAAATCAATATAGGGAAGTAAGTCAATTTTGTTAAGAATACATATATGTGAAATTTTAAACATAAGAGGATATTTTTCAACTTTATCCTGGCCTTCTGTTATTGAAGAGACAATTATATTTTTTTCAATTCCAATGTCAAATTCAGCAGGACATATAAGATTTCCAATATTCTCAACAATTAAAATATCTATATCTTCAAGAGGTAAATTTAAAATTCCATTTTTTACCATATTTGCTTCAAGATGACATGCACCACCTGTATTTATTTGAATTATTGGGATATTAAATTTTTCAAGTTTTTCAGAATCATATTTTCCTTCTATATCTCCTTCAATAACTCCAAATCTGAAATCACCTTTTAAAATTTCTATTGTTTTTTCTATAAATGTTGTTTTACCACTTCCAGGAGCGCCCATTATATTAAGTGATAAAATTTTTTTCTTTTTTAAAATATTTCTTACTTCGTTTGCTATCTTTTCATTTTCACTTAATAAATTTTCTTCTATCCTCAATATCTTAATCATTTTTAAACCTCAATTTCTATATCCTCAATTATATATTCCCTTTCAGTTGGAGAAAGAGTTCTTTTTATTTTAATTTTTGCATCTTTATAAACTGGATTGTCTTTAACAATTGAAGAAAAAATAAAATTTAAATTATCTTCATCAAGGCAACTATAAGGATTTATTTTTAAATTTATTTTTAAAACCTTTTTTGCTTTATTTTCCTGACAAATTTTTTCAATTATTTTTAAAAGATTATCAACAACTGAAAACTCATGCATTTTTAACCTTTTTAAAAATTGTAAGTTATTATATCACTCAATCTTTTATCTGTAAATACTTGACTTGCTTAAAACAAAATTTAAACATATGATATAATAGTTTTTGTAAATTTTTAGGGTAAAATAAATTAAAATGGAAGAAAAAATTTTTAGTTCAATAGAAGAGGCAATAGAAGATGTTAAAAAGGGTATTCCATTAATAGTAGTAGATGATGAGAATAGAGAAAATGAGGGAGATGTTGTTGTCGCTTCTGAAAAAATAACCCCTGAAATTATAAATTTTATGGCAAAAGAGGCACGTGGTTTAATATGTGTTGCACTTTTACCTGAAAGAATAAATCAATTGCAACTTCCCCCAATGATTCCAGATAATACTGCTTTACATGGGACTGACTTTACAGTTAGTGTAGATGCTGCTTTTGGAGTAACAACTGGGATATCTGCTTATGATAGAGCATTCACAATTAAACTTTTAATAGATAAAAATTCAAAACCATCTGATTTTGCAAAACCAGGTCATGTATTTCCAATAAAAGCAAAGGAAGGAGGAGTTCTTCAAAGAGCAGGCCATACAGAAGCAGCAGTTGACCTTGCAAGAATTGCAGGTCTTTATCCATCAGGAGTTATATGTGAGATTATGAAAGATGATGGTAGTATGGCAAGATTACCTGATTTAGTTGAATTTGCAAAAAAACATAATCTTAAAATAATAACTATAAAAGACCTTATTGAATATAGAAGAAAAAGGGAAAAACTTGTTGAAAAAATTGTTGAGACATTTTTACCAACTGAGTTTGGAGATTTTAAGTTAATTCTATATAGAGATAAAATTGAAAATAATTATCATATCGCACTTGTAAAAGGTGATTTAAAACTTAAAGATGAGAAAGATAGTATCCTTGTAAGAGTCCATTCCCAATGTATAACAGGTGATATATTCCATTCAAAAAGATGTGATTGTGGTAAGCAATTACATAAGGCATTGCAGATGATAGAAAAGGAAGGTAGAGGAGTTCTTGTATATTTACCGCAGGAGGGAAGAGGAATAGGACTTGTAAATAAGATTAAAGCATACAAACTACAAGATGAAGAAAAACTTGATACAGTTGAAGCAAATATTAAACTTGGTTTCCCACCTGATTTAAGAGATTATGGAATTGGAGCACAGATACTTTCTGACCTTGGCCTTTCAAGAATAAGACTTTTAACAAATAATCCAAGAAAAATAATTGGACTTGAGGGATATGGAATTGAAATTGTTGATAGAGTTCCAATAGAGATAGAGCCAGATACTTATACTGAAAATTATTTAAAAACAAAAAAAGAAAAATTGGGGCATCTAATAGAAATTGAGGATAAAAATGAATAGAATGCCTATAACAGAAGTTGGTGGATTAAAATTATCAAGAATTTTATGTGGGACAAACTGGATTTTAGGATATTCCCATCACACCTTTTCAAAGGATAGATTAATTAAAGAAATAATGGATGAAAAAAGAGTTGTAGAAATATTATGTACATGTATAAAAAATGGAATTAATGCTGTAATGGGTCCTCCAAGTGAATTTCTTGTAAATTGTATTGAAAAGGCAAAAGAAAAAATGGGTAAAGATTTAATTTATATATGCACTCCATGGAAAATTGAAGAAGTTGAATGGGCAAAAGAAAAAGGAGCAAAAATATGTATGCCTCATACTTCTGTAACAGATACTATAGGAATTGATGTTGAAACATATATACAAATTTATAACCCTATTGGATTTTTGTGTAATATAGAGGTTGAATGGATTTATAAAATTATAAATGAAGCAAAAAAGCCAGTAATGATAATAAAACCATTTGCTGGTGGAAGAATAACTCCTTTTGTTGTAAATACTATAAGGGATATAGATATGATTACAATTGGCTTTTCTTCTCCTTATGAAGTTGATGAGGATGTTGAAATTTTTCTTTCAATAATTGAAAAAAGAAAACCAGAATTAGAATATCAAATAACAAGAAGTAAGAAAAGTTTAGAAAAATAAAATGGAGGTAAAAATGAAAATAATTGAAGGTTATCTTGATGCAAAAAATAAAAAATTTGGAATAATTGTAAGCAGATTTAATGAATTTATATCAAAAAGATTACTTGATGGAGCAATTGATTGTTTGAAAAGACATAATGCAAATGAAGAAAATATTGAGATTATATGGGTTCCAGGAGCAGTTGAAATGGTTTATGTAGTTGGGAAATTAACTGAAACTGGTAAATATGATGCAATTATTTGTCTTGGAGCAATAATAAGGGGAGATACTCCACACTTTGAATATGTTGCATCTCAAATAACAAGGGCAATATCACAGGCAAACTATTTGGGGAAAATTCCAGTAACTTTTGGAATTATAACAGCAGACAATACCGACCAGGCAATTGAGAGAGCAGGGACAAAAGCAGGAAATAAAGGTTGGCAGGCGGCACTCTCAGCAATAGAAATGTCAAATTTAAAAGAAAAAATTTGAATTTATTTAAAATTAAGGTATAATTATATTGCCTTGCCCTCTCTCTTGCTTAATGCTGGTAGCATCGCAGCGGGCCGGTACGGGAGTACCGGCCTTTTTATTTTCACTTCTTTAAAAAATATGGAAAAAAATTTACTTCCAAAAAAAATTAAGGTAAAATTAAAGAGGAAAAGGATAAATATGAAAAGAAAAGGGCTTGCCTTAATAGCAGTAATTGTAATGATAATTTTATTTTCCTCTCTTATACTCGCTGTAGTCCTTTCTGCAACAATGGCAATAAGAAGAGCAAATTATTATAAGGATAAATTGATAGCCCTTGAAATAGCAGAAAATGGTCTTCAAAAAATTTTGTATAATTTAAATTATTATGGATATCAAGAAAACAATTCTGGTTCTGATTGGACAAGAGCATCATGGATAGGTTCAAATTTTATTAATCCAGTATCTTTTTCTCTTCCTAAATGGTATAGTGATTTAATTGCAAATAAAGGGCTTACAGAGAATGATTTAACAAAATATGAAACAACAGTCACTTTGCCTGAATATGGAGGGAAAGGAAAATACACTTTATATTTTATTGATGCAAATTCACAAACAAATCCAGAAACAGACCTTGACCTTATAGTTTGTAAGGGAATTTATAGAGGAAGGGCAACAACAATAAGTTTTCTATTAAGAGGAGTAGGTGAAATAAAAAATTATGGAGATAATTATTTTTATGGAGATTTTAAAGAGAAAAATATAAATAGAAGACTTGGAAGTTGTGGAATTCCAGAAGCATTTAATAAACATGTAATATATGCTTATAAGGTAACATTTCCTTCTTCTCCAACAGGCATAAACATTAAAGGGAACATAACATATGCAACAATCACAAATAAACCTACAAATCTTTCACAAGCAACTTGGACAGAAACAAATATTAATTTTTTAGATTATATACCACGTTTTGAAACTGAAATATACTCTTTTGATATACCTAATTTACCACCTACAATTCCTCCTTCCCCCCCATATTCTGGTTATGATGTAAGATATACTAATAATGGAAGAGTTTGTATCCCTCCAACTACTCCAGGGACTCCTGTAAACAATCAAAATGATGGTGTTTATTGGGATGCTGCCAGTAAAACATATTATTTTGGTACAGATGATGGGAGTAATCCTGCAAATTTTACTTCTCAAGGGAAAACCTTAGTAGAGGCAAATGTTATTATACCCAATATCGCAGGAAATGTAACTATAAAAGATTATTTTAATGTAGCAGGTAGTACAACTCCAAATATAAATGGAGATTTAACTATAAATAAATCAATAACAACTACAACCGACCCTGATTTTTGTTTTGAAGTTAGAGGAACATTAAATATTGCATCAGGAATTAATATAAATGGAAATTTTATTGTAAAAGGGCAGCCATTAAATCTTAACATTAATGTGAATGGAAATGTGAAATGCAATCAGGATATTACAATAAATGGAGGAACAATAAATGGAGATGTTATTTCTAATGGTGGGAATATTACAATAGATAATGGAAATATAGGAGGAAATTTAAAAGCAACAGGAGATATTACAATTCAGAATGGAAATATAGGAAAAGATGCTCTTTCAAATAGTAGTATTACAATAAGTGGGGGGACAATAAATGGATGTGTTTTATGTTATGATAATTCTTCAAAAAACCATACAATTACTATTTCAAACAATCCAACAATAAATGCCTCTAATTCAAATTATGATGCTGTGATTTACATTAATAATAGTTATTTTGGAAGTTCAGGGACAATAAATATAATTGGTTCTCCTACAATTACTCTTGGAGAAAAACAGAAAGTTGGCATTTGTATTAGTGTCCTAAATGGTCAAGGCAATATAAATATAAACAATAATTTTGTATTAAAATATTACAATCCTACCAATCCTACTCAACCCTCTGATTATCCATTTAACCAATTTGCAATAGTAAATTATAGTGGTGGAAGTAATAGTAAAGTATCTATAAATGCAAATAACTTAAATTTAAATGGAGCAATATACTCTTTCAATGATATAGAATTTAACAATTCTAACCAGAATATTACAGGATTTCTTGTGGCAGGAAACACATTAACGATAGGAAATTACACAAACATTTCTTACTTTTCTAACCAATATAAAAACAAAAATCCAGATGTATTTAAGGAATTTGTTGGAGGTAGAAGAAAATATTTGCCTGTTGTTGGTAGTTGGAGAATAGAATGGTAAAAAAAGGGCTTACTTTAATTGAAGTTGTTGTTGCTATATTTTTGATTGCAGCAGTTATTGCTACAGGACTTCTTTTACTTTCAGGAAATTTAAATGTTATAAAAAAAGCAAATGAATTAACAATAGCAACTGCTTTAATGCAATACTCAATTGAAGAAATTAAAAATATTGACTTTTCACCAGTTTATTATGATAGATTAAAAGACCAAACTACTTACGGAAAAATTGCAGATGAAATTGAAACCGATTCTCTTTATTATATAGACAATAATCCTTCAGTTTATACTGACTTTACACCAGAGCAATATAAAGCAGATTATAGAGTGATTAGATTTGTCCGTGCCTATGATGGTTCAGGAGAAATTTTACCTTTATCAACTCAGAATTACTATGATAATGCAATGGGTTTAGAATTTATTATTTATATTTTAAGGAGGAAAGGTAATAAGATAGTTTTAAAGCAGACAATTTTTAAGTCAAGGGATGGTCTATATTAAAAAGGAGAAAAATGAAAAAAGGATTAACAGTTCTTGAAATTCTTATTGCTTTAACTATTCTTGTAATTGTTTTTTCTTTAATGACCTTATTTTATGTAAGGGGAGCAAGGACAAGAAATATAATAACTGCATATAATGAAGTAGGTGAAGTTTTATCTCAGATGATAGACACAATTGCAAATGGAAGAAAAGGTCTTTTAGGTTTAAAAGATGCTTCAAATATTTGCTCTAATGAAAATCCATCCTATAAAATTGGCTCCTATACTTTAATCTTTTCAAATGATACATCAAGCGAAACATATATTTATTCAATAGAAGCAAATGATGGAAAAGACACAAGTTTATATCAGACAAATTTACCAAGTTCAAATAAAATTAACTTAAATCCTAATAAAAAAATTTATCTTGTAAGTGGTTCAAAATTTGAATTTTATGATGCTGCTGGAAAAAATATAATAAGTGAAAAATTAAATACAGAAACTACACTTGTTAAAATTATTCTAATAGGGAAATCTACAAATCCTGCAATGAAAAATATGATACCCATGAGAATAGAAACACTTGTCCGATTAAAAAACAAAACCTCCTTCTAAAATCTATCCCATTTTCCCACCTCAGAGGTGGGATGTGGAGATTGTTGAGTGATAAGGTTTTGGCGGAGGGGGTGGGATTCGAACCCACGGTCCGGCCTTTCGACCGGACAACGGATTAGCAATCCGCCGCATTAGACCACTATGCTACCCCTCCTTAACAATAATTATACTTTCTAAATTAAATTCAAGCAACTTTTATAACTATAAGATAGATTGACCCTTATTAATAATTGAAAGTAAAATAAAGATATGCGCCTGTAGCTCAGCCAGGATAGAGCGGTGGACTTCGAATCCAAGGGTCGCCAGTTCAAATCTGGCCAGGCGCGCAAAAAAGGAGATTTGATGGAAAAATTTATTGCTTCTTTACTTTCTCTTTTTATTACACTTGACCCAGTTGGCACAATCCCTTTTTATTTAACCTATACCCATAGTTTTTCAGAAGTAAAAAAACATAGGGTACTTTTTATTTCAATTTCTATCTGTTTTTTAGTAAGTGTTTTATTTCTTTATTTTGGAGAGTTCTTATTCAAATATCTTAAAATTTCATTCAGTGATTTTCTCATAGCAAGTGGTATAATTCTTTTAATCTTTTCAGTTACTGAATTTATTGGTGCAAGTCAATTTAAAGTAGAAGAAGAAATGGCAATAGTTCCACTTGCAATTCCTTTACTTGCTGGTCCTGCTTTTTTAACAACAATTTTAATTTCAAAAAAATTTTATGGGACCCTAATTACTTTAATTTGTCTTTTTTTAAATCTTTTTTTTGCTTATGTCATCCTTTTTTATTCTCAAAAGATTTCTCATTCAATTGGGAAAACAGGTATAAAAGGACTTATTAAAATTCTTTCACTTTTTCTTGCTTCACTTGGAATAAAATTTATAAGAGAGGGCATAGAACAGATAATAAAATTTTAAAATTATGTTTTAAAACCCATTTTATGGTAAAAGATAAATTATTAAAAAATCATTCTGAAAAATAATTTGCCAATTTTCCCTATCTTTAGAAAAGAAATAAAACTGATTTAGGTATAAATTGTTTAAACTTTTGGGATAATAAAGGACTGCATTAATATTGATTTCTTTAAGTTTTTTTCTAATTTCATTACTTGATAAAGAATTATTAAAAATAAAAAAAACCTCTGGACTCCATACGGGCACAATTTCAAATTTACTATCAACAAGAATTGAATGAGCATACGCATTGTCAGAAAGGATTCTTGAAACTGGAACTTTAAGATTATTTAAAATTTCGGGAAGAAAAATTTCGTCCCCAACATTTTCAATTTTATAAGAAAATAAATATTTAAACCACTCTTTATTTGGAATTTGTGAGGGGTGAGTTGGATAAAATATTACAAAAGGGATGCTTCTAAGACATAAAAGAATTATAAATACGATAAAAGTTATATAAATTCCTTTCTTTTTCTTTTTTAACCAAGAGATAAAGCCAGCACCACATATACTTAAAAAAATTATCCCAGGCAATAAAACTCTGATACTAAAAATTTGAGTTACTGTATACTTTATAGAATGAAACCATAAAAATGAAATTAAAAAAGTATTTACAAGGATAATCATTCCCTTATTTTTGAAAAACAAAATTGAACCTACAAAACCTGTAATTATGGGAATAAAAGCATATCTAAAAAGAAAGTTTAAAAAATATTTTAACTTTTCTAAATTTATTATGAGAATTTTTTCATAAGTTTTTAAAATCCCTCCAATTATAGGATTAAAATAAAAAAATTTTATTGGTAAACTATAAAAGGGATTTCCTGTTAAAATCCATGTCCTTAAATACCAAGGAAATGATAAAATGAAAACACCTAATAAATAAAAAATAATTTTTTTAATATCAGATTTTAAAATCAGAAAAGTCAAAATACCACAAATAACAAAAGCCCATCCGTATTCCCTTGAAAGAATTCCTAATGAGGTAGCAAAACTAGAAACAACTGAATAAGAAACTTTATTTTCTTTTTGAGAAACATAAATAAAATAAATTGTTGAAATAATTGAAAGTGTAATATATCCTACTTCCTGTCCAATAAAAATAAAGAAAAAAACAAAAGGCATAGAGAGTAAAAGCAATTGATTTATAATTGAAGTTTCCTTATCAAATAAATTTTCAGAAAAGTACCAACTTATAACAAAAATAGATAGCAACTGTATCAATATTAAAATTGAGGTCAAAGATTTTAAAACGTTTCCGGCTACGCAATAGATATAAAAGTAAGAAAAAGAAACCATTGGAGGGATTGAATCCGGATAAAAATAAATTTTAAAATGTTCGGGGGTAAAAGGAGGATAATATGAGAAATTTTTCATTTTTAAAATTCTTTCAGCAAGGAAATGCCACCTAAAATTTACATCCGGACCAAGAAGGGGTGCTTTCCAAAGGCGAACAAAAATCAAAAAGAAAAAAATAAAATAAGGCAAATAGTTTAAAAAAAATTTTTTAAATGAAGTAAATTTAAAATAAAAATTTAATTTTTTTTTCTTCAAAGTCAAAAATAAGTATAGGCAAAAATTTACAAAAATTAAAGAAATAATGATAGAATGAAAGTCAATCGGTATATGAAATAATTGAAGATAAAAAACGATTTCAAAAAGCAAGACACTGGAAATAATAAAGGAAGCAACAAAAAAATCTGAAACTTCAAGAATATTTGAAATTAAAAAACCAGAAAGGAAAAATCCAAATGGAA
>Ga0197143_1001348_pt1 | contig 20899 bp, 20 predicted proteins | sample GBS70_MetaG_FD_148603 | JGI IMG/M metagenome (GOLD analysis project Ga0197143, IMG submission 148603) | Sediment microbial communities from Great Boiling Springs, Gerlach, Nevada, United States - GBS 70_MetaG | ecosystem: Environmental > Aquatic > Thermal springs > Hot (42-90C) > Sediment...
GCGCCGGGGCGGGGTGGCCGTGGCCAGCTACGATTCGGTGGCCACCATGGAAGGGGGCGAAAAGATCATCAAAACCGCCCTGGACAATTTCGGCCGCATCGACATCCTGGTCTGCTGCGCCGGCATCTTGCGGGACCGGATGATCTTCAACATGACCGAAGAGGAGTGGGATGAGGTCATCCGGGTCCACCTTAAGGGCCACTTCACCGTGATGAAGCCGGCCTCGGTCCTGATGCGCCAGCAGCGCTACGGCCGCATCATCACTTTCAGCTCCTCCAGCGGCCTTATCGGCAACACGGGTCAGGCCAACTACGGGGCGGCCAAGGCCGCCATTGCCGGCCTCACCCGGGTGGCCGCCCTGGACCTGGGCCGCTACGGGGTGACCGTAAACTGCATCGCCCCCTCGGCCAACACCCGGATGACGGCCACCATCCCCGACCGGGCCCGGCAGATTCGGGAGCAGCTGGGCCTGGCCCGGCCCCGGTTTGAGATGAGCCGGGAGCCCGAGGACGTGGCCCCGATGGTGGTTTACCTGGCCAGCGAGGAGGCCGGCTGGATCAACGGGCAGGTATTCTACGTGGGCGGCGGCATCGTGGCCCGGGCCCACGACGAGCGGCCCATCCGCCACATGTGGAAGCCCGAGCGCTGGACGGTCCACGAAATCGGGGGCCTAATCCGGTCCCAGCTCTTCGACCCGACCTTCGTCTCGCCGGGCCTGCCCCGGCCGGAGGCCCAGCCGCCGCAGCCGGCCCCCCAGCCCCAAACTTAAACCCGGGCCCGGGCCGAACCCTTCGCCCGGGCGGCCGCCGACTTTAAAGTCGGCGGCCGCTAGTCTTCGGGGTCGTCTTCGTCGTCTTCCCCGAGCTGTTCTAAGAGCCGGGCGGCCCGGTTGTAGCCGATGCGCAGTTTGCGCTGGAGGAAGGAGACCGAGACCCGCCCGTGCTGGCGCAGGAGCTCCCGGGCCTCCTCCAGGAGCTCGTCTTCCCGGTCATCCTCCGGCCAGCCCTTAACGTTCAGCAGGTCGGCCACGTACTGGGGCGGCCGGTTCGACTGCCACCACCCGACCAGCCGCTCGATCTCCGCGTCCGAAACGAAACAGCCCTGAAGGCGGATGGGCTTGGGGGCATCCCCCGGCAGGAAAAGCATATCGCCCCGGCCCAGCAGCTTCTCGGCCCCCACCGTGTCCAGGATCGTCCGGGAGTCCACCTGGGAAGAGACGGCAAAGCTTATCCGGGATGGAAAGTTCGCCTTAATAAGGCCGGTCACCACGTCCACCGACGGCCGCTGGGTCGCCAGCACCAGGTGGATCCCGGTGGCCCGGGCCAGCTGGGCCAGCCGGCAGAGCAGTTTCTCCGTCTCGTCGGGGGCCAGCATCATCAGGTCGGCCAGCTCGTCGATGATGAGGACGATATACGGCAGGGTCGGCTGTTTCTCCCGGACGGCCCAGGCGTTGTAGGCCGTGATGTTCCGGACCCCCACCTCGGCAAACCGCCGGTAGCGGTTATCCATCTCCCCGGCGACCCACCTGAGCACCCCGATAACCTTGTCCACCTCGACCACCACCGGGGCCAGCAGGTGGGGCACGTCGTTGTACTGGACCAGCTCCACCCGCTTCGGGTCCACCAGAATCAGCCGGACCTGCTCCGGGGTGTTGTGCAGCAGAAGACAGCAGACAATGGAGTTAAGGCAGACCGACTTGCCGCTGCCGGTGGCCCCGGCGATGAGCAGGTGGGGCATCGCCGCCAGGTCGGCCACGATGGGCTCGCCGGCCACGTCCTGGCCCAGGGCCAGGGCCAGCCGGGACTTGGCCGCCAGCCGCCGGAACTGGGGCGTCTCCACCACCTGCCGGAGGGTGACCAGGGTGGTGTTGACGTTGGGCACCTCGATGCCGATGTAGGGCTTGCCGGGAACCGGCGCCTCGATCCGGACCGAGGGCACAGCCAGGGCCACGGCCAGGTCCTCCTCGAGCTGTTTTATGCGCCGCACCTTGACCCGGGTGCGGGAGACCTCCTCGACCCGGACCTTCGGGTTGCCGTCCTTGTCGTACTTGATCCGGCCCTGGGCATCCCGCTCCTTGACGATGCGGGTCTTCACCTCCCAGCCGGGCTCGATGCCGAACTGGGTGACGGTCGGCCCCTGGTTGACTTCCACCACCCGGGCATCAACCCCGTATTCGGCCAGCTTCTCTTCGATGAGGCGCACCCGTTGGCGGTTGTCCATGGCCACCGCCTCCCCCTCCCGGCCGGGTTCCAGCAGGTCGATGGGCGGCAGGGCCGGGTTGGGCTTTGGGGCCCCGGCCGAAACGATGGCCGTCCGGACCCGCTCCACCACCGGGACCGGCTCCGGGGCCGGGACCGTCGCCGCCGGGACGGCCGGCCGGGGCCGCCGGGCCAGCACCCGGGGGGCCTGGCGGGCCGCCCGGACCCCCACCCGCACCAGGGCCCGGCCGGTGGCGAAGGTGGCCCGCGGGTGCAGGAGCACCGCCCCGAACCCCCCCAGCAGCCCCAGCCGGACCAGCCCCACCACCGGGTTGGGGCCGAAGAGGGCGGCTCCAAGGTGGCCGCCCAGGGAGACGCGGCCGAAATCTACCCCGGCGAATTTCAGGCCGGCGGGGTAAACCCCGCCCAGAAGCACCCCCAGGGCCAGGGCGAAGGCCTCGGCCGCCAGGGCCTGCCGCAGCCGCACGGCCTTCGGCAGGCGGCCGTCGGCCAGCCGCCAGTAGGCGAGGGCCCCGCCCAGCAGAAAGACCGGGGGCAAAAGGCCCACCTGGGTCACCGCCCAGCCGAAGGCCCTTAAAATCAGCCCCCAGCCCGCCCAGAGGGCCACCCCCAAAACCACGGCCGCCCCCATAACCCAGGGCAGTCGGCCTAAAACCCGCCCGGCCGCGGCCAAGGCCGGCCGCCGGGCCAGCCGAAGGCCGGCAGGCCGCCGCTTTCGGGCGCGGATTCGGGTTCGGGCAACCGCCATCGGTTAAATCTCGACCGGTACCGAGAGGATGAGGGGCCGGGCCCTGGTCTCCTGATAGACCAGCCGCCCGAGGACCTCCTTCACCTTGGAGTTTATAAAACTCCAGTCGGCCAGCCGGTCCGAGCGCCGGTCCAGGGCGTCCATCAAGACGCCCCGGGCCCGGTCCAGCAACTCCTGGGCCCGGCCGTCGGCCCCAAAGCCCCGGGCGATGATATCCGGCTTGGCTAGGACCCGGCCGGTGCGGCGGTCCACCGTCACGATGACCACCAGCACCCCGTCGGCGGCCAGCCGCTGCCGGTCCCGCAGCACCGCCGGGCCCAGCTCCCCGAGGCTGTCCACGAAAACGTAGCCCGAGGGAACCTTCCCCGCCACCCGGGCCGTCCGGTCGGTAAGCTCCAGGACGTGGCCGTCTTCCAAGACGAAGATGTTGTCGGCCGGAATCCCCATGCTCTGGGCCAGCCGGGCGTGGGCAAAGAGCTGCCGATACTGGCCGTGGATGGGGACGAAAAACTTGGGCTTGAGGAGGGCCAGCATCAGCTTAAGCTCCTCCTGGCTGGCGTGGCCCGGGACGTGGACGTCGGCGATCCGGCTGTAAAGGACGGTGGCCCCCTGCTTGAGCAGGTTGTCGATGGTGCGGTTTATCGCCTGCTCGTTCCCCGGGATGGGCGAGGCCGAGATCACCACCGTATCCTGGGGGTGGACCTTGATGCGGTGGTCCCGGTTGGCGATGCGGGCCAGGGCCGACCCGGGTTCCCCCTGGGAGCCGGTGGTGAGCAGGGCCAGGGCCTTGCGGTCGTAGCGGTTGACCTCGTCGGCGTGAATCATCACCCCGGGCGGGGGCGTAAGGTAGCCCAATTCGGTCGCCACCTCGACATTCTGAACCATGCTCCGGCCGAAGATGGCCACCTTGCGGCCGGTTTCGAAGGCGGCGTTGATAACCTGCTGAATCCGGGATATGTGGGAGGCGAAGGTGGCCACGATGACCCGGGCCGGGGCCTGGGCCATCACCTGCAAGAGGGCCCGGGAGACCACCGCCTCGGAAGGGGTGTAGCCCGGCAGGTCGGCGTAGGTCGAATCCGAAAGGAGGCAGAGGATCCCCTCACCGCCCAGCTCGGCCAGCTTGGCAAAGTCGGTGGGCTTCCCGTCCACCGGGGTGTGGTCGAACTTAAAGTCGCCGGTGTGGACGACCGTTCCCACCGGGGTGGTGATGGCCAGGCCCACCGAGTCGGGGATGCTGTGGTTCACCCGGAAGGGCTCCACCCGGAACACCCCGACCTGCACCGGCTCCCGGACGGTCAGGGTGTGCAGGGTGCACCGGTCCAGCTGCCGGTGCTCCCGAAGCTTGACGGAGATGAGCCCCAGGGTGAGGGGGGTGGCGTAGAGGTGGACCGGCCCGAGCTGGGGCAGAATGTACGGCAGGGCCCCAGTGTGGTCTTCGTGGCCGTGGGTTATGACGATGCCCCGGATGCGGTCTTTATTCTGGGCCAGGTAGGTGATGTTGGGAATCACCAGGTCGACCCCGAGCATCTCCTCTTCGGGGAACATCACCCCGGCGTCGACCACCAGGATGTCCCCGTCCCATTCAAGGACCATCAGGTTGCGGCCGATTTCGCCGAGGCCGCCGAGGGGGATTATTTTAAGTTTGCCCGAACTCGCCATCAAAAGAAACTTAGCTGACGGGGCTCCGGGCCGGCGGCGGGGGACTGCCGCCGGACCTCGGCCAGGATCTGGGGAAGCCTTTCAAAGTCCTTTATGAGGGGCTCCTTAAACCTTTCCTGGTGCAGGGCCGCCGCCGGGTGAAACATCGGTATGATAACCCGGCCATTGACCTGGTGGGGCTGGCCGTGAACCTTGGTGATGGACTGATTGGGTAGAAAGAGGGCCGTCGAATAGCGGCCCAGGGTAATGACAACCCGGGGGTTTATGATTTCGATCTGCTTTTCGAGCCAGGTCGAGGTGCACGTCCGGATCTCGATGGGGGCCGGGTCCCGGTTATTGGGGGGCCGGCACTTGACCACGTTGGTGATAAAGACCTCCTCCCGCCGCAGACCGGCCCGGGCCAGAAGTTCGGTGAGGAACCGTCCGGCCGGCCCGACGAAGGGGCGGCCCTGCTGGTCTTCGTGGTAGCCCGGGGCCTCCCCGATGAGCATGACCTCGGCGTCGGCCGGCCCCTCACCGGGCACGGCCTGCCTGCGGTGGGCCGCTAAAGGACAGAGGGTGCAGGCCCGAATGGCGTCGGCCAGCTCGTTAAGAAGTTCGGCTGCCGTTTTCACTTTTCTCGATTATACCCCGGACCGGGAGGTCCCGTCCAATCTGTTTGCGCCCTGAGGTTGGCCGTGTTAGAATAAATTCGGTAATCACCGGGAGGGACGGAACGTTTGCGCGACTACGAGCTGGTATTTATCCTTCGCCCCGACCTTGAAGATGAGGCCGTTCAGGCTTTCACCGACCGGGTGGCCAACCTGATCCGGGAGTACGGCGGGGAGGTTAAGAAGGTCGAGCCCTGGGGTCGGCGCAAGCTGGCCTATTTTATAAACCGCTACCGGGAAGGCTATTATGTCCTCATCCAGTTCGCCCTCGGGGCCCGGCGGGTGGCCGACCTGGAGCGCTGGCTGCTCCTCAACGAGGATGTGATCCGGCACCTGGTTGTGCGGCTGGACGAGGCCGCCCGGGCACCTTCGGCGCCGGCCCCGGCCGAGCCGGCGGCCGAAAAGGAGCCCGGCCCGGAAGTGGAGGTTGGGGCGACTTCGGCTGGCGAGGAGTAGGTTCAGATGGCGGGCTCTTATTGCAAGGTGATTCTTGTCGGGAACCTGGGCGGCGACCCGGAGCTCCGTTACACCCCGGAGGGGCTGCCGGTGGTGACCTTCAATGTGGCCGTCAACCGCCGCCGGCGCCAGGGCGAGAACAACTGGGTGGAGGAGACCGACTGGTTCCGGGTGACGGCCTGGGGCAGGCTGGCCGAGACGTGCAACCAGGTGCTGAGCAAGGGCCGAAAGGTGCTGGTGGAGGGGCGGCTTCAGACCCGCACCTTCCAGGGCTCCGACGGCCAGACTCGAAAGTTCGTCGACGTCATCGCCAGCCAGATGGTCCTGCTGGACCGGCCGCCCACCGCCGAGCCGGGCCTCGACGAGGAAGAGGCCGTCGAGGCCGAAGACCTGCCATTTTAAAAGCGGGGTGAGACCGTGGCTGAAGCAACCAGAACGACCCGAAGGGCCGAAGGCCGCCGCTACATTCCCCGGCGCAAGCTCTGCCCCTTCTGCACCGAAGATATCGACTACATCGATTACAAGGATGTTGCCCGCCTGCGGCGCTTCCTTTCGGACCGGGCCCGGATCGAGCCCCGGCGCAAGACCGGCGTCTGCGCCAAGCACCAGCGCCGGCTCGCGGTGGCCATCAAGCGGGCCCGCCACCTGGCCCTGCTACCCTTCACCCCCGAGCACATCCGCAAGACCGGCGGCGTCGGCATCCGGGCCTGAGCGGGCCCCGGGGCCGGGCCGCCCGTTAGCCCGTGGCTAAGAAAACCGCCCCCAGTCCGCCCCGCCCCATCGGCCGGCGGCTGGCCGCCCGCTGGGCCCGGGAAAGGCGCCTTCAGCGGCTAGCGGTGGCCGGCATCGCCGCCGTGCTTCTGGTGGCCCTGGGGCTTCCCGCCTACGCCTTCTACCGGGAGTACGTCGCGATGGGCCTCGAACCCATCGCCCGGGTCGAGGACCGGGTCCTCACCATGAACGAGTACTTAAAGCTTCTGCGCTACCGGGACTACCTGCTCCAGCTACAGGCCGGCCCCGGGGCCGCAAGCCCCTTCGGGGACCCGGTGGCCATGCAGCGGGCGGTTCTGCCCACCCAGGTGGTCTTCGACTGGGTGGACGACCAGGTCGTCCGGCGGGAGGCCGAAAGGTACGGCCTTACCGTCTCCCCCGAAGAGATAGACCAGGCCCTCACCCAGGATTTCACCCCCCAGGGCCCCGCCGCCCAGCCGGCAGACCCGGCCGAGCTCCTTAAAAACTTCCTGGGGCGCACCGGCCTTTCCGAGGCCGAATACCGGGATATCGTGGCCGGCCGCCTCCTCCGGCAGAAGCTGGACGCCTTCGTCCGGGAGCAGGTTCCCACCGTCGCCGAACAGGCCCACGTCCAGGCCCTCGTCTACGATAAGCCCGAGGATGCCGAGCAGGCCTATAGCCGGCTGCAGGCCGGGGAAAGCTTTGAGGCCCTGCTGGCCGAGCTTCCCGCCGGGCAGGGCGGGGACCTGGGCTGGTTTCCCCGGGGTGTCCGGGATGCCGAATTCGACCGGGTCGTCTTCGACCAGCTCCAGCCGGGCCAGTTCAGCCGGCCCTTCGCCACCGTCGAGACGCCCCCCGGCGATATAAGCGGCCTGCTTAACCCCCAGCAGAAATACTACATTGTGCGGGTGGTGGGGCGGGACCCCGCCCGCCCCATCGACCCGGACAAGCGGTCGGTCCTCCAGGAGCGGGCCCTGGGCCGATGGCTGGACGGGCGCCGGCAGAACTACCGGGTCGAGTACCTAATAACCTCCGAAAAACAGCTCTGGGCCACCGGCCGGCTGGAGCGGGAGCGCCGGTCCCGGACGGCTAGCCCATAAGGCCGAAGGTCTGGGCCGGCGGCTCGGCCCCCTCGTCTTCGATGTCGGCCAGGGCCCGGCGAAGCTCCCCCCGCTCGGCGAGCTTTAAAAAGGCGTCCACCACCTGGGGGTCGAACTGCCGGCCCCCCTGGGCCTCGACCTCGGCGACGGCCTCTTCCCAGGGCCAGGCCGGCTTGTAGGGCCGGACGTGGGTTAAGGCGTCGAAGACGTCGGCCACGGCCACAATCCGCCCCGGCAGGGGTATCCGGTCCCGGCTGAGCCCCTGGGGGTAGCCCTTGCCGTCCCAGCGCTCGTGGTGGGAGAGGGCGATCTGTTCGGCCAGGCGCAAAATGTCAAAGCGGCTGCCGCTCAGGATGCGGGCCCCGATGACGGTGTGGGCCTTCACCACCTCGAACTCCTCGGGGGTGAGGCGGCCGGGCTTGAGCAGGATCCGGTCGGGGACGGCGATCTTGCCGATGTCGTGGAGGGGCGCGGCCCGCTCGATCAGCTTCACCGAACCGGCCGGCAGGCCCAGCTCCCGGGCAATGAGGGCCGAGATGCGGCCCACCCGCCGGGTGTGCCTGCCGGTGGCGTCGTCCCGGTACTCGGCCGCCAGGGCCAGCCGCTCCAGGATCTCCAGGCGGGCGGCCTCCAGGTCCCGGGTGCGTTGCCGCACCCGCTCCTCCAGCACCTGGTTGTGGTGCTGAACCTGCAGGCAAAGCAGGCGGGTTTCCAGCAGGTTTTTGACCCGGAAGAGGATTTCGGTCCGGTCGAAGGGCTTGATAACGTAGTCTTTGGCCAGCAAAAGGAGGGTCCGCTCCCAGATGCCCAGGTCGGCTCCGGGGACGACGGCCAGGACGGGAACGTACTCGTTCTGGGGGATCGCCCCTTGAAGCCGCCGCAACAGGTGGGCCCCCTCGGCGTGCAGGGTCTCCAGGTCCAGAATGATCAGGTCGGGGTAAAAGCGGTTCTGAACCGCCAGGAGGGGCAGCTCCAAATTCGGGGCCGTAAGGACGCTGGTGTAGCCTGCCTGCTGAAGGATCGCCTGGAGGGTCCTGGTATCGGCCTGGTTGCGGTCGATTATGAGGATTCGGGCCCTGACAAGCTCTTCAAAGTGCATCCGTTGCTCCCGCCTAAAATACTGCGACCTCGCAGACCATCCCTAGGACCGGCCTAATATCACCAATCGGCAGCAAGGAGCCTTTTAAACAGGGGGCAGAACCACAAACAGAGGGAGCTGGACCGAACCGGCGGTCCTTCCCCGGACCCTTGGGGGCAACCGGCGAAAAGACGGCCACCTTTAAACCTCTAAGCTCCGCTCCGGCGCAACCGCACCACTAGCTTTTTAGCACCAAAACCTTGGAAAGATCAAGCATTTTGGGATAGGAATTTTGTGCGAACGAATAACCCCAACCGGCGTGTGCGGCAATTGTAGTAAATTAATTGTGCTTTGTCAGCAGGCTTTAGGGTGGGGGTTTTAGCCGCGGTGACCGGCGGATGGGGTTAGCTTAGCGGGGGCCGGGGGTTGCCGGCTCCAGCTCCACCCAGCGGTCGGCCCAGGCCTGGAGGGCCCGGACCACCTCCTCCAGCTCCCGGCCCTTGGGGGTAAGGCTGTACTCGATCCGGACCGGGGTGGTGGGAATCACCCGCCGGACGATTATCCCTTCCCGTTCCAGCTCCTTGAGCCGCTGGGAGAGGAGCCGGTCGCTGATCTCCCCGATGTAGGCCCGGATCTCCGAAAAGCGCCTGGGCCCGCCCAGGAGCGACCGGATGAGCAGGGGCGTCCAGGGCTTGGCCAGCATCCGGACCGCCCGCTCGTACCTGGGGCAGAAGTTAAGCACGTCCATAACGTTATCCCTTGACATATTATACGCCATTATCTAGAGAGCCTTTGCCGACCCCGAGCAATGGCTATTCCCCAATCGAATTGCCCGCACATGATGGCCAGGCCTGTCTGGATCCGGACAGCTAATCCACAGATTGACTATTCGCAATATTGACGCCCGGCGGGGGGTCCTTTTATAAATCTTTCCAGAAGCCGTGCTTAGCCTTCAGCTTTTTCGGGAACAGCCCGACCTGGTTCGGGCCGGCCTTGCCCGCCGGGGCGAAGACCCGGCGGTGGTCGACCGGGTCCTGGCCCTGGATGAGGAGCGGCGCCGGCTTACGGCCGAGGTCGACCGGCTCCGGGCCCGCCGCAACGAGGTGAGTCGCAAGCTGGGCAAGCTGGCCGAGAAGCCCCCGGAGCTCATCGCCGAGATGCGGGCCGTCGGCGACCGGCTAAAAGAGCTGGAGGCCCAGCTCGAAAAGGTCGAGGCCGAGCTTACCGACCTGCTCCTCGCCATCCCCAACCTGCCCGACCCCTCGGTCCCCGACGGCCAGGACGAGCGGGATAACGTCGTCGTCCGCGCCTGGGGCGAGCCCCGGGCGCCCGACTTCCCCCCCAAACCCCACTGGGAGCTGGGCGAGCTTTTAGACATCATCGACTTTGGGCGCGGGGCCAAGCTTTCGGGCAGCCGCTTTTACGTCCTTAAAGGGGCCGGGGCCCGCCTGCAGCGGGCCCTCATCGCCTGGATGCTGGACGTCCACACCAGGGAGCACGGCTACACCGAAATCTACCCGCCTTACCTGGTCCGGCGGGAGGTTATGGTCGGCAGCGGCCAGCTCCCCAAGTTTTACGACAACCTTTACCACGACGACGAGGACGACCTCTGGCTCATCCCCACCGCCGAGGTCCCCCTCCTTAACCTTCACCGGGACGAGATTTTAGAGCCCGGAACCCTGCCCCTTTACTACGTGGCCTACTCGGCCTGCTTCCGCCGGGAGAAGGCTGCCGCCGGCCGGGACACCCGGGGCATCAAGCGGGTCCACCAGTTCGACAAGGTGGAGATGTTTAAGTTCGTCGAGCCGGCCGCTTCTAACGAAGAGCTGGAAAAGATGGTCCGGGATGCGGAGGATATCCTCCGGCGGCTGGGGCTTCCTTACCGGGTTGTGCTCCGGTGCGTGGGGGACCTGGGCTTTACGGCGATGAAGGGCTACGACCTGGAGGTCTGGGCGCCCGGGGTGCAGGAGTGGCTGGAGGTCTCTTCCTGCAGCAACGTGGGCGACTTTCAGTGCCGGCGGGCCAACATCCGCTACCGGCCCCAGCCCCGGGCCCGGCCCGAATACCCCCACGCCTTAAACGGCTCCGGGGTCGCCCTCCCCCGCACGATGATCGCCATCCTGGAAAACTACCAGCAGCCCGACGGAAGCGTGGTCATCCCCGAGGTGTTGCGCCCCTACCTCCACGGCGAAGGGGTGATCCGCCCGCCCCGATGACGCCGGTCGGCACCGTGGTCGCCGCCCAGCTCTGCCCGGGCCACCGCCTGCCCATGGCGGCCCGGGCCGAACTCCGGGCCGTCGCCGGCCTCGGCCTCGAAGACGACTTCCACGCCCGGGGCGGCCGGCGCCAGGTGCTCCTCATCGACCTGGAAATCCTCGAGGCCCTCGGCCTTAAGCCTGGCCAGGTCAAGGAGAACCTGACCGTCCGGGGGATCGGCCTTCAGGGCCTGCCGGCCGGCACCCGCCTGCAGGTGGGGTCCGAGGCCGTCCTGGAGCTCACCGGACCCTGCACCCCCTGCGCCCGGATGGACGAAATCCGCCCCGGCCTTCAGGCCGAGCTGGCCGGCCGCCGGGGCGTCCTGGCCCGGGTGGTGAGGGGCGGCTTAATCCGGGTCGGCGACCCCGTCCGGGTCGTGCCGGATTTCACACCGTAAACTGCTGGCGCGGGCCGGCCCGCCGGCGTAAAATTAAGGGGTCCCGTTGATTCGGCCGGGCCGGGGCCGGCCACTGCCCAGGCCGAAGACGGGCGGGGACCAAGCCCCTGAAGGAGGGCCCGGATGAGAATTTCGCGGTTTTGGGCGCTTTTAATCCTGGCCGTGCTATCGGCGGCCGGTTGTATGCCCCAGCCGGCAACCCCGGCGCCGCCGGCCGGCCCCAGCGGCACCCTCGTCTACGGCACCACCGCCGAGCCGAGCCGCCTTAATCCCATCGTCGGCCCCGAGGTCCACACCAAGGCGGCCCTCGACCTCATTTTCGACCCGCTGGTAGCCGTGGACGACCAGCTGGCCCTCATTCCGGCCCTGGCGACCCGGTGGGAGATATCCCCCGACGGTCGCCAGTACACCTTCTATTTGCGGCAAGGCGTCCGCTGGCACGACGGCCGGGAGTTCACCGGCGACGACGTCAAGTTTACCCTGGATACCATCCGGGACCCCAACGTCAAGGGCACCATCGCCAAGACCGACTACGCCGGAATCCGGGAAATCACCCTGCCCGACAAGTACACCGTCAAAATCACCCTTCAGGCCCCGGATGCTTCTTTCCTCTCGAAGCTTACGGTGGGGATCGCCCCCAAGCACCTGCTGGAAGGCCAGGACCAGCTCAACACCCCCTTTAACCGCAAGCCGGTGGGAACCGGTCCTTACCTCGTTGAGGAGTGGGCCTCCGGCCAGCAGCTTCGGTTTAAGGCGAACCGGGACTACTGGGGGACCAAGCCTGGCATCGAGACCATCATCTGGAAGTTTCTTAAAGATTCCAACATCCTCACCGTCCAGCTTCTGAGCGGGGAGGTGGATGCGGCCGCCGTTCCCAGCACCGACATCGGCCGGGTCCGGCAGGAGCGCAACCTAAGCTTCTTCGAGACCCTGGGCTTTAACACCTACGTCGGCTTTAACAACGAGCATCCCCTTTTCCGGGACCGGCGGGTTCGGCAGGCCCTCAACTACGGCCTGGACAAGCAGGCCATTATCAACGGCATCCTCGAGGGGCAGGCGGTTCCGGCGACCTCGGAGATTTTGCCCAACACCTATCACCACAACCCCAACGTCAAGCCCTGGCCCCGGGACCTGAACCGGGCCCGGTCCCTGCTGGCCGAGGCCGGCTGGCGGCCGGGGGCCGACGGCATCCTGGAGAAGGACGGCCAGAAGTTTAAGTTTAAGCTTCTTACCAACTCCGGGGACAAGGTTCGGGAGGAGGTCGTCCTCTTTATCCGCCAGCAGTGGCGGGAGCTCGGGGTCGACGTGGAGCCGGTCTTCCTGGAGCTGAACACCTTTATAAACGACTACGTGCTTAAGAGCAATTTCGAGGCCATCTTTATCGGCAGCTCCGTCAACGTCGACCCGGACTTTTTATACCGCCGGTTCCACACCAGCTCCATTGCGGCCGGCCACAACTTTCTGCGCTACAGCAATCCCGAGCTGGACCGGCTCTTAGAGCAGGGCCGGCTGGAGGCCAACCCCGAAAAGCGGCGGGAAATCTACTTCCGGGCCCAGGAGCTTATCTACCAGGAGGCCCCGTCCATCCCCATCTTCCACCCGAAGGTGGTCTACGCCTTCAGGCCGCAGATTTCGGGGGTAAAGCCGTCGCCGATAAGCCTCTGGTGGAACGTGGAGGAGTGGCGGCTACGCTAGGCCTTCCTCGAGGACGACCGCCGTAATGAGGCGGGCCGGCACCAGCTCAAACCCCGGCTCCGCCGGGGGACGGGGCGGCCCGGGCAGAAGCTTAAAAGAGGTCGCCACCACGTAAAGGGGCGCCCCGCGCCCGGCCAGGGCCTCGGCCAGGCTGAGGCTGGGGGCCCCGTTGATAACACTGCCGTCGGCAAAGACGGCGTCGGCCCCGATGAGCCCCACCGGCCGGCTTAACTTTTCCAGGGAGGTTATAACTTCGGCCCCGAGGACGGCCGCCGTCCGCCGGCCGATGGGGTCCTGGGGGTCGGTCACCCAGACCCAAACCCGAGCGCCGTCCCGAAGCCGGTAAAGCCCGACGGCCTGAACCACCTGGGAGCTGTAGCTGGCCGTGACCACGTCGGCGTCGGGCGGAAGCAGATGGGCCGCCCGCCGGGCGGCCCTTTCGGCGGCCTCCCCCAGCTCGGCCAGGAGCCGCCTTACGGCTTCGGCCGTGAGGCCGCCGGTCCGGGCCAATTCTTCCAGCCGCCGGCCCAGATTTACCAGCACCCCAAAATCCGGCCTGGCCGTCCTAAGGAGCCGGGCGGCCTCGGCCGGGTCCTTAAGCCCGCCGGCGGCGATATACTCCAGGGCCCGGCGGGCGATTTCGGTGGCCCCGGCGGTCCGGTCGGCTAAGATCGCCTCCAGGTCGGCGGTCATCTTCCCCAGTCCGGTATAATATGTCGCCGGGTGAGTATTCGGCGGGCGGCCCGCCTTGACGGGGGCCGTCGGCCCAGCTAACATCATAGTGCGCAGTATTGCGTGAAGGGAGGGTCGTGGGATGACGGCCAACAGCCTTAAGACGGTAGTTCTTCTGGCCCTGCTGGCCGGCCTGCTGGTTTTCGCCGGGCGGGTGGTCGCCGGGCCGACGGGGATGTTCGTTGCCCTGGTGCTGGCCCTCTTGATGAACTTCTTTGCCTACTGGTTCAGCGATAAGGTGGTCCGACTGATGACGGGGGCCCGGGAGCTCCCCTATGAGGAGGCCCCGTGGCTGCACGAGCTGGTGGCCGACCTGGCCCACCGGGCCGGGATCCCCAAGCCCCAGGTCTGGCTGGTGGATGCCCCCCAGCCCAACGCCTTTGCCACCGGCCGGGACCCCAGCCACGGGGTTGTGGCCGTGACCACCGGCCTGCTCCACCTCCTCAACCGGGATGAGCTGGCCGGGGTAATTGCCCACGAGCTGGCCCATATCAAGCACCGGGACACCCTGATTCAGGCCGTGGTGGCCACCATCGCCGGGGCCATCACCTACATCGCCCAGATGGCCCAGTGGGCGCTGTTCTTCGGCGGGTTCGGCCGCTCCGATGAGCGGGAAGGGAACGGCCTGGGAGAGCTGGCGGCCAGCCTGCTCTTCGTGCTGCTGGCCCCCATCGCGGCCCTCATAATTCAGCTGGCCATCTCCCGGGCCCGGGAGTATGAGGCCGATGCCGGCGGCGCCCGCATCTGCGGCGACCCCCTGGCCCTGGCCGGCGCCCTGGAGCGGCTCGAGGCGGCCAGCCGTCTCGTCCCCATGGAGGTGAACCCGGCCGCCTCCCACCTGTTCATCGTCCAGCCCTTCAGCGGCGAGGGCCTGCTGGGCCTCTTCAGCACCCACCCGCCCATCCGGGAGCGGGTTGCCCGGCTGCGCCGGATGGCCCTGGGCACCCGCCGGTAAGAATGCTCCTGCGGGAGCTGGGCCTTTACCTGCTGAGCCTGGCCCTGGGGGCCGCGGCCGGCGGGGCGGTGGGCTGGGCGGCCGATTCGGTCCTGCGGACCCAGGGCTGGTGGTTTGTGGGCATCTTTGCCGGGATGCTGGTGGGGGCCTTCTTCGTCTACACCCGGCTTTCCCGGGTCGGCCCGGCCGGTTAGGCCGGCTGGCCCCGCCCAAGGTCTTTACCCATAAGCACGTAGGGTTTATCCACCCCCGGAAAGCGGATGCCGGCGGCCAGCAGAATCCAGCCCCTCCGGTCGTAGAGCCGGCGGGCCGGCGTGTCCCCCGCCAGGGTTGAGAGCACCGCCCGCCGGTGGCGGATGCCTTCCAACAGCCCGTCGTGGAGGGCTGAGCCGATTCCCCGGCCCTGCTCGGCCGGGAGCACGGCGAGCTGAACGATTTCAAAGGCGTCTTCAAGCCAGCCCGGCACCAGGTTGGGGTTCAGATGGGCCGCCAGGGTCTCCCACCACCAGCTGTCGGGCAGCACGGTATAGCCGTAGGCAAAGCCCAGCACCCGGCGCTGGCCGGGGTCCAGGGCCAGGCAGATTCGGAACCCGAGATGTCTGGCGTGGGTGACGAGCCGGCCGCTAAAGCGGGCGGCCTCCTCCGGGCCTTCAAAGTAGGGCGGGCCGGCGAAGGCTTCCCGGAAGACCTCAACGATACCTTCCCGGTAGCGGTGGGCGATACCGCGGCCGCCTTTGAGGATTTTCACCGGCCCGGTTCTTTGCATTATGCTCGGACGGTGACGGATCGGGTAAAATAGCGACAGTTAAGACCGTGGTAAACCGCCAGATCGGCCGTGAGCAGGTCGTGCCCGGCGTCAGCCAGCTTAAGCTGGCCGACGATGAAATTATGCACCTTTTCTCCATTAATATCTACTTTGTCGGGGACGGCCCAATAGCCGTCGTTGATTCGGGCACCGGGGCCCCGGAGCTGACCCGGGCCATCCTGGATGCCTGGGAGGCCGCGGGTTCCCCCGAGGTGGGGGCCATCCTGCTCACCCACGGCCACCCCGACCACACGGGCGGGGCCTGGGCCCTGGCCGAGGCCACCGGGGCCCCGGTTTTCATCCACCCGACGGATGCCCCGTCCGGCCGCCCCACCCGGCCCCTCGCCCACGGCCAGCGGTTTCGTTTCGGCACCGTCGACGTTATCGCCCTACACACCCCCGGCCACAGCCCCGGCCACGTCTGCTTTTACCTGCCGGCCCGGCGGCTGTTGCTGAGCGGCGACCTCATCCTGGGGGAGGGAACGGTGGTGGTCCGGGATATGGCCGCGTATCTGACGTCCCTGGAGCGCCTCCTCGGCCTGGATGTAGACCTGATTGCCCCCGCCCACGGCCCCCTGGTGACCGACGGGCCCCGGCGGATTCGGGCCTATATCGAGCATCGGCTGATGCGGGAGCGGCAGATTCGGGAGGCCCTGGCCGGCGGCCCGAAAACGGCGGGGGAGCTAGTGGACCTTATATACCAGGGCCTGGACCCGAGGCTCCGGCGGGCGGCCCTTACCAATGTGGAGGCCCACTTAAAGAAGCTGACGGCCGAGGGCCGGGTCCGCCAGTTCGAAGACGGCCGCTACGGCCTCGCCGGGGGGCGGCCGTGAACATCTCCGTTGAGGACGGCTTTCGGTTCGGCTGCGGCTTTATCCTGGCCTGGGTCGTTTTCTTTATTCTGGTCGCCATCGCCGTCCTGGCCGTGCTGGTCGTCCTGAACCTGGTGGGGACCCCCGTAAGCCTGCCGCCGGTGGCGGTCCCCCCGGCCCCGACCCCCACCCCGGGCTAATCTCCCGGCGCCGGGCGGCGGACCATGTGGTCCCGGACGCCCCCGGCCGGGAAGGCCGCAATCCCCAGCAGCAACCCCAACCCCGCAAAGGCCAGGGGGAGCAAAAACACGGTGTGGAGGGCCTCGGCCAGGGCCCCCTGAAGGGCCCCGAGCCGGCCGGCATAGAGGCTTCGGGCGGCGGGGTCCAGCAGGTTGCGGACAACGGCCGCCGGGTCGGTCCCGGCGTCCGGCAGCTGTCCGGCCAGCCGGGCTTCGACTTGCAGGTTAAGGAGGGCGCCCATGAGGGCCACCCCGAGGCTTCCGCCGATGGTCCGGCTGAACTGGTTAAGGGCGGTGGCCACCCCCCGCTGCTGCCAGCCGACGGCATTCTGAATCGAGATGAGGACCGGCGTCGAGGTGAGGCCCATTCCCAGGCCGACCAGGGCGACGTTGGCCATCACCAGGGGGAGGGGCGTGCCGGGCCGGAGGAGCTGAAGGGCGGCCGCCCCCAGGGTCGTCGCCCCCAGTCCCCCGAGCAGAACCGGCCGGTAGCCGAAGCGGAGGATGAGCCGGCCCCCGGCGATGCTGCCGACGGGCCAGCCGATGGACATGGGGGCCAGGACGGCCCCGACGCTGAGGGGGCTTCCGCCCTGGGCCCCCTGGACGAAGAGGGGAATAAAGCCGGTGGTGCCGAACTGAACGGCCCCGCTCAGAAGGCTCACCAGGTAGCCGACCCCGATGAGGGGTCTGCCCAGCAGTTTAAGGGGGACGATGGGCTCGGGGGCCCGGGTCTCGGCCAGGATAAAGCCCCCGAGGAGGACCAGGGCGGCCAGGTAGAGGACCGGGCGGCCGGGATTCTCCAGGCCCAGGAGGAGGGCGCTGATGCCGCCGGTAAGGAGGGCCGCCCCCAGGAAGTCGACGGCGTGGGGCCGGCGGGCCACCTGCTCGTGGTAGGTGCGGCCGAGCATGAGCAGGGCGGCCAGGCCGATGGGAATGTTAATGTAGAAGACCCAGTGCCAGGAGGCGACGGCGATTATGAGGCCCCCGAGGCTCGGGCCGACGATGCTGGCGGTGCCCCAGACGCCGCTGAAAAAGCCCTGGACCCGGGCCCGCTGCTCCACCGGGAAGAGGTCGCCGACGATGGTGAAGGTTATGGGCTGGATGGCCCCGGCCCCCAGGCCCTGGATGGCCCGGAAGGCGATGAGCTGGACCATCGATTGGGCCAGGCCGCACAGGGCCGACCCGACCAGGAAGAGGACGATGCCGAAGACCAGGACCGGCTTGCGGCCCACCATGTCGGCGATGCGGCCGTAAAGGGGCACGGTGGTCGTGGAAGTGAGCAGGTAGGCGGCGATGAGCCAGCTGTAGAGGGAGACGCCGCCCAGGTCGGCCACGATGGTGGGGAGGGCCGTCCCCACGATGGTGGCGTCCAGGGCGGCCAGGGAGAGGGTAAGCATCAGGGAGGCGACGACGAGGGCCGTCTGCCGACGGTCCAGGGGGCTGCGTCCGGCCGCCGGCCTGGCCGCCGTATTCGGGTCCATGCTTCCGGGCTCCCTTCAGGGCAACTAAAACCATTATACGAACCGACCAAAGTTGCAAGGCGGCCGGCCGGACCCCTAGAATAGTAGTCGGGAAGGGGTCTCGGACGGTTCGCAAGGGCATCTTTCTACTTTTTGCCGCCGTCGGGGCGGTTACCGCTCTGGTCTACCTGGCAACGCCGGCCGGGGATGGGCTGCTGTCGTGGGCCCGGCCGCAGCCGGCCGACCCAACGCCTTCGGGGGGCCGGCCCAGCCCGGCCGGTTCGCCGACGTCCACCCTCAGGTTTCCGGTAGTTTCCGGCCACCCCGGCCCCCAGGCCGCGGCGGTTCGGCCGTCCCCCACCCCAAGCCCGCGGCCTTCGCCGACGCCCGTTCCCACCCCACCGCCGCCCCCGCCCACCCCCGCCCCCCAGCTTCCCCCCCGGCTTCAGGGGTTGCCCCCGTCCCCGTATAAAAGGCTGGCCGACTACCCCCGGCCGAAGCCCGACTCCGGCTACGGGTTCCACATCAATGCGGCCGCCTATCCCCCCGACCCGGTGGTCTTCGACCAGCAGATCCTGCCCAATTTAAAGGCCCTGGGGGCAACCTGGGTGACGGTCTGGCTGGCCAACGCCTCCCCGGCCAGCCTGGACTATGTCAAGAAGCTTATCGACAACGGCTTTGAGGTGGTTCTGCGCTACCATCCCGTAATACCGCCCCCCCACCCCTATTACGTCCCGGACCAGAACGAGCTGGCCCAGTTCACCCGGCTGGGGGTCCGCTACATTGTGACGGGCAACGAACCGAACCTCAAGAACGAAAACGTCGACGACCGGGTCCATTCCCCGGCCGAAATTGCCCGGCAGTGGGTGGTTTCCGCCGACCGGATCAAGGCCGCCGGGGGGATACCCCTCCTTTACCCGATGTCCTCCGGACCTTCGGGGATGGAGATGCTCCGGGGGATGCTGGAGTGGATGAAGGCCAACAACGCCCTGGATGCCCTGGACGGGGCGGCGGTGGCCGTCCACAACCGGCCGTTAAACAAGCCCCTCGACCTCATCGACGACTCCTCCTTCCGGACCTACGAGCTGGTCGACGACCTTATCCGGCAGTACCTGGGCCGCAGCCTGCCCATCCTGGGGACGGAGGCCGGCTACACCTTCGGCGACCTGGTCGACCCCAGGTTTCCCCGGGTGACCCCCGAGGACCACCTGAACGGTAACCTGGAGATAATTTCCGGCTTCCGGGACGGCCGGTGGCGGGACAGCCTCTTCTGCCAGAACTTCTGGATCCTGAGCGGCTTCGGCACCCGGACCTTCTTCGCCGACTGGTGGATTGAAAACCCCCTCTACTTCGGCCGGGACCTCCCCATCGTCGAGGCCTTAAAGAACCTGCCCAGGTTCGAGCGCAGGTTCCAGTCGCCCGAATTCCGGCGCTGAAAAGCCCGGCCGGTGTGCTATCCTCGTTCGGAAACCCTGACGCGGAGGCCCGCAGTCGGAGATGGAACGGGAGCTTTACTACGAAGTTTTAATCGTGGGCGGCGGGAATGCGGGGCTTTGTGCGGCCCTGGCCGCCCTGGAGGCGGGGGCTTCGGTGGGGATAATCGAAAAGGCCCCCCGGGCCGAGCGGGGCGGAAACAGCGCCCTTACGGCCCACATGCGCTTTGCGTATAACGGGGTCGAGGACCTTATCCCCCTGATGGATAACCCCGCCGAATACGACCTCAAAATCTTAGCCGAGCGGGCCCCAAGGCACACCGAGGCCGACCTTTGGGATGAGGCCATGCGGGTGACCGAGGGCCAGGCCGACCCGGAACTTTTAGAGACCCACGTCCGGGAGTCCTACCGGACCGTCCGCTGGCTCCGGGAAAAGGGCCACAGCTGGGTTCCGGCCGTGGCCAATCCGACGGCCGGATTCCCCCTGATGCTTAACGGGGGCGGCTACGGCCTTCAGCAGCGCAACTTTGCCTATCTGGAGCGTCAAGGGGTCCCTATCCACTATGAGACGGCGGCCACGGAGCTTATGGTGGACGGTCGTGGCCGGGTGGTGGGGGTCCGGGCCCTCGACCCGGAAGGGTACGTGGTCTTCCGGGCTAAAGCGGTGGTTTTGGCCTGCGGCGGCTTTGAGGCCAACCCCGAGATGCGGGCCAGGTATTTAGGCCCCCGCTGGGATACGGTCAAGGTGCGGGGTGTGCCCTACAACACCGGGGATGGGCTTAAGATGGCCTTAGAAATCGGGGCCATGCCCTACGGCAGCTGGTCCAGCTGCCATGCTTCGCCCCAGGATTATAACCGGCCGCCCTTTACCCTGCCCTCGGCCATGACCGTTGGGGGCAATGAGTGGAACCGGTATGCCTATCCTTTCGGGATAATGGTCAACATCGAGGGCCAAAGGTTTGTGGACGAGGCTGAAGATATCCGGGCCCGGACCTATGCCAAGATGGGGCGGGCGATTTTGGCCCAGCCCGGGGGCATCGCCTTCGAGGTTTTTGATGCCAAGGTGAGACGGCTGGGCCTGCTGCCCCCGACTTATGAGAAGGCCACGGGGGAGCGGGCCGAAACCCTGGAGGGTCTGGCCGAAAAGCTGGGGATAAACGTCAAAAACTTTTTAGCGACCGTAAAGGCGTTTAATTCGGCGTGTCGGCCTGGGGCGTACAACCCGAATCCTTTCAAGCCTGACGGGAAAGGGACCGAGGGTATTTACCCGCCCAAGAGCAACTATGCGGTGCCCATCGATGAGCCGCCCTTTGAGGGGTATGCCGTCTGCTGCGGGATAACGTTTACCTTTGGGGGCCTTAAGGTGGACCCTAAGACCTGCCAGGTTCAGCACGTTTCGGGCCGGCCGATACCCGGGCTTTATACGGCCGGGGAGATGCTGGGTGGCCTCTGGCACTGGAACTACCCTTCGGG
>Ga0197143_1001350_pt1 | contig 20874 bp, 18 predicted proteins | sample GBS70_MetaG_FD_148603 | JGI IMG/M metagenome (GOLD analysis project Ga0197143, IMG submission 148603) | Sediment microbial communities from Great Boiling Springs, Gerlach, Nevada, United States - GBS 70_MetaG | ecosystem: Environmental > Aquatic > Thermal springs > Hot (42-90C) > Sediment...
ACGCTAGATGATGTGAAGAGAGTTATGGAGCTAGCTGTGAGGAGCGGTGAGAAACTGAATCCTTTGGTAGTGGATGAGGGGGATGAGGAAGCTGTCAGGGTCTTCATGAGCTCAGGTGGAAGGGATGTCAAAGTTAGATAAAGCCGAGATATTACTCAGGGAGGCTAAGGAGGATCTGAAGCACGGGTGCTACAATAAAGCTGTCTCCGCTTCATATTTCGCCGTTAGGCTCTTCGTTGAGAGCTTCTTGCCGGGTCTAATGACGAGGAGGGATGATAAGATAGCTAACGCGTTATTTAGGGAGGTTGAGAGGAAGGTCGGGAGAGAAAGAGCTGAAGAGATCAAATCAAGTTACCTCTTCTTATTCGATCTGAGGAAGAAAGCCGATCATAGGGCAGATACCTTCGGGAAGGAGGCGGAGGAGATCGTAGCTATAGCGGAGCGTTTGATGAGAGAAATAGGGGAAATCTTGAAATGAGGGAGCGTATGCATGTTTAAACATGGCTATCGGAGGATCTGTTAGCGATAGAGTTTCAGTGAGACCTCATTGATAGCGAATTCTGAGCATAAGCTCCGCTTGAAGAAGTGATCATGTAGATCTTAAAGGGATTAAAGTCTCTCAATAGAATTTGACTGTCCCCTTCGGGATCATTAGAGCATGGAATGACGAATCCATCTGAGAGTGTTTTTGAATGCTTCGCCAGCAAAAAGACATGATTTTTGTGTGTAGTGCGTCGGGAGCCCAGAAGATCCCCAGTACTTAAAGAGAACCAAAATTTAATATTTTTCCAACTCATAGCGGCGGGGGATCTCATGGGGTCGATCGTCCCCGAAGTAGTGAACTTCGCTGCTAGAAATACGAAGGAAGTCGGAGACGTCCTCGGGATAGGAGCGAGTAAGAGAGTGGAGTGGGCCAAGGGATTGCTCGAGGGGGGACCCGTCAATGGAACGATATTTTACGCTGGCGAGATGTATCCCGTGATGGGATACTCTGAGGGGGCCTTCAGGATCTTGAGGAGAGTCGAAGGGCTAATGGAAATAAATCATCTCGCGAAGATAGGGCCTATCATGAGGAAGCTAGGTATCTACACTGTGGGGATGAACAGTTTATGGGGAGGAATTAATAAGAGATACGAGAAGGCTTTGCAAGATGCTGTTAAAGTTTTAAAGGGGTTAGGGGTTGAGATCGGGTTCCTCTTCGAGGATGAACCACCTTCTGGCGTGGCACTACACACATACGGCCTCCTGAGGGAGTTCAAGGAGCACGCTAATTGGGTCCGCGAGAGATTCAAGGAGTTGGGAGTTAAGAGGATCGTGACGCTCGATCCCATCGTTGCCACGGCTTTCAGGCTCTACTATCCAGAGTTCGTCGATGGTTGGGATATAGAATGCTACCATTTCGTCGAGGTAGTGGCTGAGAGGATAGCTGAATTGGGCCTGAAGTTCGATCTCGGTAGGAAGATCAGGGTGACTTATCACGACCCTTGCTACTTATCCAGGACGCTGGGGGTCGTAGATGAGGTCAGGTTCATCCTATCCAGGATAGATGGAGTTGAGCTCGTGGAACCGGAGAGGAGGGGCATATTCACGGGATGCAGTGGCGACGGAGGATTAGAACTCACTCAACCCCCTGTGGCTAGGAAGGTATCTCTCGATAGGGTGATGGAGCTCAAGAGGACTGGAGCTAGCTTAGTCTTGACTTCCTGTCCTGCTTGCATCTTAATGCTGAGGACCGGGTTCGATTCCATCGGCCATCGCATTGAAGTGGAGGACCTCGCTTCCTTAATAGCTGAGGCTATGGCTAGAGGATCTGAGAGAGTCGAGAGTGAGTTGAAGAATTTTAAGAGGTACAAAGTCTTCCCTAAGAGCCCTCATTTCGATAGTTTGAGCTTAGAAGATTTATCGAAGGTCCTCAAGATGGAGACCGATAGGTGTAAGAAGTGCGGCTTCTGCAACGTGGAATGCCCGACTTCCAAAGCGATGAATAGACTCGAGAGTAGATCATCCAGGGGGAGAGTCACTTTAATAAACTCTCTAGTGGGTGGGGATCCGGTGAGGCCGAAAGAGGTCCTAGATAGGCTTTATACATGTGTCCTCTGCGGTAGATGTTCCCAAGAGTGTCCCGCTGGCCTCCACGTCCAGGAGCTCATAGTTTACGGGAGGGCTTACGCTATATACTCGGGGACGGTCCCTTAGGGGGTGAGATCATGAGCTCAAACATAAGATCCCTGCTCTCGGAGTTGAGCAAGAGGATAGGGAAGGAGAAGATATTCACAGAGCCTGAGGAACTATACTCTTACAGTGTAGATGCTTCTACGGAGTTCAAACAACCTCCAGCCGCTTTAGTTAGAGCTAGCAGTGAGGAAGACGTCAGAGCTGTATTAGAGCTAGCGGACAGGGAGAGAGTGCCCGTAGTCCCAAGGGGGAGCGGTACCTCTCTCAGCGGTGGTTCAGTCCCAGCAGTCCCAGGAGCCATCGTGCTAGATCTCACACCGATGAATAGGATAGAGGTGAACATAGACGACGGTTACGTCATGGCTGAAGCTGGGGCTACTGTCTTAGAGGTAGATAAGGCCTGCAGGAGCTATGGTTTCTTCTTCCCGCCCGATCCAGCTAGCTCGAGGATAGCGACGATAGGCGGCTCATTAGCTGAGAACGCAGGAGGTCTCAGGGGCGCTAAGTTCGGCGTCATGAAGAACTGGGTCCTGGCCATGGAAGCGATACTCCCAGGGGGTAAGAAACTCAGGATAGGCGAGCCAGTCTACAAGTGGAGGTGGGGCCCCGATCTCATGTCCCTATTCATAGGCTCAGAGGGGACGCTGGGGGTCATAACTAGAGCTTGGCTCAAGATCTATCCGCTCCCTGAGAAAGTAGTGAGGGTCCTCGGTGTCTTCGATAGGATAGAGGACGCTGGTAAGGCTATCTCTCAGATAAGGAGGAGGGGTTACGTCCCCATGGTATTAGAGCTCCTCGATAGGGAGACGATCGAGATAGTCAATGAGTCCCTAGGCTATAACATAGAGGTAGCGGAAGGTATGGTGATGGCTGATGTAGATGGACCTAGGGAAAGCGTTTGGAGGATAGCTAGAGAAGTTGAGAACGTTATAAAGGATTGTGGGGGAAGGGCGAGAGCGAGTGATGATCCTGAGGAGATGGAGCAGCTCTACTTAGCTAGGCAGGGTGCTTATGCTGCTGTCACTAGGGCTTATCCAGGGGTGCTGCTCGAGGATATAACTGTACCCCTCTCGAAACTCATGGAAGCTCTAAGAGAGCTCGATAGGATGAGGAAGGAATACGGACTGAGGATGCCCGTCTTCGGCCACGCTGGCGATGGGAACCTCCATCCAAATATATGCTTCGATCCTAGGGATGAGGAACAATTGAGGAAAGCTAGAGAACTATTCGTAAAGACAGGGCAGCTTGCTATAAAATTGGGAGGTGCTATAAGTGGGGAGCACGGGATAGGGCTCGCTAAGAAGGAGCTATTCTTAGAGGAGATAAAAGCAGTGAGAGGAGAGGGTTACGTTGAGGTAGTGAAGATGATAAAGCAGCTATTAGATCCGAACGGCATAATGAACCCAGGGAAGATATTCCTCTGATCACTCCTTCAATATTTTTCCTATTGGGACTATCTCATCTTTAGGGGCTCGTTCGAAGATCTCGAGATATTTCCTGAGGGCCTTGGGTATCCTCACGCTACCATCCTCTCTCTGATGGTTCTCCACTATCGCACTTATCGTCCTCGTCGTAGCTAATGCTGTGCTATTCAGCGTATGGACGAACTCCCTCCTGCCCTTCCTATCCAGCTTTATCCTGAGCCTGTAGCTCTGCCAATCTACACAATTGCTACAGCTCACTAACTCCCTGTACTTACCCTGAGCTGGGAACCAGCCCTCTAGATCGTATTTCTTCGCAGCACTAGCTCCTAAATCACCAGATGCTATATTGACTATCCTATAGGGTATCTCTAGTTCCCTGTAGATCTCCTCAGCGTTCTCTATCAGTCTCTCATGCCAGTAATTGCTTTCTTCAGGCTTTGAGAAGACTATCTGCTCTACTTTAGTGAATTGATGCACTCTGAATATCCCCTTAGTGTCCTTACCATGCGTACCAGCTTCCTTCCTGAAGCAGGGGCTCAAGCCCACGTAGAGTCTCGGGAGCTCATCCTCAGTGAACGTATCGCCAGCGTGCATCGCTACTAATGGATGCTCAGATGTGGCTATGAGGTAGAGATCCTCCCCTTCTACTTTGTATATGCTGTCCTCGAACGTATTCAGGTCAACTACGCCGAGGTAATAATCCCTCCTCATCATATAGGGAGGTATGACTGGCACGAATCCCTTCTCGCTTATTTTATCCAGGGCGAAAAGTATTAAGGCTTGTTCTAGCCATACTATATCCTTGAATAAGTAGAAGAACCTACTACCTGCTAATTGACCTGCTTTAACTGTATCTATTTGTCTCAACATCACTTCGAGTTCATCAGCGTGACCCAAGGGCTCCCAATCTATTAACTCATATTCGACATTGAAACCCTTAGTTTCCTCTATGAAGGAATCCAACTTACTCTTAGGTACTTTGGGCTTACCCCAGAACCTTATAGGCTTATTATAATCTTCATTAGGCCCTATTGGGACGCTATCATCTATTAAAGCCGGCATCGACATTAAAATTGAGTCTCTCTCTTGAGATAACTTTTCAACTATACTCTCGAGCCTCTCTATCTCCTCACCGATCTCCTTAGCCCTCCTTATCAACTCATCCCTTTCCCTCGGATCCGCTCTAGGTATAGATCTGTTTATCTCATTCCTCCTCTCCCTGAGGGAATTCAGCTCGGTGACAGCTTCCCTCCACTTCCTATCTAACTCTATCGCTCTCTCTAACATATCCAGGGGGAGGAATCTCCTCCTCAGGTTCTCCCTCAAGATCTCGGGATCCTTCCTCAATGCCTCGAGGACGGACCAGCTCAATTTTGCACCCAGTCGATGGTAATGCTGACTTTAAATTATTTCCTCGGACCTTGGATCGCGAGCAGAGATGCCCCTAAGGAAGAAATTCTAGATATATGAGGATCCTCTGAGAGCCCTATTATTATGAGATCACCATCGGAAGCCCCTAAGCTCTCCAGAAGCTTTCTATCGTTAGGAGCGTATAGAGATAGATCCTCCCCCGTCTCAGGGAATATTATGCCATCCCTCACTACGAATATCAGAGCCCCTCTCCCCCCGAACCTGACGGCTTCATCCCTCAGATCTAGGGTATTGAGGTAATTGACGCACCTGACCAACGTTAAGTAAACATCCCCCCTGAAGAGCTCCATCAAACTGACCTTTATAGGTCCTAAAAGGCATTTTCTCAACTCTTCAACCTTCTCCCTGCCCAAAGGTGTGAGGAAACACCCTTCCTTCCCGCAATCTACCCATTTGAGATCCCTCAACCTATTGATGAGACTCCTCGCACTTCCCTCACCGAGGGAGATCATCGATGATAGCCTCTTCCTCCCGCAAGGGCCCTTCTCGAGAGTGAGTATGAGGAGGATCGCATGCAGTAAGTTATAATTTGGTAAGGGGCCTGGAAGCCTCTCAATTGCCGATCTCAGTTCACTGAGCACCATCAAGCCACTATAGAGTGAGCGTAAACTTTATAAGCATTATGGATGGATAATCCATCCATGATGCATATGAGCGAGAGAGTCCTCAAGGCATTAATTGTGCTCTTCTTCATCTGGGGAGTCGTATCCACATCCCTCTACTTGAATGAAGTATTAAGGGGACAGGAGGGAGAGATAAGGGTGAACATAGGGATAAGATACGATAATAGGACTGAATGGCACAACTCAACTGTGCTCAGGAGGGGAGCTACTCTCTTGGAAGCGACTAAGAGCGTCGCCTCTCTCAACTACACGGAGTACCCGGGGATGGGGTGCTTCATCAATTCCATAAACGGCGTGAGGAATGAGGGGTCCAGATACTGGATATGGTGGTACTGGGATAAGTCGATGGGTTGGGTGCTCGGGCCAGTAGCTGCTGATAAGTACCTCCTCTCCGATGGTGAGACGGTATTATGGTTCTACGAGGATACGAGTAGCTATCCACCGCCTAAACCTTAGATCGCAGCTAGATAAGTGAGGAGGCCGAGCAGGCTCGTAGTAGCCCCTAGCAGTAGGTGGAGGAGCCTGATATACCTCACATATTTTGAGATGGGCCTCCTGTTGATCAGTAATATTATCCCCGTCATTAGCGTAACTGCTCCATACCAGAGGGAGATGTAACCCAAGGAATGGTGATCGAGGATCAAAATCATTTTCTCCCCACCGGGAATAAGTATATCGGAGCCTCCTCACAACCTATTATCGATTTCAGTTGGTCGTCGTAGAAAGCGCCTACAGCTACAGTACCTAGGTCTAAGGCCGTAGCTTGTAAGTATATGTTCTGGCCCACGTGACCGGCCTCCATGTAGACGTACCTCTCCCCTCTAGCGCCGTAGCGGGAAGTGGTCCTACTGAAATCAGCCGCTATTATTATGCAGATAGGAGCTTCCTTGACCCACTCCTGGTTCAGAGACGCTCTGTAAATTTCTAAGGAGTGATCTCCCTCCTTGATAATGACTAAGGAGTGCTCGAAAGGGTTGTAGTGATAGATCCCAGCTGAGAGTCCGATTACGCCTCTCTCCCTCACTGAGACATAGATCTCGAGTGGATAAGTAGCTCCAGCGCTCGGGGCGGATCTGAACCCCTTGGGAGATGTTATCCCTTGCGCAGCCCATAGCAATTGGCTCAGCTCCTCCAGTCTCAAGGGCTCATCTTTATACTCCCTTATCGATCTCCTCTTGCTTATCGCTTCCTCAACGGAGACAGAACCCTTAAGCGCTGGATCCGGGAGCTTAATCATTCCCACCTTCTCCTCCTCAGAGACAGGCACCTCTATGCTTAAAGCTCCTGTTAGAAAGAGAAGGAGTACTGTAACTGAGAGAAAGGCTGTAGATATTATGATACTCTCACGCAGCTCTGGGTACCTCACGCTCTCTCCCTTCAGGAAAAACTTTATAAGTGGTGCGGTCCCTTAGTTCGGGTGCTCGCTATGGGTGACCGTCTTTGCTGATCTCGTAGTCTTCAATACTCTCACGAGGAGATTCGAGCCTTTCGAACCCCTCGTTGGAAGGAGGGTTTTCATGTTCGTCTGCGGGCCTACTGTATACGATTACTCGCACCTCGGTCATGCGAGAACTTACGTCTTCTACGATACGCTAGCTAGGTTCCTGAGGAAGTTAGGTTACTCCCTCTTCTACCTCCAGAATATAACGGATGTGGATGATAAGATAGTCAATAGAGCTGCTGAGGAAGGGAGGGATCCTATCGAGTTAGCTAGGGAGTTCGAGAGCTACTATTACGAGGATATGAGTGCCCTAAATATAACGAGCGTAAATCTATACGCTAGAGCCTCCGATTACCTCAAGGAGATATTCGAGCAGATAGAGGCCCTAATAAAATTAGGTAAAGCTTACACAACTGAGAGCGGAGTGTACTTCGATATAACGACTTTCCCGGACTATGGGAAGCTCTCAGGTCAGAGGCCTGAGGAACTGAGGGTCCACAGGATAGAGCCAGATCCAACTAAGAGGAATCCGGGAGACTTCGCTCTCTGGAGGAACAGACCGAGGGAGGAGTTCGGCTGGGATTCGCCTTGGGGTTACGGGAGGCCCGGCTGGCATATAGAGGACACAGCGATATCTATAAAGCACTTCGGGAAGCAGTATGATATACATGGTGGCGCAATAGAACTAGCTTTCCCCCATCATGAGGCAGAAATAGCGCAAGCGGAGAGTTTCACTGGAGAGAAACCTTTCGTTAAGTACTGGATCCACACCGGTCTTCTGACAGTCGAAGGGGAGAAGATGTCTAAATCTTTAGGGAATTTTGTGACTATAAGGGAAGCCCTCCGAAAGTATGATGCGAATACGCTCAGGTTATTCCTCCTCTCGAGGCACTACAGGTCGCCGATAGACTTCAGGTGGGAGTACTTAGAGCAAGCGAGGAGCAGTTATGAGAGGATAATCAACTGCCTCGAGAACTTGAAGGAAGTGGAGATAGGGGAGGGAGGAGATGATGAAAGGGAATTCTTGAGTAAAGTCAGGAAAAGGAGGGATTCTTTCTATAAGAGGATGCTCGATGACGTAAATACTGCCGAAGCCCTAGGAGAGCTTTATGAATTAGTGAGGGATGTGAATTCCTTCTCTGAGAGGAAGGGTAGGCTGAGCGAGACCGGAAGGAGCGAGGTCTTCTCGATCTTCTCAGAGCTCCTGGATCTATTAGGCCTAAGAATCGAGGAAGGTCCTAATACTTCAATGCTTCATGCTCTAATCTCCCTCATACTTGATGTGAGGGAGGATCTGAGGAGGAGGAAGGAATACGATCTCGCTGATGAGATAAGGGGGAGGATGAGAGAGTTAGGGATCGACGTACAGGACACTCCTAAAGGAACTAAATGGAGAATTTATGGTATAAAATATTAAAAATCGAAGGATATATAGTGAATATTTATGTCCTATTGGGGTAGCCATTCTTAAATTTTTGCGGAAAATATTTTTACCATTTTGGGTATGTACACTCAATTGAGTGGTAAACTTTTTAATTATTTGAGGACTCGCGGCAGGGGGGACCGAAGTGCTCTGGGAACTGGTGATCTTAGCATCCGCGACCTCGGGCATCCTGATAGCTCTACTATTGAGGTACTTAATAGCTAGAATGAACCCAGGGAATGAAAAAATGATTAAAATAAGCCGGGCTATAAGGAGAGGATCCAAAGCTTATCTCCACAGACAGTATAAAGTTATACTCTTAGTTATGATCGTCATAGGGGCCTTCGTCTACATACTGGATGTCGTCCAACACCGGGGGATACCATACGTTTCAGCGTCATTCATGCTCGGCACTATAGCTTCCCTGCTAGCTGGTTACGTATCGATGGATGCAGCTACTGTAACAAACGTCAGAGTAGCGCAAGCAGCGAGGGAGAGTAAGGAGAAACCCCTCATCGTAGCTTACTTAGGTGGCCTCGTCTTAGGGCTCATGGTAGTTTCCATGAGTTTAGCTGGAGTAGCTGGTATGTTCTTCCTCTACTGGTGGCTCAACGGGTGGAGCGAGGTCGAGAAGATCCCTACCTTAGTTATGGGATTCGGATTCGGCGCCAGCTTAGCAGCTCTCTTCGCTCAGTTGGGTGGCGGTATCTACACGAAAGCAGCTGATGTCGGGGCTGACTTAGTTGGGAAGGTCGAGGCTGGAATACCTGAAGATGATCCTAGGAATCCAGCCGTCATAGCTGATAATGTAGGCGATAACGTCGGGGATTGCGCGGGTAGAGGTGCCGATCTATTCGAATCCATATCAGCTGAGAACATAGGGTCTATGATAATAGGAGCTGCCCTCTACCTACTGACTAAGAACTTATACTTCATCTTCTTCCCGCTAGTCGCTAGAGCTATAGGTATAATAGGGACTCTAGTGGGCTCCCTCTTCGTCAAACCCAGAGAGGGGGAGATGCCCGTCTCTGCCATGAGGAGGGCCTTGATAGCCTCTGTGATAACTACAGCAGCCCTCTTTTACTTTGTAACATCTTGGTTTGGCCCAGGTCACGAATACCTCTATCTAGCATCCCTCCTCGGCATGACAGCTGCTCTGATAATAGAGCTCGCGATAGAGTATTACACTGAAGTCCACGGGCCCGTCCTCGATATAGTCAGGTCGACTGAGACGGGTCCCGCGACCACGATACTATCCGGCCTCTCCGTTGGCATGGAGGCCCCAGCTATCCCAGTGATATCGGTCTTAGCGGCTCTAGGAGCCTCCTACTACTTGGGAGGGATATATGGACAGATGAATGGCATTCCTCCGCATTTCTCAGGTATTTATGGGACAGTAGCAGCTACTATAGGGATGCTCTCCCTCACTGGAATAATACTAGCTATGGACGGTTATGGCCCGATAGCTGATAATGCGAGCGGCATAATAGAGATGTCGGGGATAGAGGAGGAAGTAGGTAGCGAAGTCAAGGATGTCCTGGATGCTGCTGGAAATACCACTAAGTCCCTCGCTAAGGGATTCGCTATGGGAAGCGCTGCGATGGCATCGCTCCTCCTCTTCCAGGCATATGTAGATGTGGTCAGGATAGAGGATTTCAACTTAATGCAACCTGTCACTCTGATAGGGCTCATCTCAGGCGCCATACTCCCCTTCTTCTTCTCCAGTAGAGCCATAAGGGCTGTGGGGAGGACAGCTTGGGAGATGATAAAGGAAGTCAGGAGACAATTCAGGGAGATTCCTGGGATTTTAGAGGGGAAGAATGAGCCTGATTATGCTAAATGCGTCGATATAAGTACTAGAGCTGCTCAGAAGGAGATGATAGTCCCCAGCTTAGTGTCCTTAGTTGCCCCGATAGCAGTAGGCTTCCTCCTCGGACCCGTAGCCTTGGGGGGCTTTCAGATAGGCGTAACTGCTGCAGGTATCATGTTAGCGTTCCTCATGAACACAGGAGGGGCCGCTTGGGACAACGCGAAGAAGTATATAGAGAGGAGCGGTAAGAAAGGGACTGAGGAGCACAAGGCTTCAGTAATAGGGGATACTGTCGGAGATCCCCTCAAGGATACCGCAGGACCCAGCCTCCACGTCCTCCTCAAGCTCGTAAACAACGTCTCGATAGTCATGGGGTCCGCGATACTCCTCTACTCCCTCTACTTACTCGGCTAACTTTTTTATTTTTAAGTTCCCTCGCAGGTGAGGTGACCCTTTGAGCAATAAGGAAATTTATAAAGCGATAATCCTATTCGGCGTAGTCAGTTTCCTCGGAGACGTGATCTATGAAGGGGCTAGAGGTATAATACCATCGTATCTAGCCTACCTTGGAGCTTCAGCTTTCCTAGTCGGTTTGATCTCGGGAGTGACGGAGTTCATAGGGATATCATTCAGGTTCATAAGCGGGTTCCTAGTAGATGTGAGTAAATCCTACTGGGCCTTTTACATCTTAGGATACGCTCTCATAGTATCGGTACCCCTCCTCGGGTTCTCTAATTCCCTCCAGATAGCAGTAATACTGATCTTGATCGAGAGGATAGCTAAAGGGATAAGGACCCCGGCTAGGGACTCCCTCATATCATTCATCTCGAGGGGGATGGGACCTGGAAAGGCATTCGGTATTCATGAAGCCTTAGATCAAATAGGGGCAGTAGCTGGGCCCTTGATGATGGGACTCATCCTCTTATATTCGGACAATTACTCTCTAGCTTTCCTGAGCTCCCTAATACCTTACCTCTTCCTCGTGACCTCGACTCTCTACGTCTATAGGAGATATTCTTGGGTATCCCCATATGAGGGAGGCAGGGGTAGGCTCTCTCTGAAATATGAGAGGAGTTTTTGGATGTATAACATCGCGGTCTTCCTGAATACGATTTCCTTAATTCATGTCTCGCTCATAGTCCTCTCGTCAAGCTTAACTTTTAATCCAGGGATGGCAGCGCTCCTATACATGTTGATACAGTTAGTTGACACGGTATCAGCACTAGCTGCGGGTTTCATGTTTGATAAATATGGAAGGGCCTTCCTTTACATCCCATTCGCGCTCTCCATAGCTCCATCCTGCTTAACTCTCCTCGGAGGAGGGCTAAATATAGTATTAGCAGCTATATCCTTCGGGATAATTTTGGGGATGCAGGAATCGATATATAGAGCTGCTATCAGCACTCTTGCACCGGAAAATCAGAGGGGAAGTGCTTATGGGATCTTCAACACGATATACGGGGTGGGAAATCTCGTGAGCGCTTCGATCTTCGGTTACTTCATCCAGAGTAAGATCGTTAACTTAGGCATCTATTACACGATCATAGGCCAATTGCTCGCGATCTTGATCCTCTTCTTATCCTTAAGGAGAAAAGAGGGATCGCTAGGGCCCCAAAATGAGCCTAGTTAGCTTGGAGAGGTGGGATATAAGGTAAAGCGTGGCCACGTTGACGGAGGCTACTATCACGTAGGCCCCTCCAGCTACACCTAGGGCCAGTAGGGCGACCCCCAAGTTATATGCTATGGCATTCGCGACCATGACCACGCTTACCCTCATATGCACCGATAGTACTACCGTCAGTCCATATATATGTCAAACTGCTGAGATCGTTTCATAACGTTTCAAAGGCTCTAATACCGATTTAGGGCGAGGAATAAGCATTCTTTAGGTGAATAACTAACTTATGGAGAATCGCATACGAGGTTGATACATTAGATCAGATCTGATTTTAGGAAGTCGATAGTTTCAGGAGATTATCGCCAGGATACTCGTAAAACCAGCTGAGATCTCAGTGTGAACTCTGCTGGACCTGATCGTGCCTTTTAAGATAATATACTGTAATATCAATGAGATTTTTCGATAATTAATTTATAAAAAATTGATTTTTAGTAATCATTTAGATAATGTAAGCTATTCTCCCGAAGGGATACGCGGGGTAGCAGAAAGTTAAAATTTACATATTACGAATATGCTCAAATATTTTAGAGAGTTGGTGTTTATAAAAAATTAAATAATTTATTTTACAACTGATTTAATATTATTGTTCGTTATTAGTTAATATAATGAAATAAATTTTAATAAGATTTGAGAGGTCTGAGATCTATTGCGATCAGCAGGTCTACAGATCAACTCTCCCGATCTTCTCGCCGAATTTCCCAGCATTCGATAATAAAAATGCTATTTGGGAAGGGATTTATGATGAATTTCTATGAAAATCTTACTATTTTATCGTAGGTTTGTTGTAGCTTGGCTAGCTCCCCCAGTAGTAAACTATTTAATTTTCCATATGGTTAAAAGTATGGCGATCATTATGGTCGAGCATAAGCCCACTGTTGAGGAGCTCCTCAAGAAGGCCGAGAAGCCATCCAAACTGGCCGTTCCCTATCATCAGTTTTATGAGGGGAAGGTCCAAGTAATGCCGAAATGTGCTATAAGGACCTTAGATGACTTCTCTATCTGGTATACTCCGGGAGTTGCGGCAGCTTGCAAGGAGATAAAAGCGGATCCTGATAAGTCGTTCTTCCTCACTAATAGGTGGAATTATGTAGCAGTAGTGAGCGATGGGACTAGGGTCTTGGGGCTCGGTAATATAGGCCCTGAAGCAGGCTTACCTGTCATGGAGGGGAAGGCCCTTCTCTTCAAATACCTCGGCGGGGTTGATGCCTTTCCTCTCGTGGTTAGAGCTCAAGATCCGGATGATATGATAAAACTCCTGGAGTGGGTGGAGCCGAACTTCGGAGGAGTGAATCTCGAGGATATAGAGAAACCGAAGTGCTATTACGTCCTGGAGGAAGCTAGGAAGAGGCTCCAGATACCAGTATGGCATGATGATCAGCAGGGAACTGCTACTGTGACATATGCTGGACTCGTCAATGCCTTTAAGCTCGTTGGAAAGAACATGAAGGACTCTAAGATAGTCTTGTATGGAGCTGGTGCTGCTAACGTGAGGACAGCTATCGTCCTCATAACAGCTGGAGTGCCCCCTGGTAACATCGTGTTAGTGGATACAGTAGGTCCTCTCTACAGGGACAGGCCTGACATTGAGAGCATGAAGAAGGAGGATAAGTGGAAGTACGATCTAGCGATGAAGACTAACAAAGAGAACAATAAGACGATAGAAGAAGCTTTTAAGGGAGCTGATGCTGTAGTAGGAGCTAGCAAACCAGGACCAGGAGTTATAAAGCAGGAATGGATAAAGTTGATGAACAAAGATCCTATAGTCTTCGCGTGCGCCAATCCAATACCAGAGATATGGCCCTGGGAAGCTAAGGAGGCGGGAGCGAAGATAGTGGCAACTGGGAGGAGCGATTTCCCCAACCAAGTGAACAACAGCCTCGCCTTCCCAGCTATCTTCAGGGGAGTGCTAGATGTCAGGGCCAAGACAGTGACTGATGAGATGTGCATAGCCGCTGGAGATGCACTAGCGAAGTTCGCGGAGGAGAAGGGGTTGCGTGAAGATTACATACTCCCGACTATGGATGACTGGGAGGTCTATCCCATCGAAGCTGTAGCTGCAGCTGAGCAATCGATGAAGCAGGGAGTCGCTAGGAGGATACTCAGCAGGGAGGAGCTCTATGAGAGGGCTGTCAATATAATAAGGAACGCTAGGGAGTCAGCTAAGTTCTTGATGGAGAAGGGCCTCATATCTTCACCTCCGCCCGAGGAAGATGTCCTGAGGAGCTACGGTCCTTAGAGCAGAATCCCCACAAATCTTTTTATACTGAAGTTTCCTTCCTACTTTTCATGAGTTCATCCTCTCTCAAGGTCATATGCTCGTTGTTCTTGCTCCTCCTAACGCTACAAGTAGCTCCAATAGATGCGGTGAATGAGAGAGTCCTCATAGTATCAAATGAGAAAGATCTGGCATCCGCGAGAGCGATCCTGGATTGGCTCAAGAGCAGGAATATAGAGGCGGAGCTATCTGATGAACTCAAGGAAGGCTATGACTACTACTTCATTCTGGGAGGGCCGAAGGCCGATAGGGTAGGAGCTATAGCTAGCAGATTTCTATCTTACAGTGATAGGATAGCACTCCTCAATTCGAGGGACTTCTGGACGTTCAGCGTGACCACTAAAGGAGGGATCGTGATCAGCATAGCTGGGAGCACGAGAAATGAGACATTCAAGGGAACGAAGGCCCTTATCGATAACGGAATATTGGATTTCCTCTTCCGAGAGGAGGCATCTGCGATACAATTCAGAGGTAGGAAGGAGAGGCTCTCTTACAATTGGGAGTTCCCTCCGAATTCGGGGAGGAGTTACTCCATCTCTATGGAGATACCTGAGGATCTGGTCACTTTCTTCAGGGTGAAACCGAGGATGAAGGTAGTCGAGTTCCAAACGGGTTCTCCTCTCTTCACATGGTATCTCATGCTCACGACACCGCACGATGATCTAGTGCTCGAGGAGCTAGCTGAGAAGCTCAATTCCATAGCTGAGAGAGAGGGCATCAGGGGATACGATAAGGTCTGGTTCATAGCGTCCTTCGTCCAGAGCTTAAAGTACTCTCAAGCTAATGAATACTCACCTACCGGAGACTACCCCAGCTACCCATTGGAGACCTTAGAGAGAGGGAATGGTGATTGTGAGGACCTATCCATCCTCCTCTCATCCCTCTTAAGGCATGAGGGCTTCGATTCCATCCTACTGATAATGCCCGCTCATGCAGCAGTAGCTGTCTCGCTCCCCCGGGAGTGGGTCAAGCTGCCGAGGGTGAAAGCTGATGTCAAGAGGGTGGACGACTTATACGTCACTCTAGTTGACCTGATGGATCTATACGAGAAGATCAGGGATAAGGAGTGGCCAGTAGCTTTGGAGATAGAATTCGATAATAAGAGCTACTTCTACATCGAGACCACCGGCTTCTTCAGGCCAGGGGAACTCCCGAATCTCCTCCAGCTAGCTGAGATGATTGGATGGCCCTACAGGGATTTCCCGATATTCCTAGTGAGTGAGAGGGGATCCCCGATCCCGCTGATCTATGATTACTTGACGGTATCTAGGAAGACCCACTCCGGCTACTTGATCTCCTTGATCATCAAGTTGAGGAACATAGGTGAGAAGCGCGCTGATAACTTGAGGTTAAATTCCCAACTCTATCCATTAGGCGTCGAGACTGGAGGAGTTGATGCTAATCTGAAGAGGCTAGATCCATTCGAATACCGCTTTGAGGTCAAGCTGAATGATTCCATCGCTATAGAGCCCATAGATCCTAATGGAACTGCTATATACTCAGTGACATTCTTCACAGTATCTCCTACAGTTGGCGCCAGAGTGTCGCTTTATCTTGGGAGCTCTGAAGTAGATTTCCTGAGGATGAGGCCCTTCAGACCTTAGGGTGAGTCCATGGGAGGGGATATCTTCGGAAGGGAGCTCAGGCTAGTATCCTTCGGTGAGAGCCATGGCCCTGCAATCGGGGCGATAGTTGAAGGCGCTCCAGCGGGGCTTCCTCTGAGCGAGGAAGATGTCCAGAGGATATTGGACCTCAGGAGACCGGGTCAATCGGAGCTAGTGAGTCAGAGGGTTGAGAGAGATAGGGTTGAGATATTGAGCGGTGTCTTCAATGGTTTCACTACTGGAGCGCCTATCTCGATGATAGTCAGGAATGAGGATATAGACTCGTCCTATTACGAGGAGATCAGCAGGTCCCCTAGGCCTGGACATGCTGATTACGTCGCTAGATTGAAATACTCTGGATATAACGATTTCAGGGGAGGAGGCCGTTTCTCAGGTAGATTGACCGTATCTATGTGCATGGCTGGAGCAGTAGCTATGAAGATCCTTGAGAAACTGGGGATAGAGGTGATAGCTTACTCCCTTGAGATAGGGGGTGAGAGAGCTGAGGGCTTCACGTTAGATGACGCGAGGAGGTATAGATATGCGAATCCAGTGAGAGCTCCGAATGAGGGGAGCTACTTGAGGATGGCAGCAGCTATAGAGAGAGCGAGGAGAGAGGGGGATAGCGTCGGTGGTATCATCGAAGCTATAGCTTTGAACGTCCCTCCCGGCCTAGGAGAACCGATTTTCGATACGATAGAGGGAGATATAGCTAAGGCTATGTTCTCGATACCAGCTGTCAAGGGAGTGGAGTTCGGATCTGGCTTCAGAGCAGCTAGGATGAGGGGATCTGAGCATAACGATCCCATCAGGGTGATAGATGGGAAGATAAAGTATGAGAAGAACGATCATGGCGGCGCGATAGGAGGTATCACGACAGGAGAGCCTATAGTCTTGAGAGTAGCTTTCAAACCCACCCCATCGATAGCTAAACCTCAGAGATCGGTGGACTTGGAACTGCTGAAGAATGTGGAGATAAAGGTTAAAGGTAGGCATGATCCATGCGTAGTCCCTAGGGCTGTCGTAGTGGTAGAGAGTATGCTCGCGTTCACGATAGCCGATCACATCATGAGGAGCGTGAGGGGGGTTATCTGATGGAAGGGCTCAGGGAGAGGATCAAGGAAGTGACCCTCAGGTTAGTGGATCTCTACTCAGAGAGGCTGAAGTTAGTTGAGGAGATAGGGAGACTCAAGAGGGAGAGTGGGATTCAGATAAGGGATCCTGATGTCGAGGAAAGCTTATGGAGGGATGTGAGGGAGAGGTGCGGTGAGAGAGGGATCGATGATTGGAATTGCAGGAGGTTATTCAACTTCCTCATAGCGGCTTCTATAAGGGCTCAGATACCTGAGGAGGGAGATGCTGGGCCTCATTTAGAGGTCTTCAGGAGAGCGAAGCAATTAGAGAGGAGAGGGGTCAAGATATATCACCTCGAGGTCGGTGAGCCGCCTTGGTCATTCCCTCCCTTCCTCCTAGATGAGATAGTAAAATCGATAAGGGAGGGGAAGACCAGGTATGGGACGTCATTCGGCTCAGATACATTCAGAAGGGCAGCTAGCGAATGGATAAAGAGGAGGGATGGGATAGAGAGCGGGCCTGAGAATATAATAGTGACCCCCGGATCTAAGTTCGCGATATACTCTATCTTAGCCTCTCTACTGAGGCCGGGGGATAGGATAGGGGTGATGATACCTGCATGGCCTGCTTACAAGGGGATGGCCTCTAACTTAGGCTTGGAGTTCATCGAGATAAGCTCCCTCGATGAGCTACCGAGGGTCAAGGGGATAAGGGCTTTCATAGTCTGCTCACCGAACAACCCGGATGGGAAAGTTTGGAGCAGGAAGGAGCTTGAAGAACTTTCAGATTATTTGAATGAGAATGATTCTATCCTCATAAGCGATGATGCTTACTCTGAGATATCATTCGTCGATAGAGTATCCCCAGTGAAAGTTTATGATATGACTATAAGCGTGAACACGCTCTCTAAGGCATTCGGGATGACTGGATTCAGGATAGGGTACATACACGCGAGGGAAGAGATAATATCGAAGCTCTCTAAGTACTTGAGCTTGACTATAAGCAATGTCCCAGAGTTCATACAGGATGCATCTGCCTCAGCCTTAGAGAGGGGGGAGAGCTGGGTGAGTGAAGTCAAGGGCCTGCTGAAGTCTTACTTAGATAGGGCAATTAGCGAGCTTTCAGATGCTCCTATAAGCTACAAAGAGCCTGAAGGAGGCCTCTATATATTCCCTAAGGTTGAGATAGATGGATTCGATTCTATGGAATTCTCCATGCGTGTTCTCGAGGAGAGGGGCATAGCTCTAGCTCCAGGATCTGGATTCGGTCCATTTAAGGAATGGATAAGGATCACATTCGCGAGCGAGGGGGCTGAAGGTGGATTGAGATTACTGAAGGAGGCCCTCCTATCTTGGAGATCCTGATAATAGGAGCTGGGGAGATGGGAAAGCTCTTCTCGAGGTACTTGAGCGAGGAGCACTACGTAGCTATCTACGATTTAGATCGTAAGAGGGTTGAGGAGATATCTGGGGAGAAGATTAAGCCATTAAGTGGCCTCTCCGACCTGGAAGGTTTCGAATCAGCGCTCTTATGCGTCCCTATATCGAAGGTCCCGAGATTGGTCGAGGAGCTGAGCGGTAAGATGAGGAAGGGGAGCGTCATAATGGAGATAAGCTCCGTTAAGAGCCCCGTTATAGAGAGTATGAGGAAGATCTGGAGGCTAGGGATCAAGGGGATCTCCTTCCATCCCCTCTTCGGCCCGGGGATAGGTGATATTAGATATGGGAGGGCTGCTGTAATAGAGGTAACGAATATAGAGGACGAGATCTCTTACCTCTCATCTCTCTTCCCGTTCGAGTTGATCCCAATGAGCTTAGAGGATCACGATAGGGCGATGGCTTGGCTGGGCTTGATCCATCTCATCACGAACTCCTTCCTCTCCTCATCGGATGATGATTCCAATTCATTGAGATTAGCGAGTACGAAAACTATCTCGTGGTTCTTGAGGATATCAGCAGCTACTTTGAATCAGAGCGAAACTCTGAGCCAAGAGTTAATAACGCAGAACCCGTACTTCGAGGAGGTCTTAGGGAAGTTCCTTAAGGAACTAAATTCGAGGGATTTCAAGGAGATAAGGGGGAAGATAAAGAAGTGGTTCGAGATAATAGATATAAAGGACTCCTATGAGTTCTTGTACAGGTTCTAGCTTTCTTCGTATATCTCAGCCGGGTTATCGTCAGTGCTCGGGGGAACTTCCTCCTCCAGAGCGGCCTTGAGATATGCTGGGAGGCTGAAGAGCGCATAATGTATCTCAGGAAGGTAAAACCTCGTCTTCCCCTTCAATCTCTCATTGAACCTCTTCTCCAATTTCTCCCTATCTAGTTCAGGAGGTACTAAATAGTCTGAGCCGAATGAGAACGACCACTCATCAGTGAAAGATGGGACATAAGCTTTGGCGACTGCATGCTTTTTGAACGTCTCCTTAATTGCCCTATATATCCTCTGGAAGACCACTCTATTCACGTGAACTCCCTCGCTATGAGTGACCATGAGCCCCCCATCTCTGATGAGCTTCCTGACCATTGAGTAAAATTCCTTCGTGTAAAGCCTCACGGCTTGGCCATATGGATCCGTTACATCCAATATTATTGCATCATATTTCTCCTCACAACTCTCGACGTACTTCCTACCGTCCCCTATTATCAGCTTGAGCCTAGGGTCCTCGAAGGAGTCCCCGGGGACCTCGGGCACGTGCTTCCTCACTATCTCTATCACAGACCTATCTAGCTCTACCATCGTCACCTCCCCTACTGGATGCTTCAGCACCTCCCTCAGGGCTCCTCCGTCCCCTCCTCCTATTATCAGTACCTTCTCCGGATTCTCGAGTGAGAGTAGGGCTGGATGGACTAAGGTCTCATGATAGATGTACTCATCGTAGAGAGAGATCATTATTATGTGCTCTATGAAGAGGGATTTCCCGAAGAGCTCGAGATCCATTGTCTCAACCAATTGACCTGCTGAAGTCAGTTCCGATGATAATACATCATTCACGACACTAAGTGTGGCCATGTGAGGTCCGGCATGCTCTAGATAGAGTAGATGGCCATCTATATTCCTCAATCCGGGCTTGGGCAACCTAACTGGCATAATATACGTTGAATTAATCATTTAAAAATCGATCAGATGCCGAAGCTAGCCCGATCTGACCACCTCAATGGGATCTTCACTGAGAATTTCGGCTATTAGTGGGAAGCCATCCCCATCTCTGTCGGACGAGACCAGAGCTGCTGTGTTCTGCCTCGTCTTACCGGCTATTATCATTACGATAGTTGAGCCCTCCTTCCTCACTATTATCAAATCCTTCCCTCTCTCCAGAGAGGCCTTCTCACTCTCATTCATCGAACTCGATGCTACGTTCTTGGGCATCCATTTATCGGTCGGAGCCTTATGACCTCCCAGGACTATGACCAGATCGTAATTTGAGAATAGGGATGTATCGTTTATCCTATGAACGGGGACCCCCGTTGAATTTGAGTAAGATATTATGAGTCCCTTGGATAATTTCCAATCTATATCGTTACTGTAAATAGCGACTCTCCTGATTCTAGTCCTCACTTCTACTTCGCACTGTTTACTCACTTGACCCCTGAACGCTATCTTGAGCCTTCCAGAAGCCTCAACGTCCGGAAGAGACTTCAATGTCAAGGTGAAGTTGAATGGAGGCCTCCCCTTGCTCGGGCTCACCGAGACATTGAGCCAACTCGGAGCTTCCAGTATCGAGGCCGCGATCTCCCCACTGAAGTTCCCAGTGGGCACTACCTTTAGGGTCAAGTCCTTCCTGAATCCGCTTATGAGATCGACAGAGCTCGGGCAAGATATTACGTAGCCCCTCCTCTCGATGACCGTGAGCTTCAAAGTGATATTCTTCCTAATGGGACCGATTGCTGAGATCACCACCGTATATACGCCACCTGGA
>Ga0197143_1001351_pt1 | contig 20873 bp, 26 predicted proteins | sample GBS70_MetaG_FD_148603 | JGI IMG/M metagenome (GOLD analysis project Ga0197143, IMG submission 148603) | Sediment microbial communities from Great Boiling Springs, Gerlach, Nevada, United States - GBS 70_MetaG | ecosystem: Environmental > Aquatic > Thermal springs > Hot (42-90C) > Sediment...
CCTTGAAGATGTCATATACCAGAAACGGATATGCAATAAGGATAGACCTGCTATCTGATAGGAAGGAAGCTGTAGAAGTGAATGATATAGTACAATATGGGGTATCAATAAGGAATAGCGTGGATGGTACTACAGCATTAGGTGTAGATTCATTCATGTACAGACTAGCATGTAGAAATGGAGCTACTGCTAAAATACCCAACGTTACATTCAATGCAAGACATGTTGGAGATGCTAATAGACTATTAGAAGTATTCAGGGAAGCATTAAGGACAGCATTGGAGTACTGTCATCAACTAGTAGAACTGTACAGAAGAGCTACTAAAATAAAGGTTGATAAAGAAATAGCAGAGAAGTTAGTAGAACTAAGACTACCAGCAATGTACTACAAGTATACACCAATAAGACTAACAGTTAATGAAGTTAATGGTGTAAGGACTATTGATGTAGACATAATAAGAGAGGATACATTATGGAATACCTTCAATGGTATAACATATGTGATAACCCATAAGAGCAGAGCAGACCCAATTGCTAGAAGCAGGATGACACATAGACTGCATAGATTAATGCAAGAGATAGTAGAAGCAAGGGTATAAACAAATAAATAAATACTCTCTATTTCTTTATTTACAGTCCATTTGTTCTTAGGTTATTGTATCATCTCTTCTTTATATTATGATGAGTACAGCAACTACTATCAAGAAGGAACTGAAGGATATGAGTATAGATGAACTATTAACAGAAGCTATGAAGGAATTACAGGAGATTAAGAGATTGTTAGGAATAAATAAATAAATGATGAATAAAGGATATATAGGACTGCTTATACACTGCTATACCTTTTCTTTCCTCTCTTATCATTTAACTTATCAAGAAGCTCTGTTAGTATGGATTCCAGTCTATTTATCCTATCTGCAATCTCACTACCAGCATTATCTGCAATAGCATCCTTCTCACTGTAACCGCATCTTATACAGTAATCATGGTTAGGACTCAAGACTTCACTGCATCTCTTACAGTATCTAACCTTTAATGAAGAAGCATCTTCCTTGCTTGTACACCAGCCAACTCTAATAATGCATCATCCGTACGTACACCAGATAAGTGTATGTATCTCTGGACTACTTTAGTACCTAACTGCCATCCAAAGTAAGCACACATCTGAGCTTCCGTTAACTTGTTAGCTAGGTGTGTTGCTCTAGAATGCCTTAGTATATATAGCCTAGTCTGCTTCTTTATTCCTGCTTTATGCATGGTATCCTCAAAGAACTTCTCTGCTGATCTCAAGCCTATAGGTCTCCATTTATGATTTGATGCTTCGCTAAGCCATAGGTATGCATTAGGGTCATGCTTGAATGGATGTACTGATAGCCATTGCCTTAATAAGGATACATATGCTATAACCCTGGTAACTTTACTGTCTTACCCCTTAATATTACCTTAGCACCCTTGCTATCAAACATTATATCCTTTATCCTTATATTCAGTAGTTATTCTGGTCTTGCCCCTGTTTCATAACCTACTGCTATGAATACTTTACGTTGTTAGTATTAGCAGTATCTATTAGTAATTTAACCTCATCCTCTGTTAGGAATTGGTCATATGATAACTATTCTCTCCTTCATACGCTTATCCTTGCTAACCTTATTCTTTAACCATCTAACAGCATCTGGATAGTACTCGTTGTTGCCGTATATGACTTTAAAGAACTTCTTTATTATTGACTTATACGTGAGTTGAGAAGCAATCTTGTAGTTGTTATCCTCTAGATATTCAATGAAATGCTGTATATCCTCCTTTGTACATGCCCTGAACTCCTTCCTTATAACCTTCTTTGCTAGCAGTATGGCAGTTATACACCTTATTATGCGTAGAGATGACCTCTCTGCATAAAGTCTATAAACTTTAGGATATCCTCTCTATCTGCTTCAGTTAAAGTATCATCTGTTTTGACCCTCTTTATCCAATATGCTAGTCTGGACTCCCTTCTGTATATATCCCTCATCATATTATAATGAATACGAATTGTAGATTGTATGCGGTGGCCGGGATTTGAACCCGGGTTACCAGCGTGGCAGGCTGGTGTCCTAGACCATGCTAGACGACCACCGCTCACTTGATGATAATATGGGTTCATATATTAACATTAATCATTATTATTATTTATATTAAATCAAATCATCTATGATAGTCCCAATGTACTCCCTAAACCTTTGCCCATGTACATAATCATCTATATTTATCCTTAACCTAACTGTGGGCTTATTCAATCTTAGTCTCCTTGCTATATCTGCTGGGGTTCCTACTATTATATAATCGCAATCTATAGAATTCAATGTATCTTGCAGATCATTCAACTGCTCCTTAGCGTAACCTAATGCAGGTATAATATCCTTAATCCAAGGATACTTCTCATATGCATCCTTTATAGAACCCTTTGCATAGTATCTACCATCAACTACTTTACAGTCAAGCATCTTAGCAACGAGCATACCTAATGAGTAACTCATCTCCCCATGCGTAACTGTTGGTGCATCCTCAACCACTGCTACCCTTTTACCTTTTATAGCATTAGCATCGTTAGTATCAAGTGTAGCATGCAATGAGAGTAGAAATATCTTACCTTTGCTATTAATACTCTTGCATGTATCTATTAAAGTATCTAAAGCCTCCTTGTTGCTTACTAGATTAGCCTTGCTTATAACTATTGTATCAGCGGATCTTAGATTTGCTTCTCCAGGATGGTATCTTAACTCATGCCCTTGTCTTAGTGCATCTGTAACAACTATTGTATGATCAGGTTTAAAGAATGGTAGATCGTTGTTACCTCCATCCCATACTATTATATCTGATACACTCTCAACCTCTTTAAGGACTTGCTTGTAATCTACTCCAGCAAATACGCTATAGCCATGCTCTAAATATGCTATATACTCTTCCTCCTCCTCAAGCGTTAGTCTATCAAGATCATCTATGTTCTTTATATGCTGTACAGCATTGAACTCTCCATACGGCATTGGGTGTCTAACTATACCTACTCTTAAGCCCTTGCTTCTAGCAGTATCAGCAACAAGCCTTGCTATAGTGCTCTTCCCTGCACCAGTTCTAGTTGCAGTAACAGCAATAACTGGCTTACTTGCTTTAAGTTGCGTATCCTTCATACCTAGTAGTGTGAACGATGCCCCAGATGCAAGCACTCTAGATGCAATATGCATAACATGCTCATGTGAGACATCACTGTATGAGAAGAATGCTTCATCAACATCATACCTCTTTATCAACTCCTCAAGCATATGCTCTGGGTATATTGGTATATCATGCTCATATAAAGAACCTGCAAGTTCCTTAGGATAAACCCTATTCTCTATATATGGTATCTGGGCAGCAGTGAATGCTACAACCCTATACCTAGGATTATCCTTGAAGAATACATTAAAGTTATGGAAGTCTCTACCGGCAGCACCAATTATTATTGCTTTACGTACACCATGATTCTTCATAAATTATTTCAATTATAGTGGTAGTTATTATATTTTAATAACATAGTTTCATTTAGCAATCACAAGCTTCTCTACTACTATCTTTGTCTTTATAGGCAACTTGCTTGATGCTACCTTAAGCGCTTCTTTAGCTGTATTAAGATGCTGTTCATTTACATGTATCTCTATGATAACCTGCCCATTATCTACCCTTGCTGCTAAACCTACTGGCTTACCAAATGCCCTCCTCATACCCTCTTGCAATCTATCTGCACCAGCAGCAGCTATCATCTTATTCTCTCTTAGCACTATATGAGGATAAACTTTTAGTATGCTAAAGTAATAGCTCTCACCTATATTCTGCATAACTTTATTTGCCGCTACCCTTGCTGCTTCTAATGCATTATGCCTTACCTGAGCCCTTGTATCATTTGATACAAGCATTACCTTATACTCATACTCCTTTGGCGTACCTCCAGTAAACTTTGCTATCTTTGGTTGTGGTACACCTGCTATATACTCCCTCCTAGCATAAGGCATACCAACAGCAGCTCTATAATTCCTACCCTTCATAGAATACTTAAATTAGCATGATAGAATTTAATCGTTATGGTTAAAGAGCATAGAAGCAAGGTTGATGGGTATAAGGCTATGGTTAGAGATGAGAATTTTATGGATGATTATGCAAAGAGTAATGCTGAAGAGATAGAGGATCAATCTATACAGGGAGAGGTTGTAGATGGTAGGGTTGTTATAAGCAGTAAGAGTAGTATAGATGAGTTAGCAAGGAGAGGGTATGGATATAAAGAAGAGATAGATGGAAGAGAGCGTTACTGCTTGTACATGTATGAGGCATTATACTTGCTTTACACTAGCAAGATTATTGTTAAAGATAAAGGTAGAATATTAACATTTGATGAGCTTGTTGATGAGGCATTAAAGTATGATAACTCTGCATGGATAAAATTCCTTATCTACAGGGATCTAAGGAGTAGAGGTTATGTTGTAAGAGAAGGATTCGGATTCAATAATGACTTTAGAGTTTATGATAGAGGAGATTATAGCAGTAAACCAGCAAAGTATGTTGTATTTGCACTTAATGAAGGTAGAGAGGTTAAGATAGATGCATTAAGTAGTATAGTTGAACAGATAAGCACCATGGGCAAAGAGCCTATAATGGCTGTTATAGAGAGGAGAGGAGAAGTTATATACTACAAAGTTAGTAAGATGCACTTCCCTGATAGAGGCTAAAGTTTATTATAATAACAGAGAGTAAGGGAGTGATCGTATAAGATCACTCTATGAATAATTAATAATATTGCTTATTGATTATAGATGGTACACTGTACTTATTGTAAATACCTATGTATACAAGTATCTTAGGAGCAATAAATACTGGTATCATCTATAGTAAATCTATTCATAACTGTAAAGGCATCTATGTGAGATCTAGTGAATCTATACTAAAATCATAATTGGTTTATAATGGCACTACTCTTACACCATCAACCCTTATGCTAGGGGTTATGCATGGTATAGCATGCCATTGGAGTATCTGCTTACTACCCTTGCCTATTGCTGATATATTCATAAGCACTCTCTTAAGGTTATCGACTATTCTAACCATCCTCCTTGCCCCTATTACCTCCCCATTGCTAACCTCAAATATACCGCTCCTTGCTGTACATGAGAAGTCCCCTTGCTCAGGGTTAACTGGGTAAGTATACCATAATCTACCAACTATTAACCCATGCCTTGTATCCTTGATCATCTCATCCATACTATAGTCTCCATCAGCAACAACTATATTATGGAATGAGGGGTATGGTAATGCATTTACACCTCTACCTACAGGGTATCCTGATCTAACAGCATTACCAGTAGAGTTTACCTTATCCTTGTAGGCATAGAATGAGTCATATAAAAGCCCTTTGAATATACCTCCATCTATTACATGCTTGTTGTATGTTGCTATGCCTTCATCATCGAATGGTTTGCTACCTAATGCATCTTCTCTAGTAGGCTCATCTAGCAATGAGAATCCATCAACAGCAACCTTCTCGCCTATCTTGCCATACAAGCAACTTCTCTTATCTTGGTATGCTTTAGCATTGAAGTTGTAAGCAAATACAAATGAGAGTAGTTCTCCTAATGCATAAGGCTCAAATATTATGCTATATACTCCTTCCTCAGCCTTCCTTGCATCCCTTGATCTTATAGCCATACTGCTTGCTTCCCTTGCTATAGACTCAGCGTTAAAAGATCTAAGCATCCTACTTGCATTAAAACCAACACCACTAACCCTACTAGCATACTCTTTACCATTATCTAACTCCAGATCAGCAGTAACATTGCCTACTATGTATGTGGCCTTATCCTTAACGCTTACACCATTGCTGTTAGCTATGCATACATGCTCTTTAACAACATGAACTACACCAGATACCAAAAGATCCTCATGAGAAGCATCTAATATTGTATATGCTAATCTAACAACATCATCTACGCTCATATTAACTATTGCATTATCATAGCAGTTGTTTATACTACTAATCTTACTTACATCTGGTAAAGATACCCACTCTTCCTTCCTTTGCATAATCTTAGCATTACTTAATGCATTATCTATTGCATTCTGTATATGCTCATCATCTAGCATAGATGTGCTTGAGCCAGAGATACTCTTATCCTTAACTATCCTTAATGCAAGCCCCTTGTCCCTTACTGCCTTTGCCTCAACTATACTTGATCTTGCAAGCCTTACTGTTATTATCTCCTTATCTACCATATATGCTTCAGCCTCATCTGCACCTTGCTGCAATGCCTTGCTAACAGATTTACTACATACATCTAGCATATGCTCAGTAGTTGTAAGCATAGGAGTTGGATAACCTATGTCACTTATTAAGATTATACTATGATCAGATCGTACCTTATATGCTCTGCTATCTCTGGTATCTTATCTACGCTTAGGTTACTTATCAATGGTACACAACCTATTATTGGTACACCACTAAGCTCTTCTATTATGCTTGGTGTGTTAGCCTCAACCTTATTGCTATAATCTATCATGTTAATAACTATACCTAATATGTTAAGTTTGTACTCTTTACATGCCATTACTGTAAGCATAGTATGGTTTATTGTGCCTAACTTTGCTCTAGCAACTATAAGCACAGGTAAGCCTAGATCCCTTATAAGATCTGCTACATAGTAACCTTTGCTTATAGGAACCATTATACCCCCTATACCCTCAACAAGTATGAACTCATGCCTCTTCTTAAGTTCGTTGTATGCATTTAACACCTTGCCTATATCTATGCTAGTGTTAAGCATCTTGCTTGCCATGTATGGTGAAGCCTCTTCGGCAAGGAATACAGGATTGATAAGTTCGTACTCATTGCTATCTGTATTTGAATATCTTGCAAGTATCTCAGCATCAAGGGATTTGAATATACCTTTGTTAGCAACGCTCCCTGTAGCTATGGGCTTCATTGCTATAGCATCTATACCATCTCTGCGTAAGGCGTATGTTAATGCTGCTGTTATGCAAGTCTTCCCTACACCTGTATCTGTACCCGTTACAAATATTCCACTCATCATAGATAGAGACTTGGATCTTTTTAGATAAATGTTATTATCCTATGTTTATTGTCTGTAATTCATAGCCTATTGTTATATTGTTAATTAATAATATATGCAAGGGTATGCTTACATATCTGTGCGATTGTCTATGATCAAGTGAGTATGAACTATATTATTCATAATACATTATTCATAATATTTTATAATCTTAAGTATATCATCTATGCTAGCATCTGTCCTAAAGCCTTTGAATGCTAGGCTTGTCCTTGATGCCTTGAAACCATTAGCCTTTAGTATTCTTATCATATCTTGGATGCTTATAGGTCTCATCTTAAGTATCCTTGATATCTCATCTAGTGTGTAGTATAAAGGCGTATCAGTCAACTCATCCTTTGCTATATTTAATATAGTTATGCACTGTTTATCCATAAAACCCGCAAATGTATTAGTAGATATATTATTATACATTTTATTTACGAAGGAACTATCCATCATTGCCTTTACCCATAATCTACCAACGCTACTCATCTCTTTATTACAGTTCTTGCATGTAACCTTGCACTCATCTAAACCGCTTACATATCTATTCTTGCATGTATTGCAGTAATGGGCATAGCCTAGCATATCTGGCATATTATCTGCATACCTTGCACCTACATTAACTTGAACATATATCCTCATGTAATGCCTTGTACTCTGTACAAATAAAGGCTTTATACCCATCTCAAGCCTAGATGCTACCATAGCAAACATACCTAGCAATAGTCTAATGCCTATCTCATTTGCGTACTCACATCTCATACTGTTACTATAGTATCTTCTTAATGCAACCTTAGGGTATATACCATTTAGAACTGGCGTATCTGTTGCAGTCATGCTAATCATACCCTCATCTATAACTGCTCTTAATGCACAGTCAACATAAAGTGCAGGTGTACCAAATGGATCTATATCTATTATACCAAACCTAGAACCCCTTGCAGAGTGCTCTATTAAGAATCTACATGCATCCTCTACAGAGAATCTGCATTTAGCATGTACATTGTTAAGCATAGCTGCCCTCTCTGCCAATGATACTGCAAATGGATTAATATCGTTTATATATACCTCTTCAATACCCTTAACCTCATTTGCTACCCTTACGGATCTTGCACCAAGCCCTGATAGTGCATCAGCAAATGTATGCTCCCTTAAACCTACATCATTTATGAATACATGGTATGCTATTATAGATATATCCCTGTTAAGCCTTGCTGCTGGGTTATAGAATGCAGGTTGCTTAGGTGGTACACTCTCCTCTAATGCCTCCTTAGGTACTATTAATCTAGTATTACCTTCAGTTATCTCAATTAGGCTATCATCATTACCAGCATTCATTGATTCAAACAAAATTACAAAGTAATTTAAGTTTAATATAAAAGGTCAAGGCTAATACTTCGTGCTGTTAGTGATTACTGGAGAGCCTGGTGTAGGCAAGAGTACACTGCTACTTAAAGTAGCATCTAATCTAAGGGATATTGGAGTTAATTTATACGCATTGATTGCTAGGGAGATCAGGGTTAATGGAATCAGGAGAGGCTTTGAGTTCATTGATTTAATAACCAACTCTACAGTAAATCTAGCCTTGGTTAAAGATCATGCAGATGTAGATTATGGTATAAGTATAGGTAGATACATAGTTGATATTAATGGCTGCAAGAGGGCTGCTGCACTATTAAGGGATGCTATAAGAGCAGATTATACGCTTGTATTGTTCGATGAGATAGGACCTATGGAACTTGCATCTGAGGATTTATCTAATACATTAATAGAACTCTTACATTCTAATAAAGATGTAATTGCTGTAGTGCATAAGAGGATTAAGCATAAGGTAGCAGATATGTACAAGGCTAAGGCAGATAAGATAATAGAGGTTACAAAGGGGAATAGGGATGCCTTATTAAAATATATAATAGATTACTATTTAATGGAGGGGAGCAAGAGGAGTAATCGTTTATGATTAGGCATCTATAACAACTAAAAATAATTTATAAAGGGAAGTGAAAGTATTGCTATAGATGCTTAGTTCACTAACCCTACTTGAGTTCCATATAGTAGTTGCTATTCTTATAACAATAGATCTCTTAACAGGCTTCAGAAGGAAGCATGCTATGACATTAAAGGAGGCAGGTATATGGAGTGCTATATGGATAGGCTTTGGTATCATCTTTGGCTTGCTACTATTATACAGTAACTACTCTAATGAAGATGTTGTAGATTACTTTACAATCTTCATACTTGAGAAGTCATTGAGTGTTGATAACCTATTCGTATTTGCAGCTATATTCTCTTACTTTGCTACCCCATCATCTGCTAGACCTATAGTACTTTATGTAGGTATAATAAGCGCTATAGTATTTAGGGCACTGTTCATATTTGCTGGTATAGCAGCATTGGAAGCATTACCATGGATGGTCTTTGTATTTGCAGCAGTTCTAGTTTATAGTGGTATAAAGATATGGGGTAATAAGATGGAGTCTATGCACGTTGAGCGTAACCAAGTTGTAAGGTTTGCAAAGAGATATCTACCTATAGCAGATAGATATGATGGTAATAGATTCGTATTAGCAACAAAGCCATTACTCTTATCTCCATTGATAATAGTACTCTTTACCATAGAGGCTAGTGATATAATGTTTGCTGTAGACTCTATACCAGCAGCATTAGCAATATCTAGAGACTTTACAATAGTATATACAGCAAATATAGCAGCTATACTAGGCTTGAGATCCCTATACTTCCTTATAGACCATCTGCTCTTAAAGTTCAAGTACCTTAGCAAAGGCTTGGCTGTTGTACTTATAATACTAGGTATAAAGTTCTTGCTAGAAGGTTTTCATATAGACGTGCCTAAAGAGGTTAGTGTAGCATTAACGTTAAGCATAATAGGTGCATCTATACTGTTATCTGTAATTGATAAGAACAAGAAGAGTAGAGAGTTATGATACAAAAGATGAGGATCAGATAATAGTGGTTAAGAGCAGAGAGGAGCAACCGTTTGGAGTGTATGAGGGTAAGTTGAATAAACATGATAAATTGAATACTATAGCAGGTGTTGATGAGGCTGGTAGAGGTTCAGTTATAGGTCCATTGGTTGTATGTGCAGTTGCTATTGATGCAACAAAGATATCTATGCTAAAAGAGATTGGTGTTAGAGACTCAAAGCTGTTAAGTGCTACAGTAAGAGATAGGCTCTATGATAAGATAATTAATATAGTTGATGGGTATGCTATATGTATAGCGGAACCAAAGGTTATAGATGCATATGTTAATAGGAATGCACTTAACATGTTAGAGGCTAAGATGTTTGCACAGGTAATAGCAGAGGTAAAGCCATCACTAGCGTATATAGACGCATGTGATATAAATCCAGCAAGGTTCACAAAAGTAATAGCATTATCACTCTCTTCTTATAAATTGCAATTTACAACTATGCTTAGTGCATCCCATAAAGCAGATAAGAGGAATGTTCTAGTAAGTGCAGCATCGATAATAGCAAAGGTTACAAGGGATAAGGCTATTGAGAGGTTAAAGAGTATACATGGGGACTTTGGGTCTGGTTATCCTTCAGATGCTAAGACCATTAGATTTATTAATCATATGCTTAGCAAGGGTATCACTCTTGAGTGTATAAGGTACTCATGGAAGCCTGTAAAGATACTTATGAGCAGAGTTACTAGCATACAGAATCAGAATAGCTTTTATTATCTACCATTATACTATTAACTGCAAAGTACCTTGGATGCTATAGATAGGATAATACTAAGGACTCTATATATAGAAGGCTTAAACCAGAGCATTAATGCTAGTAGAGATACAATGCTAGAGCCTATAAGTATACTCTCTATGGCAAATAGTAGTGTTGTAGATGAGCATATTAAAAGGCTAAGTGATCTAGGTATGGTTAAGGATAAGAGGCTAACTGAGTTTGGTAGGAGTGCATTAAGTGTAGTATTTGCTGGGGGTGTCTTTGATATCATACATCCTGGGCATATACATACTTTAAGAACAGCTAAGAGCCTAGGGGATGTTCTTGTTGTAGTAGTTGCAAGAGACTCTACTGCAGAGAGGTTAAAGGGCAAGAAGCCATTACATGATGAGAATACTAGGCTAGATATGGTTGCATCTATAAAGTATGTTGATGTAGCACTGCTAGGTCATGAGAATGATATATTCAAGACTGTAGAGTATGTTAAGCCAGATATAATTGCACTAGGCTATGATCAAGTACATGAGGAAGGATTTATAATGCAAGAGTGTAGAAGGAGAGGTCTGAAGGTTAACATAGTAAGGCTAACATCTCCATTACCAGAGATAAAGAGTTCATTAATAAAATCAGAGTTGAAATCATCAATATACAGTATATAACTCAAGCATGGTTCATTAGATTTTTAATATAGAGTGTATTATCTTTAAGTGTTGAGTAATAGCAGTAATAATAATGATATTACAAAGGCACTGCTAAATGGTGAGAGATGGGCAATAGCAAAGGCTATATCTATTATTGAGAACGATACCCTTCGGGCAAGAGAGCTTGTAGAGAGTATATTCAAGCATATTGGTAACTCAAAGGTTATAGGAGTCACTGGTCCTGCTGGTGCTGGTAAGAGCACACTTATAGGCAAGATAATAAGCACTTATAGAGCAAGAGGGTTCAAGGTAGGTGTTATAGCAGTTGATCCTAGCAGTAGCATATCTGGAGGGGCTATACTTGGTGATAGGGTTAGGATGCAGGAGCATGCATTGGATGATGGTACATACATAAGGAGTATGGCAAGTAGAGGTGCACTGGGAGGGTTATCACTTGCTGTAAGGGATGCAATAAAGATACTTGATGTTGCAGGTTTTCAAAGGATAATAGTTGAGAGTGTTGGAGCAGGTCAGTTGGATGTTAAGATAGCCAGCATAGCAGATGTTACAGTAGTAGTCTTTAATCCTCAGACAGGTGATAGCATACAGGCTATAAAGGCAGGGTTAACTGAGATAGGCAATATATATGTGGTTAACAAGGCAGATCTAAGTGGGGCAAATGCATTATACAATGATATAAAATCACTAATAGTAGATGAGAGGAGTGATGCTGTAGTAGTTAAAACAGTAGCAACTACTGGTAAGGGTGTTAATGAGTTGGTAGATGCTATAGAGTCAATACTAAGCAAGATGGAGAAGGATTATAAAATTTATAAAGAGATGGAGAGGAGAAAGATTGAGGCAGAGTTGAAGGATATAGTCTTTGATATGCTAACAGATCTGTTGTATCAAAGCAGTGATTTCAACAAGTATGTTGATTTAGTTGCAAGGAGAGAGATAGATCCTTATAAAGCTGCAGAGAGTATAGTTAAGAGTAAGATAAAAGGGTGAGATTGCGATGAAGGGTTCCAATGATGATAATAATAGCAAGGAGTTATTCACAGACTCTGGTATAAAGGTTAAGAGGATATACAAGGCTAGTGATTTAAAGGCAAGGAAGAAGGATGGGAAGCATTCAAGGGTAGAGGATGCTGGCAAGTATCCGTTTACTAGAGGTATATACCCAGAGATGTATAGAGAGAGGATATGGACGATGAGGCAGTATACGGGCTTTGGTACAGCTGAGGAGACCAATAGAAGGTTCAAGTTCCTTCTAGAGCATGGACAGACAGGGTTAAGCCTAGCCTTTGATCTACCTACACAGACAGGCTATGACTCAGATGATCCTAGGGCAGAGGGAGAGGTAGGGAGGGTTGGTGTACCCATAAGTTGTATAGATGATATGGTGATATGCTTTAATGGTATACCATTGGATAAGGTTAGTACATCTATGACTATAAATGCTACAGCAACAACTCTACTTGCATTCTATATAACTGTTGCAGAGTCTCAAGGCGTACCAATAAATATACTTAGGGGTACACTCCAGAATGATATACTTAAGGAGTATATAGCAAGGAACACATACATATATCCTCCAGAGCCTTCCATGAGGTTATTTGTAGATAGCATGGAGTTCTGTAGCAAGAATATGCCCTCATGGTACCCTGTAAGCATCTCAGGCTACCATATAAGGGAGGCTGGTGCAAATGCTATCCAAGAGCTTGCATTTACATTTGCTAATGCAATAGCATATGTTGATGCATGCATTGCTAGAGGCTTAAAGGTTGATGAGTTTGCCCCTAGACTATCATTCTTCTTCTGCTGTACTATGGATATACTTGAAGAGGTTGCAAAGTTCAGGGCAGCAAGGAGGATATGGGCTAAGATAATGAAGGAGAGGTATAATGCAAAGAATGAGAAGAGCATGCATTTAAGGTTCCATGTACAGACTAGTGGAGAGTCTCTTACTGCACAGCAGCCAGATAACAACATCATAAGGGTTACACTACAGGCATTAGCAGCAGTCTTAGGAGGTTGCCAATCATTGCATACAAACTCTAGAGATGAGGCATTATCCTTACCTACTGAAGAGTCCGTTAAGATAGCATTAAGGACACAACAGATAATAGCCTATGAGAGTGGTGTAACTAGAGTAGTTGACCCATTAGGAGGCTCTTATTATATAGAGTACCTTACAGATGAGATAGAGGATAGGGTATGGAAGTACCTTAATAGAATAGAACGCATGGGAGGATCCTTGAAGGCTATAGAGAAGGGTTACTTCCAGCAGGAGATAAGGGAGAATGCATATAGGATAAAGAAGGAGGTTGATGAAGGTAAGAGGATAATAGTTGGTGTTAACAAGTTCATTGAGCAAGAGGTAAAGGTACCAGAGATACTTAGGATAGATACTGAGTTGGAGAGGAAGCAGATAGCAAGGTTGAAGGAGTTCAAGGCAAGGAGAGATAACACAAAGGTTGAGCATATGATATCTAAACTTAAGGATGCTGCGGAAAGAGATGAGAACCTTATGCCATACATAATAGAGAGTGTTAAGGCAAGGGTAACTCTAGGAGAGATAAGCAATGCATTTAGAAGTGTATTTGGTGTATACCAACCAAAGATAATAATTTAATAAAGAAAGAGAGAAGAATTTTTATATCATTGGCATGAATCTATGCTATGCGTATAGATCATGTAGCAATAGCAGTAAATAATGTTGAAGAAGCATTGAAGACATTCGAGAAGGTCTTAAAGGTTGATAAGAAAGAGATCATGGTTGTAGAGCATGAGAAGGTGAAGCTTGCAATGCTCCAGTTAGAGGATACAAGGATAGAACTCTTAGAACCATTAACGGATGATAGCCCAATAAGCAAGTTCTTAAAGGAGAAGGGAGAGGGTATACACCATATATCAATATGCACAGATACACTTGAGCAAGATGTTGATAATGCAAGCAAGAATGGATTAAAGATAATAGGAGGCATAAGAACAGGGAGTTATGGTAGAAAGATAACGTTCATACACCCGAAGACACTACATGGAGTACTGATGGAGTTGTGTGAACCTCATTAAATTATATTTAAATAAATATCCTTCTAATAATATAATATTTTATTATAGAATAATAGATTATATCTCAATTATCCTTATGTTCCTTGCAACATTTATAACCTTGGTACCATTGAGCATACCTTCATTCCCTCCTTGCTCGTGTATATGCCCACAGAAGTGTAGCAATGGCTTCTTTAATGTTATGAACTCTGCTATTGCCTTAGAGCCAAGGTGGATACCGTTCTTTGCCTCGTCTACAACACCATAGGGCGGGCAATGAGTTAACATTATGAAGCCAGAGCTTATTGTATCAAGCTTTGATAGGATATCCTTAAACTCATCCTCACTAAGTTCATATGGGGTATTGAAGGGACTCTTGTTACCTCCTCCACACCCAGCAAAAAGGTAGCCCTTAACCTCTATATACTTTCCATGTAGATCAGTCCAGTTATTCTCCTTACATGCTATCCTCATATCATCAGGTAACTCAAAGTTTCCAGGCACTGCTAATGTTCTAACACCTAGATTACCTATTGCTCTAGCAACCTCTATAGTATTACCATGTATTGGGGTTATATCTCCACAGCATAAGACAACATCTATACTCTTACTCTTTGCCTCACTCTTAACCTTCTCTATTAGTTTAGGATCACCATGTAGATCAGAGAATGCCAGTATCCTTAGCATATTATCTGCTAGCAATGTAAGAATAAAAACCTTTACTCACATATTTAGAGTATGAGCAATAATGGACTCATTAAACGTGTACATGTAGAGAAGAAGGCTATAAGAGCATTAGGGGTAGCAGAGAGCTTTAGGAAGGGTAATGTTAGAAGCAGTAATAAAAATAGTAAAGCAATATTAGCAGGGGTTGTTATGCGTAGCGATCTTGTAATCGATGGTATGGTATATGGTTATAGCACTATAAGAGGTATGGATGCAACAGAGAGCATACTAAATATGTACAATGAGTTAGGTAGGGATGATATAAGCGTTATAATGCTTGGTGGGGTTATAATAAGCATGTACAATATAATAGATATTGAGGGGTTATACTCAAGGCTAAGGGTTCCGGTCATAGGTTTAACCTTTGAGGACTCTGAGGGTTTAGAGGAGCATATAAGACATGCATTCAATGATGAGTATGAATATAGCAAGAGGATAGAGGCTTATAGAAGGTTAGGCTCTAGGAGTAAGGTGATATTAAAGACAGGCAAGTATGTATATGTTAGGTGTGCTGGTATAAATATTAAGAATGCAAAGGGTGTTATAAACAAGTTCTTACTACAAGGCTCTGTACCAGAGCCTATAAGAGTTGCCAGATTATCTGCTAGGGCATTACTAAGATTTGGTTATGGCGGGCCTGGTGGGCTTTGATCCCACGACCTACTGGTTAAGAGCCAGTCGCTTTAGGTGTTTAATGTTACTACAACTCTACCTGGCTGAGCTACAGGCCCTATTAATACCCTTAAGAAATCTTCAATATATAGTTAATCTAAAGAGTAAGCTACACCTTATGCATAATGTTTTTAAGATAAATTAATCATGTTTAAATTACAGTAACCTTTAAATCTCTATTTAATATAGAGATGTTGATGGCTACTATAAGCAAAGAGGTTATAATAAATGCACCAGTAAAAGAGGTCTTCACATACTTTGCTAGACCAGAGCACATGTCTGAGCAGTTCCCAAAGGAGATAGGCTTGAACGTTATCCCTATAGAGGTTAAAGAAGGGTTTGGTGTAGGTACAATATTTAGAGTAATAGGTAACTTTGGTGGCAAAGTCTTAGAGTGGGACTGTGAGACCCTAGAGTACATACCAGAGAGGAGGATAGTAGCAAAGCAGGTTAGTGATGGACCATTTAAGAGATGGAGTATAACTGTAGAGTTCGAGCCTATAGATGAGAATAAGACAAGGACTAGGATGATAGTAGACTATGATCTACCACTAAGCTTCATAGGCAGCATAATGGATAAGATAAAGATAGAGAGGGAGGCTGAGAGAGGAATAGAGAATGGATTGTACAAGGTTAAAGCCCTCCTAGAGGGTACTGGTTCAATACCAGTATACATAACATTAGATGCCTATAGAAAGTTGCTTAAGGTTAAGGAGAGTATGAACTGTAGTGTATCAGAGGCTATAGTAAGATTGGTAGAGAGCAAGACGGTAACAAACTAACTGACTAAAATTACTTGATAATATTTCTATTTTCTATCAGATTTAGGAACAACCTTCATAAAGGATGGTTCACACATAAATCCTCATCATAATAATAAGATAATACTCATACGAATTTTGTACCATAACAAATTAATATTTTATCTATGCATTATGATTTATGAGTAAAAATACAAAGTATGTTATTATAGCGTTGCTAAGTAGCATTATGATAATTAATACTGCCAATTATGCCTATGCGCATAAAACCCTTACTGTCAAGGATATTGAGATAGAGGTAGGATGGTTAAATGAGCCTCCATTGGTGGGTGAGTTAAATGCAATAGTTCTTGATTTTAAGAAGGGTTCAAAGCCATATGTGATTGAACCTACAGAGTTGAGTGTTAGTGTAAGGTATGGAGGAGTTAGTAAGACCCTAGAGATTGAACCATTAGCAGAGCCTGGAATGTATGCATCCCCTATAATACCTACCCGAACTGGGAGCTATGTAGTTGTACTTAAGGGTAGTGTAGGAGGTAATACAGTTGATGCTGAATTACCTATAGAGGATGTTGAGGATAAGGCTAGGATAGCATTCCCAGATGAGAGTGATACTACTGATGCTCAGAGGATAATACCTACACTCCAATCATCACTTATTCAGTTACAGAACAAGGCTGAGAGAGCCTTGAGTGAGGCAGAGTATGCAAAGAAGACAGTTGAAGAGATAAAGAGTAGTATAGACAGGGTAAATAATAATTCAGATAATGCATACAACTTTGGTCTCATGGGCTTAAGCGTTGGTATAGCAGGAGTAGCAGTTGGGATAGGTACAATGGTTAAGTATAGGAATAAACTCTAGCACTTCTTATTTAATTTATCTGCTAGTAGAGAGATTATAACCTTTATACCTAACTAGTGTTATGTATAATGCTATTAGAGTAGCAAAGGTAACTAATACTAACATAGAAGGAAACTCTGGTACTACAGTTACATTAAACTCTGCAGTCTCAGTAGGCACAGCTACGAAAAGTATTCCTTTAATATCTACACTTATCGTATGATTACCCCCAGTCTTGAATGTGTAGGGTACAGTTATACTACCAGAATCAGTATGTAGTATTGGTGCTGGTTCTGGTGGTATCCTATCTATGATATTACCATTACCATCCCTTATTGTAATAACATAGTCCACATGTCTCAGTTGTGTATTGTTTGCCTTCTGGAAGAAGGTTATGTGCATATTAACCTCTTTGTTAGGCTCAGGGATAGAGCTTAACAGTAACTCAACATAAAATGATTTGGTTGATGCCTTCATAGGTTTTATCTCTTGACCTTGATCTTGCTGAGCATAAAGATCTGATAAGGGCATTAATAGTAATAGACTAAATATAGATGGTAACAAAATGGTAATATAATACCACCTCATAAAAAGGGTTTATTAAGTAAAAATATTAATAGTTTGCTATAGAGTTAACCCTTAAAACAAAGAATGATTTAAATAGCATTAGAGTATAAAAGGCTTATGCTTACCGTAGAGAAGGTTATGAATGTATTAAGGAGTATAAAGGACCCTGAGCTTAACAGGGATATAGTATCTATGGATATGATAAAGGATCTAACCATAGAGGATGGCAAGGTATCATTTACCCTAGAACTTACCACTCCAGCATGCCCATATAATAGTGAAATAGAGCAAGAGGTTAGGGAGAAGGTTAAGGCAATAGAGGGTGTTAAGGAAGTTAACATAAGGGTTACTGCTAGGGTTATGGAGGGTAGGGCAGTTAATTCAAGTGATATACTTGCTAATGTAAAGAATGTTATAGCAGTAGCAAGCGGTAAAGGTGGTGTAGGAAAGAGTACAGTAGCAGTTAACCTTGCATATGCATTAGCAAAGAGTAGTGCTAAGGTAGGGCTATTAGATGCGGATATATATGGACCTAGTGTACCACTCATGCTTGGACTAAAACCTGGGCTTACAGTCAATGAGAAGAATAAGATAGTACCTCAAGAGGTGTATGGTATCAAGGTAATCTCAATGGGTCTTGTACATGCTAAGGGAGAGGAGAATGTTGGTATATGGCGTGGTCCAATAATATCTGGGATAATAAAGCAGTTCCTTACAGATGTAGATTGGGGTGAGTTGGATTACCTTATAGTTGATCTTCCCCCTGGAACTGGTGATGCACCACTAACTTTAGCACAGACTATACCTATAACAGGGGTCGTTATAGTAACCACTCCTCAAGATGTTGCAATGAACATAGCAAGGAAGTCAGCCCTAATGTTCAAGAAGTTAGGCATACCAATAATAGGAGTTGTAGAGAACATGAGTTACTTTATATGTCCTCACTGCAACAAAGAGAGCAAGGTATTTGGCTATGCAGATGAGGCAAAGATACTTGAGAGGTTTGGGGCACCACTATTAGGGCAGATACCATTGCATACATCTATCATGTATGGTAGTGAGCAAGGTAAACCAATAATGCTCCTAGATCCAGACTCACCATACGCTAAAGCAGTAGAGAGTATAGCAAAGAGGACAGCTGGTAGAGTTAGTGTTATAGCAGCAGAGATCTTAAGGTTAGAGCAGGAGGCAGATGCAGCTAAGTAATGAAGAGTTAAGTATACTTAAGAGACCCATGGGTGTTCTTATAAATGACTCTGATATCAATCTTCATACTCTAAGGCATCATCTTAATAATGCATTAATGATAGTTAGTGTAGGAGATGCAAGTACAGATAGGCTAATAAACTTAGGCATAGTGCCACATATACAGATAGTTGATGGTAGAGAGAGGAGGATTAGTAGAAGGCATGCTGGAGATCATTATGTTAGTGAGTTAAGGTGTACTAACCCAGCAGGCAACATAACATATGAGGCTATAAGGACATTTAAGGAAGCGTTAATTGCTAAGAAGCCTGTTAGGATACTAGTTGATGGTGAGGAGGATCTTATGACATTGGTAGCATTAGCATACTCACAGGATAATACAGCAATAGTATATGGACAGCCTCTGGAGGGTATTGTAATAGTAACCGTTAATGATGAGACCAAGAATAAGTACAAAGATCTTATATCAAAGATTTATAATTACATGCCTAATAAATAATTATGAGGGGATGATGATGCGGTGGCTGTATGATCTATGATTAGATAATATTATAATCTGAACCCTCATTATTATAATACCCTGCTTCCTATAGGTACATTATCATCTACTGTTAACCAATAAGGCTTCCCATTCACATCTGCAGCAAGTAGCATGCCATGTGATACTACACCAGCTATCTTCTTGGGCTCTAGGTTAGCAAGTACTATAACCTTCCTCCCTATCATATCCTCAGGCTTGTAATACTCTGCCCCTCCAACTATCAACTCCCTCTTCTCATTACCTATATCAACTATAGCCTTCATAACCTTGCTCTTCCCTTTTATACTCTCAGCACTAACTATAATTCCTACTCTTATATCTAATCTTTTGAACTCCTCATAAGTTATACTCATGCATCTTATTGATACTATGGTATTAAAAATATTTCTAACTAAACTGTATGTATTAAGCATTACATACTTATGCAAATAACATACTCTTCAATAAATATTAACATGACATTCGGTAGAAGAATAGAGTTCAAATACAATAGCATAAGATGCATTGATTGTGATGATAGAAAGGGTATAGTAAGCTTCTATGCAGTATACTGGAACAATATTATGATAAGGGAGCCTATCCCATTATGTATAAAATGTGCAAGAGAGTTCAGTAGGTTCGTTAGCAAGAATAGTGAGGGTAAGTATAAGGTAATGGATATAGGGATGATAAACTAATACAACATATCTTCTCTAATTGTAGTTTCTTGCTGAACAACTCTAGGCTTATTTTATCTTTTCAGGATTTCTAATAATTGTTATATACATAACAGGTATAAATACTATCATATAACTACAGGTTCAATATCCCTCTCTATTATACCATTCTTATATGCTAATGAGTATAGCATCCTTAATGCTTTGTAACCTATCATACCCATATCTATGGTTAGATCATTCACATACATCTTTACAAACCTTGCTATTGTATCTCTATCAACACCCCTAGAGTACTGCATAGCATAATCTAATGCATCATCAAAGTGCTCATAAGCATAGAGTATAGAGCGCTTAAGCATGCTGCTAACCTTTGGTATATCATCCTTG
>Ga0197143_1001353_pt1 | contig 20854 bp, 15 predicted proteins | sample GBS70_MetaG_FD_148603 | JGI IMG/M metagenome (GOLD analysis project Ga0197143, IMG submission 148603) | Sediment microbial communities from Great Boiling Springs, Gerlach, Nevada, United States - GBS 70_MetaG | ecosystem: Environmental > Aquatic > Thermal springs > Hot (42-90C) > Sediment...
GAAAGGCATAGCCATTTGCGGTATGCCTAACTGCAGGCAATCGTGACCCGGCAACGAGGACACTAAAGTCAAGATAACGAAGATGACGACGAACTCTTGCTGAGTTAAAGCCCAAAACGGTAGCAGTTGCTTGATTGCCAAGTTGATGAAGATGAGAAGCATCAAGGTGAAGCCGACATTCCAGAAAAAGGAGATGCAAGTTGGGTGACCTGAGTGCCATGTCCCTTCCACTTGCATGACCCAATAAGCGTTTGGGACGGACAACACCAGTCCCAAAGCAACTGCCCGCCACCATCTCCAACGAGGCATTGTCGGTGTGACTTCTTGCAGGGTCAAAGCAGTAACCTTCGTTTGGTCTTTAATCAAGCCCACATCGCCCCCTCACGGCGAACCGTTAACCGAGCCAATTAGAGTTTAGCAAGTTGAACCGCTTGGGAGCACACCGCCGACCGAAAATTGTGAGTCAAGAAAAGCCGTGCGAGCAACTATAGCACCAAGACACTGTTGCACGGTGGCAAGAACCGTGCCCTGCAACTTATTGACAAATTATCGTTGCTCGCCCTAAAATGTTGCGTGCAAATCCCAAGCAAAGGAGTGATGAGCGATGCGTTGGTTGGGAGTTGGTTGTGGATTGGTCGCATTAATGGTTGCGGTGACGGCTGGGTTTGGGCAGCAGGTTGGACCAAAGTTTCTTGAACGCTCTTTTCAGCGACCGGGGGCAAGGGCGTTAGGAATGGGCGGCGCATATCTTCTGGCGACTGACGACGCAACTGCCGTTGCGTGGAACCCCGCAGCGTTGGTCAATGTCAAGCGGTTCACTTTGCCCGTTGAAGTTTCGGGGCGAGCAAACTTCAATGTCCAAGATGTCCGTGACCTTGGTGACGCCTTGGAGGACATCCGAGACGAAATCGGTCCATCGCCAGACCTGCTGAAATTGGTAGGTGCACTCAAAGATGTCCGCAATTGGGCTTTGAAGAATGGTGCAGTTTTAGGTGGAACCCCAACGACTTTGACTGGCAGTCTTGCCCCTGTTGCAGGCTTAACTTTTGGTGCCTATGGCATCACAATCAGCAGTGGCTTGTATTCCAAAGTCCAAATCTTCGTTGACCAACCTTCAGACCCAGACCCGAACGATGGCATTAATGCTTCACAATACCCGCTGAACATTTACTCTCGTGGTGGAGCCGTTGCAATTTCAAGTTTAGGTTTGGCTCACGCCCGTAAGTTCCCTGCAGGTTTGAGCCTTGGGCTTGCAATTCGGGGAGTTAGGGCAGATTTCATAGGCTACGCAGCCTCCGCTGGCGTGGACGACTTGGATGCGCCAACAGAAGGCGATGCTTTGGGTTATGCCTTTGACGAAGTTCACAAGACGAAGTTCACCCTTGACATCGGTGCGATTTGGGAGCCGCCAGTTCAGCCTCCGATGCTCAAAGTTCGTTACGCAGCCGTCGTGCGAAACCTTGTCCCAGCCAAGTTCAACCTGCCAGCCAGAGACTTGGCAGGCAACCCAATTGCTGGCTTTGACTTCTCCTTCCGCCTCAACCCTGAAATTGACTTGGGCGTGCTGGCTGAGTGGAAAGGGCGGACGAACCTTGTCTTTGAACTGCACAATGTCACATCAAGCAACGGCGGCGACATGACCGTTCACGCTGGAGTTGAACACTGGCTTGCAGGCAATGTCTTTGCTGTGCGAGTCGGTTATGACGATGACAAACCTGTCTTTGGGCTCGGAATCAACCTGAAGGTCTTGAGGATTGACTTGGCTGCAGGCTTTAAACCTAAGGAGCGAGCAGCAGTCGGAATCAGCCTTAGGTTCTAACGCTGTGGCAGAAAATCAGGTTGGGAGGGCAAGGCTCCTGCCGAGCCAAGACGATTTAATTTGGCGGCTTGCCCTCCCGCCTTGGCAAAAATCTACTCAGCAAAGCAGCAAGCGCTTGGCGAAGGCGAAAAGCGTTGTTCCAACGGCTACCAAGATGGCAGCAAATAGGGAGTTACTCTGCCCGCCGCCGTGACTTTCCCGATTGGAAACGGAAGTAGGGGCTGACGCTTTGAGCAGTTTCAAGTCATCGTCGCTCAATTCAGTTTTTCCCTCTGCTCCGATTTGAACAGCCAGTTTGTCGTCAACGGCTATGATGACATCTTCGCCCAACGCAATGAATTTCGCCAAGTCAGGGCGAACCTCAATCAACTGCATCACCGCCTTGCTGAACTGCCGAACCTTGATGACCTGCTGCTTTTGCGGGTCAAATCTCAAGTCAACCCATTGCCTTCCCCGTTGAGCAAAAGTGCGATTGCCGACAACTTGCATGCCCGTGATGGCTTGAACTTCGCCTGATCTTCCGACGATGACTTGAGCGGGTGGACCAGCAGCGCCTGGGACGCTAAAGCCGCCGTAACCGCCCAAAACTCCTCCCAGCCCATGCATAGCCATCCCTGCCTGCTGCCTGACAGGTGCTTGGTTGCCCATTGCCAAATCGTAGTTTGCGGTCGCCCGTTGCAGGACTTGTCGGTTAATGGCTTGTGCCACTGCCCATGTCCCTGTTCTGGCTTCTGCTGCTCTCCTCAACTCCATGTCAACTCGTGTCCGCAAATCCGCTAAAGGCACAGTTGGTTCGGTCACGAGGAAAGCAGTGAATTCTGTCAACACGCCGAACTCTTTGGACAGCCGGACGATTTCGTCAATTAGTTCAGGGCTTCGCTCTCTCGTTGCAAGTTCGTCCAGCAAGTATCCGATTTTGCGGGCTGCCCAAATGCGTGGGACGAAATCATGTTCCGTCTCGCGGTCGGGAAATTCAAGGTTGAAGGTGAAAGTTCGTTCTTTGTCGCCGACTTTACCCGTCACCCTCACCGTTGCTTTGCCACCTTCAGCGTAAGCACCAGCCAAAACCACTTCCGTGCCTTTGAACAAGTCAGGCACTTGCTTTGGGTAAACATCGCGGACACGAACGCCATCAAAAGTGACTTGGACATCTGTCAAGACAGGTTCACTGAGCAAACTGAACAGGTCAGCAATTTTCGCCTCCACGCTCTCGTTTGGTCGGACATAAATGCTCGCCCCGCCGTTTTCGTTCGCCAATCGGTCAAGGAAGACGGCGTTGACATCGTAACCTACGCCGAAGACGAAAATCCTTGCCTTCGCCTCATTGGCTTTCCGCACATTCGCCAAAATTCGGTCAACATTTGTCTCGCCAACTGTAGGCAAACCGTCAGTCAGGAACATCACAAAGCGTGGTCGTTCTCGGTCTGCCAGCAACGGAAGCGCTGTCAAAAGTGCTTCGTTGATGTTCGTCCCGCCTTGAGCCGTCAACTGTTCAGCAAATCGGATGGCTTCCCGCTTGTTGCCCTCTGTTGCCAACCTCAAATCGCGCCAAAGCAAGTCTGGGCTTTCATTGAAAGCGATGACATTGAAGCGGTCGTCGGAGTTCAACCTTTCAATGCAGAACTTCAGCGCTTCTTTCGCCTGCTCAATCTTTTCGCCGCTCATACTTCCCGTTCGGTCAAAAACGAAAACGATGTCTTTGGGCAAAACCTTGCTTCGCTCCCACTCCAGTTGAGGCGACAGGAACAGCAAAAAGTAACCGTCTCGGTCGGGTCGGTTTCGGTAAGGCAACAAGGTAGCGCCAAATTCGCCCTCAGCGACGCTGTAGTAAAGCACGAAGTCATCCTGCTCGCGGACATTGCTTGCCTCATAAGTGACGATGGCTTCTCGTTCGCTCGGTCGTCGGACAGAAATCGGGTGTGTCGGCGAGTAAACAGTTTTGATGGGCAAGCGGGAGCGAATTCGGACAGTAATGCTTGCCTCGCGGACAGGCTTATCGGAAAGCCTTTCAACCCGTAGCGGGTAAACGAACCGATAGGTGTTGCCTTGACGGCGCAAAAGTTGGTCGTATCGGACGATAACTTCACGCTGCCCTTGAGGTGGGAATGGGAAAATTCTCAAGCGGAAAGTTTGGCGGTTCACAAACTCAAGTAAGGCTGGGTCGCGCCTTGCTCCGACAATTCGTTCGTAAGTTCGGACGGCTTCGTCTCGGCTGAGCAATTCCGCCTCGTAAGTTTTGCCGTCAATGACCAAAGCCAACCGGTTGACAGCAGCGTTTTCAGGGGCTGGGAACAGGTAAATTCCTTCACGCTGATAAGGTGCTTCGTTGACGAAGGCTTGCCTTGCGTTCACTTGAACCACGCCATCAACGATGGTCGCTTCCATGTGACGAAAGCGAATTGAAAAGCCCGGGACAGGAGTTGGTCGCGGAATAGGTGGTCGGTCGTCAGGAGGAGGCAACACGATGCCACACGCCCACACCGGTGCAGCAGCCAGCAAACTCAACATCGCTGTTAAAACCCAACGCATGGCTTCGCACCTCCCTGCAAGTTTGTCCGTCCAATTGGACGAACGAGGGCGCGAAATTGTTCCATTTGCGGGGCAAAATTGTTTCCACCGTCACAATCACGCCGAAGGTTAAGCGGCAAAATTGATAGTGACCGTTGGAGGGCGAACGCAATGAGATTGTTGCTCACCGTTGCCGCATTGGTTGTAACTTTGATGCCTGCCTTTGGGCAGGTCAGTTACACCTACAACGCAAAAATCATGGGCGCAAAGGTTCACTATGTCATCGTCAACCCCTTCAGCGACAACATACGATTGACGCCCGTTTATGTCCCCGGCGGGATGACCTTTGAGGCGTTGGTTTCGCTTTACCGTCCCGTCGCCGCCATCAACGGAACTTTCTTCAACCCGAGAACGAAACACCCTATCGGCGACATCGTCATTGAGGGCACTCATGTCAACAAGGGTAAACTGCGGACTGCCTTCATCGTTCAAGGTCCATTCGCCCTCATAACGACCATCCCAACTTCAATGGATTTCACGGGCAAGGTTGAAAATTTGCTGGCGTGTGGACCGAGGCTTTTGACTGATGGGCGAATTACGGTTTACCCTGCAGCGGAAGGTTTTCGCGACCGAAGATTGTTCCGACCAGCACGAAGGAGCGTTATTGGCGTGACAAGGAACGGCAAGGTAATCATGGCGGTCATCGTTACGCCCGTAACTTTGACAAAGGCTGCGAAAATCATGCAATCGCTCGGTTGCGTTGACGCGATGAACCTTGACGGAGGCGGTTCTTCCGCACTTTATTGTGCTGGCAATTTCTTCGTTCGCCCAAACCGAAAATTGAGCACTGCCTTGATGGTAGTCCGCACATCAACATGGCGGACGGTCGGCTTGACAGGAGGGAAAGAAAGATGAGCGTTGACTGGGATGCCCTCATTGATGCAGCCCAAAAAGTCCGCCAAAACGCTTACGCACCTTATTCGCATTTTTGTGTCGGTGCGGCGTTGCTGGGCAAATCTGGGCGAATTTATGTCGGCTGCAATGTTGAGAACGCATCTTATGGCTTGACAATTTGTGCCGAACGGAACGCTTTGTTTTCCGCTGTGGCAGCGGGAGAACGAGAGTTCGTCGCTTTGGTCGTTGCGGGCGAAAACGCTCAGGTCTTTCCATGTGGTGCCTGCCGTCAAGTTCTCGCTGAATTTTGTGACGACCTGCCCATCAGAATCGTCGGCGAAGACGGGAGTCAGAGGGAAACGAGTTTGAAAGAGTTGCTCCCTTACGCTTTTCGGTTCAACCGCTAAGTTGTTTCGGCTCGGCAGAAGCCTCGCCTTCCCAATCCTGAAATTGTTCGGGAAGGCGAACCTCCCGGTGAGCCCAAATTTGAGTGCGAGGTGCAAAGTGCAGAACCATTTTCGTCAATGTGGGAGCACTGCCCTTCAGAGAAACCATTCGCTATTCGCCACTCGCTACTCGCTATTCGCCGCCGTTCTAACCAGTCGCCAATTGCCAGTCGCTAATCGCTGCCATTTTGGCTCGGCGGGAGCCTCGCCCTCCCAAATTTCCTTTCACAACAAGACCGTGTGCCCTAAAATTTTGGCGGCTGAGAGAGCGAAAATTCTGACTCGGAGGTGGAAGTGATGGCAGAGAAAAAGTCGGCAGTTGCAATTGTGGTCTCGCAAACTCACTGGGATAGGGCGTGGTATCTGCCCTTTGAAAAGTTCCGCATAAGGCTCATAAGGCTCACAGAGAAACTGCTGCGGATCGTCCGCGAGAACCCGCGCTTTCGCTTCACCTTTGACGGTCAGACGGTCGTTTTGGAAGACATCTTGCAAATTCGCCCCGAATGGGAAGCGGAACTGAAAGAGCACATTTCTGCAGGTCGCATAATGGTCGGACCTTGGTATGTTTTGCCCGACGAGTTTTTGGTCAGCGGTGAGGCTTTGATTCGCAACTTGCTCATCGGTCACCGAATTGCCCGAAAGTTCGGTCGCGTTTTGAAAGTCGGCTACATACCTGACCCCTTCGGTCACATCGCTCAACTGCCCCAAATCCTCAACGGTTTCGGGCTTGACACTTTCATCTTCATGCGTGGCATGGGCGATGAGGGCGAAGAACTGGGCAGCGAGTTTTGGTGGGTCGCACCTGACGGTGAAAGCAAAGTTTTGGCTCACCACCAAATCACCAGTTACTGCAACGCTGGCTACCTCGGCTATGTCTTTGAGGACGGAGTTCCTCGCGTTGACTACGAACGGGCGACCGAGCACATTAAGCGCTTGTTGGAGAACTTGCGCAAATACGCAACAGTTCCTGTCTTCTACATCAGCAACGGCTGCGACCACTTTGAGCCTCAACCTGAATTGCCAGACATACTAAAGCACCTGAACCGCGTGTTTGATGATGTCCAGTTCGTTCAAGCAACGCCTGAGGAGTTCTTCGCTCATGTTAAGCGGGCTCGCAAGGAGTTCAAGAGTTACCAGGGCGAGATGAGGGCAGCCCGATACCATTACTTGCTTTCGGGCGTCTTCTCGTCCCGCATTTACCTCAAGCAAGCCAACTTCCGTTGCCAGACTTTGCTTGAGCGCTGGGTTGAGCCTTTCTGCGCCATCGCTCACTTTGCAGTCGGTCACCCCTACCCCGACGCCCACATCAACTATGCTTGGCGAACGCTGCTCAAAAATCACCCTCACGATGACATTTGCGGTTGCAGTGTTGATGAAGTCCACAGGGAGAACGAGACGCGATACATGCTCGTTGAGCAAGTTGGCGACATGCTGTTGAACGAAGCGTTGAACGCAATTGCCCTGCGCATTGACACGGCATCGTCTGCGCCTTCCGATGACTGGCAAGCCTTTGCTGTGTTCAACCCGCTCCCTTGGGACCGAAATGACCCCGTTGCGGTAACTGTCCCTCAGGCTTGGTTGAAGGATGGTGGGACACTGAAGGACTGTGCAGGTTCGCCCGTTCCTGTCCAAATCGTCCAAACTGGCGACGAACATGCCCTCATCCTCATCAAGCCAACCGTCGTCCCGTCCCTCGGCTACACGACCCTCTACCTTGACCGCACCGACAAACAAAAGCGGGAATGGGCGACCGATGTCCGAGCGGAAGGAAACACAATTGAGAACGAGTTTCTGAGGGTCACTGCTGAACCGAACGGCACAATCACTGTCGTGGACAAACTAACGGGCAAGTCTTACTCAGGCTTCAACCTGCTGGAGGACACAGAGGACGCTGGCGACGAATACGATTACTCGCCTGCAGAAAACTCACAGACCATCACCAGCGAAAATGTCAAGGCTAAGGTGAAGGTGGTTGAAAGCGGACCTGTTCGGGCGAGTTTGCTCATCAGTTACGACTTGCAACTCCCTGAAGGTTTGACACCTGACCGAAAAGGTCGTTCAAAGCGGATGGTTCGTTGCCCAGTTCAAGTCAAAGTTTCCCTCAACAGCGGTGTTCCACGCGTTGATTTTGAGGTCACCGTCACCAACAACGCGAAAGACCACAGGTTGCGTGCTTTGTTCCCGACTGACATTCAAACCGATGTGGCGAAGGTTGAAGAGCATTTCCATGTCATTGAACGCTCCCTGACTTTGCCTGAGGGCAAGAACTGGGCTCAACCGCCCCAACCCACAAACCACATGGACAGTTTCGTCAGCGTGGACGATGGTGCATTCGGCGTCACGGTGATAAGCGAAGGTTTGCCCGAATATGAAGTCCGCAAGGACGCAAAGGGCGTGACTATTTGCTTGACTTTGCTCAGGTGCGTCGGTTGGCTTGGCAGGGGCGATTTCAAAACGAGACCTGGTCACGCAGGTCCGCAAATCGCGACCCCAGATGCCCAATGCCTCGGCACTCATACTTTCCGCTACGCCGTCGCCATCCACAAGCGGGACTGGAGAGAGTCCGGAGTAATGAGGCTCGCTCACGAACACAATGTCCCGATGAGGATTTTCCCAGCAAGGCGCAAAGACCAGAAGCATCCCGCTGAAGCGACATTGCCCGTCTCTTGCTCCTTCCTTCGGGTTGAACCTGCTGACTTCTTTGTCACGGCTGTCAAGCGCGCGGAAGACCGAGACAGCCTCATTGTCCGCTTCTACAACACTCGCGACACCGGTCAAGGTGGTGAAACCAAAGGGAGCATATGCCTGTGGTGTCCGCCTAAAGAAGCCCACTTGACAAACTTGAACGAAGAGCGGAAGCGAAAATTGCGGGTTGGGAAGGACGGCTCGGTTCAAATCTCCGCCAAGGCATGGCAAATCGTCACGACGGAGTTAGTGCTGTGAAGCGTAATGCGTAATTCGTAATGCGTAAGGAGCACAGACAGCCGTTATTACGCATTACGCTTTACGCATTACTCCCTCAGGTGATGGACGATGCGGGCTGTGGTTATTGAGAGACCGCACCAATGGCAGGTCACTGATGTTCCCGACCCGACACCGCAAGATGATGAGGTCATCGTCTCTGTCTCCGCTTGCGGTGTTTGCGGCACAGACTTGCACATTTTTGAGGGCGATTTCCCGTCCAACTTGCCCCTCATCCCTGGACATGAGTTTGCCGGCGAAGTTGTGGAAGTTGGCAGGAAAGTCAGGTCTGTCAAGGTAGGTGATTTCGTCGCTGTCCACCCGAACAAGCCATGCCTTCTGTGCGACTTCTGCCGCGAAGGGAGCGAACATTTGTGCGAAAACCTGCAAGCATATGGTGTCCACATTCCCGGCGGCTTTGCCCAATTCGTTGCGGTGAAGGAGATTAATGTCCACAGGGCTGAGGGGTTGACACCTTTGCAGGCAGCGTGGGCAGAACCGCTTTCATGCTGCTTGCACGGTTTGAACAAAGTCGGTGTCAAGTCAGGAGAAAAAGCACTGGTCATCGGTTGCGGTCCAATTGGTTTGTTGTTCGTGCAACTTTTGCTCGTTCACGGGGCAAGCGAAGTCGTTGCCGTTGACCTTTCAAAGGAGCGCCTTTCGGTAGCGAAGCAAATGGGCGCGTCTGTGACTTTACAGCCAGACGAATTTGCCAGTTCGCACAAAGACATTGCTCCTAACGGGTTCGCTCTCGTGGTTGAGGCAAGCGGCAACCCGAAGGCAGTTGAACTCGGCTTGAAAGTTGTCAGGGCAGGAGGAAGGTTTTTGCAGTTTGGTGTTTGCCCTACCGAGGCAACCGTCAATTTCTCGCCGTTCGCCATTTACCGAAAGGAAATCACCATCGTTGGCAGTTTTTCGCTCGGCAAAGAAATGCCTCAAGCGCTGAATTTGCTGGTGAGCGGGCGGGTCAAAGTTGATGTGCTGACGACCCACCAGTTGGGGCTTGAAGGTTTTGGTGAGGCAGTCAAGTTAATGCGGGAGGCAAAATCCTTGAAAGTTCAACTTTTGCCCAATTCGGGCAGTTGATGGGGCTGAGTTTCTCACCAAGCAGACTTCAAGGAGGGTTTGCGAAGATGAGGTTGGTCCAGTTTTTCGTCCCAGAACTCGGAAAGCGAGTCGGTGTGGTTGAAGGCGAAACGGTTGTGGACATCACGGAAGTTGCACCAACGACCTTGGCTCTCCTTGAACGAGCCGTTGCTGAAGGCAAAAGTTTTGAGGCAAAAGCAAAGGAAGCCCTTGAGGAAGCGAAGGAACGCGGCACTCAAACGGTTGACTTCAACTCCCTGCAAAATCCGCCTTCACCCGACAAGCCGCACCTGCTTTTGCCCATTGACGCCGCCGAAGTTTGGGGCGCTGGCGTCACTTACAAGCGGAGCGCCGAAGAGCGTGACTTGGACAGCCAGACGGACATTTACACCCGAGTTTACTTCAGCGACCGACCCGAACTCTTTTTCAAAGCGACGCTTCCCCGTTGCGCCTTGCCCTTTGGGGAAATCGGCATAAGAAGCGATTCCGAGTTCACTGCAGTTGAGGCAGAAGTTGCAGTTGTCATCGGTTCGGATAACCGACCTGTTGCTTTCACCCTTTGCAACGATGTGAGTGCTTGGGACATTGAACGGGCTAATCCGCTTTACCTGCCCCAGTCAAAAATTTACGCTGGCTGCTGCTCTTTCGGTCCGATGCTGGTGACGGCTGAGCAGATTGCTGACCCTTACTCAATCGTTGTCCGCTGCCGAGTTATCAGGGACGGCAAAGTTGTCTTTGAAGGTGAAGCCAGCACCGCACAACTGAGCCGACGATACGAAGAGTTGATCGCCTTCCTTCGCCGCGATAACCCAATTCCCATTGGCACGGTCTTGACAACAGGGACGGGGATAATGCCCCCACCTGAAGCGGCGTTGCGGGATGGCGACATCGTTGAGATTGAAAGCCCACAGTTAGGCAAGTTGGTCAACCGCGTCCGCAAATTGAGCGGAGTTTGAGGGGCAAAAAGCGTCAAAATGTTTATGGCTCAGGGAAGGCGAGGGGCAGGTTGAAAGGAATAGATGACACGGGACATGGGACAAGGGGAAAGAAACGGGTGATGCGTGATGGTCTTGCTAAGAGATGTCACCGTTCGCTACGAAAGCGGCGTGGTTGCCCTTCAAAATGTCAACCTGACAGTTGAGAAGAGCGAGTTTGTGTTTTTGGTCGGTCCGACAGGCGCAGGCAAAAGCACACTCCTGAAATTGCTCACGCGCGAAATCACGCCCACAGAAGGGACAGTCATCGTGGCTGGCAAAGATGTGACCAAACTGAAGCCGTCTCAAGTTCCTTACCTTCGCCGGCTCATCGGGACGGTCTTTCAAGACATTTTGCTCCTTCCCGACAGAACTGTTTGGGAGAATGTGGCATTTGCCTTGCGAGTGACAGGTGCATCTTCAGGTGAAATCGCTCGCGAAGTGCCGAAAGCCCTTGAAACGGTCGGGATGTTGCACAAGGCGAAATCTTTCCCTGCTGAATTGTCAGGAGGCGAAAAGCAAAAGGTCGCTTTGGCGAGGGCTCTCGTTGTCAAGCCGCTGCTTCTGCTCGCCGACGAACCGACGGGCAACTTAGACCCAACTTCGTCCCTTGAAATCGTTGACCTTCTCTTGCGCATCAACCGTCAAGGGACTACCGTTATCATGGCGACTCACGACAAGACGATTGTTGACGCTTACAGGAAGCGCGTGGTTGAACTTTCTGCTGGTCGCATCGTTCGGGACGAACTCAAAGGAGTGTTCCGTCGTGAGTTGGCTTAGTTTGCTTGCCTTCTTCTTTGAAGAAGCGTTGGTGAACTTGCGGCGGCACGGCTTGGTCACTGTCGCAACCGTTACCACAGTTGCCGTCACCATCGGCGTCTGGGTTTTGTTTGCCCTTGAGGCGAGGGCTTGGGAGAGGTTGCTGATTTGGGAGGGACAAAAACTTGAGCGGATTTGCGTCTTCCTCAAGCCAGAAGCGGATGAAAAAGCAGCCAGTGAATTAGCGGAGCAAGTGCAAAAGTTACCCGAAGTCGTTCAGGTCAGGTTCGTCCACAAGGACGAGGGCTTGAAGAAGTTGCAACAGATGTTCGGCAATGCCGTGCCACTACGGGATTTGGTCGGTCACAACCCACTCCCTCATGCTCTGGAAGTGACATGCCGCTCGCCACAAGAAGCGGCGCAGTGTGCAGCGAAAATCAAAAAGTTGCCCACAGTTGATGAAGTGACCTTTCCAGCAGTTGCCGTCAAAAGGTATGTGCAAATGGTCAAGAGCATCCGATGGCGAAACCATGTCCTCTCGCTGCTTCTGGCTGTCATCGCTTTCATCCTAATCTTCAACGCCCTACGGGTGAGCGTTTACGGGCGAAGGAACGAAATCCGAATCATGCAACTTGTGGGCGCAACCGTTTGGACGGTCAGAGGTCCTTTGGTCGTTGAAGGTTTGCTCTACGGCATTCTGGGGGCGATTTCGGTTCTGGCTTTGACGAAGTTGTTTTTGGTCATAGCACCCAGCACTTCGCACTCAGCGCCTTACTTAACGGGTCTCGGTAGCGACTGGATTGATTGGAGGGTTTTGCTGCAGGAAATCAAGTTGGACGGCGAGTTCGTCAGTCAAGTCTTTCTGATGGGTATCGGTCTGAGTTTCCTCAGCGCCTTGGTGGCGGCTGTCAGATTGGTCAGAGAAGTTTAAAACCAAGCCAACATCGGCACCCAGCACATCGCACTCAGCACACGGAAATCGGAGTTTGAATGTCAAGGAGCCAACGAGCCAACTCGCAGGCTCGGTCAACCTTGACACCAACAGTTTTCGCCGCCTCTTCGTGAAACTCATCCGCCTTGCTCATGCCCTTTCGCGGCAGGAACAAAAATGGCACTTCGCCCGGAACATGCTTTCCCGTCGCGGAGTTACTTTTGTGGGTGCAAATGAGCAGAAGTCGGGCATCGTCATACGCCTGAACCGCATCAAGCAGGCGAGGGAGGAAGATTTCTGCAAAGCGTTGCAGTGCGAAAACTTTCAGTTCTGGGTCGCGGCGGTGAGAGGCTTTATCCGCTTCTCGGATGTGGACGATCAAAAGGTCAGTGTCGGGAATTAGGTCGTTCACGAAACTGGCAAGTCGCTCATACCCTTCGCTGAGATTGTCAAGGTCAACGGTTGGTGGGCGATGGGGTCGGATGCCAGCGGCGATGCAAAGACCTCGCATCGGTATGTGGTCGGTGACAGCATCGGCGCGAATCATGCCGGCAACTAACCTCAACGACGGCAACTTTGGCATCACTCCCGGTTCGTAAAGCCAAATCAAGTTTGCAGGGGGCTTACCCTCGTCAACCCGTTTGCGGTTGATTTCGTGCTTTTCAAGGAGTTCAAGGGCATCGTAAATGAGTTGTTGAATGACCCCTTCGTTGTCGCCTTTGGGCAAATGTTGGTTGATGGGTTCTCCCTTTAACTCGTCAGGTGGCTCGCAATGGAGTTGCGAAAAGCCTTCGTGCCAGAGCAAAACATGCCTTTGAGCCTTCAAGGGCACAAACCTAAAACGGTTGTCGCCCAACTTCTCCTGCAAAAGTTCCATCAATGCACGCAACTCATCGTGGCTCAATTCAACTTCTGTCTCGGTGATTTTCTCTCCGTCGGTAGCGAGGAAGGCGAGGGTGAAAGCGACATCGCGCAAACCGAGCGGGACATCGGCGCCTAATGCTCTGAAGGCGCCGCGACCTGTGTAAAACAACTGGCTGTCGTATCCGAAAGTTTCCATAGCCGCTACTTCGGGTTGAACTGGCAGTCCTTCCAAAATCGTCCTCGTCCAACCCAAAGTCCCCTCTTTCGCCAACTTGTGCAGTTGGACGATGTCGGCAGCCTCAAGGGGTGTTTTGTTACCCAACGCTTCCTGCGGTTCATCGGCTGCTCCATCCCACAAAACCATAACCCGCTTCATCGCCAAACCATCACCTTCTTCAACCTGCAGGTGGATTTTGAGTTGGCAAAAGAAAGCATAACACATTGCAGGAATCGGCGCTGAGCGAATGAGGGATAAGTTTAGCCCTGTGCAATACTTTTGGGCGAGGAGGTGGAGGGCATGCTGACGGAGCAACGGCTGGAAGAGTTGTTGAGTGGCTTCCCAAAGGTTCGGGTTGCACTCGTCGGCGATTTCTTTCTGGACAAGTATCTTGACTGCGACCGAACTTTAAGTGAGGTCTCGCTGGAGACAGGGCTTGAGGCTTTCCAAGTCGTGAGGGTTCGTTGCTACCCTGGTGCTGCGGGAACTGTCGCCAATAATCTCAAAGCGCTCAAAGTCGGGACAGTTTACGCCGTCGGATTTACTGGAGACGATGGTGAGGGCTACGAGTTGAGGCGAGGCTTGCAACGCATAGGCGTGGATTTGTCGCACCTTGAAATCCGCCCGGACTTGATGACCCCAACTTACACTAAGCCGATGATGAAAGAACCCGACGGGCGATGGCACGAGTTGAACCGACTGGACATAAAAAACCGACGACCGTTGCCTGAAGACTTGCAGGAACGAATTATCGCGAGCGTCCGCGAACTTTTGCCGCAAGTTCATGCCGTTGTCGTTTCCGATCAAGTTCAAGAGCGGAACTTCGGCGTCATCACCGACAAAGTCCGAGATGCATTATGCGAATTGGCGTCAGCGAACCCCGACAAAGTTTTCTACGCCGATTCAAGGGAGCGGATCGGCGAATTTCGCAACTTCACTGTCAAGCCCAACCGATATGAAGCCGCCAAAGCAGTGCGGGGAGAATGGCTCGGAAGTGTCAGTTTTGAGCAAGCGATTGAGTTCGGAAAGGAACTTTTTGAGCGGAGCCGAAAACCCGTTTTCGTCACTGTGGGCGAGCACGGGATTTTGGTCTTTTGCGACGACGGGGTGTTCCACATCCCTGCCGTCCCCGTTGAAGGTGAGATTGACATCGTTGGGGCTGGCGACAGCGTAACTGGCGGAATCGTGCCAGCCCTTTGCTTGGGCGCTCACCCCGTAGAAGCAGCAACCATCGGCAACATCGTCGCCTCAATCACAATCCAGCAAATCGGAGTGACTGGAACGGCAACGCCCGAACAAGTTCTGGAACGGTTCAAGCAAGTTGCCAATGCGATAGCCCCAAAACAATTGGGTTCGTAAATCCGAAAACTTGCGTCAAAGTGAAATGGACGGGCGAAAACAAACCCGCCGAAGGGGGAGATGCTCATGAAGCGTCGCGAATTGCTCAGGCGACTTGGGTTAGGAGTGGCTGCGGTAGGGCTCGGTCAAGTCGCTTTGGGTCAGAGAGCAGGAAAGCAGCAACAACCTGTCGTTGTCGTCGCCGAAAAGGATAAGCCAGCGGAGTTGGTTCGGAAAGCGATTAAGGCTTTAGGTGGGATGGGCAAATTTGTCAAGAAGGGCAACAGGGTGCTAATCAAGCCAAATATCGCTTTCGCCCGACCGCCAGAAGGGGCAGCCACTACAAACCCCGAAGTCATTGCTGAGTTGGTGCGACTTTGTTTTGAAGCGGGCGCAAAAGAAGTCATCGTCCTTGACTACACCCTTGACCCTGCTCGCATCACCTACGAGATGAGTGGCATCGCAAAGGCTGCCCAAGCCCAAGGGGCAAGGGTGGTTTATGTCGGTCGGCAGGATTTCGTCCCCGTTGAAGTCCCGAAAGGGAAAATCTTGAGCGCTTACGATGTGAGGGTCTTGAGGCAAGTTTTGGACGCCGATGTCTTCATCAATGTGCCAATCGCCAAAACTCACGGGAGCGCTCGGTTGACTTTGGGCATGAAGAACTTGATGGGCATAATCCAAGACCGAGGAGCATGGCACAGAAGCGGTGACTTGCATCAATGCATCGCCGATTTCGTCACCGCAGTTAAGCCGCACTTGACAATCATTGATGCCATCAGGATTTTGGCTTCGGGAGGACCGAAAGGTCCTGGGCGAGTTGAGCAAAAGGACACGATAATTGCCAGCACCGATATTGTCGCTGCCGATGCCTACGCAACGACCTTATTTGGCTTGACTCCCAACGATGTGCCGCACATCATTAAGGCTGCGGAATTGGGCGTCGGCGTCGCAGATTTGAAGCGAGTCAAGATTGTCAAGGTATAGCAGGAAGGCTGAAGCCAGCAACCTTAGCAGTTTCAAATCGCCTTTAGCAAAATTCACGCATCACGCTTCACGAATCACGCATTACGCATCATGATAGGTGAGCCAACTATGAAGGTTGCAGATAGGCAGGAATTGAAGCGAAAGGTCACATGGCGCGACTTTCTTTCCGCCCGCAACTTCCGCAGGTTCGTCCAAGTTCTGGCTTTGCTGCTTTACCTCGCTTTGTTCTTCGCTGCCGTTTACCCGCTCAAAACCTTCCTTCCGCCAGACATGTTTCTGCGACTGAGTTTACTTAACGACCTTTCTGCTATGCTGAGCAGCCGCACTGTCATCCAGCAACTTCTGCCTTGGGCATTGGTCGTGCTTGTAGCCACCTTGCTTTTGGGGCGAGTTTTCTGTGGGTGGGTTTGTCCGCTCGGGACAGTCATTGACATCACCGACCGCTTCTTTGAAAAGAGAGTCCGACGCCCACTGATGCGCGAACGGAGATGGAAAAATGTCAAGTTCTACTTGCTCGCCTTCGTGACAGTTTCCGCGTTGCTTGGCGTCCAAATCGCTTTCCTTTTTGACCCAATCGCCTTGCTGACCAGGACCTTTACCCTTGCTTTCTTTCCGCCTTTGCAACTTGCCTATCAGTGGTTTGGTTCTCGCGTGCCTTTGGTTGGCGATTGGTTTGTCCAGCACTTCGGTTGGATTTTCCCTGAAGCGGCAATTCACTTCCGCATGGGCGTTATTGCCTTCGCCATCTTTGCCCTCATCATCGCAGCCAATGCATTAAGCCCACGCTTTTGGTGTCGCAATCTTTGCCCGCTCGGTGCGCTTTTGGGATTGCTGTCAAAATTTTCGTTGCTTCGCAAAAGGGTCTCCGATGCCTGCGACCGATGCCGAATTTGCAGCAGCCTATGCCGAATGCAAGCCATTGACAACAACACAATCCGAACGAACTCAACCGAGTGCATCCTTTGCATGTCTTGCGTAGCAACCTGCCCCAATAAGGCGATTCGTTACGGGCTTCACTGGGGCGACAGCGCACCAGAAAAGTGGGCAAAAGAAATTTCGGAGCGACATCCTCAACTTGTCCGCCGCCGAATTGTTTTTGCTGGTTTGGCTGGAATTGCTTGGGCAGCCCTCGCCCGAACTAATGCGGGTGCTGAACTTTCCGTTTCGCAGCAGCCGATTTCGTCACCCTTCCTTTTGCGACCACCGGGTTCGTTGCCCGAAAACGAGTTTCTAAGCCGTTGCATTCGGTGCAGCATGTGCATGAAAGTTTGCCCAACAGGCGGTCTCCAACCCGCAATCGCTGAGGCTGGGCTTGAAGGTTTTTGGACGCCTGTTCTTGTCCCGCGAATGGGCGAGTGCGCCCCTGAATGCACCGCTTGCGGACAAGTCTGTCCCACTCAAGCAATTCAGCCTTTCAATGCCGAAGAAAAGGCTTGGCTTTACATTGGGACGGCTGTCATTGACAGGAGTTTGTGCCTCGTTTGGAGTGCCCAGAAAGAATGCCTTGTCTGCGATGAAGTTTGCACTTACCGGGCGATTGAGTGGAAAGTCATTGACGGCATTGCATATCCAACGGTCAATGACCAAATTTGCGTTGGCTGTGGTCTTTGCGAGGCTCGCTGTCCGGTCCAACCGCAAGCGGCAATCAGGGTTTACAGTTTCGGCGACAAGCGCTCGTGGAGCCGAGACAGACAAAAACGATGGAGGCAAATGGCAAAGCGAAAGGGAGCGACTTGGGAGGAACTGAACCTGCAACGAGGGGAGAGCCAACGGTGAAGGGATTGCAAATTTTGCTGGGAGGTTTGTTGGTTATGGCAGTTTATGGCGCTTGCGAAAACGACCGACCAATTTTGCCGACGGAAGTTTTGGGTTGGAAGTGGGACGGCAAGGAGGAAGTCTACGACCGCAAGACAATCTTTGACTACATTGACGGCATGGGGGAAGTTTACCTCGCTTACAACTTCCGTCAAGTTTTCGTCCGCAGATACGAAAAGCCTAACCAACCACGCATCACCGTTGACCTTTTTGACATGGGCTCACCCGAAGATGCCTTTGGCGTTTGGACTTTTGAGCGGGATGGCGAACCTGTGGGTATCGGGCAAGATTCTGACTACGCTGCAGGTTTGCTCAGGTTTTGGAAAGGGCGATATTTCGTCGCTGTTTGGGCTGAGGGCGAAAGCCCCGAACTCAAAGAAGCCATCCTCGCTTTGGGTCGCAAAATTGCGGACGCCATCCATGAAGAGGGGAAACGCCCTGAGTTGCTGAACTACTTGCCACCCAAAGGGCTTGACAAAAACCGCATCGTCTTCTTCCGACACATCCTCATCCTGAACCGCCACTATTTCATCGCCGACCGAGACATTTTGAACTTGAGCCCAAAAGTGGAAGGCGTTTTGGCGGCTTACAAGGTCGGAAAGGAAACGATGAGGTTCATTCTCATTCGCTACCCGAGCGAAAAAGACGCTGCAAAGGCGTTGGAGACTTTCGGGCGAGCGTATTTGCGTGAGGGGCGCTCAAAAGGTGTCGTCCGCACCGAAAACAAAAAATGGGTCGCAGCACAAAGGTTCGGCAGACTCCTCGCCATCGTCCTTGACGCCCCAACCCAATCACAAGCGTTGGGCTTGATAGCGCAAGTGGTAACTCGGCTGAAAGGGCAAAAGTAGAAAGCACATTTCAATGCGCTCAAAATTTTTCGCGAAGATTCTGACTGCTCACACAGTTTTTGCTTTTGACCCTTTAAGCCATTTTGGGGTGCAGGCAGGTGAAATGGGAATGGCAAAGAGCCGATTGGTTCAAATTGCTCTCCTTACTTTCGCACTTTCTTTAGCCATCCGTTTGCCCTTCGCTTCCCATACAGCAGTATTTAACATTCGTGAAGCCGAATATCTTGACCTTTCTCGCTTCTTCGCATTAAGAGGTGGGATGCTAAATCAGTGGCAACTTTTGAGCCATAGAAGGCATGAGTTTTATGGTCTATTGGGTCACCCGTTGATTCTGCCATTAATGAGTAGCAGCGTGCTGAGATTAGTCACTTACTTCCATTCCGAGCCAGAGAAGATGATTGTTGATACCCGTTCTTGGAATATTGCACGAATCACAAATGCTGTTATCGGAAGCATTGCGGTAGTGGTTTGGTTTTTAGTTGCGACATTGCTGACGAAATCACTTTTGTGGTCAACTTTGTTTGCGCTTCTACTTGCTACGAATTCGGCGCTTGTGCAAAATAGCGCCATGAACATGCCAGAACAATGGTTGCTCCTTTTAAGCGGGTTAGCATTTTTGGCATGGATGCAAACTTCCAACCGCTTACTGCCCATCATCATTATCGCTGCTTTGGCTTTCACTTTCTGGCTCGCTTTGCCACTTGCCTCCAATAGTGATTCGCCTTCACGGCTGTTGCCTCTGGTATGTGCACTTTACCTACCTTTACCTTTTTGGTTACTGTTTGGAGTAGCATCGTGGCTTTCTGGTGACCGTCACCTAACTTGGTTGTTTGTCGGGCTTATAGTAGCCACCATACTGGTAATGATTGGCTTGTCCTGTTGGGAGTTGAGAAACGCTTATTTGGAATTTCGTGCAATTGCAGCCCTCATTGTTTTCATGGCTGTGCCTTTGTTAGTTGCCTTGCCTTTTGCCTTACCTCTCATCTTGTTGAAGCGTTGGATAGGTTGGGGAAATGAGGGGACAATATGGGCAGGCATTGGTGGAGCGATTGCTGCTGTTGCTGTCCATTCTCGCCCTGAAGGAGCATTGCTTGTTTTAGCCATTCCTTTTGTTCTACGCAAAAACTATCAACGAGTGGTCGCTTTATCTGCTTGGATGTTAGGAGTTATCTGGAGTTGCCTGCCGTTCTTATTTGCGTATGAGTCACCTTCTCTGCCGATGGCAGAATGGTTGTTAGTTTTCCGAGCCCTTGACTTCCAACAAGACAGTTGGCGTCTTTACGGTCAAGTGCTGCCGAGCACTTTGGAACTTATCACAAACCACTTTGGCGAAATCGTTAGGCGGATGTTGGTCAAGTCATGGGGACTTTTGCTCTACTTAGGGCAAGGGCTTGGGTTGTTGTGGGTGATTGTGCTGTTGTTGCTTTACCAAAAAGAAAAATTGGACTTGCCATTTCAACTTAAAGCAATGCCTTTGATGGGTTTGCTCTTCCTTGCTGTTCATTGCATTGTTTGGTCAACACAACCAGAACCTCGTTTGGTTGTGATATCGTCAGTATTCTTTGCTTTGTGGCTTACTTGCTTGTGGTTCAATTGGCTTCAGAGCAAAAATTTTCCCCTACAACTCTTCAGACTGTTTGCAGTGATTGTTGGCATTACCCTACTCACAAACGGATGGGAATTGGTCCGAATCTGGAGGACTACTCCTGAATGGCATCCTAAGGCATTAGAATTGGCGTCAGCAATGGTTAAGGCAATGGCTTACCCTGATCCGATGGAAGCAAGTAAGGCTGGATATGATGTTGTCTCAAACATGCCTTGGCTTGTCTCTTTACATGCCGATTGTGGTCTTATCTCCATGCCTCTTCTGGATACGCCTACGAAGTTGAAAGTTTTTGCAGCCCAATACTATCCCGAAGCCTTTATCCTTCTTCTTCGTGGTCGCACGCCAAAGCAAGCCATTGAGGATGAACCGAGAGCGAAAGCGTGGTTGCGCTGGCATGATGGAAGGTTGAGTTTGAAGGAAGAGTGGAAAGCACATTTGGAGTTGGTTGATTGGAGGCTCTTCAAAAATCACCGCTCAGTTAACATAGTCGCAATGCTTGTTTTGAAGGAAGAGCCATCACCAAATCGCTATCCATATCATCGCTAACGCACAATTTTTGTTCGTGGCTAAATCTGCTCTTGATAGGCTGAGCGGTTTAGCACGCCTTACATGAGTTGATGGGTTTTTGAGAATTTTGATGACCAATGCAGAAGGTCGTAGTCATGAATGAGTTAGGAGGTGAAGAGGATGGAAGCGGTGATGCTGTGGACGGTGTTGGAGTTGGCGTTCCAAAGTCAACGCAACTATGCCAACCCGCTTTGGGATGTGACGGTGAAAGTTCAATTCGTCTCACCGTCGGGCAAA
>Ga0197143_1001354_pt1 | contig 20851 bp, 22 predicted proteins | sample GBS70_MetaG_FD_148603 | JGI IMG/M metagenome (GOLD analysis project Ga0197143, IMG submission 148603) | Sediment microbial communities from Great Boiling Springs, Gerlach, Nevada, United States - GBS 70_MetaG | ecosystem: Environmental > Aquatic > Thermal springs > Hot (42-90C) > Sediment...
GCACACCCCTCTGAAGGAAACTTTCCTCAAACGAAGTTTTCAGGAATTAAAATTGGTGGAACATGGCAACCAAATGGTGAAAGCTGGTGCGGGGGAGGGGATTTCAGCATTAATTTACCGGTAAAATGGGAAGACCCCCAACTTCTGTAGACGTCATCCATTCGAGCGATTTTGGCCATGGGATTCTTCCCCGTTGGGTCTTGGCTCAGGTTGCGAACAAAGCTTATAACGCTCGCCGGAAAGGATATCCGAGCATGTGGGTAGGTAAGGCGAGAGTTCCTTACGAATGGGGACCGCTTCCGACGGAGACCGAGCTTCAACCCGATTTGGACCTGCACGCTTACACCCCAGATGGCTTACATGTGGGGGTGAATTATGAAACGGGGGAGTACGAAATTCAGGTTCCGGGCGCAACGGCATCTGGAGATGTCTTCAACGGCAGCGAATGGATCTCCGTGCCCGAGAATTTGGAGATATACTTCTTTATTAGCAGCAGGGACGCGGGAGAATTCATAAGAGCGTATCCAGGAGTTGGACTCGAAAACGGGATGTATGCGTTCGGGCTGAACTACGCGGGCTACTTATCACAGACCCAAGGTCAAATAGTGCCGGCGGGCGTGGAAACATTTCATGCCTTTGAGGTTACTAAGATGCCGGACGGAACCTACTCAGTAACCGTTCAACCCGGTACTTACTTGTTCGACCTTAAGGTTTGGCAAGCTGCAATCGATAACATCCCAGATAATATCTTCATCAAGAACCCGCATCGGAGAAAAAATGCATTAAAGGAAAAGTTCCAAGCCGTGTTCAAAATGCTTGAAGAAGATAACCACAAAGGAGCGATCGAGAAGCTGGGGCACGACATTTTGGAAAAGCTGAATGCCGACGGAAAAGCGGATTGGGTCTGCGAGCCCGTGCTTGTAAACGAGATCAAGGCCCTTATCTCGAGGTTACGCTACGAGGTTCGGAGGTTGGTAAAATGAAGAGAGCGTTGATGATTGCGGTTTTAATCCCGATAATTTTTGCGACATACATTCTATATGTGTATTTTCAGCCACCACCGGATCTTACGGAGAGAGGAGATCCCCCCGAGTTTTTGATAACGTTGGTGGACAATGGCGAAAACGACTACATAGATGTTAAGTACATCAAAACTGGCACGGGCTTTTTTAATACGGGTGATCCCATGTCCCTTTGGGGGATGGTGATCGTGCTTAAGCCGATGGAAAACCTTTATAAATACTTTGATATCAGATTCCCTCAAGACAGGTTGTTCTTGGGCGAAACTATGAGAGTTTTCACCAGTGCTAATGTACTCGAAAAAGGGAAGTTCTATCAGGTGACAATACTAGAATATTTTGGAGCAGACAATGTTAAATGTGAGTGATTCCGCCAACGGGTCGAGGCACCTTTTACAATTACAGTGACTGCAAGCGATGGCCTGAGGGGGGTCCGGGCGTGAGCTCTGGTATCGGTACTCGCTGGACAGCTCGACTTGAGATTCATGGGAGAACTTCGGGCTCGGCGAGGAAAACATCGAGAATAAGAAGCAGTGGTTCTGGTCTTTCACGACGCCTAAAGGCTATGGTTATTACGAGTTTTATAGCATTGCAACAGAGGTGTTGGTAATAGAGAAGAGGTACCTCCACTGGCAAATGCAAGATGCGTTGTTTTGGTTTCGGATCTCCCGACTGCTGAAGATATTGAAAACATCATAAGATGGTAGCCCAGAAAATCGCTGAGCAACAGCTTAGGAAGGGAGAGGACCCTGAGGTCTGGGTGGAAAGGGCGGGAGACATAGGGGGTGCTGGGGGTGGTTCCGCACCTGACACAGAACTTCATCCCCAAGGTTCCCCCGCCGCCGAAAAAGCTTTCCCCCCTTTTCTTTAGGCTTAAAAGCCTCCGGGTTCCAGAAAAAAAGGTGAAGCGGGTCGCGCTGGCTCCCGTGGTGGGGGCGCTGCTCCTGCTGGCGGGGCTTGAGGGGATCGAGGCGAGAACATACCGTCTGGCTTGGAGCTACCAGACCGGTGATTGGGTTCGTTCGGTTTCCATCTCCTCCGACGGTAATTACATAGTTGCCGGGAGCGATGACCGCAGGGTCTATCTCTTCTCCAGGACCTCCAGCATCCCCCTCTGGAGCTATCAGACCGGTGGTTATTTTTGTTCGGTCTCCATTTCTTCCGACGGTAATTACGTAGCCGCCGGGAGCGATGACCGCAGGGTCTATCTCTTCTCCAGGACCTCCAGCATCCCCCCCTGGAGCTATCAGACCGGTGGTTATTTTTGTTCGGTCTCCATTTCTTCCGACGGTAATTACGTAGTCGCCGGGAGCGATGACCGCAGGGTCTACCTCTTCTCCAGGACCTCCAGCGTCCCCCTCTGGAGCTACCAGACCGGTGGTTATGTTCGTTCGGTCTCCATCTCTTCGGACGGCAGCTACATAGTCGCCGGGAGCGATGACGGCAGGGTCTATCTCTTCTCCAGGACCTCCAGCGTCCCCCTCTGGAGCTACCAGACCGGTGGTTATGTTCGTTCGGTCTCCATCTCTTCGGACGGTAATTACGTAGCCGCCGGGAGCGATGACGGCAGGGTCTACCTCTTCTCCAGGACCTCCAGCGTCCCCCTCTGGAGCTACCAGACCGGTGGTTATGTTCGTTCGGTCTCCATCTCTTCGGACGGTAATTACGTAGCCGCCGGGAGCGATGACGGCAGGATCTATCTCTTCTCCAGGACCTCCAGCATCCCCCTCTGGAGCTACCAGACCGGTGATTGGGTTCGTTCGGTCTCCATCTCTTCGGACGGTAATTACGTAGCCGCCGGGAGCGATGACCGCAGGGTCTACCTCTTCTCCAGGACCTCCAGCATCCCCCTCTGGAGCTACCAGACCGGTGCTTGGGTTCGTTCGGTTTCCATCTCTTCGGACGGCAGCTACATAGTCGCCGGGAGCGATGACCGCAGGGTCTATCTCTTCTCCAGGACCTCCAGCGTCCCCCTCTGGAGCTACCAGACCGGTGGTTATGTTCGTTCGGTCTCCATCTCTTCGGACGGTAATTACGTAGTCGCCGGGAGCGATGACGGCAGGGTCTACCTCCTCTCCCTTAACAACCCTCCCTCCCTTTCTTACTCCTTAAGTCCAACTTCGGGAACCACCCAAACCACCTTCACCTACGAGGTCATCTACTCCGATCCCGATGGGGACGCCCCTACCTATGTCAAGGTCTACGTAGACGGCACCGGCTATGACATGTCCTATGTGGGTGGTACCTTCACGAGTGGTGCCCTCTACCGCTATTCCACCACCTTGAGCACAGGTTCCCACACCTGCTACTTCGAGGCCAGCGACGGGCTGGACACCGTCAGGCTCCCCCCCACTGGCATATATTTAGGCCCGTCTGTGGGCCTAGCCCCTACTTCCCTGACCATCTCGCCCTCCAGCTTCACCCTCCTCACCGGGCAGACCCTGACCCTCACGGCCACGCTCACGGCTGACGGCACCCCCCTGCCTGGAAAGACTATATCCTGGAGAGTCACGGCCGGGAGCATCCACCCCTCCAGCGGCCTGACGGACTCCTCGGGTCAGGTCACGGCCGTTTACACCGCCCCGGATGCACCCACCACCGCCACCATAACCGCCTCCTTCGCCGGGGATGCCCAGCACGGGAGCAGCTCCGACTCCTCCTCGGCCACGGTTTGGCTCCAAGTCAAGCTCGTCTTCACCAAGCCCGACGGCTCCCCCCTCGCCTACACCATCATCTACTACGGCACGTCCCAAGGGCAGGAAACCGCCCTGCTGGGCACGACCGACGGAGGGGGCAGGATAACCCTGACCGATCCGGCACTCTTGGGCACCACCGTATACTTCAGGAGCGGGGACGGGAGGTACAGGGGGAGTTCCTACGTGCCCCCAGGGCACGACGGAACCTTTCATGTCGACCTCACGAGGGTCCCGGGCCGTGGCCCACTCCCGCTGGTCCTGGTACTGGTGGTGGGGGTGGGCATAGCCTGCGCGGTTGCCTGGAGGAGGGGACTCCTCGGAAGGCCCTGCACGCGCCGAGGGAGCCACTCCCTCCGCCTTCTGGGCAGGAGGAAGAGGGTGAGAAAGCCGGCGAACAGGAGGATGTTCAGGAACACTAAGTCCCAGTCACCGTAACGTGGCACTTCTTATTTATCGGTAAATTAGTGCGGGGGAGGGGATTTGAACCCCCGAACCCCTAAGGGACCAGATCTTGAGTCTGGCGCCTTTGACCTGGCTCGGCCACCCCCGCCATCCCCCTCTTCCCTCCCGGTGTCTTAACCGTTGCCCTCACAGCAGTACCTTGCTGAGGTACTTCAGGAGAAGGAGGGAGCCGAAGAGGAGGAGGAAAAGCCCGCAGAGGGCCAGCAGGATTCTATGAGCCCTCGTCCCCACCACTCTCCTACCCTTGGAGGCCAGGCTGGACACCAGGGAAAACCAGCCCAGATCGGAGAGACCGTGCCCCACCAGCCAGAAGGCCAGACCCGCGTAGGAGGAGAGGGAGAAGGCCTCCAGCAGGGTGGAGAAGCCCACCGTCACCCACCAGAGGGGGACACTGGGGTTCAGGAGGCTGCTGAAGAGCACCCCTCCCCACAGAGGGGGAAGGGAGACCAGCGGTACGCTTTCCTCCCCCAGCCTTCCGAAGGCTCTCCGGGCGCTCACCCCTCCGAGGAGCACGAGCAGCGCCCCCCCTAGCAACCCCAGCGAGGTGTGGACGGAGGGCTCGAGGAAGAGCCCCAGCCCCACCAAGAAGAGCAGGAGGAAGAGGGCTTCGGTGAGGAGATGTCCCGCCACCACCCTGGGCCCCACCCCCTTCCCCTCGGAGGAGGACTTGGCCACCACGTAGACCAGCATGGGACCCGGAAGGAGAGAGCCGGAGAGCCCCACGAAGAAGCCCACGGGAAGCTGGAAGAGGGCGTTCATCTATTCCTCCCCCAGGCACCTCTCCCTGTACTCGCAGAAACCGCACCTGCTCCTGGTGGCCGTGGGCTGGGCCTCCCTCCTCCCCCTCCAGTAGGCCAGCGCCCAGGCCAGCTCCCTCCTCCCCCTCTCCCAGTCGGGCTCGCAGAGGAAGACCCCTTCCTCGCTCCCCCCCTCCATCGCCAGCTCCGAGATCCTGTCGAAGGGAGGGGTGGAGGAGGGGGGTAGGAGGAGGATGGCGTACCTCAGGTCCGAGGTATCCATGCCCAGGGAGCGGAGGATCAGGCAGTAAATCCTGGCCTGCACGTGGTGGTAGTGGGCGGGGACCCTGGAGCCCGTGAACTTGTACTCCACCACCCTCACCGGCTTTCCCCCCTCGAAGACCAGCGCATCGGGCTTCCCCGTGACCATCACCCCCCGGAACTTGGAGGCCAGGAAGAGCTCGGAGGCCCAGACGGGCTTCCCACCCAGGGCCTCCCTCAGGATCTCCTCGGGGGGCCTCTGGACCGCTTTCTCCACCAGCTTCGCGTGCCTGTTTTCCCCCTCCACCATCTCCGGGGTTCTCACCCTCCCCACCGTGTACCTGAACTCCACCTTCCTCTCGCAGTAGAACTGGGAGGCTATGTCGGAGGCGCTCACGGAGGGTAGCCCGAAGCGCAGGTTCCCCCCCTCCCTCCTCAGGCGGGAGAGCTCCGAGAGGGCCTGCAGGTAGCGGGAGAGGGGAGCGAACATCACCCTTAACGGGAGGTCGCGCAAAAAAGGTTGAGGGAAGATGGGGGTCTGGGTGCTGAGGCTGGGGCATCGCCCCTTCAGGGACCAGAGGCTCACCACCCACGTGGCCCTCACCGCCAGGGCCTTCGGGGCGGAGGGGATGATCCTGGCCGACCGGAGGGACGAGGCTCTGGAGAGGGAGATGGAGAGGATGGGGAGGGAGTGGGGGGGGAGCTTCAGGGTGGTGAGCGGGAGGCCCTGGAGGGAGGTGGTGGAGGAGTGGAAGAGGAAGGGCGGGAAGGTGGTTCACCTCACCATGTACGGGAGGCCGCTGGAGGAGGTCCTTCCCCGGCTCCCTTCCAATCTCCTGGTGGTGGTGGGGGCGGAGAAGGTCCCCGGGGAACTCTTCGAGCTGGCGGACTTCAACGTGGCGGTGGGGAACCAGCCCCACTCCGAGGTGGCGGCCCTGGCGGTTTTCCTGGACAGGCTCTTCGGGGGGGAGGAGCTGAGGAGGGAGTTTCCCGGGGCCAGGAGGAGGATCCTTCCCAGCGAGAGGGGAAAGAGGGTGCTAGAGCTGGGATAGCCTCCGCTTCAGCTCCTCTATCTCAGGGACGGGGGTGGGGTCCACTCCCCTCTCCACCGCCAGGTAGAAGGAGAGGAAGTCGCCCAGGTAGACCAGGGTGAGGAGGCGGGCCAGCCTTCCCCTTCCCTCCCCCTCCAGCTCCACCACCCTCCTCCCCCGCAGGAGTTCCGCGGTGAACTCCCTCCTCACCCCCATCCTCCTCTCCTCCTCCCCCACCCTGAGGAAGATGAAGGAGATGGGGGAGGGGAGGGAGCGCAGGGCCACGATCTCGTTGTGGCAAAGCTCGGGGAAGAGTTCCACTTTGGCGGGAACCTTGCTGTTCTCGTTCAGCTGGGTCTTGAGCCTGAGGGCGGCACCAGCCAGCCCCCTGGGAGCGTAGATGAAGGGGAGGGTTCCCTTCAGCCTCTTCGCCGCCTCCTCCGCCGGGTTGTTTTCGGCGCCGGGAGAAATTCGCTTCCTCAGCCCCCTCAGCCTGTCCAGGGCCTCCTCCAGCTCCCCCCGCCCCACCCTCACCGCTCCCTTCCCCCTAAGGACGTTCAGGGAGGAGAAGAAGAGGAAGGGAAGGGCCACCCTGGGGGCCATCCCGCCCGGCACCCTAACGTGGGGTATGCCCTCCTCCAGGCACCCCTCCTCCAGCCTTCCCCCGGAGGAGATCCCCACCACCTCCGCCCCCCTTCCCAGGGCCTCCGAGAGGCAGCTAAGGGTTTCCTCCGTGTTTCCCGAGTAGCTCACCGCCAGCACCAGGCTGCCCTTTCCCACCCAGCGGGGTAGGTGGTAGTCCCTGCATACCTCCAGGGGGAAGGGGGGGTCCAGCCAGTCCCTGAGGAGATCCCCGGCTATGGCCGAACCCCCCATCCCCGCCACCACCACCCCCTTGGGCCTCCCCCTCCTCACTTTCACCTTGAGGGAGAGAGCCTCCTCGCACCTCTCGGGGAAGCGGAGGAGCTCGGCCAGCATCCCTCCCCTGTCCACCCTATCTATCTCCTCCATCCTCACCCTCTCACCTCCTTCCGGATGAGGGCCAGGGCCCCATATAACCCCGCCCTCTCCCCCAGGGGGGTGAGGCGTAGCCGGGGAGGGCGGTTGAAGGCCTCCCCCCTGAGCCATCTCCTGACGGGAGGAAGGATCCAGCGGGCGTTTCTGAGGGCCACGCTCCCGCCCACGGTGAGGAGGGAGGGATCGTAGGCCTGCACCAGCGCGGTGAACCCCAGCCCGTTCAGCCTCCCCACCTCCTCCAGCACCTCTAGGGCGAAGGAATCCCCCTTCCTGGCGGCATTGAAGAGATCCTGGGCGGTGAGGGAGGAGGGATCGGCCTCCCACTTCCCCCTCAGCATGCTCCCCTTTCCTCTCCCCTCCTCCAGGTGCAGGGCCACCAGCCTAGGGAGGCCCCTCCCGGAGCAGTAGGCCTCCCAGTGCCCCCTCCTCCCACAGCCGCACTCCAGCCTTCCCTCGGAATCCACGGTGAGGTGTCCCACCTCCACCGCGTTTCCCTCCTTCCCCCAGAGGAGGTGCCCGTCCACGCAGGCCCCTCCCCCTATTCCCGTTCCCATCCCCACGTACACCAGGTCCTTCACCCCCCTCCCCGCCCCGAACTCCCTCTCCCCCAGGGCGGCGGCGGAGCAGTCGTTGATTAGGAGCACGGGAACCCCGAACTCCTCCTCCAGCGGACGGACCAGTGGGAGCCTCCTGAAGGGGAGGTTGGGGGAGTTCCTCACCTCCCCCCTCTTCAGGTCCAGGGGCCCCACGGAGGCCAGCCCTATTCCCTCCAGTACCCCCTCCCTCCCGGAGAGGAGGGTCCTGAGGATGGAGGCCACCTGCCTGCTTGGGGAGAGGGGATCCTCGAGCCTGGTTCTCTCTCTCCTCTCACCTAGGAGCCTCCTCCCGTCCGAGAGGACCACCCTCAGGTTGGAGGCCCCGAGGTCCACCCCCGCCAGGATCCTCATCCCCTTCCTTCCTCCCACGAGCGAAAGAACCTTACCAAGAGCCTTCTCGTCTCCGAGGTCCCCCCCTTGAACGCTCATCACCGCTCTTGTCCTCGCCCGGTTCCGTCGGGCTCCTCGATATCCGAGTCGAAACGTAGTGCGGTCAGCCCGCGGGGGGCTCGGTAGGGTTAAAAGCGGCGGGGGGGAAGGAAGAGGGATGGAGTACTTCGCGGGAACCATCGTGGGGCTGAAGGCGGCAGGGGGGGCCGTGCTGGCCTCCGACACCAGGGCGGTGGGCTACTACCTGGTGCTGAGCAAGAGGGCCAGGAAGCTCTTCAGGCTGGAGGAGAGGATAGGGGCAGCCTTCTCCGGGAGTCCCGGGGACATCCAGAGCCTGGTGAGCCTCCTGCAGGCGGAGGCCAACCTCTACCGGCTGGAGCACGGGAGATCCATCTCCCCCAGGGGGCTGGCTCAGGTGGCCTCCAACATCCTGCAGGGGAGAAGGTGGTACCCCTACCTGGTGGAGGGAATCATGTGCGGCTTCGAGGAGGATGAGGTAGTTCTCCTGACCCTGGATCCCGCCGGGGGAAGGGTGGAGGAGGAGGACTTCTCCAGCGGGGGGACGGGGGCCCAGGTGGCCTACGGGGTGCTGGAGAGGAACTACAGGAAAGGGCTTAGCCTGGAGGAAGGGAAGAGGCTGGCGGTGGAGGCCATAAGGACCGCCATAGAGAGGGATGCGGCCACCGGTGACAAGGTGGTGGTTTCCGTCGTGGATGCGGGAGGTTACCGGGAGCTAACGGACGAAGAGGTGGACGGTCTACTGGCTTCCCGTGCCTGAAGCTCCTAGCCCTTGGTCTCCAGCTTCCTAAGCACCTCCACCAGCGTGTCGATCTCCTTCAGGATCTTCATCATCTCCTCGTGATCCTCCTCCTTCTCCAGCCTGGCCCTCAGCTCCCCCAGCTTCTTCCTGAGGGTTTCCTCCAGCCCGGCCTCCGGCGCCTCCTTCCTCCTCTCCTTCTTCTCCCCGCACGTGGGGCAGAAGACCCTCCCCTCCTTCTCGAAGAGGGGGCCCTTGCACTCCGCGCAGTGGATGGGGAGCATCCTGGCCCCCGAGAAGAGGGCCTCCACCGCCCTATCTATACTCTCCTTGGGCACCTTCCCCCTCCATTTTTAACCCTCTCACCTTATTATCTCTGGTGAGGTCCCTTGTCCTCCGAAGCGGAAGCCAAGCTCAGGAAGGCCAGCGAAATGCTCTCCGCCATAGCCGGGGATCCCTCCGTTCCCAGGAACATAAGGAGACTAGCCACCCAGGCCAAGGAAACCCTGGCGAAGAGGGGGGAGGAGCCCTCCGTCAGGGCCGCCTTCGCCGCCAGCCTGCTGGAGGAGGCCAGCAACGACCCCAATATCCCCATGCACACCAGAACCTCCATCTGGAACCTGCTGAGCCTGCTGGAGACCGTGAGGGAGTGATCCCCCCCGGGAGTGGGCCTATTCCTCCTCCTCGGCCTTCCGGGAGGGGGGTCTGACGAAGATCCGGTACCTGTCCTCCCCCTGGAGCTCCCTCACCACCCTCTCCGCGATCATCTCCTTCAGGTCCCCCAGCCCCTTCACCCTGTTCTTCAGGTCCTCCAGGCTGGAGAAGGGCGCCTTCTCCCTCTCCTCTAGGATGCTCCACATCAGCTTCTTCCCTATCCCCGGGATGAGCTCCAGCTGATGGAACCTGGTGGTGAGGGGGCCGGCCTTGTTGAAGAACTCTAGGAACCTCTCCGGACGGCTCTCCACCAGCTTCCTCACGGCCGAGGGGAGCTCCGCCTTGGCCGCCGAGGTGAGGTCCTCATATCCTATCCTCCTCCTGATCCTCTCCACCTTATCCCTCTCCCCCTTCCCTATGAAGACCCTCTCCTGGGGCTCGAACCTGGCCTCCCTCTTGGGAATCACCTCCAGCAGGGTGAAGAAGTCCTCCCCCAGCAGCTGCACCACTGGCTCCCTCAGGTGGAGGGGCCTGGGATCGTTGGGGTGGCCCTGGGGAAGGAAGTCCAGCACTATCCCGTAATCCTCAAACTTCTTCTGGGCCAAAGTCTCCCTTCCTCACTTACGGTGCTGATTCAGCAGCTCCAGAAGCTTGGGAAGCTCCTCCGGCGAGGGTTTCTTCCTCTCCTTGGACAGCAGGAACTCCACCTCCTCCTGAGTACTGGGAAGGAGATCCACCAGCTGAACCGCCGCTCCCTCCCTCAGTCCAAAGGTCTTCACCAGCTCCTCCACCAGCTTCGCCGCCTCCTCCGCCTTCATCCTCACGAACTTCTGGGCGTAGTCGTAGTCCAGACGCTGCTCATACCTGAGCTCCCTCTCCTTCTTTATCCCCTCCAGCAGCTCCAGCACCTCGGCCAGGGTGACGGGCCTCTCCGAAACCACTCCCGATCCGATCAACTACCCACCCTTACGAGGTGCTCGGGAAGGATAATAACCTTTTTTATCTTGCCCCCGTCTGTGATCTCCACCTCGTAGGCCCTCCCCCTCTTCCCCCTCACCACCCCCACCCTTCCCTGGTAGCGCGGGTGTGGCCTCCCCTTCTGCACGCTGGGCTCTATCCGGAGGATCACCCTCTCCCCCTCCAGGAACTCCCCCATCGCCCTGCTGACCGTTACCCCCTCCCCCCTCTCCTTCGTGAGCTTCTTCCTGGCCTTGGTCATCTTCCCCGAGGAAGTGGGTGCCCCTTCCTCAAAAAGCTATCCCTTCCTCTCCTTCTCCAGCTCTCTAACCAGCTTCCCCAGCGGCCCCGCCCTGGGCAGCCTCCCCCTCCCAAGGGTCTTCAGCATCCTCTTCATCAGCTCGTACTGCCTGAGGAGCTCCCTCACCTCCGCCTCGCTCGTCCCCGACCCCCTGGCTATCCTCCTGATCCTGGAGGCGTTGAGGATTTCCGGGTTGTCCAGCTCCTGGGGGGTCATGGACTGCATGATCACCCTGAAGCGCTTCAGCTTCTCCTCCCCCACCCTCATCTGTTCCTCGGAAAGGGAGACCCCCAGGCCGGGAAGGAGGCCCGCTATCTTCTTGAGCGGCCCCATCCTGCTCATGGCCTCCAGCTGCTCGTAGACCGTCCTCAGGGTCAGCTTCCCCCTCAGGGCCTCCTTCACCCCTTCTTCCGCCCCCTTCCCCATCGTCTCCTCCACCTTCCTGAGGAAGGTCTCCAGGTCCCCCATCCCCAGCAGCCTGGCCATGAAGCGCGGGGGGGAGAAGGGCTCCAGGTCCTCCAGGTGCTCCCCTGTGCCTATGAACTTGATGGGTGCCCCGGTGGCGGCCACCGCCGAGAGGGCCCCCCCGCCCTTGGCCGTCCCGTCCAGCTTGGTCACCAGGATGGAGCCCAGGGGGGTTACCTTCCTGAAGGCCTCCGCCTGCTCCCTGGCCTGCTGCCCCAGCGTTCCGTCCACCACCAGCATGACCTCGTCGGGTTTTATCTCCTCGGCCATCCTCCTCATCTCCTCCATCAGTCCCCTCTCCTCCTTGTGCCTTCCAGCGGAGTCCACCAGGATCAGGTCGCACCTCCCCTTCAGCTCCTCCACCCCCTTCACGGCCAGCTTCACCGGGTCCCTTCCCTCCGGGTCTCCCCAGAACTCCACCCCGGCCTTCCTGGTCAGCTGGGAGAGCTGGTCGTAGGCCCCTGCCCTGAAGGTGTCGGCGCAGACCACCCCCACCCTGAAGCCCCTCCTCTTGAAGTGGTAGGCCAGCTTGGCCACGGAGGTGGTCTTACCACTCCCCTGCAGGCCCACCATGAGGACCACGGTGGGTCCGCCCTTCTTCAGCTCGAAGGAGGAGGGCTTCCCCAGCAGGCCTGAGAGCTCCTCGTAGACCAGCTTCACCGCGTGCTCCCTCCTGCTCATCCCCGGCGGCGGTGTCTCCTTCCTGAGGCGCTCCTGGAGCCTCTTGGTCAGGTCCAGGACCAGCTGCACGTTCACGTCCGCCTGCAGCAGGGCCCTCTGCAGGTCCCTCACCAGCTCCCCCACCGTCTGCTCGTCCAGGTGGGGGGCCCTGGCCAGCTTCTGGAGCGCCCCGTGCAGGGCCTTCCCCAGCTTCTCCAGGACCATCTCACTCCCCCTCCAGGAGGCGGAGGACCCTCTCCCTCATCCTCTCCTGCACCTCCTCCACCCCTCCCCTTCCCTCCACCCTCTCCAACTCCCCCCTCCTGACCAGCTCCAGGTACTTCCTCCTCACCCTCCTCTGGAAGGCCAGGTCCTTCTCGAAGAGGTCCAGCTCCTTCCCCCCCATCCTCTTCAGGCACTCCTCGGGTGGCAGGTCGAGGAGGAGGGTGAGGTCGGGACGGGGGAAGAACCTGTTGAGTTCCCTGATCCACCCTTCCTCCAGACCCCTGGCGCACTGGTAGGCCAGGGAGGAGTAGGGCCCCCTCTCGCTCACCACCACCCTTCCCTCCCTCAGGGCCGGAAGGATCACCCGGTGGAGGTGCGCCACCCGGTCTGCCGCGAAGAGGAGGGCCTCCACCTCCGCCGGCATCCCCTCCCGCAGGCCCCTCCTTATCAGCCTCCCCACCGGGCCCTTGGTGGGCTCCGCCGTGCGCAGGACCCGGTATCCCCTGGAGCGTAGCCACCTCACCAGCAGGCCGGTCTGGGTGGTCTTGCCGCACCCGTCCAGACCCTCCACGCACAGAAGGTATCCCCTCATTTCACCACCCCGGGAGGGGGAAGGTCAGGGGGAGGAGGAGGAAGGTGAGGAGGGCCAGAAGGCGGTGGGAGGGGGAGAGGGGGGAGAGTTCATCCAGAACCCCGGCGTGGTGGCTTCCGAAGAAGAAGAGGATCAGGAAGCCCCAGATCCAGAAGGGGTAGGTGGGGAGGAGGAAGCCCGAGAGGAGAAGGCCGAAGCCCATCCCCCTGGTCAGGGTGCGGTGCTGCTCGGCGCTCAGCATCGCCCTGGCCACATGCCCCCCGTCCAGTTGCCCGGCCGGGAGGAGGTTGAGGAAGGTTATGACCATCATCACCGATCCCGAGAAGACGAAGGGGTGGTTCAGCTCTCCCCCCAGCGCGGATCTCAGGAGGAGGAGGGAGGGGGTGGTGAAGACCAGGGGCTCCCCGGAGCCCCCCAGCACCAGCCCCAGGGAGGTGATGAGGAGGGCCACCGCGAAGCCCAGCAGGGGTCCGGAGGCCCCCACCTCCACCAGGGCGTCCCTGGTGGGGATGGGGCTCCTCACCCTCACCACCGCTCCCAGCGTTCCCAGGTAGGTGGGAGCGGGGATGAAGTAGGGGGGGGAGGCCTCCACCCCGTTCCTCCTGGCGGCGAGGGCATGTCCCAGCTCGTGGGATCCCAGCACCGCCATGAGGCTGAGGGAGAAGAGGAGGGCCTTCCAGACCTCCCCGAAGAGGAGGAGGTAGCTGAAACCTAAGATTGAGAGGAGCGTGGCCCCGAAGAGGACTAGGGGGAGGTAGGGCCTCTTCCTCCCGGGCGGAGGAAGGGATCTCACCCACAGGTGGAGGGCGCCCCCCTTCCTCCTCAGGGCCGCCACCTTTCCCCTGGCCCTCAGCTCCCGCAGTAGCCTTGGGAAGGAGGAGGAGGGTCCGGCCTCCACCTCGAACTCTCCCTCCTTCTCCCCCAGGGCGAAATCCACCACCGAGAACTCCCCTCCCACCAAGGTGAGAACCTTCCCCCACTCCGGAGGCAGCTCTTTTCCCGTCACGGCCAGGTCCCCCCCACACCTGGGGCACCTCCCCTTCAGCAGCTCCCCCAGTCCCAAGGAGGACATCTGGTACTCCGAGTACCCGCAGGAGAGGCACTCCACCCTCACCACAGGGGTTTCTTCCTCGCCCTTCATCCACCTCGCTTGGGAGGGCCGATAAGTAAATATTCCTTCCCGGAGACTCCAGCCGGTGCCGGTATGCGTCTGCTGCTGATTCACGCCGACTTCCTGGAGTTCCGGGCCCTCCAGCCCACGGCCGCGGCTGAGGAGGTGGAGGAGGGGAGAAGGGAGGGGAGGGCGGAGGAGGTGCTGGTGGCCTTCACCGCGGTGGAGGAGGGGGACGGGGAGAACGTCGAGGCCGTGGTCTCCAAGGCCGCCGGGGAAATCATAGACCTCTGCGGGAAGCTGGGGGTGAGGAGGGTGGCAGTCTATCCCTACGCCCACCTCAGCCCCTCGCTCTCCTCCCCCGACGTGGCGGTGGGAATCCTGAGGAGGCTGAGGGAGAAGCTCTCGGAGGGGGGACTGGAGGTTCTGCACGTTCCCTTCGGCTGGTACAAGGCCTTCACCCTGAGGTGCAAGGGGCATCCCCTCAGCGAGCTCTCCAGGACCATCTTGTCCGAGCCCGCAGCCCCCGTCCAGGCGGAGGAGGAGGAAGGGGAGTTCAGGGTGCTCTTCCCCGATGGAAGGGAGGAGAAGGTGGATCCCGGGGACCCCTCCTCCTGCCCCCTGCTGGCGGAGAGCCCCCACCTCCAGCACTACCTCCTGTCCGGGAGGGGAGGGGAGCCGGCCCACCTCTCCCTCATGCGAAGGCTGGAGCTGGTGGACTACGAGCCCGCCAGCGACGTGGGGCACTTCCGCTTCTATCCGAAGGGTGAGCTACTCAAATCCCTGCTGGAGGACTACGCGGCCCAGCTGGCCAGGAGGGTGGGGGCCCTCTTCATCCAGACCCCCCTCCTCTACCGCTTGGAGGAGAAGGACATAGGGGCCCAGGCCGCCAAGTTCCTCACCAGGGACTACCGGGTGAGGCTCCCTGGAAAGACCCTGCTGCTCAGATTCGCCGGAGACTTCGGCCTCTTCAGGATGATGAAGGAGGCCCAGCTCAGCTACAGGCAGCTACCCCTCCGGGTCTTCGAGCTCTCCCCCTCCTTCAGGCTGGAGCAGAGCGGGGAATGCGTGGGGCTGAAGAGGCTGCGCTCCTTCACCATGCCCGACCTCCACTGCTTCTGCGCCGATCTCACCCAGGCCCTGGAGGAGTACCGTCGCCTCTTCCGTCTCTTCCTGGAGCCCTTCCGCCGGATGGAGCTGCCCTACGCCCTGGTCCTCAGGGTGGTGGAGGAGTTCTACCGGGAGCACAGGGACTTCGTGCTGGAGCTGGTGAGGGAGGAGGGGAGGGCGGCCCTCCTCGAGATCCTGCCGGAGAGGAAGCACTACTGGGTGATGAAGCACGAGCTTCAGTTCCTGGATCCTCAAGGGGGAGGCTCCCAGCTCTCCACCGTCCAGCTTGACCTGGAGGACTCGGAGAGGTACGGGATTCTTTACACGGACGCGGAGGGGAGGAGGAGGGGGTGCGTGATCCTCCACTCCTCCATGGGCTCCATAGAGCGCTGGATCTATGCCCTATTGGAGAACGCGGAGGGGAGGAAGAGGGAGGGGGGGATTCCCTCCCTACCCCTCTGGCTTTCCCCCACCCAGGTTAGGCTGGTGCCGGTGGGGGAGAGACACCTGGGCCGCTGCCTGGGGGAGGCGGAGTTGCTGGAGACCAGGGGGATAAGGGTGGATGTGGATGACAGGGACTGGACCGTGGCCAGGAAGATCAGGGAGGCGGAGAGGGAGTGGATTCCCTACGTCGCGGTGGTGGGGGACAGGGAGCTGGAAAGCGGGAAGCTCTCGGTTAGGGTGAGGGGTGCGGGGACTAGGGATTACGGGACCGAGGAGCTGGCTGAGGAGGTGAAGAAAAGGTGTGAGGGCTTTCCCCATCGCCCCCTTACCCTGCCGAAAAGGCTCTCCCTCAGACCCCTCTTCGTGGGCTGATCGTCCTCGTCATTCCAGCCCCAGTTCCTTGCACCTGGCGTCCACTTCGCGCTGGATTCTCTCCACCTCCTCCTCCGTGAGGTGGGAGAACCTGCGCTGGATCATGAGGTACTCCCTCACAGGCTTCCTCTTCTCAGGCTTGAGGGTGATTCTGATCCTTCCTCTTTCCGCCTCGTAGAGGATCCAGCATCCCGTTTCCACCGCCAGCCTAGCTATCCTAATCGTCAGGGAGGAGTCATATCCCCAGCCAGGGGGACAGGGGCAGTGAACGTGGAGGTAGGAGGGACCCTTTACCTCCGCCGCTTTCTTGACCTTCCCTACCAGATCCATGGGATAACCCACCGAGGCGGTGGCCACGTAGGGGATGTGGTGGGCTAGGGCTATCGCCGGCATGTCTTTCTTGGGTTTGTCCTCCCCCCTCCAGATCCTCCCCACGGGGGTGGTGCTGGTCCAGGCCAAGGCAGGGGTGGTCCCGCTCCTCTGGATTCCGGTGTTGTGGACCACCATTCCGTCGGCGATGAAGTTGTGATCCTTCTCCACCCTGAGGTCCACGGTCTGGTTCCTACCCACGTATCTTAGCTCGATGATCCTCTCCACCTCGAAAAACTCGTTTCCCTCCAGACAGTTTACGTACGGGTAATGGGTGTGGTCCGGTGTTCTTTTCTTTCTGAAGCTGACATGACCGAGGCCTTCGCTTCTGAATCCCCTTCCCTCGCCTTTCCTCTCCATCCAGTGGATTTCACCCACCCCGTAGCCCAAGCTTTGAAGGAACAGCCTCAACCTCCGCAGCAGCTCGTAGCTGGTCGAAACAAACCTTTGACTTCCCCCACGGCTGTATCCATCGGTCAGCATGAGCCCCTCCAGCAAGGCCTTCTTCTCCCTAAGGGTCAGGGTGAAAACCCAGCCAGGTATCGTCTTGTTTTCAGGCCTCATTCCCAAACCGAGCGAACAGATGAACCGGGCCAGGGGGTGGGAGCGGAGGTAGAGGTAATCCTCTTCCCCCGTCGGGGTGGTTCCAAGGACCTTTTGGGAGAGCCTGATCAGTTCCCTTCTACCCCTCTTACCCTCGGGGAGGGCGAAGCCTACTTCTCCCTTCTTTGGCCTCACCCATCCTTCCCCCAGCCATATTCCCAGGAGCTTCATCAGTTCCGGGGAGGACCGCTCCGGTATCCTCAGGGGGCCGGGGTGGGCAGCCTGCGGATCACCCGCCCACGGCTGCTTGAAGCCGAAGAGATAGGAATCACCGTAGGGTATCCTCCTCAGCACCACCACCCCGTCACCCACCCTGAGCTGGCTGAGGGTTTTCCAGACCAGTCTGTTCCTCCCCCCCCTCTCCAGAGTGAGGAAGGGATGGTTGGGTGTGGCCCTGATCAGATGATGGGGAGTAACGACCTCGTAAATATCGTGCACGCCGTTGAAGAAAACGCCGCTACACCTTCGAGCGACCAGGGTCCGCCTTTGCAGGTCGAAGGAGTAGAGGAGTTCTCCCACCCTCACCTCGGAAACCTTTTTGAGGCCTTCCTCGGTGAGCACGAGGGAGGAGGGATCCAGGCAATTCATGTAGGCCTCGTTGTCAGTACAAACGTAGAGGATGTCGTGACCCCTCTCCATCATCCCGGAAAGGGCTTGTAGTCCTATGTCGGCCGTTCCCCCGTCACCCCCTATGGCCACCACCTTTATTCCTTCCCTCCCCAGCCGCTTCAGGGCCGCCTCCACCCCCGAGGCCACCGCCGCCGCATTCTCGAAGGCCGCATGGATCCAGGGGACTCTCCAGGAGGTCTGGGGATAGGGAGTGGTCACCACCTCCATGCAACCCGTGGGCTGAACCACAATCACCCGCCTTCCCAGGGTCTTCAGGATCAGTCTGATGGCTAGGATTTCCCCGCAACCCTGGCATGCCCTGTGTCCCGGAGCCAGCAACTCCTCTTCGGGGAGCCTCATTCCACCATCTCCCTCTTCACCCCCAACCAGCGGGGGTTCTCCCCCACCCTTCCCTCTTCCCCCACCTTCTTGGTTATCCTCACCACTTCCTCCAGATCTTCTACCCTCACATCCCGACTCCCCAGTCCCACGATGAAGTTCAGGAAGAGGGGTTTCCTGGCTTGGTTGACAAAAGAGGCTGCGGTGTCGATGTAGAGGGCTCCCATCCATCCCGTGGAGATGTCCTTCTCCAGCACCGCCACGGCCTTGGCCCCGGAGAGGGCCCTAACCAGCTCCTCCCAGGGGAAGGGACGGTAGAGGAGGAGCTTCACCAGACCCACCCTCTCACCCCTATCCCTGCATATGTCCACCGCCTCCTTGGCCGTACCGGCCAGGGAGCCCATGGTGAGTAGAAGGACCTCCGCCCCCTCCGTCCTGTACTCTTCCAGGATCCCGTACTTCCTCCCGAACCTCCTCCCGAACTCCTCCGCCACCTTCAGGAAGCCATCCTTAGCTTCCATCAGGGCACGGTGCTGCATGTATCTGGCCTCCATGTAAACCTCCGGAACCCCCACGGGCCCCATGGTGAGGGGGCGGTCCGGATCCAGCTTCAGGTCGGGGGAGTAGGGAGGGAGAAAGGCGTCCACCTCCTCCTGTGGGGGAACCTCCACGGCCTCAGAGGTGTGAGAGAGGATGTACCCATCGTAACACACCATGGCGGGGATGGAGAGGGATTCCGCCAGGCGGAAGGACAGCAAGAGGAGATCTAGGATCTCCTGGTTGTTCTCGCAGTAGAGCTGGATCCAGCCGCAGTCCCTTACGGCGAGGGAGTCCTGCTGGTCGTTCCAGATGCTGAGGGGGGCGGAGAGAGAGCGGTTGGCGTTGGCCATCACCACAGGCAACCTCATCCCCGAGACCACGTAGAGGATCTCGCTCATCAGCATGAGCCCCTGGGAGGAGGTGGCGGTGAAGGTCCTCGCCCCGGTGGCGGAGGCACCCAGGCAAACGCTCATAGCGCTGTGCTCCGATTCCACCTTCACAAATTCCGCTTCCAGCTCCCCGTTGGCCACGTACCTGGCCAGGTTTTCCACAACTGGGGTCTGAGGGGTGATGGGATAGGCGGAGACGACTTGGACCCTGGCAAGCTTGGCTGCCAAGGCCGCCGCCTCGTTTCCGTTAAGGAGTTGCCTCAGGTTCCCTCCTCCACCATCCTTATGACCGCTTTGGGGCACTCCATGGCGCAGATCCCACAACCCTTGCAGTAGTTCTCGTCCGTTCGGTATTCCCTCTCCCCCTCCCTCACGATGCAGGCTTCGGGACAGAGGATCCAGCAGTTATCGCATCCGTCGCAGCTCCCACAGCTGAAGCACCTCTCGGCCTCCGCCTTCACCTCCTCTTCGGATTCAGGACCGTTGGGTCCCCACACCCCGCGGGAGAAGGTGAAGTAGTCCAGTTTTATCTCCTCGGGACCCACCACGGAGGGCTTGGGGGGGGGCTTGAGCTCCCTTCCCCTCATAAAAGCGTCCACCGCCAGGGCCACCTTTCTCCCCGAGCCTATAGCTCTGGCCACCCCCCTCTTCACCCCAGCCAGCTCCCCCGCCACAAACACCCCTTTCAGCTTGGTTCTGCCCCATTCATTCGCCTCCACCCTTTCCACCTTCAATCCCTCCGGGAGGGGATCACCGCCCGTGGCCAGCACTAGGGCCTCGTATCCTTCCAGCTCTTCCCTCCCCTCCACCCTGTGATTTCTCTCCACTTTCACCCCCATCTCCAGCAGGGAGGAAATCTCTTCCTCCACGACGGGACGGGGTAGATGCTCCTCGGGTATCCCCCAGACCATCATCCCACCCTCCCTCTCCCTGGCCTCAAATACCTTCACCTCATGACCCAGCAGTCTGAGATGGTAGGCGCAGGAGAGACCGGCGGGACCACCCCCCACCACCGCCACCCTTTTGCCGGTGGGTTTTCCCGCCTCCATCCTCCATCCCTTCTTCCTTCCCAGTTCGCCTAGGAAGCGTTCCACCGCCCTTATGGCCACGGTCTCGTCCAGCTTTCTCCTGTTGCAGACGGACTCACAGAAGTGGTAGCATACCATCCCGCACACGGAGGGGAAGGGATTGGTACTCTTCAGGACCCTCCAGGCCTCCCTCATCCTACCCTTCTTTACCAGGTAGAGAATCTCCGGAAGATCGTTTCCTACCGGACAGGAAAAGGAGCAGGGGGCCATCCTCCTCTCCCTCACCGGGCGCAGGATCCTCCACCCCGAGGTGAGGTACTCCACGCTGCTTCCCGGCCGGTCTATCACCGCTCCCCGAAGGAGTTTCATTCCTTAGCCTCCTCGTAGGCCCTCCTTATGGCCCTCTCGTTGCTCTCTCCCGTTTCTCCCTTGAAGTATTCCTCCACCGCCCTGAGGATGGACTTCAGGCCCACCTCACCCGTGGCCCTCACGTAAGCTCCCAGCATGGCCATATTGGTGATAGGGGTCCCTATTTCCTCCACGGCTATGGAGGTGGCATCCACCCACACCACCTTCCCCACCTTCAGGTTCCGGGGGGCCTCCTTGGAGTTTATGACGAGAACCCCCCCAGGTTTCAGACCCTCCGTCACCTTCACTGCCCTCACGAGGGTGGGATCCAGTACCACCACGTGGTCGGGCTGGTAGACCTGGCTCCTGATCCTGATGGGTTTGTTGTCCAGTCTGGCGAAGGCCAACACGGGCGCCCCCCTCCTCTCCGCCCCGAAGAAGGGGAAAGCCTGTGCGTACTTTCCCTCCAGGAAGGCCGCCGCGGCTAGCATTCGCGCCGCCGTGACCGCACCCTGTCCTCCCCTTCCGTGGAACCTTACCTCGATCACTCCTCTCCCTGAAAAGTTACAGTTTATACCTGTTTTTGCCTATTTAACCCTACCGGGAAAGAGCTGACGGAAAGGAAGAAAAAAAATTATGGGTGGGGTTTCAGGCGTAGGCCGAGAAGCCCTTGCCGAGGATGGAGTACCCCGTGATCAGCTTCATGATCTCGCTGGTGCCGTCCGGAACCGTCTGCATCCTGGCGTCGCGGAAGTACCTCTCCAGGGGC